>Ga0310690_10008532_pt1 | contig 12980 bp, 9 predicted proteins | sample AusTroGonzalo_MG_2_FD_207661 | JGI IMG/M metagenome (GOLD analysis project Ga0310690, IMG submission 207661) | Bovine rumen microbial communities from tropical cattle in Woodstock, Queensland, Australia - Gonzalo_04 (v2) (version 2) | ecosystem: Host-associated > Mammals > Digestive system >... | reverse complement strand
GAACTGGTCCCGGGTATTACTGATATAAGAATACCATCAGGTTTAATCCGGAAAAGAGTTTTAACTGTGCTGTCGGTCAGCGCATCCGGAACGGCATATACCAACCTGCTGTCTGAGGCTTCCCGGAGGATATAATCGGCGATCATTCGGTTCAGCTGGTCAAAATCATCTGCTTTATCATAAAAGTCATCCAGGGTATGGTAGGTTAAACTGTTGTCTTCAAGCCAGACAGTAATCGGATGCCTGCCAGTACGGAGAATAAGGTGATCTGACTCACGCAGAGCATGGATAGTCTTTGCGTTCAGTAAATCAGGATCGCCCTGTCCGAGAGAAACAACAATGATTTCAGATTTCATTTAACCGTCCTCATTTGCGCGGTGGATAGGATACAGGAAACATACAGGTAACCCGAACCTGGATTATGAATAAAAAATCAGTATTTATGCCAGGCGGAACGTGTGAAGAGAATAAAGAGCGGCAGAAGCTCCAACCTTCCGAAAAGCATCAGGAAGGATGCTGTCAGTTTGGCATGGACACTATATCCTGCGTAGTTTTCAACAGGTCCGACTGAACCAAGCCCGGGTCCGACATTGCTGACGCAGGTGAGGGATGCTGACAAATTGGTTGTAAGGTCATAACTGCTTCCGAGGGACAAGATAAACCCACCTACCAGCACAAGCGCAATATACATGAAAGCAAACTGCGCAATCTGTGAAAGCATATGTTCATCAACGGATTTTCCGTCAATACGGATTACATCCATTTTTTTAGGCTGTCCTGTTGCCCGGATGTTTCTGCGTGAAAGTTTGCTCAGGACAATAATCCTGATCACTTTGATTCCACCGGCTGTTGAACCCGCACATGAACCGATCAGCATGGCTATGACAATAATGATGTGCGATGCTGCAGGCCATTTATTAAAATCATAAGTGACAAAACCGGTAGTGGACATAATCGAACTGATCTGGAAGGATCCATAACGCAGCGATGTCAGGAAATCGCCCTGATAGAAATCAAGATTCAGGATGGTGATCAGGATGATGAAACCAACTGCAAAGATGAAATACCAGCGGAATTCTTCATCATGCAGGAAAGCCTTCAGTCGCTCACCGATCAGGAAACGGTAATAGAGAGCAAAGTTCACACCAAACATAAACATGAATATGGTGATGGCAGTTTCAACCGGTACACTGTTGTAGTGCGCGATACTGTCACCATATCTGCTGAATCCGCCGGTTCCGGCAGTTGCCATTGTATGAACAGCAGAATCATAGGGAGAAAGACCGCATAAGAGGAGGGTGACAAACTCCACAAGCGAAAGAAGAATATATATTTTATAAAGGATTTTTGCGGTAGCGCCGGTTTTGGGAACAAGTTTACTGAGAGAAGGTCCGGGACTTTCGGCTTTGACAAGATGAGCAGTACGGCCGGTCAGCTTGGGGAGAAGAGCCAGTGTCAATACAAGGACCCCCATGCCGCCAATCCAGTGGGTTGTTGCACGCCAGAAAAGAATACCGCGACGGGCATGATCAAAAGTATACTGCGTGAAAACGCTTGCTCCTGTGGTAGTAAGTCCGGATACAGTTTCAAAAAATGCTTCTTCAAAGCGCGGAAGCGTACCAGACAGAATAAAAGGCAAAGAACCAAAAACACCCAGCAGGATCCAACCGAGTGCAGTTATTATAAATCCTTCCTTAAGACGAAGATGGGAATTCTGGTCCTTTCGGGGAATAAAACTCATGGCACTGCCGGCCAGGATGTTAATCAGTATACTGTAAAGAAGGGACAGGGCGTCGCCTTCACCGTAAACAAGAGCCACAATAAGAGAGGGAAGCATGGCTGCCGCTTCTATCAGAAGCAAGGCTCCCAGCATTCTGATGATCAGTTTACGGTTCATTTGTAGAGCACCTCATTCAGATCAGATATGCCGGATTCAACGGAAATGATCACCACGTGGTCGTTCTCTTCAATATGGTCATTGCCAAAAGGTACGATTATTTTACCCTGATGAACGATGATGGAAACAAGAGAACCTTTTTTCATGGTCAGCTTTTTGAGCGGGATACCGATATAGGAGTCTCCTTTTCTGGCAATAAATTCAATTGCTTCGGCTTTTCCGCCCACAAGACGGTACAGTCTTTCGATTTTTGTGCCGTTGCTGTTTTCACGTGCGCGTACATACCGTAAAATAGTGGAACTTGTAATGAATTGGGGACTGATAACAGAATCAAGTCCGAGATCATTCAATATTTCCTGATAGGCAAGCCGGCTGTTTTTGGCGATGACTTTCGGTACACCGGAACGGGAAGCATGCATGCCGGAAATCAGGTTTTCCTCATCGCGGTTGCTCAGCGAGACAAAGGCGTCCATCTGGGAAAGGCCTTGTTCTTCGAGCAGATCCTGATCCGTTCCGTCACCGACAATAACGTCAACTTTGGGGAGCTGTTCGCTGAGTGCGCGGGCTTTCAGGGGATTGATTTCAAACAGAGTAACATGGATACCCATGGGAATAATCAGACGGGAAAGATAATAGGAAATCCTGCCGCCGCCAAGCAGCATAACACTGCGGACTTTATGTTTGTTTCTGCCGAGAAAGCGGAAATATTCCGTAATGGTCATCATATCGCCGGAAACAAATACTTTGTCTCCGGGCAAAATTTTAAAGTCGCCCCCTGGTATCATAACCGTATTGTTTCTTTCAACCATCGCATAAAGGATACGTGGAAGACGGGGGATTTTACCGGCTATATCCTTCATAGGTATACCGATGAAACAGTCTTCCTCCTGTGCACGGAATTCCACCATTTCAACCAGACCCTTGGCAAAGGATTCTATACTGCCGGCAAACGGATAACGGAGAAGACGACTGATTTCAAGGGCTGTGGCACGTTCGGGATTGATAGCAACGTCGATGCCAAGTTCATTCTGCAGAAGCATCTGGCTTTCGTTGAATTCGGGATCACGAATTCTTGCAATGGTGTAATTGGCACCGAGACGCTTTGATATCAGGCAGGCAAGCATATTGCTTTCATCACTTTCAGTGGAAGCAATCACAATGTTTGCCTTATCGACACCTGCTTCAAGCAGAACTTTGGCATTGGCACCGTTTCCCCTGATGCAAAGCGCATCAAGGGATCCGGTGCATCTTTCTATCACTTCATCATCTTTATCGATGATGATGACGTCATGTTCTTCGGCGATCAGGTGTTCGGCCAGCGTATAACCAACTTTACCAGCACCGATAACGATGATTCTCATGACTGATCCTCCTCATAAAAATCATTTTATTCTACCATTTTTCCATCAGCATGAAAAGCTTTTTCGAAACTGAGACTCGCAAAGAGATTCCGGAAAAAAAACAGTGCAGATATCAATCTGCACTGTTTGGCGGAGAGTCAGGGATTTGAACCCTGGGTGAGGTATCACCCCACACACGATTTCCAGTCGTGCGCCTTAGACCACTCAGCCAACTCTCCGCGTCAGCGAATGCTCACGTCGATAAATTATAGCGTCATTTTGAGTTTTGTCAAGGTCTGAGTTTTGCAATTTCTTCAGCAGTCAGCTTACGCCACATTCCAGAGGGGAGATCGCCAAGCTGCACGGGGCCAAAACGTACTCTTTTCAGGCGGACAACCTGATGTCCCACAGCCTCAATCATTTTACGTACCTGCCTGTTTCGGCCTTCATGGATGGTAATGAGAAGATCAGTTGAAAATGTATCATGACGGATAAGTCTGACTTCAGCGGGTGAAGTCAGTTTGCCGTCAATCATTACGCCTTTACGCAGCATTCTGATTTCATCATCTGATACATTGTTGGATACTTTCGTAAGATAGGATTTCTGTATTTCGAAACTGGGATGCAGAACCTGGTTCATTAATTCACCGTCATTTGTGAGGAGCAGAAGACCTTCACTGTCATAATCCAGCCTTCCGACAGGAAAGAGGCGAACAGGATAATCACGGAAACGATCCATTACAGTGGCACGGCCTTCCGGATCCGAAACAGTTGTAACTTCACCGACAGGCTTGTTATAGGCCAGATAGTGTTTTTCCGTTTCAGGCCTGACAATACATCCATCCACCTGGACTGTATCTGTCAGTTCATCCACCTGTGTACCAAGTACGCGGACAATTTCTCCGTTTACAGAGACGCGTCCGTCAAGAATGATCTGTTCTGCATTCCGCCTCGACGCAACGCCACAGGAAGCAAGATACTTTTGAAGCCGCATAAAAAGCCTACCTTTCAATTATCAGAGAGGACAGTTCTCCTGAAGTGGGATATGTGTATACTGCCTTTTCCCGGATTTCATTTCCTCCATGGTCTGGCCCGATCCGATCAGTTTGTATTTATATGTGGTTAATCCTTCAAGCCCCATAGGCCCTCTGGCGTGAAGTTTACCGGTGGCAATGCCGACTTCGGCGCCGAGACCATAAACAAAGCCGTCGGCAAACCGTGTGGAGACATTCCAGTACACGCCTGCGCTGTCCACCGTGTTCATAAAGACTGATGCGTTTTCGGAATTGTTGGTAACGATACAGTCTGTATGATGAGAACCATAGCGGTTGATATGTTCAATTGCCTCATTCAACGAAGAAACAATTTTGACGGAAAGGATGTAATCAAGATATTCAGTTGACCAGTCTTTCTCGGTTGCCGGTACGCAGGGGATTATTTTTGCTGTCTGCACATCCCCTCGGATTTCGACATTCTTTTCTGTCAGACTGCGGTAAAGCTCAGGAAGGAATACAGGAGCAATGTCGACATGGACCAGAAGGGTCTCAAGCGCGTTGCACACAGATACATACTGTGTTTTACTGTCTGTTACAATCTTGCATGCTGTTTCAGGATCTGCATCACTGTCAACATAAACGTGGCATATACCGTCAGAATGGCCGAGTACGGGAATACGGCTGTTATCCATAATATACCGGACAAAGTTGTTGCTGCCGCGCGGAATAATCAGATCGATTAATGTGTCTTCCTTCAGCATCTGAGCTACATCTTCACGTGTTTCAAGAAGCTGTACTGTGGAGGATGAAAATCCGGAGTCTTCCAATGCCTGACAGACAAGACTGCATAAAACCTGATTGGTATGCAGAGCTTCACGGCCGCCTTTAAGGAGAACCGCGTTTCCGCTTTTGATGCAAAGAGATGAAATCTGGATCAGCGCGTCGGGCCGGCTTTCAAAAATAACGCCGATAACACCTATCGGAGAAGAAACACGGTAAAGTTTCAGACCTTCAGTGATTTCAGTGGCAGAAAGCGTTTTGTTCAGAGGATCCGGCAGATCTGCAAGCGCATGAAGTCCCCGAACGACCTGATCAAGTTTTTCCTCGCCGAAGGTCAGACGATGCTGAAGAGGTGCGGCCAGATCTTCAGCTGCTGCAGCGTCAAGATCTGCCTGGTTAGCGGCAAAAATGGAATCCTTATTCTGTGTAAGTAAACGCGCAAGTGCAGAGAGCACAGCATTACGCTGTTCAGCTGTTGATACAGATATCTGGTAAAAGGCGCTTCTCGCACTTGCTGCGATTTCATGCAGGTCTTTCATGTCCATCCCTCCCTTTGCGTGATTATAGCAGACAAATACACGATTGAAAAGGGAATACGTACGTGTTATACTTTTCAAGGGAGGAAGAAGTAATGCCGCATCAGCAGGGAATCAAAACGATTGCACAGAACCGCAAAGCTTTTCATGACTATTTTATTGAAGAGAAGACTGAATGCGGCATAGCGCTTTTCGGAACAGAGGTCAAAAGCATCCGGCAGGGAAGGGTCAATCTGAAGGAAAGCTGGGCTCAGATACGAAAAGGAGAAATATGGGTTGAAGGAATGCATATCAGCCCGTATGAGCAGGGAAATATATTCAATAAGGACCCGATGAGACCCAGGAAGCTGCTCCTGCATCGCTGCGAAATCCGCAAACTGGAAAGCCAGGTCATGAAGCAGGGATACACGCTGATCCCTCTGGAAATGTATCTCCTGAACGGACGCGTTAAGCTTCTTCTTGGACTGTGCAAAGGTAAACAGTTGCATGATAAGCGCGACAGTATGGCAAAAAAAGATTCTGAACGTGAAATACAGCGAGCTTTAAGACAAAGACAGAAATAATTGCTATTGTATCCTCTGCACATATCCGGGGATGATCCGGTTTCGACGGGGGTAACAGAGGAAGGATAAGCGAGCCGCAGACCCTGTACTGCGTATCAACGGGGAAAAACAATAACTGACAATAGCAATTACGCTTTCGCGGCTTAATGCCGCGCGTCGGCTCTGACCGCCTGCAGATCAGACAACCGGCGTCATTAATGCAGGGAACGAATACCGCCTAAGCTTTGCAGCGGTATCCGCAATAATGAAGCTACTTTGAATGACGTTTTTCCGCGGATGTCATTCAGGGGAAACATAACCACGGAATGCGCTCGGAGAAAGTCTTTCTGAAGTACTTTCGGACAGGGGTTCAACTCCCCTCATCTCCACTGAAAAAACACCGGTCGTTCAGACCGGTGTTTTCTTGTAAAAAAAGAAGATCCTGACAAATATCAGGATCTTTGTGTGCGGTCGACGGGACTTGAACCCGTACCCGTTGCCGGACACGCCCCTCAAACGTGCGCGTATGCCGATTCCGCCACGACCGCGAACAAACATCGAAATTATAAAGCTGTGTTATCGCTTTGTCAAGATATACGGAAAAACTTGCGGCTGAAAGAATTAGGAAGTAGAATATCAGTGTTTGGCGAAAGGAGCAGTATAATGCATTTCAGACTGAGGGAAAAAATCTATCCGGTACTTATCTGCGCTGTAATGATCATTAACAGCGTATGGAATACTGCGTACTGCGGAAACGCATTCGAGGTAAAACGCGTCGGAAATATTCATCCATATGATAATAATGCTTTTCGCATAAGCACCGAAGAAGACGGATACGTAAAGATCAGGATTCATGATGACGTATGTGTATACAGAGAACTGGAGCAGCGCGTCAACGCCGGTGAAACGACAATTGAGTGGGATGGTTGCGCCTATAACAGAGAAAAACTTTATGAAAAAACATATACTGTTACTGCGGAATTACAAACGGATTCAGGGATGACGTATACAACTTCCTTTCAGTCGCCGGTGGAGTATCCGGGTCAGTGCCTTCAGTATGCAATGCCTTCTTCCCGGTATCTGTATCTGGATTCACCAGATTCCTGGTTTGTTGAATACAGAACAGTCAAGGACGGTACAGTCATGCTGACGTTAACAGACGAGCTGCAGACTGAAGCTTCCGTAAGTTATAAGCTGTCAGTTAAGGGTGGAAAAATAAACAGGAAGGAATTCAGCGATATATCGAGGATCAGGAAACCAGAACCGGGGAAATATATTCTGAAACTTTATGAAGTATCCAAACCGGAAGAAATATATGAATATCCTCTTTTCATTTCTGAAAAAAAACCAGAACGGTCTCCTGTTTCCGTTACTGGTGAAATAATGCCTGACCGGGATATGACAGAGGAAGAAATATGGAATATGATGATGATGCCGTCCGTTGTCATTGATATCGATTTCTTCAAACATCAGGATGTATATGAAAAACAGGATACGAAAAGCACGTCACTGGGGACTCTTCATGGACAGACACAGGGTATCAAAGTAATTCAGATCGACGGTGAATGGGCGTTCATCGGCGCATGGAATCATGAAGAAGGAGAGTATGTTGAGGGATGGGTTCCGCTGAAAAAGCTGAAAACTGAAGAACCGGCTGAAGAATACGGACTGCTGGTGGATAAACAAAGACAAACGATGAGTATATTTCATCAGGGCAAAGTCATTGACACACTGTTTATTTCCACCGGAAGAGCAGAAGAAAACAGCCTGTATCAGGAAACAGCTGCAGGATGCTTCCTGACGGGCTATCACAGAGTAAACTTTTCAACAAACGGAAAAAAATACGATTATGTTATCCAGTATGATGGCGGAAATCTGCTTCATCAGACGCCTTATGACTGGGGTAAAAACAAAAAAGACTTCACACTCGGACGCGGCTATCTAGGAGCTAAAGCTTCCCATGCCTGTATACGTATACAGCCTGAACCGGGTGAAGGCGGCCTGAATGCTTACTGGCTGTTTACACATCTTCCATATCATACACGCGTTATTATCCTGGATGACCCTGATGAAAGAAAAGCGATTAATAACAGGTTGAAACGCACTGACAACAGCGCTTTCCCCCAAACGAAAATTGTTACAGATGATCAATCAGCAGTCCTGACAGATGATACAGTTTCGATCACTTTCTGCGGAAAAATCGTTCCCGGAGGAAGCAGAAGTTTTAATACCAGGAAGGAAAGCTTCGCTTCGTTTGTGGCAAAAGAAGGGTATCAGAAACCTTTATCCGGCTTACTGCAATTGCTGTCAGAAGATGATCTGACCTGCGCAGATCTTGGCTGTATTCTTGAGGGAACAGAGGAATTCGTTCCTGAAATGAAAAATGTTCTGTACGGCCCCCGGGGAATAAACGAAATATTCAGGAATTCATCCATTGAACTGCTTATAATTGCGGATGATCTGTTATATCTTCGGGATAATATGCTCAAAAGCACCGAAGAAGAAGCAAAGGAATACACAGAGATTGTGAACCGTTCACAGCCTGGGGTTGTCAGCCTTAAGGGCCATCTGATCGGATTTGCAGCATGCAGTGAAAGTGAATACCTGTCTGACGTGAATATCATCAGTGAAAGAATCAGTCAGCTGAAAGATATGCACTGTGAAAAAGTCATTTTTACAATCAGCAGGAAAGAAAATAAAGAAAAGAATCATTCCATCGTCCAGGAAGCCATGGCGAACAGATGCGTACTTGCCGGGGCAGATTTTGTCATTTTCAATCAATACGGACAGTCACAGGGAATTGATTATATCAGAGGTGTGCCTGTTGTATATAATGCCGGCACATTCCTTGACGGAAGCACATCAAAGAGCGATAAAAAACAGCATTCAATGTTTATAAGGGTTCGGTTCGATTTTTCACCCGATCAAAAAGATACTTCTGTAACGCTGATTCCTGTTTTCCCGTATGGAAACAAGGAATCAGAGCAGAATACATATTGTCCTGAAACTGTGAATTCTCAAAAGGATATTGATTTGTTTATCAGACATATTCGAAATGATTCCACAGATGAATCCATAGGCAGGACATTCATACGAATTTACGGTCAGTCATAAATATAAAATACACATTCAAGACGTCCGTTGTATAAACGCCTTTTTCTGTCTGCCTTTTTACCAAAGCTTCTTTCAAAGGCCGGATCCGATGAAATTGCGCAGAGTTTCCAGGTTGGATGACGCTTTTTCAAAAGAAACAGCTCGTGATAAAGCTTACGGCAGCCGGCCTGATCGCTGAGCCTTTCACCGTAAGGAGGATTGCAGATAAAGACGCCGTATTCAGCGTCAAGATTCAATTCCTGAAGCGGAAGCAGCTCCAGACGGATCGTGTTATTGTCCAGTCCGGCCTGAATAATATGCCTTTTTGCCAGTTCAAGCGCCTCGGGATCGAGATCTGAACCGCTGATCCCGGAAATAACATTTCTTGATTCCATTGCTTTCAGGGATTCACGGATGGATGAAAAATCGAGATTTGCGAAACATTTGTAGTCTTCCATGGCAAAATGCCGGTTGATTCCGGGGGCAATTCTACCGGCTTTAAGAGCTGATTCAATCAGGATTGTACCGGTTCCGCAGCAAGGGTCATGTAAGGGCTGACCAGGCTTCCATCCGCTCAGCTCCACCAGTGCAGAAGCAAGCGTTTCGCGAAGAGGGGCTTCTCCGTTCCATGTACGGTATCCGCGACGGGAGAGAGCTTCTCCGGACGTGTTCAGAAGGATTCTGACAAGATCATTTCTTACAGAAACCTGCAGAGAAAGAGCAGGACCGGATTCCGGAAAGTTTTTTTGTCCGGTGAGTTTTTTGACGTTTTCAATAATTGCCTTTTTTGTAATCGACTGACAGTCACGCTGGCTCATCAACTGACTTCTGGTACATTTACAGGAAATATCGATGAAATTATCAGGAGAAAAATATTCAGGCCAACGGACAGAGGAAACCAGCTGAAAAAGGGCCTCAAAGCTTTTGCATTCACCTGCAGCAAGAATAATGTACAGCCTGTCGCTGAAATGCAGTTTTATGTTGGCAAGGAACAGTTCTTCCCCGGAAGCGGAGAAAAGGATATAACCGTTTCCGGCTTCAACGTCACGAAGTCCGAGGCTTTTCAGCTCTCTTGATACAAGTCCCTCCATGCCGAATGCAGCGCTGGCATAACATTGATATAAGTGATTCATTCTGATTCCTCCTGGATTATCAGTTTATTCTTTTTCCAGCCTGATGTAAAGGATCCATTTGTTTTCAAAAAGAGACACTGGCAGTTGATTCGCGGCGCAGAGATTTGTCGGGAAGGGGAAAACTTGATTTTGATATGGATGTAGCGTATAATTTATCAGTTAAATGCGGAAGGAGAAGAGTAACTATGAAGCTTATCATCGCAATAGTCCAGGATGAGGACGCCTCAAAACTTCTGTCCGTTTTAATGCAGCAGGGATTCGGCGTTACAAAACTGGCTACTACCGGCGGATTTCTGAAAGCAGGAAATACCACGTTGCTGCTGGGTGTGGATGACAACAGGATTGACGAAGCAGTCCGTATTGTGGAGTCCGTATGTAAGAGCAGGAAACAGATATCAACGGTTTCGCCTTCAGTGTCCGGCGGCATTTCACAGAATGAATATTCATCCTATCCCATAGAAGTGACCGTCGGAGGAGCGACGATGTTTGTTCTGACTGTGGATCAGTTCCTGAAAGTATAAAGCAGGGATGCCAATGTTTTCATTTGAAGATTTCCGTCTGCAGGGACCTGAGATAGATGCTCTGAAAAAACAGATTACAGAGCATAGGCTTGTTCATGCTGTTCTTATTACCGGACAGCCGGGAGCCGGAAAACGTACGCTTGCCCAATTGATTGCTATGTCACTTATGTGTTCGTCGGACAGGGATATCCCTTGCGGAGAATGCGAAGGCTGCAGACTTGCCCTGGCCGGAGAACACCCCGATATCACAGTGATAGAAAAAGGATGTCCCATATCGCCTGAAGTACAGAAGGGCAGAGCAACAATACCCGTAGAGGATATCCGTGAAATGATCAGACTCTGCAGCCGATATGCCTTTGGAGGAGGCAACAGGGTCGTGATGATTCCTGATGCTGAAAACATGACGCCGCAGGCGCAGAACAGTTTGCTGAAAATTCTTGAAGAACCTCCGAAAAACACTTTTTTTCTGTTGACTACAAGTCATCCCGAGCAGATCCTGACGACTGTACGAAGCAGATGCCGGAATATAAAACTCGTTCCATGGGATGAGAACTATATAACGGATACACTTGTTTCATCCGGGGTCGAACGGGGCCTTGCCGAAAAAGCTGCAAGGATTTCAGGCGGATCCATCGGAAACGCGATGAAGCTTTCTTCAGACGATACATACTGGAAGCTGAAGGAAGAAATTATAAAATCTTTCTTCGGCAACAGAAAACGCAGCGAGGTTCTGAATATATCAACATCCTGGAAAGATCGAAAAGGATCTTCAGATCAGCTTTTTGATATACTGGACGATGTTGTCCGTCAGTTCCTGAAATACAGGCTGTTTCACGAAAAGACAGATTTCCCGGATGATTTTACGAAGGAATGGCAGCGTTTTGCAGAGTTGGCTCCGGTGGAGAGGTTTACTTTTCTGACGGATGCGATAGCCAGCGCTAGGAAACAGAATGCCAGCAATGTCAATTTCCAGGCTGTTGTTGAACAACTACTTTTAACTTTCATAGGAGAATGTGATTTATGGGCAGAATAATCGGAGTACAGTTTCAGGAAAACGGAAAGATGTATTATTTTGATTCCTCCGATATTGAAGTAAAAACAGGGGAATATGTCATTGTTGACACGGCCCGGGGCAACGATCTGGGTGAAGTGGTTATGGGCACAAGGGAAGTGGATGAGGAGAACTGGCATACGCCCCTGAAAAAAGTCATCAGACTGGCAGATGAAGCGGATATTAAACACGGACAGGAAAACCGGATAAAAGAGAAAGAAGCTTTTATCATCTGTCAGAAGAAAATCGCTGAACATAAGCTGGAAATGAAACTTGTATCTGTTGAATATGCTTTTGACAACAGCAAGATTCTGTTCTTCTTCACTGCAAACGGAAGAGTTGATTTCAGATCCCTCGTCAAGGATCTGGCATCGGTCTTCAAAATGAGAATTGAACTGAGGCAGATCGGCGTCAGAGATGAGGCTAAAATGCTGGGCGGTCTTGGCCCTTGCGGCAGACCGATATGTTGCGGGTCGTTCCTTGATCAGTTCCAGCCGGTTTCCATTAAAATGGCTAAGGAACAGAACCTGTCTCTGAATCCGACAAAAATAAGCGGTGTATGCGGTCGACTCATGTGCTGCCTGAAATATGAACAGGAACACTATGAAATGACCAGAAAAAAGATGCCGAAGATCGGCAGGGAAGTCATTACACCGGATGGTACCGGCCCGGTCACTGATCTGAATATCGTCAAGGAAACAGTTTTTGTTCGCCTGACAAACGGCGATACAAGCGAGATAAAGGAATATCCTCTTGAAAGCATCACAAAGCCTTCAGACGGAAATACGAATCAGGAACAGACAAAAAAGAACAGCGGCGATGATAAACCGGATCAGTCTTGCGAAGATTCTGCAGGAAAGAAAGCGCAGAACGTTCCGAGAGAGAAAAACGATGAATCTGAATATGCTGAAAAAGATGAACAGGCTTCATCCGGAAACAGCATGACCAATGAAGAGAAAAACAAAACCAAAACCCGCAAACCAACGCTCGGCCAGCCGGTGAGACGCGAGAATCCCCACCGCGTACAGGAACAAAAGAACAGGGAAGTTGTTCAGGAAAAATCTGAACAGAGCACGGAAACGGCGTTACAGA
>Ga0310690_10008531_pt1 | contig 12984 bp, 7 predicted proteins | sample AusTroGonzalo_MG_2_FD_207661 | JGI IMG/M metagenome (GOLD analysis project Ga0310690, IMG submission 207661) | Bovine rumen microbial communities from tropical cattle in Woodstock, Queensland, Australia - Gonzalo_04 (v2) (version 2) | ecosystem: Host-associated > Mammals > Digestive system >... | reverse complement strand
TGAACGGGTACACAAACACATGTGATTTCGGGGGGAGCGCCAGTAAAGGATTCCAGTTTGGCGCAAAGGTTAAGGATACAGGAGTTTTCGTGATAAAAGACGGTCTGGTCTATCTGAACTCCGCGCTTGAATTGCCTGCGGATCCGACTGGAAATTCGAAAGTCATTTTTGATGGTGCCAAGGTGAATTTTTATGCTGAATCGTACCCGGATGTCGCATGGCCGATTCTTGTCGACAATCTTGCCGGACTGATAGTTCAAAACAGTTCCGCTTCATGGCCAGGCGCATTTGAAGTCGCAAGTGGCAAGACGGCTCAATACAACCAGTCAGGCAAGACTTTGACCGTCGGCACCCTTGGTGGCGGCGGGACATTGACTGTCAGAAGCGGGATGGTTTCCCTTCCTTTTGAAGACAGTGTCCGCCCAGGTCTTGTCGCAGGATACAGCTCGGATCTCTATCCGGGAGGGCATTCAATTTCCAACGAATGGGGCAAGCATCTCACTTCGATGCCGACGCTCACGAATGCAGTGGAGGTCTTGGATTTTCAGCGATTGCAGCGCGCCGTACAGATAGACGGGCAGACGACCGGCAGGCAGGTGTACACGTATTCTGGCTATGTGATGAACTCAGGCGACGAATCTGCCGTGTGGGCGTTTGAATGCAATCTTAAACATTATGTCGATCTGCGAGTGGGCGAAAATGTGGAGACGATGTTTGGTGAAAAATGGAACAAATACAAGCCGGAGGATGGGCTTCGCACCGGAACGGTTGTCCTGCCGCCGGGAGCAAGCAGATTTGTTCTTAAATGTTTCGTGTCGGGGGCGGGCGGCGGACTTGCTGACATCAAGGACAAAAACGGGAAGAAGTATCCGGGGCTGGGCTATATGGTCGATCCAAATGCGGAAACTCTTGCGAACATCGCCGATACGAATGTGGTCTTGAATGGTGCCTGGACTGCGGTCGCCGGCGATCCTGGCGACGGAAGCCTCTTTCGCATCACGAACAGCCGCGAGGATGTGCAACTTCTTGCGGACGCTGGGTTGCAGACGCTTTCTGACGGGAGCGCAATCTACGGGCTCTCGGTTCCAAACGGCTCAGTGTTCGCCATGCAAGGATGCAATCTTGTTGTGACGAACCTTTCTGGATGCGGTGCGTTTGTGCAGTCTGCAGACGCACTTGGTGACAACACTCTCTCGATCATCGATACGTGGACGATTCCTGCGGCAGATGCCGGGTGCCAACTGCATTCCGTTGTTGCCGTACAATTTGCGCCAGACTCACGTATCGTCCTCGAATACGATGTCGTTAAAAGCGAGGCTCGGTTGGATGTTATGACATCGGATGTTGGAATATACGGCTTGCCGTCCGTCGTGTTCAGCGACGGTGTCGCAAGGCCTCGATACTCGGCGGAGTTGACAAACGAAGGCAAGACTCTTTGTATACGTAGGCGGCAAGGGCCGATTCTAGCTGTGTTCTAGGTCATTTCTTTTTTGGCATCGCAGCATATGCCGTTTCCCGGATTCTAATGATTTGAGATGGTGCACCAAAGGATAAGTATGGTATAATACAGACCACTGACACATGGACGATTCATTTGTGAGCAATAAAGCGTTAGACAACGAATTGGGGTTATGATGAAAAGCGAATTTTCAATTTTGCTGGCGGCGCTTTGGGCGGCAACGTCCTTCGCCGGTTCGCTGACTGTCGGATGCCCGACGTCGGATGTAGGTGAGTTCCGCGAGATCGCCGAGTTTGCGAAGTCCGTTGGCGCGACGCATGTCGACGCAAGTCAGATCGAGCATTCGCTCTGGCAATGGAACGCCGACAGGCACGATCCGTACCCCAACTGGTCGATGCACCGTCCGTCGGTCTTCAAGTTCATCGTTCCGCAGGAGCTTTCGCCGTATCTGCCTGCAGACTACGCCGCGCGAAACATTCGCGCATTGAAGGAGCGGGCGAAGGTTCTGCGCGAGCTCGGACTCAAGGCCGTATTCATCGGCATGGAGCCTGCGTACTTCCCCGAGCAGGCGTATCTCGACCACCCCGAATGGCGCGGGGCGCGATGCGACCAAGCGCGGAGGGCGAGAAACGAGTACTACGCGCCGTGCGTGGAGAATCCCGACGTGCGGCGCATGTATGTCGACGCTGTCGCAAGGCTCTGCGCGGCCTGTCCGTTCGACATGTTCAAGTTCAGGTGCAACGACTCTGGGAGCGCGCTCTGCTGGAGCGAACGGCTTTACGCCGGACAGAACGGTCCCGAGGCCTGCCGCGATGTTCCGTACGGGAAGCGCGTGGCGGATGCGATGTCCATCTTCCAGGAGGGCGCGGCGACAGCGGGCCTCTCCGGCGCAAAGGTGAACTTCCGCGCGTCGATGGGCCCTGAGTCGGCCATACTGCCGTGGCTCAAATCGGGGCAGAGTGTGAACAACATGACGGCGCAGGGCAGGGTCGCCGCATATGCCGTGGGATTCCCAAACCGTTTTACCGATGCGACCGCCCCCCTCCTCGGCTTGACGCGTCTGCCGCGCATTGTGCAGCAGATTCAGACGGCGCAGGCGCATCCCGGCGCGGACGTGGAGATCGGTCTGCGCTCTTCGCATGAACTCTGCGCGATGGAGCTGCTGCGGCAACACATGCGCGCGCCGGTGGGCGAAGGTCCCGTCGCGAAGTGGCAGGCGGTGCGCGACGTCGCGGTGGCGTTCGTCGGCGAGAAGCACGCTACAGAACTGGCCGAAGGCTACGAGGCTCTGGAGGCTGCTGTGGAGAAGACCGAGAGCTTCTACACGGGCGGGCACCTCTTTCTCCTCGGTTCGCTTCACCAGCGCTGGTTTCTCCGCCCGTTCGTCGCGTTTCCGGGTGAGTTGAAGGGTGAAGACAGGTCATACTGGCGCGACTACATATTCCAGGCGCAGACGGAGAAGGACGCCGACAACCTCCTTGACCTGCAGGGCCACAGGTGGCTCTCCGGCTACGGCGGCGCGGTTCTTTCGGACATGGCAATCTCGCGCGGCGCGCTTCCACTCGCGGAAAAGGCGCGCGGAATATTCGCGAAGGCCTGCGAACGGGCGTGGGACGAAAGGGCGAGGCGGTATCTAGAAGACCAGGCGTGGAAGATATCAATGTACATCTGCATAATGAAGAACGCCCGCAACGCAATCGAGTTCCAGTCGATACTCGACCGCACCGACTTCTCCGCCGCGCCGCGAGACGTTTCGCCCGCGATAGACGAGCAGGGGGACTTGAGGCTCCACAAGATCAACCTGATCATCCGCGCCGAGATAGACAACTCGCTCAATATGATCGATATCCTCGAAAAGGCGAAAGATCCCGTGTTCGACTTCGCTGCATCCTACGCCGAGCAGACAATCATGCGACTTGGGCCCAAGGCATCAGTCATCCGCGATCTCCGCCGCCGCATCGCGATAATGGAGGCTCATCGTCGCGACTTCCTGAGACTCTACAAAAGCTACAACAAATGATAAGGGCGCAGACGGTGGGGCTGCGCGTCGTCGTGGCTGCATTTTTGCTGGCGTTTGCATTCTGCGGCGTTGCCGCGCAGTACGCCCGCGAAGGCGAGCTGTTGTTTGAGCCGACGTTCTGCTGCTGTTCGGTGGAGTTCGGGTCTTCCCTGCCGATAGAGGGGTTGAAATTGGAATGGCGTGAAAGGGCAGGTCGCGCGTCGTCGCGACCTTGGACGGGACGACGCCCGTCCCTCCCTGAATGTGAATGGCACCACCGCGCCTTTTCGCATACGTACCGCGCGTCGATACGCGACCTGAAGGAAGACACGGAATATGAAGTGTACCTGACCGCTCGCGGTCAGGTCGTTGCAACCGGAATGTTCCGCACATGGGGGAGCGACGTGCCGGTCGCGAAGACTGTTGAGCTGGCAACCGTCGACGAGGGCGTCGCCGCGCCGCAAAAGATTTCCGACAAGGGCACGCCCGACGGATGGGTCTGCTACACCTCCGCGCCGGGCGCGACGCTGGACTTCGGCGAAGGCGAAGGCGACGCCATTGCGGTTGACGGCGCGGAATACGTCGTCTTCGACGGAATGCGCATTCGCGGCTCTCGCGGACGGCGCGTCTTCAGGCTGACGAACTGCCGTCATGTGCGAATAAGGAACTGCGACATCTCGCGCTGGGGGCGCGTCGGAACGCCGCGCTTCGACCTGTGCGGGCGTATTTATGCGCCCGGCATGAGCGACAGGGAATACGGCATAAACTTCGACGCGGCGATAGAGGTCGGTGAAGGGTGCTTCGGCGTCGTTGTCGAAGGGTGCTACATCCATGACCCGCGAGGCCGCGCAAACAGCTGGTACTATTCGCATCCGGCGGGGCCGGAGGCGGTTGCGCTGCTGAAGCCGCTCGGATCGACCGTCATCCGATGGAACGACTTCGTCGGAAGCGACGTGCACCGCTTCAACGACGCAGTGGAGGGCGCGGGGAACTTCAAGGAGAACGGCGGGTTCAACCGCACTGCGGACATCTACGGAAACTTCATGGCGTTCTGCAACGACGACTGCATCGAGATGGACGGCGGACAGCGCAACCTGCGCAACTTCGGCAACCGCTACGAGGCCGCCATCTGCGGCGTGTCGGTGCAGGGTTGCATGGTGGGGCCGACATACGTCTGCTGCAACCTGTTCTCCGGCATGTGCGGAGAGTTCGGCGAATGGGGCCAGACGGTGAAGACTGGCGGCGGACGCCATGGGCCCGAGGCGGAGATATTCCTCGAAGGCAACGTGTTCTGGGGCGATGGTTACGGAATTGAAATGCGCACCAACCTTGTCGTCAGGAGCCGCCGCAACGTGTTTGCTGGAAGACAGCGCATAAACCGGAGGCGAGTGTCGCCTGTGTCGACGTCGGAAGACGACGTGTTCGGGAAGTCCATCCCGGAGAACAGTCTTGACACAGCGTATCCGCTGCGTCCGATGTCGCTTGTCCTCGACGCCGCGCGGTTTTCGGGCTTCAAGGTGAAGAACGGCGTATGCGAACCGTCGTCCGTCACGGTCAGGGCGAAGAGCGTTGGCGGGTGCGGATGCAGGTTCCGGATCGAGAAGAACGCCGACTTCGACTGGCTTGCGGTTTCGCCGTGCGAGGGGTCTGTCCCCGCCGGTGGAGAGGTCGCGCTCGATGTTTCGGTGGACGTGTCGAAGATGCGCGGGCGCCGCTGGTATCGCGGCGCATTTCTGGTGAAGGAAGAGGGCGGCTTTTCGCGTCCGTTCACGGTCTACGCCGAGACCGACTACAAAAACCCGTATCGCGCGGAACGTTGTGGCGACAAGGCCGTCTACATCGACGGATTCAAGGAGGGCGACTGTGTCTCGTTCGGCGAAGAGGGGCGCGTCTTCGAGTTCAGCGTGCCGTCGGATGGAAGATGGTATCTTATGCTTCACGGCACAGGCGTGGGGGAGGTGGCCGCGGCGGTCGACGGCGACCAGCCCGAGGTTTCACGCCAGCAGGGCAGGGACCATCCGACATGGACGATGCTCGCCCCCGGGCGCAGGCAGGGCAACATGATAAGGCCCTACGACCTCTCGGCCGGTGCGCACAAGTTGCTGCTGAAGGGAAGCACAGGCGCTTTCCTCTGCGATGGTGTTGTTGTTACGGACAATCCGCTTTCGTTCGAGCCGAAGTGAGGACAGAAATGAAGAATGTTCACAAATCGCAAATGACACAATTGTTCACAAGTCACAAATGTCAGCTATTTGCATTTGTGTCAAGTGTGACATTTCTGTTCGGTCTCGTGGCATCGTCGGCGCAAGGCGGCGAGACATCTGTGCCGCCGCCGCAGGAAGTTGCAAGGCGCATCGCCGGGCAGTTTTTGACGACGGAGCCCGACGCATACCAGCCGGCGGGGATGACGCGCCATTCCTACGTGTACGGCTTGCATGAATACGTACACTACGCGACCGTAACGCTGTGGGTGAACGCCCTTGAGTGCGCGAGGCTCGCCGGCGACGCCGACATGGAGCGCAGGCTCGTGGACGCCTACGGGAAGATGGCGCGGGAGAAGCCATACGTGTTCCACGGCATCAAGCACGTGGACTTCGAGGTCACGGGTGCGCTGCCGCTGGAGGTGGCAATCCTTGCCGGCAACAAGGAGGCTGGGCGGCGCGGCTTATGGTACGCTGACAGGCAGTGGGAGAGGCCGACCGCCGAGGACAACAATCTGAAGCAGGTGCAGCCGCTCGAGAAGCGAATGGAATGGTGGAACGCGGGCTACACTTCCGAGACGAGGCTCTGGCTCGACGACATGTACATGATATCTCTTCTGCAGCTCAATGCGTACAGATATACTGGCGATAGCAAGTATCTCTACAGGACGGCGCGGGAGATGGCACTGTATCTAGACAGGCTGCCGCGTCGCGGCTCGCTCTACTTCCACGCGCCGGAAGCGCCGTACGCCTGGGCGCGCGGCAACGGATGGATGGCCGCATCGATGGCGATGGTTCTACGCGAGCTTGGCGAAGATTATCCGTGTCGCGCGAAGATACTTGCGGAATACCGGGCGATGATGGCAGAGCTTCTGCGGTTTCAGCGGAAAAGCGGTCTCTGGGGACAGCTTGTGGATGACGCGGAGTCTTGGGATGAGACGTCCGGCTCGGCGATGTTCGCATACGCGATAGCCGAGGGAGTGAACAGGGGATTGTTTGCAGATGGTGAACAGGGAACAGCCGCATACGTCACCGCCCGCGACCGTGCGTACGCAGCGCTCGTATCGCGTCTCGACGAGCGTGCCAACCTTGCCGGGGTGTGTGTCGGCACCGGGGCGCGCAACGACCGCGAGTGGTACATGAAGCGTGCGCGCATCAACGGCGACCCCCACGGACAGGCGCCTCTTCTCTGGCTCTGCCGCGCCATGATGGAAGCAGGGTCAAAATAAACACCCCTTCATGAGGTTTTGGTTGGTACTAGTGGCTCGATGCGCGTAAATGCCCATGATTTTTGCGCTATAGTATCTGTTTGTCGTGGTGAAGTTTGATACAATACGAGGCATGAACATGAAGAAAATGAAAACGACAAGACGGAGTTTCCTTATCGGTCTGGGCGCAACGGTCGCGATGCGCGAGGCGGCGTCCGCAGAGGCTGCGGCCAACGGTGTCCTCCCCGATTTCTACGTGCGTCATCTGGAGAACGTCGCATCGCGAGTGGCGGCCGGCGCGGCGAAGGGCGCCGCCAACGGATTCACGTTCTTCACGGATCCGCACATGTCGGCCAACTACGGCCGCAGCGGCTACCTGATAGCCGATCTCGTGCGGCGCACGGGCCTGAGGCGCGTAATCTGCGGCGGAGACTGGTCTGTGGCGTTCTGCGGACAGAAGCCGCCGAAACCGTTTGTGGAGGGCCTTTGCGCAAGGATGAACTCGAACTGGCGCGATCCCATAGAGGCGGCGGGTGGGGCGTACTTCACGGCCAAGGGCAACCACGACATGCGCGTGTGGGACGGCTGGGACAAGAAGGACGGCTTCGTCTACGCAAGCGCGAGGACCCGCGAGATAATGATGGCGACGAAGGAGGGTTCCAGCGTCGTCGTGAACGCGGACGAGAAGAGCGGCATGTACTTTTACCGCGACGACGCGGAGCAGAAGGTCCGCTACATCGTGGCCGACACGTCCGACGGGACTCGTGCCGAAGACCGCACCGGCACTGGGGAGGGCTACGGCAACTTCATGCGCGACGACCAGCTAAGGTGGCTTGGGGAGGTCGCGCTGGGGACCGTCCCCGCCGGGTACGGGGTGGTCGTCGTACACCACATCCCGATCACGCCGTTCACCGGCAGCGTGCACGACGCGAAGGTGTTCGCCGAACTGCGGCGCACCCTCGAGGCGTACCAATCGCGCGGCAGGGCGGAGACGAAGGCGGGCGCCTTCGACTTCTCATCGCGCAGGGGCGGCGACATCCTTTTCGACCTTGCGGGCCACACCCACTCCGACCAGTTCGCGTTCTACAACGGCATCCTGCACATCTCCGACACCTGCGACGCGTTCTATCGTGACCCGGGTCCTCGCACGCCGTTCTCGGGCGTGCTCGTCACGGACAGGAAGCTTCGCAAGGGGACGGTGAACGAACAGGCGTTCGACGTGTTCCGCTTCGGCGGCGGAGCGGTGCGCACGACGCGCGTTGGCATCGGGCAGGATCGCGTGTTCCGCCTGAGGCCCGTCTCGCTGAAGGTCGGTGAGAAGGTGCGCCTCGTCTGCGGCGAGTTTGCGGACGTCAAATGGCGCGGGTTCGACTCGTGGGACGCGAAGGAGGACCGCAAGGAGAACGATCCCGAGAAGCACTGGACGTTCGCGCACGAGATTGCCGAGGTGTCGTCCGAAGGCGTCGTGTCGGCGAAGGCACCGGGCTGGGCGACGGCCGTCGCGATCGCGCCCGACTTCCGCAAGGAGATCGTCGGGATAGAGGTGAAGGGGTAGCGGGGAATGTTCACAAATGGCAATTGACACAATTGTTCACAAATCACAAATGGCAAATCGCGTTGCATTTCTGTTCTATTGCTCATGCCTGTCGCTTGCAGTGCGGGCCGCAGACTATCACGTCGACGCCAAGCGCGGCGATGATACGAACGACGGTTTGTCCGCTGCGACGGCCTGGCGCACGATTTGGCGCGAAGGCAAGGGATGGAAGATGGAACAGCCTCCCGTTGCAGCGGAGGTGGCGTTCCGTCCGGCAGACACGAACCTTCCGCCGACGGTGCGTATGGTGCCGCTGCGCGTGCGGGGCGACGTTCATTCCATTGAGATAGCGCCTTGCGACATTCCAGACGGCACGCGATACGTCGAAGTGACGCACCCGTGGGCGAAGGCCAAGGCGGGCGAGAGGGGGTTTTGGGTTCTGTCGGACGGAATGTACGGCGAATTCGAGGATGGAGGCGATGCGAAATACACCGAGTGGCGCGGCAGGGTGATGCAGCTTTGGGGGTTCGCGTCGCCTCGTGGGGGAATCGCGGCGATACACAAGGGTCTTCGCTACGAGGCGCACTACCATGTGGAGCGGAAGGGCGGCGAGTACAGGCTCTACGACCGGTACGACCTTTCGGACCTTGTCGGCGGAAAGGTCTACTCGCCGATAACGATGGACTACCACATTCTTCCGCAGGAGGCGACGTATGTGGACGTCGCGCGCGCATACAAGGAGCATCAGACGGCGACGCTGCCGGGTCTCAGGCCGCTTCGCGAGCGTGTGAATAAGAGCCCCGCGCTCGCCTACGCGGCGCGCGCGCCGGAGGTGCGCATCCGCCAGGCTTGGAAGCCGGTGCCGTCGCCCGTCGACGAGCAGAACGCGACGAACGAGCCGCCGGTGACGGTCGCAATCACGTTCGACAGGGTGCGCGACATCGTGCACGAAATGAAGCGTCAGGGAATCGGAGAGGCAACGATAACGCTTGTCGGCTGGAACATAGGCGGGCACGACGGACGCTGGCCGCAGCTCTTTCCTGTCGAACCTCGTCTGGGCGGCGAGGAGAAGATACGGGAGCTGATAGTCTGCGCGCAAACCAACGGATACATGATCGTCTGCCACAACAACTACTCCGACGCGTATTCCGTCTCGGCCCTCGGAGGGCGCTGGATGCCCGAGAGGTACGTCATCCGAAAGCGTTGCGGCGACTACGACAAGGGCGGAACGTGGGGCGGCGGACGTCAGTACTTCGCCTGCCTCGGGGAGATGCTCTCGCTCTTCGTCGACGAGGACTATTCGCGTCTCGCAGGTCTTGGCTTCCGGGGGCTCCACTACACCGACTGCCTTTCGCTCAACGAGCCCAGGACATGCCATGCGGCGAACCATCCGTGCACGAAGGAGGAATACGCGTCCGCTGCGCTGGCGCTCATGCGCAAGGGCAGGGACTGTTTCGGCGGGCAGGCCTCGGAAGGAGGCTTCGACCACGTGATCGAGGGTCTCGACTGCTGCATGTACCTTTCGTTCGACAATCCGGGAGACAAGTTCAGGTCTCCGCTTATAAGGAAGCACGTGCCGCTGTGGAACCTCGTCTACAACGGATATGTCCTCAACAATCCGTACTGCGCGTCCACGAACTACACGCGAAAGAAGCCGATCGACCGCGTGAAGCTCTACGAGACGGCCGGGCGACCGCTTTTCTACTTCCACTCGAAGTTCACGTCCAACGGCTTCGACTGGATGGGCAGCGAAGACCTCACGTGCGAGACGGACGAGGCGTTGCGCGATTCCGTTGCGGCCATCAAGCGCGGGTACGACGAGTTCGCGAAATGCCGCCACCTTCAGCTCGAGGAGATGGTCGGACACCGCGAGCTCTCGCAGGGCGTGACGGAGTCGGCCTTTTCTGACGGCACGCGCATCCTCGCGAACAGCACGGACGCTACGTTCACGAACGGGGCGGGAACCGTCGTCGCACCGATGGACTACGTTCTGACGGCGAAGTGACTGCGGTCTGCAGGGACGTTGCGGTTTTGGTATAATACGCGGCATGGAGAAGTTCTTCAATACGGCGGGACCGTGCATCCCGGACAAACACTACATGCTTCCGGCACTCGACAGAATGCCGGAGATTCGCCGACTTGTCAGCATGGAGCGGTATTTCGTCCTTCATGCGCCGCGACAGACCGGCAAGACCACGGCGCTCAAGGCGTTGACGCGCGAAATCAACGCAAGGGGCGACATGGTTGCGTTGTACTGTACTTTGGAGACGCTCCAGAACGCGAAGGACGTGGAAAACGCCATGCCTAAAATCAAAAGGCTCTTGCTTCGCAGTGCAAATGCCGTGCCGTCCCTTGCGCTTCAGAATGGAGCGGAAGAGGGTCTGGATGTTCGTGAGCAGAGGCAGGGTTGGGTTGTGACGGCTGTTTCTGATACGCTTACGGATCTCTGCCGCAAGGCGGGCAAGCCGCTTGTCGTTTTCTTCGACGAGGCGGACTGCCTTGTTGGCGATGTGTTGATTTCTTTTCTTCGCCAGTTGCGTGACGGTTATGTCAACCGCGAAGACATACCTTTTCCCGCGTCTATCGCGCTTGTCGGGATGCTGGACGTCCGCGACTACAAGGCGCAGATCAGGTCCGACGGCGAGTCTCTCGGACAGATCAGCCCGTTCAACATCATCTCGGAGGACATGATGTTGCGAAACTTCAATGCCGACGAGGTCGCAACCCTGTATGCCCAGCACACCAAAGCGACTGGGCAGCCGTTTGCCACGGGTGTTCTCGACAAGGTGATGGAGTTCAGCGGTGGACAGCCTTGGCTCGTCAACGCCCTCGCCCGCGAGTGCGTAGAGAAGATACATGGCTTCCGCTATGGCGAGACTGTTACGGCTGACGACATCGAAACCGCAAAGGAGACGATCATCAGACGCCGCGACACGCACGTAGACTCGCTGATGGAGCGGCTGCGCGAATCGAGGGTGCGGCGCATCGTGGAGCCGGTCATCTTCGGCGGAGAGCGGACAATATCCAGCAACAGCGAGGGCTGGCGTTATGTCGTCGACCTTGGGCTTCTGCGCGAGGAGAACGGGACGCTGGTTCCGTCCAACAAGATGTACGCGGAGATCATCGGACGATATCTCTCCCGCGACGAACAGGAGAAGATGGTGACATCCGTCCCGCAGACGCCGTGGGCGACTGAGGATGGACTGGACATGCCGGGTCTCATGGCTGCGTTCCAGGTGTTCTGGCGCGAGAACAGCGGAGCAGACCGCCGCGCCTACGAGTACGGCGAGGCGACGCCGCACCTTGTTCTCATGGCGTTTCTCCAGCGCGTGACGAACGGCAAGGGACACATCATCCGCGAGATGGCGCTCGGCTCCGGGCGGCTCGACCTGTGCGTAGAGTATCGTGGCAGGCGATATGCCGTGGAAGTGAAGACGTCGAAGAACTTCGCTGGCGAAAAGTCGTATGCGCAGCTTGCCGGATATCTTGACAAGCTTGGGCTGCCTGAGGGATGGATGGCGGTGTTCGACGATGGCAAGTCCAAGTCGTGGGAGGAGAAGCTGTACTGCCGCGACGTCGAGTTCAACGGCAAGATGCTGCATGTGATCGGACTGTAGGGGGAACATCTCCCGCCGAAAACTGCGATTTTTAAGATAATACGCGGCATGAAATTGCTCATTTGTATCAAATCATGACGTTTCTCCAGAGACACGCATACGGAATCGGCTGCGGAGCGGCCGCGCTCGTCTGGCCGTTTTTTGGCAGGCGCCGCCGCATATCGGTCGAGAACATCCTGAAGGGGAAGATAACCGCAGACGAGCGCGAGGCGCGGCGGATCGCGAAGAAGTCGTTCTGCCATTTCGCGGGGCACATCTTCGAGGCGGTCTTCGCATCGAAGGTCGTGACCGACGAGAACTGGCGCGAGCACTTCGACTTTTCCGAGGCAGATCCGGAGGCGTGGGAGCTCCTTCTCGAAAAGCTCGACACGCCGATACTCCTCGTCTCGGGGCACCATGGCTGCTGGGAGGCGGCGACGCACGTCATACCTCACCGGCGTCCGATGATCGCCATAGCGCGCGTGATGGACAATCCGATCCTGCAGAAGTGGATGAAGAAGCGCAACTTCCGCGGGAACGTCATGGTCATCAGCAAGAACAACGGGCTCAACTCGGCTGTGCTCGAGAAGTGGCGGCAGGAGAAGTCGGCGCTTACGATTCTCTCCGACCAGCATACGTACGGAGGGGCGATGCTCAAGTTCTTCGGCCGTCCCGCGCGCACGGTCACTTCCGCCGCGCGCCTCGCGATCCGCTTCGGCGTTCCAATCGTGGTCGGCTCGTTCGTCCGCACCGGCCCGTACATGTACCGCGCCGTAGGCGGAAAGCCGCTCTTCTTCGGCAAGGACGCCGACCGCGACGCGGCGACGCAGCTCATAAACGACAGGCTCGAGGAGGCGATAAGGAAGTATCCCGAGCAGTACCTCTGGATGCATAGGAGATGGCGCGATGACTGAGATGCGCGTCGCCTCGCTTGCGAGCGGTTCAAGGGGCAACGCGTATCTCGTCGTACAGGACGGCGAGGCGCTG
>Ga0310690_10008530_pt1 | contig 12986 bp, 9 predicted proteins | sample AusTroGonzalo_MG_2_FD_207661 | JGI IMG/M metagenome (GOLD analysis project Ga0310690, IMG submission 207661) | Bovine rumen microbial communities from tropical cattle in Woodstock, Queensland, Australia - Gonzalo_04 (v2) (version 2) | ecosystem: Host-associated > Mammals > Digestive system >... | reverse complement strand
TGACTATCCGTTATCTGTCAAGAACTTTGCTATGTATATAGCCAACTATGCAAGTGCAGATGATGTTCAGCCTTTTTCAGAGAATATCAGATACAATCTGCCAGACTTGGCACCTGATTATTACATGGTAGACCTTGAACACGTTATATACGAAGGTGATGCAGACATATCAAGATATAAGGCAACGTCAGACTTCTTTCAGGAAGGTTTTAAGGTTTTAGTTTTACCTAGAGATATACCCGGAAACTACAAGGTATATTACAAGGCATATCCACAGGAAATAACCCTTGAAACGCCGGATGAGGAAGTATTGTCACTTGATCCCGAAGTAGAAGCTTTACTGCCGTTATATATGGCATCACAGCTTTATAAGGATGACGATGCTGGTATATCAACAGTTTATAGAAATGAATTTGAGGTAGCGTTTGAAAGACTTAAAGATTCTGTCAGCGCACCTAGTTCAGAGAGATTCACAAGTGAGAGTGGGTGGATTTAAATGGCAGTTTCTTTCAGCGTTCCGAAAAGCCCGGCAAAGAGCGTTTTAACAATAGATACATTCCTTGGTGCGGATTTTACTAACTCACCGGGTTCTTGCGAGAACACAAAATCACCGAACACAGTAAACATGATTCGTGATGTTCCCGGTAAAATTCGTAAGTGCATGGGCTATGAAACAATAGCGACATACCTTGATAGCAACGATAAACCTTTAGAGATAAACGGATATCACTTATTAAGAAGTGATGAACACGGTTTTATCCATGCTGGAGAAAATATTTATTGGGGAGATATACTTCTTTACACAAGTGCTAACAATGCAAGAAGTAAAGCATGGCAGTTTGAAAAAGACCTTTATATGCTTGACGGAAAAAAACTTCTTGTGCTGTCTAGTACAGAAACAAGTCCTACTACCTCTACTGGAAAACATACCAAAGAGGTTGACGATTCAACATATACAGAAACACTTACATTAAAAAGTAATGATGTAGTCAACTTCTATATGCCTTTTGAATGTAAACAGTTGAATGTTACATATAATGGCATAACGGCTACTATTACACTTGCTGATGTAGATACATATTCTTTTACCAACACTTACGGAAATTATGAGTGCGAGTTTGAGTTTACTGCATCAGATATTGTTTTAACGTATGAAGGTACACACACAAGCGTTATAAATGCCACTATAAGTAATGGCTATGTAGACGGTACAAGTGGCACATACGTTGATGAAAACGGATATATTCACAAAGTAGGAAAAGCAGAAGATAACGCTTATATTCCTACGGTTACAATTTCAAAAGACCCTGAAGGTGGTGGCACACCTTATGAGGATATAAACCTATTAAGTGTAGCATTTACTGAAACCTTTTTAGGCAAGGCAGGAATATATGACTACAACTTATCATTTCAGAATCTTGCCGATACGCCGCCTAAAGTATGGCTTTTAAATGGTAGCGGCGAATGGATAGAGAAGACATATAGCACTGATTATTCATACAACAAGGCAACGGGAGTTGTGCATTTTACTAGCCCACCGGGTGTCAGCCCCGTAAGCGGTCAGGATAACGTCAAAATTACAGCATATAGAACGGGCATAGATACTGAAACGGGTGAAGTCTATGCAGACAGAATAAACAAGTGTACGTTCGGCACTTTGTTTGGAGTAAACGGCGCACTTGATAGACTGTTTGTTTCAGGGAATCCTGACTATATAAACTATGACTGGTATTCAGACCAGTATGACCCTACATACTTTACAGATACCTCTTATTCCATGCTAGGTAGTTCGGCTAGTGCGATTATGGGTTATTCCGTAATTTCAAACTACTTGGCCGCACACAAAGACTACATGGAAAAAGACCAAAATATAATCTTGCGTGAAGGTGACTTGGTTGATAACGAGCCTTCATTCCGTATTATAAACACGTTACAAGGGGCTGGAGCAGTCGGAAAATATACGTTCGCATATTTATCTACCGAACCGCTTTTCCTCACAAAATCGGGCATATACGCAGTAACAGCGCAAGATATAACTGGTGAGAAATACGCACAAAATAGAAGTTATTTTTTAGACGGAAAACTTCTTGATGAAAAGAACCTAGAAGATGCGTTTGGTTTTGTATATAAGGATATGTATTGGCTATGTCTTAATGGAGTAGCATATATCCTAGACGGACTACAACCAGTACATACGGACAAATCTAAACCATATTCTACAAGACAGTATGTAGGTTTTTATCGTACCAACTTACCTGCAAGGGTAATGTGGGAGCATGACGAAAGATTATTTTTTGGAACGGCAGACGGAAGGGTTTGTCGTTTTTATGATGATAAGTACGCTTTGGCATCTTACAACGATGACGGTGAACCTATTGAAGCAATATGGGAAACACCCGATATTGACGGAAAACTGTTCTATAAGAACAAGACATTAAGATACATAGCATTAAGACTTGATGCGGCTATTGCAACCTCTGTGAATATATGGGTTATGAACAGAGGACTTTGGCAGTTTATTAAAAAGGATGAAGCGTCAGGTAGATACTTAACATTTTCAAGATTAGTTTTCTCGAAATTCTCATTCAGTAGCGATAAGACACAACACACTATACCCACAAAAGTAAGAGTTAAGAAGGTCGATAAGTTTAGGTTAAGGATAACTAATGATGCACTTGACGAACCTTTTGGAGTATTCAATATAGCGTTTGAGTATGTCGAAAACGGCAACTACAAAGGATAGGAGTTTATTATGGCTTTTACTAAAATTTTACCGGCAGACTTAACAAACAAAGGTGTTGTTGGTCTACCTGATACCCCCGGTCTTTCAACATCGGAAATGCAAGAGAAGTTTGACGAAATTGCAACAGACGTAATAGTGCCAAAGTTTAATAATCTGTGTGATGAGTTAGATGCGTTGACTTTGGATGAAGCAATTATATCGACAGACATAACTAATATGCGTTTGAATAGTGATGACGCTATTGAGATTTCTAATGACGGTGGTACAACATGGTCAGCAACGGCATCATCAGGACATAGAATCATGGACGGTAGCGGTACTATCTACACGCAACGTTCAAAGATGCAGTTCTCAAACAATGTCACAATAAGGGATGATGATGTAAACGGTGCAACACAGATATTTGTTCAGCCCGGTGATAAGGGTGACAAAGGTGATGCGGCTACTATAACAATAGGAACAGTACAGAGTGGTGCTACACCCGATGTTACAAACACTGGTTCATCTACCGATGCAATATTTAACTTTACATTACCTAAAGGTGATAGTGGAACGGCGGCAACTATTCAGGTAGGAACAGTTACAAGTGGTGCGAGTGCTTCTGTTACAAACAGAGGTACAAGTTCAACCGCTATTTTTGACTTTACACTTCCTAAAGGTGATAAGGGTGATACCGGTCAGGGAATAAACATTCTTGGTGAGTATGCTACACTAGCAGATTTACAAACGGCGCATCCTACTGGAAATGCTGGAAATGCTTACATGGTAGGCACTACAAACCCTAAAGACCTTTATATATGGGATGTAGGCACTTCCGCATGGACGAATGAAGGACAGTTACAAGGTGTTAAAGGTGATACGGGTAGTGCCGCAACAATTACAGTTGGTACTGTAACAACGGGTGCAACGGCGGCAGTTGTCAATAGTGGTACAACAAGTGCGGCAATACTTGATTTCACTTTACAGAAAGGTGACAAGGGTGACACGGGTAACACGGGAACAATAGCAGTTGGTTCTGTAACAAGTGGTCAGACCGCAAGTGTTACTAATAGCGGTACATCCACGGCGGCTATATTTGATTTTGTTTTACCTAAAGGTGACAAAGGTGACCAAGGAAACCCGACAACTGTAAACGGCAAGAGTGGAAACAATGTCACGTTGTATGGTTCTGATATAGAACTTAATTCGGGTGATAGTACAAAGGTTGATGCGGCTATTAGCACACTCAACACGAATGTAGGCAACTTACAAGACGAGAACACAGTTACAACCTTTGCAGTTGACTTACAGAATTGGTCAAATGATACCACCTCGCAGAGTGGAACAACGCTTTACAAAAAAGAGGTATCACTCACTCACGCTTATTCAGAGTGTCCGACAATAGACATAGGTTGTGCAAGTGGTTCAACTTTGCCGACAGTTGCGGAGCAACAATCTTATGATTTGATTCAGTATGCGACCGTTGACGATACTGTTCCGTGTTTGTATTTGTATGCTAATGCTATTCCTACAACGGCATTTTATATCAATGTAAAGGGAGTAGATTAGTATGGCATAGATACTTGCAAGTATACATTTTATGATAATTCAAAAGTAAAGGAGAAAAAATATGTTAAACAAATATTATGTATTAGTTCTTTCACTTAATAAAAGTGGCGGTAATTCAGAAGAAATCACTCGCAAGGACACCTTAACAGAAGCAGAAAATCTTTTCTACGACAAGTGTTCCGCTTATGGTGGAAACCCACAGACGGGATATGTTGTTATATCTGTACTTGATATGTACGGCAGAGCAATTAAATCAGAAACAATAGACAGACTTCCGCATCCCGAGCCGAACGCAGAATAAGGGGGTGTCAATATGGCTGAAAAACCTTGTAACCTTTCAAAAAATGGTGGTGGTATGGAGTTGTATTCTACTTCGGAAATGTTAGTTGCTAGACTTGATGACGGAACTAATGTTTATCGGAAGATATACAATGGTACACTTTCTTCACCATATTCTTTCGCACATGGTATATCTAATCTTGGTGATATATATCGTCTTGACGGGTTTGTTAAGTCCTCATCAACAACAAGACCGCTTAACCTTGCATATTTTGGTGATGCAAGTTGGGATAGTGCTTTATCAATAACTAACACAAATCTTGTGATTGAAGCAGGTTCTTCATTCCTTAATGCACATTCAGGACAGAATTATGTAATAACGGTGGAATACACAAAATCATCATAAAAGGCAAAGCACATGGAAACAATAATACCTTCACTCATCACGGGGATAGTAACCGCTTTTGGTTCTATCCTCGGTTTTATTACAACAATTCAAGCACAAAAACAAAAGGCACTTGAAGCGCATGAAACCTCACAAAAGAATATGCAAAAAGAGTTAGAAGAAAAACTCGATAAGCACAAGAAAGAATATCTTGAACGCATTGACACGGTTGAAAGAAAAGTCAGAGATAACCTTGATTCCCTTGCAGATATGAGAGCGCAAACACAAGCATGGCAAAGCGTTATGGAAGTGAAGTTCGATAACCTTGAACAGAAAGTGATGAAACACAACAACTTCATGGAGCGTGTAGCCGTTCTCGAAAAGGAAGTTGCCGTATTGCAGAATCGTGAGAGTGTTTCAGAACATAGGTTGACGGACTTGGAGAACCATGAAGAAAAGTAAACTAAACACAATAGACAAGATACTGATATTCTGTACGGTCTTGTTGCTGATATTCACTATTACAATGATAATCATATTCTGTATTTACCAAAGCGTTCCTGATACTCTTATCGGAGCGTTTTTTGGTGCGTTCGGAATAGAAACTATCAACACGGTTATGATTTACAAGGATAAGAAAAGGAGAACAAGGAATGGACTGGAAAGAGAAGATATTTAGCAGAAAATTCTTACTGTGTTGCGCCGCTTTTCTCGGTTCGGTAGCAACGTCTATCAGCGGTATCGTGACTTCTAATCAGACTATCACGATAATCGGTACGGTGTGCGGTATCTTATCAGCCGCTTTGTATGCCTTTGCCGAAGCATGGGTAGACGGAAAAGCAGTCGAGAAAAGAATCGACATTGACAAAAGTGAGGAAGCATGAAACGCATATTGGTCATGGTAGGGTTATTTGTTCTGTTTACCTTATCCATGAACATACTAAAACATATTTTCACAGATTATAGGTAGAACACTACTTGTAATATGCCCGCGTGGTACGGAGTGCAGATGCGTAGAATATACCACACTTGTATGAACCCACCACGCCTCTTAACAATGCGTACCACGGTGGGTATTTTGCCGTGAAAGCCTCATCGTGTGTCCACTTATAGTAACCCTTTCACATAGAAAATTGCATACCATGTTTTAACGGTGGGGCTTTTACATATGAAACTTATCGGTGGAATACTTTTCACTTTAATTTTTATATGGGTAACAAAGAATGACAGTTAATGAACTTATTGCTATTGCAAAGAATGAAATCGGGACGAAAGAAAGTCCCGCCAACTCAAATAATGTAAAGTACAATACCTGGTTATATGGAAAGCCTGTCAACGGTTCAGCCTATCCCTGGTGTGCGGCGTTTGTTTCCTGGTGTTTTCGTACCGCTCAGAACATCTGTCCTAAGACTGCTTCATGCTTAAACATGCTGGAATGGTTTGAACGTAACGGGCAGATAGTAAAGAATCCGAAGCCAGGCGACATTGTATTTTTTAAGTACGCTACTAACGGCAGACGAACAAATCATGTCGGTATTGTCGAAAGCGTTGAGGGATATACCATAAATACAATAGAGGGAAATACCAGCGCAACGTCAGCCGACAATGGCGGAAAAGTTCTCAGACGTAAACGCAAGACTAATATAGTAGCGTTTGCCAGACCCAAGTACACTGCTGAGGTTAAAGCAGATGTTGACACAGTGGCCAGAGAAGTAATAGATGGCAAGTGGGGTACAGGCAACGACAGGCGACAGAGACTTGAACGTGCTGGCTATGTTTACAGGGAAGTTCAAGACAGAGTAAATCAGATATTAAAAGGTTAAAACAGTGTCTTTGGGGAGACACTTTTTTAAATATATGCGCATGTATTTTTACAGGAGGAAATGTAAATGGCTATCAATAGAAACAGTTTGTCTGGCGGTTCTGGTGGTGGCACATATACCTATAATGTAGGTAATCAAAAGTTCACACAGAGCCAGTTAAACAACAATATGTCGGGTAATGATGCTAATGCTATTTACTACGCTACACATGGCGGCAGTGGATATGCAACACCCGAATCTGGAAACGTGACAGTAACACAGGGTTCATCATCAAGCAGTGGAAGCAAAGGAAGCGGTTCTGGTTCAAAGTCAAGTTCTGGAAGTACATCAACAAGTCTTGATGCTTCATCTTTAATAGGCGGTGGCGGCGGCTACGATGCTAATGCCGCTTATATGTCTATGATACAGGAAATGTTGGCTAAGCAACAGGCGGCGGCAGAAGCGGCTTACGAAAAGTCTATGTCAAACCTCAACGCGGCTTATGACAATACTTATGCCGCACTTGAGAGAAACCTCAATTCTACACTTGGCAGACTGGATGAGCAGTACAAGTTCAATGAGGGCAGAGCGCAGAATGACGCTAACAAATCATTAAGAGAAGCCTACATCAATTACATGATGAACAAGAAGAATCTTAACCAAGGTCTCTCAGCGTTAGGAATGTCTGGCGGTGCAACAGAGTCGTCAATGGCTAAGTTGTTCAACAACTATGGCAACTCACGAAACAACATCAACACAACATTAGCCGACAACCTGGCTATGTTGCTTAATGAGTTATCGAACAACAAGTCCCAGGCTGAGCAGTTGTATGACCAGCAAGATGCGGAAGCAAGACTTAACTATGCGGCACAGGCCAACGCTTTAAATAGCGCACTTATGAACGCTCAGATATCAAATTACAGTGGTAGTAATCTGAGTAACCTTGCTAGTTATGCGGCGGCATTGAACAGTCTTAACAATACTTACGAACCTACGCCCACTGTAAACTCTTTGGCAGTAAACCAGGTAAGCACTAAACAGGGTAACGACATGGGTTCTGTAACAGACTACGCTAAGTGGAAAGCAATGGCCGACAATATTGCAAAACAGGGTGGAGACCAGGAAGCAATTATTTACCAGTTATTACAGAACGGTGCAAGTAAAGATGCTATAAGAAGCATTTACGGCTATTAAAAACACAGGGGCGGGGTAAAACCCGTCCCTTATTTTCGGAGATTACATCATGGGTAAAAGGAAATATTCTAAAGCGTCTTATAGGAGACAGTTAATTGACAGTGCTATCAATAGTGCATCCGCTAGAATCGAACAGGAACAGAAAGCGGCGGCGGAAGCGGCTAAGGCACAGATACCCGATTATGCTAAAGGAATGACGGAAGAAAGACTCAATAGCATAATTGACTCTTATTATTCTAAACAAAATGAAATCCCATCACTTGAACAGAATACAACGCCTACAACCCCGACAACACCTACGCCTAGTATCGCAGAAGAATTAGAGCGTATGAAAAAGGTTAAGGCTGACACAACCACGCCGAGAACCGAGGGCGAACAAAAGGCTATTGATACATATTATAACGGGCTTATGGAAGCCAGTGGCAAGACCCCTAAGCAGAACACCCCTAAAGTCGATTATAAGGCCGAAATAGACCGCATGAATGCGTTAAAGGCAGATACTACGGCTCAGCGCACAGAGGGCGAAAATAAGGCCATAGACGAGTACCTAAAGGGTCTTACCGAAGCACAGGCATACGTTGACTCACAGAGGAAAGCAACACAGGCCAAGGCAACCTCTACTTCCAAGAAAGCAACTCAGACAAAAGTAGAAAAACAACCCCTTGTAACTGTCAGGAATAATGAAGATGGCACAAGGAATTATACTAAAACAATGTCCGCCAACGAGCAGAGAGATTATGAACGTGCATTAGAAGCACAGGCTAGAGCGGTAGGTAGAGAAGCGAAGAAAAACGCAACCCCTAAAGAACGTGCTTTGTCCGCTAATGAACAAAGAGATTACGAAAGGGCATTGGAAGCACAGGCCCAAGCAAAGGAACGTGAAAAGGTTACAACTACAACTGTAAATCAGCCGATGCCTACACGGGCTAATGAGAAGCGTGGAGACGAAATAATTACAGGACAAGTTGTAAAAAACAATGTTCCCGAAGCAATTCCAACCGCTAATGGTGTTCCTAAAAAGGCGACTAACCCCGACGTAAATGAGTTAGTTCCTGGATATAACAATGCGCTTGCCAACCCGCAAGTTGGTGTTATGAACCAGAATGGTTATGAAATGGCCAGGAATGCCGCACTTGCTGGCGCATATTTTAATGGCGTACAGGAACAACCCAAGGTTGATGATAGTAAATGGCTTGTAAAAAAAGACGAACTGGATTCCATGATGCAAGATGAAAACTTTGCAAACGACATGGAAAAACTACGCCAGGTTGAATTTGCAAATGCCAACCAGGACGCAACTGTTAGCGAAGAATGGGCTAAGGAATATGGTGCTAAGGCTATTACAGGCGGTTACACCGAAGATGAATACTATAAGTTACTAGAGAATAAATATAATCTTTCTAAGGCTCAGTTACAGGATATAACCGATACTTTACAGTATTACGAGAGAGAAAACGAAAGACAACAGGCATACCAGGACTTTTATAATGTTGCTAACGATATGAGCAATGCTAAGTTTAAGCCATTTAAAAAAGTCGGTAGGGCATTGGGAACACTTGGTTCTTATGCTGGAACTGCTGGTTATGCCATAGAGGGTGCTTGGAATGCTGGTATGGCCGCATTAACAGGCGACCCTAGAACACAGTCGCATCTGTTTGATACTACTAAGAATGCACTTAGAAGTGGTGTATCAGATAGTTATAAGAACTCACTTGGTTACGACATAGTTGCTGGGCTGGGCGACCTTGGTGTTGGTTTGGCTATGGGTAATGCACCGCTTGTACTTGCTGGCAACACGGCTGGCGAAGCAACTACCAACGCTATTGCTAGAGGGGCGGACGTTAACAAGGCTGGCTTTACTGGTATCGGTGCTGGTATTGCTGACTACGCATTTAATAAAGTAGGTTTGGATGCCGCTAAAGAAAAGGCAATGACTAAACTTACAGAAGCGGGTGTAAAAAAGTTCTTACAGGCCAACGCTATTGCTGGTAGAACCGAAGCAATGGAAAACGTACTTCAAGATTTTACCGAGACAGTTATTGATAATATCTTGAATGGAGAGAACTCTGAGTTAAGAACTACTTATGCTAACTACAAAGCACAAGGAAACGATGATGGGGATGCTCTTTTCAAAACTGCTATTGACTATGCTAAGCAACTTGGCATGTCTGGTGCAACTGGTTTTGCTATGGGTTCAGCAATGCAAGCAATTCCATCTTTGACTGGCGGCGCAGTTGATTATGCCATGACACCCGATGAAAATTATCGTAATAAAACGTTTTGGGGAAGCGTTAGTAAAGTCATTGACAGGAACAATAAACTCAGTCCATTAGAAGAAAAAATTACAGATACGAATGTAAAAAATAATGCCGCAAACCCGCTTGACAACGGCGTTTCCGCAGTTGATAATGGAATCAAAGGAGAGGTACAAAATGGCACAGAGAGAATTGACAGAACAGGAAATCCAACAGATATTAGACCCGAACAACCTAGAACCGTATTATCAGAGGTTGGTGGAGAAAGCACGCAGTCAGGGGTACTCGGACAGGGAGATAGCACAAGACCTAATCGAACTGTCGTAGACGACAACACAAGGAAACAAATGAGCGAAGCGGGCGTTAAAGACGTTCAACTTCGTGACTACTCAAACGACTATAAATCTTATTCAGACGCACTATCGGAAGCAAGAAAGGCTAACCCGCATGGTGCGTTTGTTGACCCTCAGAGTGTTGAAGATTTGCAGAAATATAACACTAAAACATTTATGAGCGATAATGGGGGTTGTGGTGTTGCCGTTAAAGACAATGGAAACATTGTCGGTGTGTTTAAGAACGCTGGTAAATATGCCAACACTGATGATGCAAAGGGCGCGGCAGTCGATGAACTTTTAACTGCAAGGATGAATGGTGGAGACAGGCTTGACTGTTATGTAGTTGATAACCCTACCAGAAATCTTGTAAATATGTATGCACCCGCTGGATTTGAACCTACTCATAAAGTAAGATATGAAAAAGGTATAAATCCAGAAATGGATGAATGGTGCAGACAGGATATTGATAAGCAGATAAAAGAGGGCAAAATCAAGGACGAAAGCGAGTATAAATATCCAGATATTGTCTTTATGAAATTAAGGGACGGGGAATCAATAGAAGATACCTTGAACCTTTTTAAATCAAACAAAGTTCCCGATTACGATGAGACGTTACGGAACATGCCATACACAGAAGCAAAGGACGGCAAAAACGCTTATGAAGTAGCCGAAGCCGAAAGAGATGCAATGATAGGAAAGCAACCTACTAGTGAGGGTGCTTTTTTTGATGGCGAAAAAGTTACAAGTGAGCCTGTAAAAGCAGAGGGAAATCCCGAAGAAATTACAAGTGAGCCTGTAAATAATCAGCCTACTAACCCCGACAAGCGGTTATCAAATGTCTATACAAAACATCTTACAAAACTCAAAGTAGTTGACATGGCAAACTCTACAAGCCGTATCAATGCTGAGTACGACACTCATCACGCCAAAGATGTAATAGATACTGCCACAAAAAACTATTTAGAGAATGGCGATGAATGGAGCGATGACGTTGTAAGCGGTAAAACAAGAATCGACGGCGATGATGATGTTGCAGAAGCAACGCTTTGTTTGATGGGTTTAAGAGACCAGATAACACAGGCACAAGAATCAAACGCCGACAAGAGTTTTATTGCATCGCTCGTTAGCAAGCGTGATGCTTTGGCTAGAAAGTTACGCTTTGCTGGTACAAGACTTGGAGAAGCAGTTAAGGCATTCGATTATTTCCGTGGCACTGCCGAGGGTGCAGTTCTTAATGCTCAGAAAATGTATGACCAGATGGGTAAAAAATGGGCTAAAAATAAAAGCAATGCCAAGAAAGTTGAACTGAATGGTAAACTTGCGGCGGCTTTTAACAGACTCAACAACCCAGAAACCCAGAGCAGAGAACGCGTACAGAAATCCTTTGACCAGATAAGAACAGAGGTTAAGAACACTATTGATGCAAACAAAGCGTCAAAGATGTTTACCGATTCTGATATTGATTATCTGGCACACATGGTAGAAAACAACCTTTCGGTAGAAGAATTAACCTCTTTGCTTAATACAAAGATGGCTACTGGTGCATTCGATATTCCACAGGAAGCAGTTGAAAGAGTGAATCAACTGTTTGACAAGGCTCAGCAGTTTGGGGAAAACAGTAAGCAAAGAGTTGACCTTGAAACACAGGCATTCTGGGAACTGGCCAACGCTAATGGACAGAAATCATCTGTTGCAGATAAGTTTGAAGCATGGCGTTACCTGGCAATGCTTGGAAATCCTAAGACTCACTTCCGAAACATGATAGGCAATGCGTTGTTTAGTGGTGTCACAGGCATTTCAAACAACCTCGCCGCAATGATGGAAGCGGGTGTTGATAGAAGCACTAAGGCTAAAGGCGCAAGAGAAACAAAGAAGTTACAGAAACTTAATGACAGAATTGCTACTCTTGAAAACTCAGATTCTACAAGAGTGCAGAAAGAAATACCCAGGCTTACTGAGAAAGCGGAAAAGTTAAAGGAAAGTGCTGAAAGTCATTCACAGGGAATAGACAGAACAAAATCTGTTCTCAACCTTGCTAATGCCAAAGACAGGGCATTGGTAAAAGGAAGCAACCAGGATTCCCTTGACAATGCTTACAGGCAACTTACAGGCCAGAAATACAACGATAATAAGAGTGTTAGAAATGCTATTAAGGAACAAAAAGAAGTATTCGACACTAAGACTGTAAACGCACTTAATAATCTCAATAACAAAGCACTGACGGCGGAAGATACTGCCGCAATGAGATTTAAGTATTCAACCTCGCTGGCTGGCTGGTTAAAGGCTAATGGTTTTGATGCTAGTATTTTTGAAGATGAAAAAGAATACAGGCAACTTAGAAAAGACTATGAAGCAAGCAAAGTAAAAGCCGAAGAAAACAAGTTAAGTCCTTTGGAAAACAAGCCAGTTGATACTGCCAGAATGAACGAACTGGGCAAGCGAGTA
>Ga0310690_10008529_pt1 | contig 12986 bp, 2 predicted proteins | sample AusTroGonzalo_MG_2_FD_207661 | JGI IMG/M metagenome (GOLD analysis project Ga0310690, IMG submission 207661) | Bovine rumen microbial communities from tropical cattle in Woodstock, Queensland, Australia - Gonzalo_04 (v2) (version 2) | ecosystem: Host-associated > Mammals > Digestive system >... | reverse complement strand
ATAGGCCGCTGTACTGCGTCCAACCTGACGGGATTGATGTACCATTGAAATGCTCTGCATACGGCAAACCAATCAGAGTGCTGAACGAAACGGATTTCCAACCACTAGTGTTCTCACCGCAGATAGCTTGTACCTGTGCTTGATAAGCCGTGTTGGAAACAAGGTTCGTCAACTGGTAGGAAGATCCTGTCAGGTTCTTCACTAACGTCCAGTCCTCATCAAGAGAACTCTTGTACTGCAGGTTGTAAGCAGAAGCCGTACCAATCCAGTTGATGGTAGCGGAGTTGGACGTTACGTCGTTAGCCTCTACGGTCTCCGGCTTGTCGCAAGTCGGGCCACCACCGGCAGGAGCGATGTCGAGCCTGATGACATTCTTCTTGGCCGCACGACCTTTCGCCGTACCGGGGTTAGAGATGTCATACGCACCGGAGTCTTGGTAGATGTACATGGCGCAGTTAGCGTCGCCATCATACACCAGACCGGTCAGGTAGCTTTTGTACGAACCCGAGTTGTTCGCAAACGCGATCACCAGGTTGCTTGTACCGTCGTACGCAAACGGAGTTTCCAACTCAAAGGTATACTCTTGAGCCGGAGAACTGTGCGTAACGCTCAGAACACCTGAATAAACCAAGTCACTCTCGGTCATTGCCACCCAATCGGTTGTGCTTTCAAACGCATCCTTATCCACTGCCATCATGTAGATTTTCAGCGTGATAGGAAGAGCTGAAGCAGCCGATGTGTGATACAACCAGAGGGTCAACGAATTGATCGTGCCAGCCTGCCCTATCTCATCAGCTGTATAAATCTGCTGAGACCAACCGTAGTTGTAGAGCGTGTAGCACGGAAGATAGGTGTTCGTACCTGCTGTAGCAGGATCACCAATCTCCACCTCTGTCGCTTTCACTGACGTAAATAACGTACAGAGAAGCGTCATCAAAAGTAGTAGTTTTTTCATACACACTTAATTTAGTTAAACAATAAAATAAATAACAAATGATATACAAAGTAGTATAATATACCAATTTGGGCGGCAAAATTACAAAAACTTTTCGAATTGTGCAAATTTTTTTATAAATTTTATCAAAATGTAGCAATTTTGCTATATTTAGTTTACAAAATGCACGGTTTCCGTGTATGCGTGCATATGCGAACCAAAGACGCGCTCCGATGAGGGAACGCGTCTTTTGCGGGACCGGATGGGTCAATGGTATTACTGACGGGGATCGGGAACTTTTTGTCCGGATGCGTTATACCATTCGCCGTTGCTGATGATATAGAGGTGGTCGTTGTAGAGAACCTTACGAACTTGATCATCGGTTGCGTTGAGACCATCAAGTCCTTGATGTCTATCGCTGACAACAAGCGTATGGACGAGTGTAACAGCACATGCTTCTCCCTCGACTTGTACGACATCGATATAGGTGCCCGGCGCTGTTGTTTCCGGATAGTAAATCGGATCTTGGCCGCTGATATACGGATGCTCGTCATTCTGATAGGTGAACGGCAGATCCTCGACATCAATCTCGGTCTTCACGCGGATAGTATCTTCTGCCTTGCGGTAACTGATCACAAGTGTCTCGATACTATCGCATCCGAGAGACGAGGTCGTCGTGTCGCGGAAGAGTCCTGCGCGGTTATAGACCGTACCATGCCATGTATAGGTCTCACCCGGACAGAGTTCGAGCACTTCATCTTCGCCGTAGCGAGTTGGGATGACGTAGAGGTTAAGGGTTACGATACTATCGCATCCATGCTCTACAGTCTGCAGCTTACGACGGTAAACACCGGTCTTATCCTTCGGCAAGAAATCATGATCGGTATAGGTATTGCCCTCACAGATCGTATCCGCAAAGGTTGTTTCCATCGTCGGATAGATATTGATCTCCAACTGCTGTACACTATCCTTCACACCTGCCTTAGCGTCGGCATCCGAAGCATAGAAGCAGGTCGGATAAGCATGAACACCCGGCGTGGTCTCGTCTCCCGACAAGATAATATCGCCTACTTGGATATCCTCATACTGGCAACCCGACGCATAATCCACATGCTTCTTGAAGTACGCCAAACGGATATTATCCACATGGATAGCGATACCAGTCGAAGATGTGCTACGTGCTTCGCGGTAGAGACCGATACGGATATTCTTGCCTGCATACTGAGCCAGACTGTAGCGTATGTTCATACCATTCGTCGGGATGTCGCGGAGTTGCGTGCCTTCCGGATTCGTATTCTGCCATTTAGCCAGGATGTTCTCGCTCTTCCAAGTAGCACCGCCATCATCGGAAATGATGATCATGAAGTAGTAATCATCCTTCATATCATTCTCCGTTACCGCATTGCCGGTTACCAAGTGAGCGGAGTTACAAGCAGTGAGCGCCATATCCATCGAGAAGTGAACGCTATCATCCTCCGGCAGATAGAAATTCGGGGTGATCATCCAGTGGTAATCCGTGGAGTGACCCGGAGCCACATAGTGCGGTCCCTCTAATCCATATCCAACCACAGTACGTGCGAAACTACCGTTGTCCGTACCACGAGCAATAACGCCACCCGGTACATCTACCACATTATCGGCGTGCGCCTTACTGAAGGTCCATTCGGTCGAGCTGACGGTCGTGGTGAACGGCTCGTAGAAATACGGGCTGCGCGAGGTCTTGAAGGTAGCCTTCTGCGAGAAGCTGCTCTCGCCCCAACGCTCACCGCATATTGCTTGTACGCGCCATACATAGGTCGTCTGCGGGGTCAATCCCTTCACGGTGCAGGTATTCGAACTAACCTCTTCGTTGAAGATCATATCGTCTTCTCTTGCGAAGAACGGATCGGTAGAAACTTGTACCAAGAAGCTGCCTGCGGAATCTACTCCATTCCAGTTCAGTACGGCATGGGTAGAACCGAGTTGCAGCACGGTCAAGTCGGTCGGATCTTTACACTCCTGCTTATGCTCAAATGAAACATTATCGATCCATACGTAATCACCGGTCTTATCCGTCGTACCACCTTTCTCTTTGGACGAAGTCATAAAGGCCACATACGGTCCGGTAGCGCCTACGAGTTCCACTTTCATCTGCTGGTAGAGCCAGCTATTCGCAGCCGTAGCCTGATCTGCTACAGACAGCGTACCATCATAGGTAACGGTATCCAGCGGCATGAACGTAGCAGCATCGTTCGGATCGGTCATCGTACCTACGACAATCGACTTCGAGTAGCTCGAACCGGTAAACGACGTTACCACCGAGTCGTTCTTGGCCGATACATACGCCGGGCGCATCCAGAACATTACCTGCAAGGTATCATAAGACGTCACGTCCATAGGAGGCATAGCGATATACGGCTGGTAAGACGAAGTCGTACGCGAGCTGAACGATGCACGGAGCATCACTGCATGATCGCCTTCGTAGCTGTACTTATAAATAGATGTATTCGGCTGGTTGTACGGATCATATGCTGCCGTCTTCCATTCTCCCTGAATAGCATCGCCATAGGTCCAGCAGAGCGTCTGGAGATATGCCTTTTGTCCGGCAATCGGTTTGGTTCCTTGCTCCAACTCGAAGCTGCTGGTATAAGCAGGTGTAATCACCACGCACTCGGTAGCAAAACTGAGCGGCTTGGTAGCCGGCGATACATTCGTACCATCGGTCTGATATACATACCATTCGTACATCTTCGATGCCTCCAGACCGGTCAAGTCATATTGGGTACCGAGGATTGTATCACGCAGAATCTCCTCGCCCATACCATTCAGCACAACGATTACTGTATTTAATTCCGGATGCCATACCTGCCAGTTCAGCGTAGCCGAAGTAGCGGTGATATCCGTAGTTTCGGTGTGCGTCGGTTTGAACAACGTGTTACCTGCCGGCTTGACGCTCAGGTTATCCAGGTAGAACAGACCCGGCGCAGGCTGGAAGAGCACGATATACTTACCTTGCGTACCTGCCAACGGCAGCTGCATCAGATCCCAGTAATGGAGACCATTCGGGTCGTTATTCACATTGTCGTTGACGGTCAATTCCGTATAGGAATAGGTCAGCGTATCTACTACATGGAGAGAACTCAGATCCTTCGGATCGGTGAGCGTACCTACTACGATAGACTGGTTAAACGCGCTATTCAGATACGTATCATCCACAATCTTACCGCGATTAGCTACCGTACCGAACGACTGATCATAGTTCACGAAGCAACGTCCATAGAACTCGATCATCATCGTATCGAGGCTGCAGTTCAACTCCGGCAGCACGATATAAGAATTATAGTTCGCGTCCGTAGTATGCACGCGCAACGAGTGCGAGTCGTCCATACCTGCCTCATAATGACGACTGGACTGATAACCCGTCATCGGACCGTAGTACTCATATCCCTTACGCTGGATGAGCCACTGATAGCCGTTCACCGCTTTGTCATACGTGATACCTGTCTGGAAGCAGGAAGGCTTGAGATAGAACTCATCATTCACGTCGCCGCTCAACACATCGTTGATTTCGTACTCTGACTCATCGTCAAAGTTCCATGTGAACAGGCCGTTACCATTCTTAGACTCCAATACCTGACAGAGTGTACGGAAGGCCAAATGGTCGGACGTTACATAACTCTTTGCGGATGCAGGCGCATTCGCTCTCTCCAGACGCGCCACATAGTCAGTCTGCGGCTCAAGATGCTCTACCACCTGCGTGGTAACACCGCTCAAGTTCAAGAACTGCTGAATGATGGTGCCTTTCGTATCTTCGATATACAGATTCCACGGACCACCGATATTCGCCCATTCTACCAATGCGCTCTCACCGTCAGCTACGATCTTCTTGAGTGCAACCAGACTGAAGCCTTTCGATACACCCATTGTCACGTCATCAAAGAGCAGGAATGCACTGTCAGACGGCTGTTTCGGCATATGGATCACGATCTGTTTGTCCGCGATCAATGCGGAATCCAGATCCAGCGTATAGTACTTATAGAGGTAGTTATTTTTACTCGCCGGTTTGGTTGTCGTACTCGGTTTCGCGATACGAACAGAAGCAAGAGCTTCATAGGTCTCGAAACCACGTCCGTTGTCCACCGTACCGATCTCGATAAGACCTTCGGTTGCATAACTGATACGGTCGGTAATCTTGTTGTGATACCCCGGACGTACCTTGAATTCAAACGAACGATCTTGCGCTACGCCGATACTCGGGAAGATGACATAACTGCCATAATAGCCTTCCGTAGCATACATCAGCATCGCGCCGCTCTCTGTACGGCTATAGTTAATCGAATCGGTGATATTCTGACGGCTATGCGGATAGTAAATGAAGGACTGGGTCTCTGTACCAAGACCGTCTTGGCCTACCGTCAAAGCCGGATGCAAGTAGTAGTCATCGCTCTCCGAGTACATACTGCGTACCCAAGGTTCCGGCGCATTACCACTCATATTCTCAAATCCGAATAAATAAGCATCCTCATAGTAGTACTGCGTATTCACCTTGAGCGGATTACGCATCCAAGCACTGACATCCTCATCGTTACACAAGGTACGCGCAAAGATACAATACGACGTAGCCGCAATCAGATCAGAGAACACCACATGGGTAGAATCTACTATCTTACTGTCCGCGTTATCCAGATAAGTGGTGATATCGCTGATCAGCGTATACTCCGTTTCCGGAATAATTACCAACTCCCAAAGCGAATCTGCCTTGCTAGCAGGAGTCAGGGCTATCTCTACCGAGTTGAATGTAGATCCGATAGATTTCAACCTCGGGGAATTACATGTTGCCACGAATTCCAAACCGACGTTATCGATCCAGTCATCATATTTATTGGGCGTGACATTCGTGATACCGGCAGTGAGCACGAGGTTGTCGAACGGCAATTCATAGTTGCCGAGTTCCATTTGGCAACGAGTGAACGCTGTACCGGCAGGGAGATCAAAGGTTTCCAATAACTGGAAGGTCGACACGTCTTCCACATCGCCCATAACACCTACGTAGAACTGCGTACTGCTGCTTGTACTATATGCACGCGCATCAAAGGACAGTTTCAAGTTCTCCAGATCGCCGTTCACTCTCGGCACTACCATATAGCCGTTGCTCCACAAGTTGATACCTTTCGAACCATTCGAACTAATCGTTCCCACTTTGAGGTTGCTATATCCTAAGAGTTGCCAACAACCGGGTTGCTTTTCTCCTGTCTCATAACTCTCAAAGTCATCGTAGAACGGCAGTGCAGCACCGCCCTCTGTCGGACAAGTGGTACGGATAGCGGCATACGTCATCGAGATAGCTGTACTATCGCCATTATCGCAAATACCTTGCGCATACACATAATAGTTAGCCGAGGCTTCCAGGCCGGTAATCAAGACGTCATCCGAGTGGTCCACAATCGTATCCAGCAGATAGTGGTACTTCGGTTTCTCTTGGTCGGTCAGTTCACGATTAGACAGGAGCAGACGGTAGGTATCTTGATAACCTTTCCAGCTGACAATAGCCGAGTTCTCGCTGACGCTATCCACCGTGAACGAAGAGATCGGACGGCAAAGCGGAATCAAATCCACAGAGATTTCGGAGATATATGCATAGTTGGTAGTACCGAAATCGGAGAGGAACATGATATTCTTACCCATATCTCCCATATAGTCGCCTTCGTAATTCTCAAAGCCTACGCTATACGGATCCCAAACGCTCTTACTGAGGTTGAGCGTATCCAGCGCTACAAACGTACTCAGGTCGGTCGGGTCGGTAATGATACCTACGATAACCTGACTATTATAGCTGGAGGAGTTATAACTGCGTGCCCAGAAGTTCACTTGATATTTTGTAATATCCGTTACATTCAGCTCCGGCATAATCGCATAGGCTCCCACATACGAAGAGGAAGAGGAAGAGTAGTCGTATATCTTGAGGTAATTCTTGCCGTTATGCATCGTACTGGAATTAGCCTCAACATAAGGAATATAATTGGCAGATGCTCCCTGCGTTCTACTACCGACTGTCCAACAAGGCATCTCGCCGCCAGAACCGGTAGTAAAGCCGTCGTCCTCCGAGAAGGTGATTGTACCCAGTTGCTCAGGGGTTAACGCCTCACACGGTGTATTGAACGACATCGTAGTCCACTGCGAAGCAACGGAATCACCGCAAAGCGTCATCGCCGCCACATAATACTTGGTTTGACCTTGCAGACCGGTCACATCGATATAGATATTACTTGTCGTATCACGCGTAATAATCCATTCATCAGGCACTACATAACTCTCATTCGCCAAGTTCTCCTCGCTGACATAATGGTCGGTTACCAACAGTACCCAAGCGTCGCTTGTGCGCAGACCACTATTCACCGTTACTGTGCTGGTTGTCAGATCCGAGATATTCGGTTTCGGCATCGGACAAGCGTTCGACACAAACGATATATCGTCAATATACACCCAGTCACCTTTCCCATAACGGGCACGCCAAGCTACATACTTGGCAGTAGGCGGAATGAGCGCTGCATATTCGCTCAGATCCACCGTCTTCTGATAGAAAGTAGAGGTACCCGTTCCTGCCATCGAATCAAGCGGCACAAAGGTACTCAAATCCGTCGGGTCGGTCATTACACCCCAAACGCACACTTCACCGCTGTACGCACTCATGGAGAAGGTAACCACAATGGACTCCAGGGAGTCACACTTGATCTCCGGAGATGCCGCCCAGTGGGGTGCACTGGTCGAACTCTGATAGATATAGAGCGATTTCTGCGAGTTGATCGCATGTACATAAGGAAGCGTACCGGTACCGGTGCGTGTGCCTACCGTCCAACAAGTCGGGTGATCACCTTCCCCGTACGACTCGAAGGTCTCCTTGTTTGCTTTCGTCGGATCCAACAACTCACAAGTGGTATATGCCTCAAAAGCTACCCAGGAGTTCTCATCGCAAGTAGCACGCACGTAAACGTAATAATTCTTTTGGGCAGCCAACTCGTCAAGATGGAAAATCTTACCCGTAACGATTGTATCCGATACGATGTCATAAGCGTGATTATACGTATCGTTCTTGATCTCGGCGATTGTAACGGACTTACTGAGTACCTTCAATTCCCACGTATCATTGTCGGATACACCGCCCCAGGTTATGTCAATCGAGTGCGGCGCCGGATGATTCAACGTGAGATCATACGGCTCGATACACGAAGGATCTTTCAGCTCTACATTATCAATCAAGATATCGCTACTCATGAGCAGGTTGCTTCCCAGACCGGAAGTAATCGCCAGTTGATCATACGTCAACTCATAGTTTGAGAGGATGAAACGCGCCTTCTGGAAGGAAGTACCTTCAACTCGGACGGTGTCAAAAGGAACGAAAGAATTCTGATCCTCAATATCTCCCATTGTACCGACGATTACTACGCCCGTCGAAGAAGCCGTTCCGGCATAAGTACGTACGTCAAAGGTGAGGAGCATGTCGGAGAGAGAACCCTCTACCACCGGCAGAATTGCTACCGAGCGGTGGGTTGTTCCCGACGAATAGAGTTCCAATGTCTTATTGCTATTATTGGTCGTTCCGGCCTGATAGATGCGCGGATAATCCACACCCATGTAGTCGGCTAACTGCCAGCAACCTACGGACTGACCTCCTACATTGAAGTCCTCAAAGGTCTCTTTGTACGGGAATTCCTCATCGCGGCAAGGCGTTGCGAACGCCATCTCGGTCCACCACTCCATGTCGCACGTTGCACGTACATAGAGGTAGTAGTTCGAGTGCGGAACCAGGTCTGCGAAACGGAAGGTCGGGTTATTATTCGGATCGGTCCAGGTCAATGTCTCAGCCAGTACCACACCGCCCATAGCAGCAATATCCTCCTTGGTCTTATGAACACGTTGCGTTTCCGAAAGCGGCGTACGAGAAAGGAAGAGTTCCCACTCGCTGGACAACGAAGAAGCCTCCCATGCTACGGTAACCGCATCCGGCTCTGGCTGCAATTCAATATTGGTCGGCGGTACGCATTCCGACAAGCTATCTACGGTAATCTCATCGATATAATTGATCGTATTGGCGGTCATATTACGTACGTCATCCCATACGATAGCGATCACACCTTCCGGACCCGAGTAGTTCTCAAAGTTCGCATAGCAACGGGTGTAGCCCGAACTATTGAGCGTAAAGTTGGAAACAGGTACAAAGGTATTGATATCCATCGGGTTGGACATGATACCCACGGTAGCATGCGCCTGTCCAATATCATTCGATCCGCTGCTCAGATAGAATTTCACCTGCACGCTATCCAGATTCTCTACCATCGGCAGCGTGATCCATGCGTCCGTACCGCCTCGCTTACTCATAAACAAGCAGTTCGATCCGCCATAACTGGTACCTACATTCTGTGCAGGATATGTACCGGCATTGCCGAATACACCCATACCAACCACGCACTGCTGATTACCTATCTTGCGCGTCGTGGTAGTACGTGCCTCGAAGTCAAATACATACGGTATATCACGCTGTGCGGCAATCGTCACAAACGGATAGCGGTACGACCATTCCTGACCGGCTGCTTTCACATAGACATAGTACGGATTATTCCAACTATGATCCGGCTCAAGCGCATCGCATTGGTACCTATTGGTGGTCACCGTAGCCTGATCCACGATAGCCTCAACTGCCGGATTATTCGGATTCACCAAGGCATTGGTGATCAGCACGTTATAAGAAGAAGCATTGCCTTCCCAGGTAATCGTAGCATAGGTATCACGCGGGTTGACACTGATCTTGGTCACTTTGTTCACCTGCTTGCGGTACTCCACAGTGAGATTATCCAGATAGAAGAGGTTATCACGATCGAAATCACTCACGAAAGCGAGGTAGGAACCTTTTCCGTTATACGAACCGAGGTCCACGATATTCTCTTGGAAAGTCTTATTACCCCATACGCTGACAGTATCTACCGCGCGGAAAGTGGTAATATCATCCGGATCTTCCATTACACCCACCATGATGCTGCGGCCGTACTGACGACCTGTATAGGTATAGACGGTAGCCCAGAAATGTACCTGACATTGGTTGATATGGAAATCCTCGTTCAGCGTATCCGACAAAGCCGGGGTAGCCAAATAGACATAGCGATCGGCAGGGATAAACGTGGATGGTTTATTCAACTCACCTGCGAAAATAACGGCTGCGGTCGTATCCGGCGAGAAGTTCGCACGGGCATTTCCGGCTGCCGACGAGTTCACATACGGCGTAACCACATTGTTGAGGTTGTTACCCCAAGCCCAGTCTTCGTCGCGGTTCTTACCGGAAGAATAATTAAACTTCTCGGTAAACGGAATCTGCTTGGCCACACGCACACGGAAGCCGAACGGATCCTTCGTTGCCTCGCTATTCCATGCACTATTCTCATCCTCGCAGATGGAGCGTACATATGCATAGTAGAACTCACCCGACTCCAAAAGCAGGTCATGATTCGTTACATCGCCGCTCACCAATTCATGATATACAATCAGCTCCGGGGTTGTCACCTCGATATCGGCAATCATTTCCGGATCGATCGTATCCCTACTGACAATGATCTCAAAGTTATCCGCATCAAAGCTTGCGCTCCAAGACAGATTTACTTTGCCGGCTCCCTTGTTGAACGCCATCAGATCATAAGGCACCGTACACTCCGGCGCGGACTGTAATTTGATTTCGTCCAACACAATACCATGACCCAAGTTATCGGTTCCCTCAAAGGCGATCTGATACGTCTGCCCTACTTCCGGCAGAGCGATCTTCACACGTTGCCAACTGGATGCGGAACGGGCATACTCGCCCAACTGCTTCCACGCAGCACGTGAACCGGTACGGTACAACACACGAAGCGTATCGCAGTCTGCACCCCACTTCGTATTGGCATACCAGAAAGTCAATTCCGGCATATACACCTTGGTCGGACGAAGGTCCATTACCTTACTGACCAAGCGAGTCTTGTAACCCAAGGTCTCTGAGGTGTTGTTGCGCAAATAGGCACGATGAGAACCCTCATGTACCGTACTCGGATACGATAATCCGTCTGCGTCAGACTCTACCGCCCAAGGCATTTGCTCCGCCACGAACTCCTGGGTCCAGACGCTGTCCTGAATACCATTCTCAAAGCCCTCGTCGATCACAACGGTACGGGCGTTGAGACTCATTGTCGCAGCTATCACAACTGCCAATAACGAGAATAAATGTTTCTTCATAAACTTTATAATTAATTAAAAACGATTCTCTTTTGTTCAAAAAAGTACAAATTTGGGCGCAAAGATACTACTTTTTTTTCATATTACCAACATTTTGCCACAAAAAGTGCCATTTTTCTTACTTTTGTAACATATAGATTACATTTATTGAATGGAATAGTATTTGTTCAAAATAGGGCTTTTTTACTGCAAATTTCAAGTTTTTGCATAAAATTCTTGCATATGTCCGAAAAATGTTGTAAATTTGCGCCCAAATTTGTATTTTCATAAATATACACTTATATGATACTCGACAAATTAGAGAACGCTGAATGGTATTTTGACAGCGTACCGGGACTCAAAGAATTCATGAAATTCTACAATGACAACGACCTCGAGGAAATGCCTGCGTGCAAGATTTACCTTGATGGAAAAGATCTTTTTGTAAACATCGTGGACTTCAAAGGCAAAGAGGAATCGAAATGCCGCATGGAGGCGCACAAGGATTATCTGGACATCCAGATTCCGCTGGGCGATGACGAGATGATGGGATGGAAGGCACAAGTGGACTGCCAGGATGTAACGCAAGAGTATGATGAAGGAAAAGATGTTGAGTTCTACGGCGATAAAGCTTCCGCTCAGTTTATAGTTCCGAAAGGACATTTCGCTGTATTCTTCCCCTGCGATGCGCACCAACCGGGTATTGCGCCGGGTAAGGAGTACCGGAAGTTAATTGTAAAAGCAAGAGTTAACCAATAAATCAACGATACTATGGCTACCAAGAAAGAAAAACACTTGAAGATCGTGGAGCGCGATCCGTATCTGCAGCCGTACGAGGGTGCGCTGCAAGGACGCGCGGATTATGCACGTAATAAAGAAGCTGAACTGACCGGCGGCAAGCCGCTGGCAGAATGGGCATCCGGATATTTGTATTTCGGATTACACCATACCGACAAAGGATGGGTACTGCGCGAGTGGGCGCCGAATGCCACCGCTATTTATATCAAGGGCGATATGAATAACTGGCAGAAGGACGAGGCATACCGTCTGCAGCCGGTAGGTAACGGCGTATGGGAAGCCAAGTTGCCGGAGAAAGCCATGCAGCACGGCCAGATGTACAAACTGCTGGTAGAATGGAACGGCGGTTACGGCGAGCGCATCCCGAGTTATGTGCGCCGCGTGGTACAAGACGAGCAGACAAAGATCTTCTCTGCCCAGGTTTGGAATGAACCCGAGTTCGCATGGAAGCACAAAGGCAAACGTCTCAAAGAGAAAGGTGCGCTCTATATCTACGAATGCCATATCGGTATGTCTTCCGCGGAAGAGAAAGTGAACTCATACGAGGAGTTTCGCCGCGATGTACTGCCGCGTATCGATAAACTCGGCTATAACTGCATCCAGATCATGGCCATCCAGGAGCACCCGTATTACGGTTCGTTCGGTTACCATGTGTCGAATTTCTTCGCTGCCAGCAGCCGTTTCGGTACACCGAATGAGTTGAAGGCGCTGATCGATGATGCCCATGGACGCGGTATGCACGTGATCATGGACCTCGTACACAGCCATGCGGTAAAGAACGAGTTGGAGGGTCTGGGTAATTTCGATGGTACGCCGTACCAGTATTTCCATGACGGCGCACGCCGTGAGCACCCGGCTTGGGACTCGCTCTGTTTCAACTACGGCAAGAACGAAGTGCTGCATTTCCTGTTGAGTAACTGTAAGTTCTGGATCGATGAATATGACTTCGACGGATTCCGTTTCGACGGTGTAACTTCGATGATCTACCGCAGTCACGGTCTGGGTGAGGACTTCAACGGCTATCCGAGTTACTTCAACGGCA
>Ga0310690_10008527_pt1 | contig 12988 bp, 10 predicted proteins | sample AusTroGonzalo_MG_2_FD_207661 | JGI IMG/M metagenome (GOLD analysis project Ga0310690, IMG submission 207661) | Bovine rumen microbial communities from tropical cattle in Woodstock, Queensland, Australia - Gonzalo_04 (v2) (version 2) | ecosystem: Host-associated > Mammals > Digestive system >... | reverse complement strand
CAAGATACCGTACAACCGCGTGATGACGAAGGGCGCAAAAGTCATAGCCGTATCCAACTTCGTGAAGCGCCACCTGATGGATGTCTACGGCGTGCCGGAGGAGAAGATCGTCCGCATCTACCGCGGAGCCGACACCCAGACGTTCCGTCCGGACGCAGTGCCGCCAGAACGCGCGCTAGACATGAGACGCAAGCTCGGCTTTTCTCCGGACATGCCAGTCGTCACGCTTCCCGGACGTCTCACTCGTCTGAAGGGACAGGCCATACTGCTCGAGTCGCTTCGCATGCTCAAACATCCTTCTCCCGTCGGATGCCTGTTCGTCGGCTCAGACCAGGGACGCACCGAGTACAGTGCGGAACTTCGCGCCATCGCCGCCAGCATGCCGACGAACCGTCCGGTCGTATTCCTAGACCACACGAACGACATGCCGACGATCTACGCGATGAGCGACATCGTGGTGAGCGCAACGGTCGGGCACCCGGAGGCGTTCGGCCGCACCATCCCGGAAGCGCAGGCGATGGGAGTGCTCACCGTCGGCACCGCGCACGGCGGCGCGTGCGAGACGATCGACGACGGCGTCACCGGCTTCCTAGTGCCGCCCGGCGACGTCGACGCGCTCGCCGCAAAGCTCGACGAGGTTCTCAATCTCACCGCCGAACGCAAGGACGCAATCCGCGCCGCAGCGCTCGATTCCGTACGGACGAACTTCTCCACCGACCGCATGTGCGCCGAGACGATAGCCCTCTACCGCTCGCTAGACGCAGGAGTTTGATATAATCATCCCATGCAACCGATCGAATACATCGACCGCGCCACCGGCGAGAAAGTCGTGGAGTCAGTAATGGGCGACAAGGCGCTCCGCTTCGCCTACGAGACTCTTCTCGGCCGTACGCTCTGGCCAGTCCTGTTCGGCCCGAAACTCATCTCCGCATTGATGGGCAGCCGCTACGACTCGCCGCGTTCGCGAAAGGACATCGCAAAGCTCGCCTCGATCCCTGGCTGCAATGCCGCCGAGGCAGAGAAGCCGATCGCGGAATACGATTCGTTCAACGACTTCTTCACTCGTCGCCTCAGGCCCGGCGCGCGTCCCATCGGAGACGGCGTCGTGAGTCCTGCCGACGGACGCCTCATGCTCTACCTCGCGGCAGATGCCGACCGTCCCTTCCCGCTCAAGGGCGCTACGCGCAACCTGCGCACGGTCTTCGACGGCGACGCGCCTGCCGGCCTCTACGACATCGCCGTCGTCCGCCTCGCGCCAGTCGACTACCACCGCTTCCACTTTCCTTGCGATTGCCGCACGCCCGAGCCGCCACGCGTTCTCCCCGGCAAATACCACTCCGTCAACCCCATCGCCCTCCTGCGCTATCCCGACGTCTATGCCGACAACGAACGGCAGATCGTCGCGTGCGACGCGGACTTCGGTCCCTTCTGGCTCGTGGACGTCGGCGCGTTCGGCGTCGGCACTATCGTGCAGACGTACTCCGGCGACACGCACGCGAAGGGCGACGAGAAAGGCTACTTCAAGTTCGGCGGCTCGACGGTGATACTTGTCGCACGCGCCGGTGCGCTGACGTTCGACGCCGACATCGTGCGCAACTCCGCCGCCGGCCTCGAGACGCGCGTCCGCTGCTGCGAGCGCATCGCCACGACTAAAGGCTGACTTCAATGCGCGCGGCCCGACTCTTCGCTTTTCTCGTTGTTGTTCTCGCCATTCGCCTTCCGGCGGCAGACGCACGTTTCGCGGCGGCGTGGGCGTCGCGCAGAGGCGAACCGCTCAAGGAAGTTCCCGTCGCGCCGCCAGTGTTCAACGGACATCCCCGCTTCGCGCGTCCATATTCTCTCGCCATCATCCATTACGCCCTTCGCGTGTTCCACAACGGCGAGAGCAACGAGTACGCGCGAGCGAACGCGAAGATTGCAGAGAACTGCCGCTTCTACATCGAGAACACCGACGTGCGCGACGACCGCGACTCGTTCTACTGGAACGTCGGCGAACTGTGCCGTGCCGTCCTGCACTACGGCGCGAAGGGCGACACCGCGCCGGGACGCCTTTCTCCTGAAGCCGAAGCGGTGTTCCTCAAGATGGCATTTGGCTACTGCCACGACATCTCGAAGCTTGCCGACGCCGCCTGCGACGGCACGAAGACCTGGCGCATCTACGAGAGCGAGAACCACCACGTTCAGCGGGCCTCTGCGCTCTGGCAGTTGATGCACGTGCTGTTGAAGATCGATCCCGCATTCGGCGCGCGCACGCTCGCGGACGGTGGATCGCTTCGCACGCATTACGAAGCGTGGGAGGATTTCTTCTGCGCGTGGATGCGCGAGCGCGCGAAAAGGTCCATGTTCATCGAGGTGCAGAGCCGCGGATATGCCATCCACACGATCAAGAACATCTATCCTCTCCACGACTTCTCTGATCGGCCTGCTACCCGACAGCTCGCAAAGAACTTCCTCGACCTTTTCTGGGCGCTGTGGGCGCAGGAGCAGATCGCCGGCTCGACAGGCGGCGGCATGTCGCGCGTCTACCCAAGCGGAGCGCGCATCTCCATCGGTTCCGCAAGCGTATGGGCATACTGGTACTTCGGACTGAACCCTTCGCTAAACCGCCGTCCCGTCGACATGGACTACGTCTGCCTCGACAGCTCCTACCGTCCGCATCCGCTGATAGGCAGGCTCGCGGCGGATGCGGCAGCGCGAGGCGTCTACGAGATCGAGATGCGTCCGCTTGGCTGGGCGCTTCCCGAGGATAAATATCCGGACTACCGCCCCGATCCAGAGTGGGGACACATCTACCGCTACACATACGCCACGCCTGACTTCATCGTCGGCACGCAGATGTACCCACAGGCACCTGGCAGCAAGTGGTGCATGATAAGCTCGCAGAACCGTTTCCACGGCGTCGTCTTCGGTCCACGCGACGCACAGATACTGCCGATTCCAGAACCGACTGGACGCCACGTGAAGAGCTCGGCTCTTCCAACGGTGTGCCTCAACAGTTTCTGGTCGATGCAGAAGAACGGCACACTGATCACGCGCAAGAACCGGCATGCGATTCGCACAGGCGGAATGCGCGTGTGGTTCTCCGCAGCTGGAGGAGTGGACAATGTGGAGAAGGACGGCGACTGGTTCTTCACGCGCTGCGGCGGCGCGTACAGCGCCGTCCGCGTGGCGCACGGTGGAGCACGACTCCTCGTGGCCGGACCGAAAGCAGAGATCCCGTGCGAGCGCAAGGGCAAGTTCCTCGTGTGCGCCGACGACTGGTCGCCGGTGATCGTGGAGACGGCGCGCGCTTGCGACTTCCCAGACGAGGCGGCGTTCCGCGCGAGGGTAAAGGCAACTGAGTTCGCTCTCTCCTCTTCCGCACTTAACTACACCGGCATCTACGGCAACCGCTTCCACATGCTTCTCGACCGCGATGACGGCAGCACCATCGACGGCGAGCCATACGTCAAGAAGACCAACTGGAGCGTCCACAGTCCTTTCGTGCATATGCCATGGCTAGGCGACATGGCGGAGATATCCTTCGGCGGCGAAACCCTCCGCCTTGACTTCCGCTAATCCCGTTCCCCTTGCCTATAAGTTGGTAGTTGGTAGATGGTAGTTGGTAGTAGAACTTACACTCATTAACATTCCCGTGCGCACGGGCGGCATACTTTCACCCTTCACCTTTCACCATTCACCTTTCACCTCAACCGCAGCCACACCATGCGGTGGTCGCTGAGCGGGACGGCAGGCGACAGCTCGCAGTCGGACTGTCCAGCAAACCCGCGATGGAAGATGAAGTCGAGCGTGCTGTCGGGATAGCGCGTATTGCCAGGGTGCGTGCCTCGCGCCTCCAGCGGCATGCCGGCGAAGCAGTTGACGAATCCGGCCTCAGTAAGGATATCGATCGTCTTCTCCTCCTTGAACGCGCCGCTGAAAGGATCAGTATTGAAGTCGCCAGCGAGGATGAATCTTGTCACATGTCGTCCATCTGGTGTCTGCACCTTCTTCGTCAGCGCCCGAAAATGCTCCATCGCCAGCTCGCGCTTCAGGCGGTTAGCCTCGCGGATCTCGGGCTTGGTAGCGCCGTAGTTGCTCTTAAGGTGAACGCAGTAGCATGCGATAAGGCCATCGGCCCCGCCGTCGAGTAGCGCGTAGGCGAAACCGCGCGGCGGCAATATCTTCTGCGATCTCCGCCAATATGAGAAGCTCGCCTCCACGACAGGCAGATCGCTGACGATTCCGCTCTGCTGCCATCCGAGGCGGCGGTCGAACTCGCGGAACGCGCTCATGCTAGCGATGTGCAACGTCTTGTCGCCGATTACCTTCACCAAGTTTGAACACGCCGCCTCGTCGCGCAGCTCCTGAAAGAACATGATCACGTGCTCGCCAGGCTTGCGCCGTTTCGCGAGACCGTCCCGCACCACCTCGGCGGCATCTTGGATCGCCGCATTCTCCACTCGCGGCGAAGCACGGTGCTCCGCTCGTCCGCTCGGAAACCATCGCAAGTTCCACGTGGCCGTCAACACGTCGGCGCGGACTGCCGACGCGATAAGGAAGACTAGTATTACACGAAACGTTTTCATGTCTTTACCAAATCGACACCGCATCAAGCGCATCGCGCAGGAGGCGTCCAGCAGCCGCCTCGCGCTCATGGCGTCCAGCGCTTCCCAGCACCACCACGACGACGCGCCGTCCGTTGCGTGCCGCCGTAAGGACTATCGACGACCCGGAGGCTGCGGTGTAACCGGTCTTCAGTCCGTCGCATTCCGGTATCGGCGTCGCCAGGTGCTGCGGGTCACGGTTGCGCGGCACGAAGTAGTTGTGGTTCTGGAACGAGATAGGCTGGCCGCCGCCACCAGTGACTGTATGCGAGGCACGCGACGTGTAGGTGAACACCTCCGGCATGGAGACGAGCGCGCGGCCCAGCTTGGCAAGGTCGTACGCCGTCGAGACGTCGAACCCGCGTTTCGACCCGCGCGGCGGTGGCAGTCCGTTCGGCGAGGCGTAGCGCGTGTCCCTCATGCCCAGCTCCTGCGCCCTCCGGTTCATCCGCGCCACGAACGCAGCCACGCGGTCCTGCGGCGTCTCTTCCGGCGTCGCGGGGCCGTGCGCACGTGCGCGAGCCGCATGCTCGGCCAGCACTACGGCACCGTCGTTGGCGCTCTTCATCATCAGCGCGTACAGAAGATCCTCGATCGTCATGGACTGTCCAGGACGGATGTCCACCTTGCTCGGCTCCATCCTCGCCGCATACGGACTCGCCACCGCCCTGTCGGCCAGCCTGTATCGCCCATCGCGCAGGTCCTCCAGCACAAGCAGCAACGTCATCAGCTTCGTGCAAGACGCAGGATAGCCAGTAGTCCGTTCGTTGTCCGCGAACAGCACCCTGCCGGAACGCGCGTCCACCGCGATCGCCCCGCGATACGGCGCACGCGGCGCCGTTGCCGGAATCGGCTTTGGCTGTTCCGGAGGAGGAGGCGCCTTCTTCGCCACCGGCGGCTTCTTTGCGTGGGCAGTTGGCGGCGGCGACTTCTTCGTCGATTCTGCAGCAGGCTTCTTCGCCGGCGGCGTAGCGGGCTTCTTCACTGGCGCAACGGAAGTTTTCTTCGCAGGCGCAGCAACCGGCTTCTTCACCTCTACCGGACCGTTGATCAACGGTCCCTTCTTAACCGGCGGCACCGCCGCCATCGCGCATCCCATCATCATCGCCACCATAATTAGTGATTTGTTTACAGCCATTCTCTTTTCCTCAACTCGCAACTTTCACCTTTCACCCTTCACCTTTCACCCTTCACCTTTCACCTACGCATAACTGTGCATCCCTGTGAACACCTTGGACAAATTGATCCACGTGAGCGTCAGCACGATCATCACGGCGCCAACCGCTAGAAATACACGGTCGCCCTTCTCCGAAAGGCTCGGCCTCACGTGGAAGTAGGCAACATATACGAACCACGTGGCGAGCGACCACATCTCCTTCGGGTCGAACTGCCACCAGTGGCCCCAGCACACCTTTCCCCACGCCGCGCCCAGCACGAGGCCGAGCGTCAGCAGGAAGAACCCAGCGCCCACGAGCCGCCGCCCAGCGCCAAGCGCCGCACGCACAAGAAGCACATATCCAAGGACGTACGCGCCCACATGCGGCACGAAGAACGGACTCTGCAGCGCCGGCATCAGACGCTTCACGCTTCCGTCCATCACGAATCCCACCGGTATCATGACTACGGCAAGGAGCAGCGAATCGACAAGCAGCGTGTTCTGCCCGTCCACCTTCGCGCTCACAAAAGTCAACACCGGGATGAGCGCCGCCATGCACATGAGGAACTCGTACATGTTCTGCAGCGGAGGATGCCCCGTGGCCACCGTCCGATGCACCAGCATCGCCAACGCGCCAAGAAAGGCAAGCAGGTAGAGAAGTGAAAGGTGAAAGGTGAAAGGTGAAAGGTTGGCCTGAGAGCCACGCCCTTTAGGCGTGGCGAAGGCGAGCCATAGCGCCCCTGCCAGCAACAGCACACCGCCAAAGGCCACGAGCGGCAGCCCGGCGTCCTTCACGCACTGCAGGATGGTGAAGTAGAATGGCTCGCCCGTATGCGGGTTCTCCATCTCCTCGAAGGAGCTCTGGTACACCCACCATCCGTCGCGCACAAGCGGATGGTTCACGGATATGTCCACCTTCTCGCCGCCGATGCGGCCGTGGCTCGTGTACTGGCGCACCGTTCCCGTGTCCGGCCAGCGGTCGATCTCGAACCTGTCGAGCGTGAATTCGAAGTCGCCGTCCACCGAGCCGGTTCGCCCGGCGTGGAGCTTCAGGTATCCGTCTGGAACGCCCGCCAGCTCGTTGTACGTCCATCCTCCCAGCACGAGCGCGAAGCCGAGATGAAGCAGCAGCGCCGCAGGCCGCCGCCACGTCCAAAGGCAAGCGATCAGGCATGTCACGCCGAGCGCGCCCACAGTGCCGATTGCGGCGTAGTACTTCATGAAGTCGAGCGAACGCTCGGCCCCGCAACACGCCAGGCCTACGCTCGCTGCGGCGAAGGCGCACAGCGCGCCGGCCGCCAGCCACGGGTTCCGCAGGACTCTCAGCGTTCCAGGCATCAAATCGTCCAGCCGTTGTAGTGCGGCACGACGGCGAGCCGGTTGGCGTCGGCGTTGTCGGGGAAGCGCTCGGCAACGGGATCCCACTTCAGCGACGAAAGCCCGAGCCGCTCGCAGATGTTCGCAACGTGCGCGATGGTGATGGAGCGGTGTCCCACCGAGCACGGACATGCCGTGTTTCCGCCTGTGTATACAGCGTCGATGAAGTCCATCTCGTGCGACACGCCGCCGCGTGGACGGTAGAGGTGCACGTCGCGTCCCTTGAGATCCTTCTTCTCGTTCCACTTCTTCAGGAACTCGGGGCGTTCCAGCTTTCCGCGCGCCACGAAGATGTCGCCCTTCTTGCCGTGGAACTTGAGTCCGTTCGGCAGCTTGTTCGTGACGTGCGCGCGGAAGCCGTTGGCGTACACAACGTCGAAGGAGTAGTTCGCCGCCCAGTCGAAGATGCGGTCGTTCGGATCGCGGTCGTGGACCATGTTCTCGATCGCCACCGGACCGCTCCCGTCCATGCCGAGCGTCCACTGCAGGATGTCGAGGTGGTGCGCGCCCCAGTCGGTGATCATCCCGCCGCCCGTGCGCGAGTTGAAACGCCAGCACATCGGGTCGTGGATGCCCTGGATGAAGGAGTTGTCCTCCCAGTGCTGCGCTGGTCCCTGCCACATGTCCCACATCTCCTCGGGCGTGAAGTAGTCGGGCGCCCGCCACAGCTCGCGGCAGATGGAGTTCGCGTGCCCGTACAGGCCCTTGTTGCCGCCCGGCAGGCCGATCTCGCACGACATGCACTCGCCGATGTACCCGCTCGCCACAAGCTCCGCCGCCACGCGGAACTCGCTGGAGCTGCGCTGCTGCGATCCCACCTGGAACGTGACGCCCGTCTCCTTCGCCACGCGCACCATCTTCTTGCCCTCGCTGATGCCGAGGGACATAGGCTTCTGGCAGTAGACGTGCTTCCCGGCCTTCATCGCCATGATGGACTGGATCGCGTGCCAGTGGTCAGGCGTCGCGATCAGCACCGCGTCCACCGACGGATCCGCAAGCACCTCGCGGAAGTCCGCCACCATCCGGCAATCCTCGTTCTTGTAGAATCCGTCCACTCGCATCTTCGCGGGGACACGTCCGCAAGTCTTCTCGCTCCTGTAGCTGTACCTTCCTGCACTTAGCACCGGGTCGCACACGGTCGTCACCTGAACGCGCGGATCCTGCAGGAACCCGTTCATGTTGGCGAAGCCTTGCGTGCCGCAGCCAATCACCGCCAGGTTCACGCGCGAGAGCGCGGAAGGGCGTGTCGGCGGCGTGCGTTCGATGGCGGACAGTGAGCTGCGGCAGCCAACGGTCACCGCAGGCAGCGCCAGCGCCGATGTCTTGAGAAACGAACGGCGAGAAACTTTCATGTCATGAATCCTTGTTTTTTCACGGGCGAATACTAGCACAGCGACGGAGCCTAGTCAAGCAGGCAGAAGCACCCGAAGCACAATTACGGACAACGCGAGGAACGGCTTTCGGAAGCTGAGCGGGAACTCGCGCAGGGCGCGTCGCACCGTGGCGTCCGCCGCGTATTCGCGCACGATACGAAACCCTTCGCGTAACGGCACGTCGGTCCTGAACACCAGCGTCAGCATCTCCAGGAGCGAGAACACGCACGAGCAGCTGTAGCTTTCCGCCAGAGTGCCGCCCGCCGCCAAGTCTATCGCCTTCCGCCGACGCAGGAGGGCGAGCTTGTTCGTCAGCTCGCGACGGCTGCGGCGCAGGCGCGCGATGGCGCCATTCGGACGGAGCGTGTAGTCGTACAGCGGCTCGGGAATGCAGGTCATGGTCTGCGCGTTGAGCATGTACTCGCAGTTGAACATCGCGTCCTCGTAGAGACTAATTTCCTCGTCGAAGCGTACATGGTGCGCCTCGATGATCGCGCGCCGGTAGACGCACCTGCACGTGCTGCCCTCCTCGCGGTGCGCGAACAGCGCCGTACCGGCATACCATGCGCGCACCTGCGCGGACGAGTAGCCGAACATGCGGCTCATGAAACCGGCGCGTATCTCGGCGTTGGTGCGGTAGCGATAGTCACCCTTCAGTGCCACCAGACCAAATTCCCCACCGTCATCGTCCCTGCGGCGGTAGGCGAACGCGCAATAGTCCGCGCCGTCCGCCTCCATCGCGGCGACTCCGCGCGCAAGCATCTCCGGAGAGAACGTGTCGTCAGGGTCGGCAAAGAACACGTATTCGCCGCGCGCCGCGTCCAGTCCTGCGTTCCGCGCGGCGCTCACGCCACTGTTCGGCTGGGTTATGACGCGTATGCGCGAATCTTCCGCAGCGGCGGAGGCGAGTATCGCCGCCGTCCTGTCCGTAGAACCGTCGTCGACGAAGATCGCCTCGAAATCCGTCAGCGTCTGCGCGCGCACGCAAGCGAGACACGCGTCGAGCGTGCCTGCCGCGTTCCAGCAAGGGACGATTAGCGTAGCCGTCACGCACGGATGGGCTTTATCGATGATTGCTACCATTTCCGGGCAAATATTCTAGCATATCTTCGGTGGCAGATGCGGCCGATACGCGATTATGCTATAATCGGGCCATGGCCAGCCACAAGCCAATACCAGTCGTGTTCACTTCCAACGCAAACTATGCCTTGCCGGCTAGCATCGCGATTCAGTCGCTGCTCGACTGCAAACGCGCCGAGACAACGTACGACATCATCGTACTGCACACCGGATTGCCAGAGAAGATCCAACGCCGCATGGAAAAGGTCACGCCCATCCGATGGATCCGCGTCAAGGAGGAACTCTTTGCGCAATTCCCGAAGGGATGGTACGGAACGGAAACTTGGCTACGCCTGCTCCTTGCCGAACTGCTACCTGAGTACGACAGGGCCATCTGGAGCGATGACGACGTGCTGTTCCGCGGTGATCTTTCCGATGTTTACGACTGGGATCTAAACGGATCCGAATGGGCAGGAGTGGCGATGGAACTGGATGGGGCGCCATATCATCAGCACAACTCGTGGGGACGGCACGAGAAGATATTCGTCGCCAGCCTTCTCGTTGCCGACTTGAAGCGGTGGCGGGACACCAACTTCCTGGCGCGTTGCAAGCGTGTCGTGGCAGAGTACGGCCCACGCCTTACGATGTGCGACCTAGACGTGATGAACATAGCTGCCGAATCAATCGCGCCTCTTCCACTCGCCTACTGCGTGCTGGAACGGCTGGCCTTTGGGGCGGACATGACGAAGGCGCGCGAGTATGCCCCGCTCAAGAGCGTATATTCTGACGACGAGCTGCGGGCCGCATGCCGACATCCGGTGATATACCATTTCGCCGGACCGACAGTGAAGGTGTGGCTGCGAGCGCCGTGGCGGATGCCGACCTGCTACCGCATTGCAATGCGGCGTTCCCCTTTCGGAGGCCGCCTGCGCGAATGGACGTGGGGAATCAGGACGGCAACGCTTCTTCTGCGCTGGCTCGCCGCTAGCCTGTTCCTCTCGGGCCAAAGCCGCCGTGCGGCGCGCCGGATGCTGGGCATCTACCGACGCTGTATCGCAGACGGCCTCGGCCTCAAGTGGTTCGCGGCAGATTCGGTCTGGCGACCTACGGAGTCCAGGAAGGGGCAGTGCGACGCGCCGACAAGCCAATCCATCACCTGATCCAGTCCTCTAGCTTGGGCGCACCGTTGTGCCAGGCGAAGGCACGGGCCGATGGCGAGCAGTATGCGCAGACGGGCACCGGACGCATTAGGTATTCTAGTATGCTTGGGCCGGTGGCCGATTCCAACGCTATGCCTTCCTCCACCGGAAGTGTCGCAGAAGCCGCACGGTTCCAGTACGCGGCATAGCATCCCATCGCACAGTTGTAGATCCGCCCTTCCCGGAGGATCGGGCAGAAGAACCAGCTACCGCGGCAATAGCGGAACGCCTTGCGCGCATCGACAGTCCCCCTCGGCTCGCAGCGCGCGATGAACGTGCCGCTCTCAACGCATTCTAGCGGCACGCCCTCATTTCGGCACAGGTCTGCCAACGACTGCACCTGCGGCTTCACAGGCGGATATACCGAAAGTGAGACAAGCGTACGCGTCTCGCGGCAGGCCTCCCAGAACGATGCCGGCTGCTTCGCCAGCAGAAGGCCGTTCGTCACGAGCGCGAGGTGGCAGTTCGGAAACGCCGCACGGACAATCCGAAGGAACGCTACGCAGTCTGGGTGCAGCAGCGGTTCGCCGCCCATGACACGAATTTCGCGAATGTTGCGGAAGATTTCCTTGAGCCGGGCGAAATCCGCCGCAATGCGGTCCAAATCCGCGAACCAGCGGTCGGCCATCGGCGCGAAGTGCGTGCAACCTCCGCAGTTCATGTTGCAATGGTCCGTGAGATGGAACTCCAGGTAGCGCAGGACTGGACGGCGGGAAGGCCAAGAGCGATTCCGCAGCCAACGCCCGAGCGAAGGCGGCAGACGGGCGGAGAGGCGATTGGCCACTCGGGCAACAAACAATTTCAGACGTCTCATAGCCCAAGCACTCCTTTCATACGACGCGTGAAATAACGGACAACCGTGTAGGCGAACAATAGGCAGTCGCCCAACGGTTGCGGCAAGAGGTAGGCGCACTTGAAGAACTGCCAGACGCTCAGCAGGCGAGCGGGCCCCATCCTGGAGTATCCTTCGCGGCGCACTGCGAAGCTCTCACCGGCAAACAGCATAAGTTCAGAGGCCGCACGCGTTTCGCCAGCATCCAGCCGCGACCGCCATGCGGCCAGTTCGTCCTCAGTCATGCGCGTTCGCACTTTCTCCAGGTCGTGCCGAGCCTGCCGGAGCGTCGTCACCAGATCACGGCGGCTACGGCACATCGGCTCGCGCATGCCCCACAAGGAGTTCGACACGCCTGTCCCCAAGCGATACCGAACCAACCGATCCGGAATAACAAGTTCTGACCCCAACATCCTAGCCCTCAATGCGAACAGCTCGTCGTCAACCATCCGCAGGTCTTCCGCACCGCCAAACACCTCATGGACGCGCCGATGGAATGCCATCACCGCACCTGCAGGCGCAGACGCAGACACATTCCACATCGGCCCCATCCGCTGTCCGCCAGGGCCGATGAGCACGCCCGCGTGGGAAACAACAGTCGCCTTGGAGCCATCGGCGCACCACGCCTCGGCTATCCGCGCCGCACGCACTGGGAGCGACACGTCGTCTCCGTCGGCCTTTACCAGGAGATCGCCCTTCGCAAGCGAACATATCGACAGCCAGTTGCCGAGATTGCCCAGGTTCGACGCATTCTGATTGAGCACTACTCGGACCGCGTCCGGGCGCCGACGGTAGTCCTCCACGGCAGCCTGTATGATTTCCCAGGACCGGTCCGTCGACGCGTCGTCGGAGATGACGATCTCCAAGGGACGATACGTCTGGGCGAACGCGCCTTCCAGCGCCTCGCCGATGTACCGTTCCTGGTTGTAGCACTTGACGCAGAACGAAACTAGCGGTCCTTCCGTGGAGCCCATGCGCGTATTCTAGCATATTTCTGCGCCAAACGCGCCTCGGCAAAGAATGAATCATGTTGCCTAAGGGGGGCGGAATAAAGTATACTAGTCCGCGTCACACCAAGAAAGGAACATGACAGATGAAGAAACTTATGATTGCCGCTGCCGCCACCGGCCTCGCCGCGTCGGCATTCGCCGGACTGTACGGCGACGTCCCCAACGCCACGCACGCCTGGGCCGTGCACGACCGCAACCGCCCCAACCCCGTCAAGATCGTCGCCGAGCCCGGCCTGCCGCCTAGCGACGCCATCATCCTCTTCGACGGCACCGAGAAGACGTTCGCCAACTGGTGCTCGATGAAGATGGAGCCGACCAAGTGGAAGCTCGTGGACGGCACGCTCGAGTCCGTCAAGGGCGCCGGCTACATCCGCACGAAGGCCGAGTACGGCCCCA
>Ga0310690_10008526_pt1 | contig 12989 bp, 7 predicted proteins | sample AusTroGonzalo_MG_2_FD_207661 | JGI IMG/M metagenome (GOLD analysis project Ga0310690, IMG submission 207661) | Bovine rumen microbial communities from tropical cattle in Woodstock, Queensland, Australia - Gonzalo_04 (v2) (version 2) | ecosystem: Host-associated > Mammals > Digestive system >... | reverse complement strand
TTTGGAAACAAGAAAAGGACCATTCGCGAAAAAAGTGGCAAGAAATTGACTATGAGGACTTTTGTTTTGAGTCAGCTCAAGCGTTCCGTGTTGTATTTTAACATTCTTTTTGCGCTGATGCTATTGTGTTTTGCTATTTTTACTCCATGGAAAAACCAGAATGATAGGGCATATGTGGATATAGTGATTGCGGTGATTATATTGGTGGTTACCTCACCTTTCGTTTGGGCCTTAGCTTTCAAGCATGACTTGGATGAAGAAACCACTAAAATGGTGAAATCCAACAAGATGAACAATAGTGTGCTGCGAATGCTGAATTTGATCCGTTTTTTGGTGGCATGGTTTTTTGTTGCGTATATCGTCCATCGTTTCATGAACGACAAGTTCCATAACTTGGTCAATTTGTATATGGCAGATATCATGTTGGCTCTTGTTGCAGGTCTTGCCTTTATGCTGTTCCTGAAGACTTTAAGTCGTGCAATGAAGTGGTATGAGCGTATCGAAGCACGATTCCTCGACAACTTGAATAAACGTCAAAGTTTACAATCTTTTATGGTTCCGGAGGTGCTGCAAGAGAACTTTGTTTTGGCAAAAATGACTTTGAGTGCCAAAAGTTGTTATGCAGGTCAAAGCATTCGACACAGCGATTTTTATGAAAAATTCAATGTGAGCGTGGTGGGCATTGACCGCGCCGATGAAGTCATAGACTTGCCTCGTCGTGATCGAGTGCTGTTTCCGACGGACGAAGTCACGTTTTTGGGTACGGAGGAGCAATTGGCCAAACTGAGGCCTCATGTGGAAGTGGAAGATGATGTGCTGATCAAGGAAAGGCCAAAGAGCGACATGGACATTCATTGTGCTGTGGTGGGCGAAGGCAGCCGACTTGATGGTATTTCACTGCATGATTCTGATCTTCGTAATCGTTTTGATACCTTGGTGATTGCCGTTGAGCGCGATGAAGAGTTTATACTGAATCCTGAATCTTCTGTGGTATTCCAAAAAGACGATGTGATATGGTTTGTTTCTTCGGAAAACAGTGCCATGGCACTCATGAAGGATGCTGAAGCTGAAACAAATAACTAACTAAAATAACTGTTGCCATAAGGTGACTGCTTTACAAATAGAATAACTGACAATAATGGAATCGCTACCTGCACTATTCTCTGACCTAGCCCTTATCCTCGTTACGGCAGGTGTCACTACGGTGATTTTCAAATGGTTGAAACAACCCGTTGTTTTGGGTTATATCATTGCTGGCTTCCTTATCGGACCGAATTTTGAATGGTTTCCAGTCATTAAGGACCATACGAGCGTGGAAACTTGGAGTGAAATCGGTATGGTGTTCATGCTGTTTGGTATTGGATTGGAATTCAGTTTCAAGAAGTTAAAGAAGGTGGGCGGCACCGTTGGCGTGACGGCACTCACTGAATTGGTGACGATGTGTGTTGTCGGTTTCTTGCTCGGTAAGGCCTTGGGCTGGTCGCAGATGGATTGTATTTTCCTCGGTGCAATGCTCTCGATTTCATCCACCACGATTATCGCTAAAGCCTTCGACGACATGAAGTTATACCGTGAAAAATTCAGTGGCAATGTCATCGGTGAGTTGGTGGTGGAGGACTTGGAGGCAGTTCTGTTAATGGTCATTCTTTCCACTTTGGCAGTGAGCCAATCGTTCAATGGTATGGAGTTGGTTTCCAGTATGTTGAAATTGGTTTTCTTCCTTTTGATATGGTTCTTTGGCGGCATTTTCTTGGTGCCCACGGTGCTGAGATGGTCGCGGAAATTCATGTCGGAGGAAACGCTGACGGTGTTTTCGGTCGGTTTGTGCTTTATGATGGTCGTGTTGGCCAACTTGGCGGGTTATTCTTCGGCTTTGGGAGCCTTCATTATGGGTTCCATCCTAGCAGAAACACTTGAGGCAGAGGCGATTCATAAACTGACGACACCCATCAAGAACTTGTTTGGCGCCATCTTTTTCGTATCGGTTGGTATGATGGTTGACCCAGGTATTTTGGTGGATTATTGGTGGCAGATATTGGTTGTTACAATAGTGCTGTTGCTTTTCAAGCCTTTAAGCAATGTCGTTGGGCGACTGTTAGCCGGACTTGGACTAAAACAAGCCATGCAAGGTGGTTTCTGCTTCAGCCAGATCGGCGAGTTTTCGTTTATCATCGCCACATTGGGCTTGAGTTATGGTGTCATCGATGACTTCCTGTATCCGATTATCGTTTCGGTGTCTATCATCACGACTTTCATCACACCTTATGCCATCAAGGCAGCAGTGCCTACCTATAAATGGGTGACGGTGCATTTTCCTGAAAGATGGCTTAACCGATTGGAAAACAATGATTCAGGCCTTAAGGTGAAGAGCGGAAAGAAGGTCAATATGAGTAGTTTTTTGGCGCGACAGCTCAAGAACATGGTCATTTATTCCGCCATTATTATCGCAGTGGTGCTCATCAGTTTTATTATTGGATCCTTCATCATGAAATATGTACCGAGGCCGTGGAGTTCAGCTATAGGCACGGTTGTCAATTTGGTGCTTGTTTCGCCTTTCCTTTGGGCGATGGGTTTCAAGCATACCTTGGCGCATACGACGCATAAGCTAATGGAAATCAATAAATTCAACAAAGGACTGATTCGCTTTGTTTTCGTTTTGCGTTTCGTGTTGGTCTGGATTGCAGCATATGCGGTCATTCAACATTTCCTTAATGGCTTGTTCTGGTCGCGATTGAATGTCGGACCAAATGTGTTCTTCTGGATAAACATTGCTTTTGCGCTGATTTTCACGGTTATGCTTCGTGTCGTGAGTCCAGCGATGAAGTTCTACAAGCACATTGAGGAGCGGTTTATGGACAACCTCAACAAGCGTCAGTCAATGCAAGTGTTTGAGATTCCCGAGATTTTGCAGGAGAACTGCCATTTGCAGAAGATGACATTGAGTCCAGATAGTGTGTATGCTGGCAAGCTCATCAAGGACACCGATTTTCGCGACAACTATAATGTGAGTGTAGTGAGTGTGGAGCGCGGCAAGCTGGTCGTGGAGCTGCCAAAGTCTGATTTTCAGCTGTTTCCATTCGATAAAATTACCTTTGTGGGACATGAGGACCATTTGAGATTGTTGGTGGGCAAGGTGGAAGTTTTTGACGACCAACTGATTCAAGAGCACGAAGAAGGCGAGGTTGATTTGTACAAGGTGGAAGTGGAGTCTGATAGTCCGCTCATTGATGTGGCATTGATGGATTCTGGTTTGGCTGACAAATACGATGCGATGGTGATTGCCATTGAGCGTGACGGGCAGTTTATACTCAATCCTTCGGCAAGAATCACTTTCAAACCTGCTGATTTGGTGTGGTTTGTAGCACAAAAGGACAAAGCTGCAAAATTGATGCGAATGCACGCCGCCGACGTAAGAGCAGATATCATGGCCTCAACCGTCAATTCGTAACTGATAGCTTTAATCCTGGATACCCGATGCAAGCGCAGCGCAGTTTCGGGCGACGCCTCAATAGGCAACTGAACAACTGAATAACTGAACAACTACCAACTGAAATGATTGTTTGTATCGCCGAAAAGCCTAGTGTCGCTCGCGACATCGCCAAAGTGCTGGGAGCCAATACTGCCCATGAAGGTTACATGGAAGGCAATGGCTATCAGGTGACGTGGACTTTCGGTCATCTTTGCACCTTGAAGGAGCCTCATGACTATACTGACCAGTGGAAAGCCTGGGCTTTGAGCCGTTTGCCGATGATTCCGCAACGCTTTGGTATTAAGCTGATTGCTGACAAGGGCGTGGAGAAGCAATTCAAAATCATAGAATCCTTGTTTCAGAAGGCTGATAGCATTGTGAACTGTGGTGATGCTGGGCAAGAAGGTGAGTTGATACAGCGTTGGGTAATGCAGAAGGCTGCAGTGCATTGTCCCGTGCAGCGCCTGTGGATTTCCTCGTTAACGGAAGAATCCATCAAGGAAGGCTTTAAGACATTAAAAGATCAATCTGATTATCAGTCGCTTTATGAGGCAGGGCTTTCTCGCGCCATTGGTGATTGGCTGTTGGGCATGAACGCCACGCGACTTTACACTTTGAAATATGGCCAAAACCGACAAGTATTGTCGATTGGTAGGGTACAAACGCCCACGTTGGCCTTGATAGTCAATCGTTACCATGAAATTGTGAACTTCAAGCCAGAGGCTTATTGGGTGCTTTCCACTGTTTATCGTGATACAATTTTCACTGCCACTAAAGGCAAATACGGTTCTGTGGAAGATGGCCAAAAGGACTTGCAAAGCATTGAAGGAAAAGAGTTTACCGTGACCGATATTTCTACCAAGAAAGGTACGGAATCACCGCCGAGGTTGTACGATTTGACTTCATTGCAAGTGGAATGCAACAAACGCTATGGTTTTTCTGCCGACCAAACTTTGCAGACCATACAAAGCCTTTATGAAAAGAAATACACCACTTATCCACGTGTGGATACGACTTATTTGAGCGACGACATCTATCCGAAGTGTCCTGATATTTTGGCGAAACTCACCAATTATGCCGAATACACGATGCCTTTGGCGGGCAAGAAGTTGCCCAAGAGCAAAAAGGTTTTTGACAACAGTAAAGTCACCGATCACCATGCCATTATTCCTACGGGCGTGGTGCCTACGGGATTGAGTTTCGCTGAAGAGAAAGTTTATGATGAAGTGTGTCGTCATTTTATTGCTGTGTTTTACCCTGATTGTCAGTTTTCTACGACTACTGTGTTGGGAAAGGTTGAAGAAGTTGAGTTTAAGACTTCGGGCAAACAGATTCTGGTTCCAGGTTGGCGCGAGGTCATCAAGCCCGTGAAGCAGGAAGAAGAAAGGAAGGAAGGGCAGGAGGAAGAGGAGAAGACTTTGCCGATTTTTGAGAAAGGCGAACACGGGCCGCACAAGCCACAGTTGGCCGAGAAGTGGACCTCGCCGCCGAAACCTTACACTGAGGCCACTTTGCTTCGCGCCATGGAAACGGCAGGAAAACTGGTGGATGATGAAACTTTGCGTGAGGTGATGAAAGAAAATGGCATCGGGCGACCTTCGACACGAGCCGCCATCATCGAAACGCTTTTTAAGCGCAACTATATTAAAAAGGTGCGCAAGAGTTTGGAACCTACACCTACGGGCATCGAGCTTATTGGCCTCATTCACGAGGAACTGCTGAAAAGTGCCGAACTGACAGGTATCTGGGAAAAGAAACTCCGTGAAATCGAGCAGCACAAATACGAAGCCCGCCAGTTCCTTGACGAGCTGAAACAAATGGTGACGGAAATTGTTACCACGGTAATGTTAGACAACAGCAACCGACGAGTGGCAGCTACAATGGAGGAAGCGAAATCCAAGAAAACTGCTCTGAAAAAGAAAGCTGCACCCAAGAAAACAAATGCTGCTCCCGCAAATCCCGATGAAATTATTGGTCAGCCTTGTCCATTATGTGGCAAAGGTCATGTCATCAAGGGAAAAACCGCCTATGGCTGCTCGGAGTGGCGGAATGGCTGTGGGTGGCGGAAGGCGTTTTGATCAAATCATCCCTTCAATATTCCAGTAAAAGGCCCGAAGCCCCAAATCGGGGGCTTTCAGGTCTTTTTCTTTCAGTTGATTCAGAATGCCTTCGACAGCCTCATCGGGGACAATGCTGATGATGGCATTGTTGAGGGTCGGCCAGGCATGGGTACCGTAGTGCGGCTCGCCTGTCTCACTGCCGTGGCCCTTGATTTCGTTCCATTCAGTAAAACCTTTCACGCCGTTGTTATTGAGCGTGGCGGCGATTTCGTCGTAGTAGGCTTGGTTGTATGTGATTAATATCGCTTTCATGGCTTATCTGATGTTTTCGGTTTTCGTTAATGCCTCTTCGGCTTTTCTTCTCTTTCTACGTACGGCACGTGTTTCAAGCGAGCAGTACAAGGCGGGGATTAATAACAAGGTAATCAAGGTCGACACCGTCAAGCCCCAAGCTACGGTGATGCCCAGCGAGTTCCACATTTCGGCGCCTTCGCCACGACCGATGGCCAACGGAATCATACCCAAAACGGTGGTCAAGGTGGTCATTAAAATAGGACGCAAACGCGAACGGGCGGCTCTTACTGTGGCTTCTTTGACCTCGACACCGCGCTCTTCGAGTAGAGTAGTGTAGTCGATAAGCACAATACCGTTTTTCACGACGATACCCATCAGAATCAAGACACCGACGAAAGCCATGGCACCCAAGGCGGTGTTGGTAGCCCATAAACCAAGCAACACGCCAGTGAAGGTGAACGGCACGGAGAACATGATGACGAAAGGCTTCATCAGGTTCTCGAACTGCGAGGCCATCACAATGTAAACCAAGATGATGATGAGGACGAGCAGGGTGAGCAGGTCGCCGAACATCTCTTGTTGAGTTTCATAGTCACCAGCGATTTTGGTCATGATTTCGGACGGGATTTCGGTATCGTCAATGACTTCTTGGCACATCTTCACCACGTCACTCAACACCTGGCCCTTGCCAACCACAGCGGTGACGCTGACCATACGCTCACGGTCTTTGCGCTGGATTTGAGGCGGGGTCAAGGATTCAACCACTTCACCGAGGTCGCCCACGCGGACGGGCTGTCCATAACTGTTGTAAATCTTGATGTCCTCAATGTCCTCAACGCTCTTGCGGAACTCGGGGGCATAACGCACACGGATGTCGTATTCCTCGCCGTCTTCGCGGTAGTATGAGTTCACTGAGCCGTTGATGCGATTCTTGACGTAGGTGGCTGCCGTGGTGCTATTCAGACCATTCAAAGCCAGCTTTTCACGGTCAAAATCGACTTGATATTCAGGGGTGTAGGCATCGCGGCTGACGATAACTTGCAAGATACCTTTGTCGCGAAGCTTCTGGGCGATGTCGTTGGCCACAATGTCGGTAGTAGCGAAGTCGTAGCCGTAAATCTCCACCTGGACTGTGCTCATGCCGCCCATACCACCGCCGCCTTCGCTGACGTTGGCCTTCTTGATTTCGGGCATAGCATTAAGCTTGGCGCGAATCTCATCGGCTACCTCGCTGGTCTTGCGCATACCTGCCTTGCGGCGTTCGGTCTTGGTGCCGAGGCGCAGGTTGAAAGACATGATGTGCGTACCATTGCTTCGCATGGAGGCAAAGGCATTGTCGGAGTCGGCCTGACCGAAGCTATAGTTGCAAATTTTTACTTCAGGAATCTGCATGAAGTCCTCAGCAAGGCTCTTAGCAAAAGCACCCGTGACATCCTGTCCCGTACCCGTCGGTAGTTCGATGTTGATGCTCAATCGGCCTTCGTCCAGCTTGGGCATCATTTCTGTCTTCAATGTAGGGGCGAGGAAGACAACAGAAAGGGCAAACAATACCAACATGCTGAAAATAACTAACTTGCGATGACCAAGACACCAGTTGATGAGTCGGGCATAGGCGTTGCTGATGGCATCCAAGCCCTTGTTGATGGGGCGGAAAATAGCTTTGTGGAAATTGCTCTGGTGAGGGTTCATCACCAGCATCTTGGAACACATCATCGGCACCAAAGTCAAGGCGCCAGTGGTGGAAACAATCATGATGATGGAAACAATCCAACCCAATTGCTTGAACATCACGCCTGTAGTGCCTTTAATCATGGTCAGCGGCAGGAACACCGCCAACATGGTCAAGGTGGAAGCAATAACCGAGAGTTGTACTTCTTGGGTGGCGTGGACAGCGGCCTCCTTTGGTTTCGAGCCACGTTCGATATGCGTCGTGATGTTCTCCAACACCACGATGGCATCGTCCACGACCATACCAATGGCGATGGTCAGTGACGACATGGAAATGATGTTCAGCGTGTTGCCTGTGGCAAATAGGTAAACCAACGAAGCCAACAGCGAAATCGGGATAGCCAGCACAATGATGAAAGTTGCGCGCCAGCGACCCAAGAAGACGAACACGACCAGCATCACCAGAATGAAGGTGATGAAAATAGTGTCACGCAGGTTGTTGATAGTGTTCTGGATGGAGGTGGAGCCGTCCACAATAATGCTCAACTTAACATCAGAGGGCAGCGTAGGCTCAATGATTTCCAGCTGTTTCTTGATGCCCTTGATGACATTGACAGCGTTGGCATCGGTCTGCTTTTGGATAATGATGGTGGCACCTTGTCGACCGTTGCTATACGACTCTTGAATGCGTTCTTCCGAGCCGTCTTTGACGGTGGCCACGTCGCGCAGGTAAATCGGGGCACCATTGCGTGAGCCAACGATGACATCTTCCATCTCCTTGGCCGAAGTGAACTCTTTCTGGATACGCAAGCTGTAGCTATTGGAGCCAATATCAATGTAACCCGCAGGAATATTCTGGTTTTCAGTGGCCAAGGTTTGTGAAATACTTTCCAAAGTCAGGTTGTAAGCTTCCAATTTATTCGGATCGACATAAACCTGGATTTCACGTTTCGGGGCACCGTTGGCCGACACCGTACCCACACCGCTCACACGCGCCAAAGGCGTGGTGACACGGTCGTCGATGATCTTGTCCAAGGCGGGCAAACTTTCCTCTGCAGTCACGCTGATAAGCATGATAGGCATGTCCTCTGCGTTGAATTTGAACAACACAGGGTTAGTTGCGCCGTCGGGCAAGTAGTTTCGGACGATGTCGATTTTATCGCGCACGTTGTTGGTGGCTGTCTCAATGTCGATGCCACTCTCAAACTCCAGGGAAAGCACTGAAGTGTTCTCGCGCGAAGTGGAGGAGAGGTGCTTCAAATCGGGGACGGCGTTTAAGGTATTCTCCAACGTTTTGGAGATGTTGGTCTCTATATCGGCGGCACTGGCTCCCGGATAGGAAGTCATCACCATGATGAAGTTGGTCTCCATGTTAGGTAATTGGTTGATGGAGAGGTTCATCAGGGAGAAAATGCCGAAAATGGCAATGGCGACGAAAATCAAGGCCGTCGTCACTGGATTATTGACTGCTGTACGTTGTAGGCTCATCTTGCTGCTTTTTAATTATGAATGCTGAATGTTGAATGCTGAATGGGGGCAAGGCTCAACGTCGCATTGCGAAATTCATCATTCATCATTCATCATTCTGCATTTATTTTACGGTCACATAAACCCCATTCTTCAACCTCACCTGTCCTTCAGTAACGATACGGTCGCCCTCCTTGATGCCAGAGAGGATTTCATAGCGGTTGCCCAAACGACGACCGAGCTCCACCTTGGTGTAAGTCACGGTGTTGTCCGCATTGAGCACGTAGATGAAATGTTCGCCCGAACCTTGCTGCTTAACCACAGCGACATCGGGAACCACAACGCTGTGGTTGGTGCCGAAGGTGGCCGTCACGCGGGCAAACATGCCGGGACGCAAGCGTTGGTCTTTATTCTCACAAATGACCTCAACGGGGAAGGTATGTGTAGCCGAGTTGATGGTAGGGTAGAGTAAGTTCACCGTGCCTTTGAAGACCTCATTCGGGTAGGCATCCACAGTGATGTTAAACTCCATGCCCTTGTGTACTTGAGTGAAGAGGCTCTCGGAAATATTGACCAGCATCTTTACGGGAGTAATTTGCTCCACGACGAAAATGGGTAGAGCCATGCTGTACATGTCGCCTTTGTCATAGTTGCGGGCGGTCACCACACCGTTGATGGGACTACGTAAATAGGTGTTTTCCAAAAGGTTGTTGTAGGTCTTTTTGGTGATTTCGAGGGATAGTTTGGCCAAATCATAGTCGGCTTGGGAAACAGCACCGATGTTGTAAAGTTCGGTGATGCGAGCCAGTTCGGTCGAGTCGTTGACGAACTGCATCCGGGTCTTGACTAGGTTCACGTCGTCCATCTTGGCCAAAAGTTGGCCTTTGCTGACCTTGTTTCCTACTTCGGTGTTGATGCTCACAATGCGGCCCGCTGTTTGCGAAACGATGTTGTTCGTGGCATAAGCTTCCACATTGGAGGTGAAGGTGTTGGTGACATCCACATCTTCGGCTTGTGCCGTGATGACGCTAACGACGGGAGCGGCCTTTTCTGCTGTCTGTCCCGTTGTAGTGTTAGACGTGTCTTTCGAGCCGCAAGCTGTCATCAGCAGGGTCGCGGCGAGAGTGATAAGGGTTAGTTTAGTGTATTTCATTGATTTGTAGTTTATTTTCTTATTTTGCTTTCAGCTTTTAGCAATCAGCTCTCAGCTTGCACCAACTGAGCTGAAAGCTGACTGCTAATGGCTGATAGCTTTACTCTTCTTTTCCAATTAATTCATCCAACGAGGCCTTGGCGACCATGAAATTGTAAACGGCTTGTGCCTGTGTGAGTTGTGCTTGCATCAGCGATACTTGGGCGTCGTTCAGCTCCACCATGGTGGCTTTGCCGACTTCGTACATTTTCTCTGAAATGTCGTAGCTTTTCTGGGCTATCTCCACCGTCGCATTAGCAGCTTGGTAGTTCTTGATGCAAAGTGCAATTTGGTCGTTGTAGTTGCGGATGGCGATGCGAAGGTTACGTTCGGTGTCCTCTCGTTGCAACTCGAGCATGTTCTTGCTCACTTTGCTCTGCTTGATGTTAAAGCGCTTCTGAAAACCGTCGAAAACGGGAATATTAAGGCTTATTGCAGCATTGGAGGACGGAAACCAACTCAAGTTTTCGTCGCCCATTGCGCTGTAGTTGTAGTTGATGCTTGCGGCCAAGGTGGGGATATATTGTTTTTTCTGCATCCTGATGGTCGATTCAAGCATACGGTTCTGAATGTCAAGTTGTAGCAAAGTGCTGTTGCTGCTCAAATCGTCTTCGGAAACGTATGGCGCGAGCATTTCGTTGGTGTAGTCGTTCAAGTCGCCGACCACCTCGATGTCGGTGTTGAGGTCGATGCCCATGACGGCTTTCAGTTGCCAAGTGGCCAACAAAACCGCATTTTCTGCGCTCGAAACATTCGGTTCGGCGTTCATCATTGTGACTTGTGCACGAAGGCGTTCCATTTCTGAAGCTTTGCCCACGTTGAAGCGTTGTTCGGTCTTCTCGTAATTCTTTTGGGCGTTGCTATAGACTTCGGAAACCACATCGTATGACTTTTGTGCCAACAATACGGCATAAAAGGCTTGTTTCACTTGCTTAATCATCCCGATTTTCGACGAACGCGCCTGCTCCACAGCGAGTTCCACGTCCATGCCTGACAGTTTCAGGCTCTCCCAAAGTTGGGCATTCACCAAGGGCATGCTGGCCGAGGCTGAGGTGGTGATGTTGTTGTCGCGGCCCACCTTGATTTCCATGGTCTGACCTCCCATGTCCATCACCATTACTTGTTTGAGCAGTGTGCGTTGGTATGAGCCGCTCACGTTGATATTGGGATAAAGCGCGGCGTAGCTGCCTTTCTGTGCGTAGCCCGTCTTCTCAACGGTCATGTCTGCGATTTTGATGGTATTGCTTTCTGATAGGGCAATCTCTAAGGCTTGATCAAGTGTGAGTTGCAAAGACTCCTGTGCTTCTCCAAAAACGGGGATAAAAACAGCGGCTACAATAACTAACGTATTAAAAATCAATCTTTTCATATACAATTATAGGCGTTTATATTAAATAAGGTGCAAAAGTAGTAAAATTGCATGGTGTTAGACGCAGATTTCAATGAAATATTTTGTCCTTTCACTGAAAAATATTCTACTTGTTGAAATCTAATCAGAAAAAGTTCTATTTTTGCAATCGCCATTAATTTAATGGCCATTAAATTAACGATGGTTAAATTAAATATAAGAGAATATGAAATTCTACGATAGAACTACTGAATTACAGATACTTGAAAAGAATTGGCAACAGTCTGACAACCATTCCATGATGACCACACTCATTGGAAGACGGCGCATAGGAAAGACCGCTTTGCTGCTGAAAAGCGCAGAAAACACACCTTTTTTGTATTTGTATGTTTCGAAAGACAATGAACAGGTGCTTTGTCGTAAGTTCCAGCAACAGGCACAAGACATGCTCGGTCTGCAGTTGTACGGACAAGTGGAAAGTTTCGGAAAGCTTTTCATGGAATTGATGAAATACGGTGAAAACCATCATTATACGCTCATCATTGATGAATTTCAGAACTTGTTGGGTGTCAACGCTGCTATCCCAAGCGAAATACAGGATATTTGGGACCGCAACAAGGACAAAACCCATGTCAACCTTATCCTATGTGGCTCTATCTATTCCATGATGAAGCGCATTTTTGACCACAGCGACCAACCGCTTTATGGCCGTCGTGACTCGCACCTACGCCTGCTTCCTTTTGGCATCGATACACTGAAAAGAATTCTGGCCGACCATAATCCAGATTATAATCCTGACGATTTGCTCTGCCTCTACATGCTTACAGGCGGTGTGGCCAAATATGTCGCCTTGCTGATGGATGCTCGCGCCACGACTAAGCAAGCAATGATCAACTATGCCTTGTCGCCCGACTCGCCTTTCCTGACCGAAGGCACCGAATTGTTGATTTCAGAGTTTGGTCGTGACTATGGCACCTATTTCTCCATCCTTCAACTTATTGCAAGCGGCATGACCACACAAAATGAGATTGATAGTGTTATTGGGAAAAATACAGGGGCTTACTTGAACAACATGCACGAGGATTATCTTTTCATCAGCAAGAACACGCCTTTGTTGAGCAAGCCGGGCGTGAGGAACATCCGCTGGCAGATTGACGACTGCTTCCTGCGCTTTTGGTTCCGTTTTGTCTATCCCTACCAAGGCTTGATAGAAAGCAATCAACTCAGCCTGCTAAAACAATATGTGACAGACAATTACTCGCAATTCACGGGACGCACTTTGGAGCGTTATTTCCAAGAGAAAACGATGCAAAGCGGCAAGTTCACGAAGGTAGGCAACTGGTGGGACCGCAAAGGCAAGAACGAAATCGACATGGTGGCCTTGAATGAATTTGACAAGACCTGCCTTGTGGCCGAAATCAAGCGCAACAAGGACAGAATCGACATGAAAGACTTGCAGGAAAGGGTGCTTGCCTTGCCTTCGGAGTTTTC
>Ga0310690_10008525_pt1 | contig 12989 bp, 13 predicted proteins | sample AusTroGonzalo_MG_2_FD_207661 | JGI IMG/M metagenome (GOLD analysis project Ga0310690, IMG submission 207661) | Bovine rumen microbial communities from tropical cattle in Woodstock, Queensland, Australia - Gonzalo_04 (v2) (version 2) | ecosystem: Host-associated > Mammals > Digestive system >... | reverse complement strand
CCGAACAGGACCTCTATCTTGGGGTTCTCAAGCACACGTTTCTGCATTATGTCACTGGCGCGCAGGTAGTTCTTGCGTACAATCAGATAGACCTTCTGGGCCAATGTCGCAAGATATGACGCCTCCTCACAAGCGGTATCGCCGCCGCCTACAACGGCAACAACCTTTTTGCGGAAGAAGAAACCGTCACAGGTGGCGCAGGCACTTACTCCGCGTCCGGCGTATTTCTTTTCATCCTCAAGACCCAGATACTTGGCTGTTGCACCGGTGGATATGATTACGGTGTCGGCCTGAAGCTGTGTGCCGTCATCGATGGTAACGGTGTAGGGGGCTGAACCGAAATCCACAGCCGTAACTATACCCATACGTATGGTTGCACCAAACCGTGCTGCCTGGTTGCGCATATCCTCCATCATGTCATATCCGCTCACACCCTCGGGGTAACCGGGGAAGTTCTCAACTACGGTGGTGGTTATGAGCTGTCCGCCTGACTGTGGACCCTCATAGAGAACCGGGTTCAGGTTGGCGCGTGATGCGTAGATTGCTGCGGTGAATCCGGCGGGTCCGGATCCGATGATAAGGCATTTTACTCTTTCCATATGTTGTTTTTCTGTTTTATCTCAAATCAATAATCTCAGCATCCTTGTACTCCTTGACGGGACATGTGAACACCTTGTTGTCAAATTTCTGGTCAGGGTTGTATTCATTTACCGTAACAGTTGCCGATATGTTTCCCAGTTCCTGGGCGAATACTACGTCGATAGTCTTTAAGACGTAGGTCTTGGGATCAACTTTAACGGCTACCGTACGAATTCCTTCAACGCTGCGCTCACTGTTTGATGCGGTCAGGACAAAGGTGTCGGTGCCGTTTCCGCTTACGCTGAATCCCTGATGCTTGCTGAGCAGGCTGATTATGTCATAACGTGCTTTCTCGTCTTGGGTGGGCTCCGTTATGTATATCTCTTCAATTCCGTTGCCGAAATCATTTCCCCGCCACAAGGTCTTACCGTCAAACCACATAAGGTTGTCATCCTCCTCAACAAGGAAACAGGTGCCTGACATCTTAAGTACAAGGTCAATCCGGTCAGTATTGTCATCATTCTTTATTTCAGCATCAAGTGACATGGAGATGCCGCCGTCTTTTTCCAATTTGGAGACGGTTTTCTTGAGCAGTTTCTCTGCGCTGTTCTGAGCCGATAACGGCATGACCCAGATGAATGACAATATGATCAGCAGATATTTGCGCATTGCTTACTGGATGTTATAGGTTTCAAGTATGCGGTCAAGCTGGACTTCATCTGTAACCAGTACCGGACGTGGTTTGCTGCCGTCAGCCTTACCCACGATTCCGACAGCCTCAAGTTGGTCCATAAGACGTCCTGCACGGTTGTAGCCGATGGCGAACTTGCGCTGAATCAGTGATGTGGAGCCGGATTGGTTTATTACCACCAGGCGTGCGGCCTCGGCGAACATCGGGTCAAACTTACCCATGTCAACACCACTGTCAACGCCTCCGCCCTCATTCTCATCAACATATTCAGGCAGAGGATATGCCTCAGTATATCCTTGCTGGCGGCTTATGTACTGACAGATGTTGTTGACCTCGGGAGTATCGACAAATGCGCACTGTACACGAACCGGATCGCTGCCCGACAGGAACAGCAGGTCACCGCGACCAATCAGCTGGTTGGCGCCCGGACGGTCAAGAATGGTGCGGGAGTCAATCATGGAACTTACGCGGAATGCCATACGGGCCGGGAAGTTGGCCTTGATGGTACCGGTAATGATGTTCGTGGTAGGTCGCTGCGTGGCTATTATCATGTGGATACCCACGGCACGTGCCTTTTGGGCGATACGCGCAATAGGCATCTCTATGTCCTTGCCCGCTGTCATGATCAGGTCACCGAACTCATCAATGACGACCACTATGTATGGCAGGTACCGGTGTCCCTTTTCCGGGTTGAGACGGCGGTCTTTGAACATGTTGTTATACTCAATTACGGAACGTACGTTTGCATCCTTGAGCAGTTCGTAGCGGCTGTCCATCTCTATGCAGAGTGACTTGAGCGTATGAATAACCTTTGTCGTGTCGGTTATGATGGCATCGGTCTCATCGGGCATCTTGGCCAGGAAATGCTTTATGATGGGGGCGTAGATGCTGAACTCAACCATCTTGGGGTCAACCATGACGAGTTTCAGTTCTGCGGGATGTTTCTTGTAGAGGAGTGATGTGATCACAGCGTTCAGACCAACAGACTTACCTTGACCGGTAGCACCGGCAACAAGCAGGTGAGGCATCTTGGCCAAGTCAAACATGAACACTTCATTGGTGATGGTGCGGCCCAAAGCCACGGGGAGTTCCATCTTGCTTTCGGCAAACTTCTTGCTGTTGAGGATGGATTCCATGGATACCATAACGGGCTTGGCGTTAGGTACCTCTATACCTATCGTTCCTTTGCCCGGGATGGGGGCGATGATACGTATGCCTAAGGCTGCAAGGCTCAGGGCTATGTCGGCCTCAAGGTTGCGTATCTTGGATATGCGTACACCGGCGGCGGGTGTTATCTCGTAAAGCGTAATTGTGGGACCTACGGTGGCGTTGATGGTGTCAATCTCAATGCCAAAGTCTCTCAATACCTGAATTATGCGGTTCTTGTTGGCCTCCTGCTCATCCTTGTCAATGGCGGGAGCGTCATTGTTATAATGCTTGAGCAGATCCAGGGTGGGGAACTTGTAGTGTGACAGGTCCAGACGAGGATCGTATGGCTCCTGAATCCTGCCATCGGCTTTCTCTCCCTCATCTGCTGCGGTTATTGTCATCGTTATATCCTCTGCGGCAGGTGTTTCCGGTTTTTCACTGACAGAGGGCTTGGCCGGTTTCCTTATCTCCTCAGGTTCGTTGTCAGGAACGGCGAAATCAGCCTTTGTGGCGTATGGGTTGTCATCGGCATCATCAGACTGCGGAGTTAAGGCATCGGTCTCATCGGCTGTCGTGGTCTCTTTTTCAACGGCGGCAGTCTCCTGATGCTTTTCATGTTTGCGCATGCTACGTTTCATACGGTTTGCGCCACCGCGTATGACCTCAATCGTGCGGCGTGTGAGGTAGATGCAGTACAGCAACATGGTAAGTGCAAGCAGGAGCAGGAGTCCCGGTATGCCTATGTAGCTGCGCAGGAAATTGGTGGCGTTCATTCCGTGGCATCCGCCCGGTATGATGAACGAGTTCTGCATGACGGCAGAAAGAATGAGTTGCAGGAAAACTGATGTCCATACCATCAGGAATGCGCAACTGATGAACCAGCGCAACAGTTTGAAATGAGTGATGCGCATCATGTTGAGACCACAAACCGTCAGGAAAATGGGGATGAGTACTGATGAAAAGCCGAACCATCCGTTCACGATGAACTCTGATGCACGTGCACCCAGTATGCCGGTACTGTTCTCAATCTCTGATGCACCGTTCAATACTGCACTTTGGTCAGTGCCTCCATTGAACAGGAATGAAATGTAGGCCACCAGAAAAAAGATGGCGGCAATTGTGAGTACAGCTCCACTGGTAAATAGAAATGTCTCATTGCGGAATGTGTCTGATATGTTTGTCAGACTGAATTTCCTTTCTGGTTTCTGTGTGCCTGTACGAGGTTTTGTATCTTTTTTTGTTATGCCCATAATGCCAAAAAAGCCCTGTTTATGCTTAATCTGCAAAGGTAGTAACTATTTGTGATAATAAAAAATCAAAAATAGAGCAGTCTTATCGGCGATTTGTGAGTAATTTTGCACTCTGTAACGCAATGATATGGGAAAACAGACGGCTTTTGACAAGAATACGGTTGAATTCGTGACAGTTGCAGCTGAGTATTGCGCCTTTCTTGAACAGGTCTATGACAAGGAACCTTCAAGGGTGGTTGATGTAATCTGCAAGTTGCTGCCATTGATCTATCTCAAGGCTTCAATGCTTGCTGAGACGGAGCCGGAGGGTCTTTATCTTGAGGAGATCGTAACTGAACCCGATTATGATGCCATCAGACAGATGCTCAGTGGCAAGTTCGGTGAGAACGATGATTATCTTGAGGTTTTTGTGGAGGATATGAAATATAGCGACACCCCTGTACGCAGGTGCATTTCAGAAGACCTGGCCGATATATATCAGGCTCTCAAGAACTTTGTCCATTCCTACCGCAGTGGACTGGATGAGGTTATGGAAGAGGCTGTGGCAGTTTGTACAGATGGATTCCGTACATATTGGGGGCAGACATTGACAAATACGCTGCGCGCCGTCCACAATGTTAGATACAATACAGACCAGAATCTTGACGATCCATCACTTTATGATTGAAATACCTAACAAGATAGACAAATCAGAACTGGCAGACAAGCCGAGAGTGGTTTTTGAGGGCATAATAGAGGAGATAGATACTGAAGAGAAAGCCCAGAAAGCCATTGAAATTCTCCGTACACATAAAGTCGTGGGTTTTGATACGGAAACGCGTCCCTCATTCACTAGGGGAGTGGGGCATAAGATAGCCTTGCTGCAACTCGCCACAAATGACGTGGCCTATCTGTTTCGTCTTAACAAGATAGGCATACCGGATTGCGTGGCCGATTTTCTTGCCGATGCTGATATAATAAAGGTGGGGTTGTCAGTAAAGGATGATTTCAATTCCATTGCCAGCCGCCGCGAGTTGAAACCTGCCGGTTTCGTGGAACTGCAGGAACTGTGCGGAAGCATCGGAATTGAAGAAAAAGGATTACAAAAGATGTATTGCCTTCTGTTTGGTGAGCGCATATCCAAAAACCAGCAACTCAGCAACTGGGAGATAGAGAGTCTTACCGAGAGTCAGAGACAGTATGCGGCAGTTGATGCCTGGGCTTGCCTTAAGATATATCATTATGTCATGGAACTAAAGAAGTCAGGCGAATACGTGTTAATAAGGAGATATGCAGAAGAGAGTAATACTGAAAAAAGGTAAGGAGGAGTCGCTCCGCCGTTTCCATCCCTGGATTTTCTCTGGTGCCATAGTCGATATTGAAGGCTCACCGGAAGAGGGCGATGTGGTAGACGTATTTACCCGTGAAGGTGAATGGATTGCAGTAGGCCATATACAAGTTGGCAGCATTGCCGTACGAGTGCTTTCTTTCAATAGGGAGCCGATTGACCGTGCTTTCTGGCTGAAAAGACTCTCCGTGGCTTTTGAACTCAGACGTTCTCTTGGGCTTACAGACCGCAAGGACCATAATATATATAGACTTGTACACGGTGAAGGTGACAATCTGCCAGGTCTTGTCATTGACATTTATGGCCGTACAGCCGTAATGCAGGCTCATTCGGTAGGTATGCATTGTGACCGCGAGGCCATAGCCGAGGCTTTGCGTGAGGTGATGGGTGACTCGATAAGCGGTATCTATTACAAATCAGAGACAACGCTTCCGTTCAAGGCAGATATAGACCGCGGCAACGGATATATTTGGGGCGGCCCTTCAGATGATACCCCACTGGAATATGGCATGAAGATGCCTGTGGATTGGATCAATGGCCAGAAAACAGGGTTGTTCATTGACCAACGGGAGAACAGGGCGCTTCTTGAAAGATATGCAAAAGGACGTAATGTGTTGAATATGTTCTGCTATACAGGCGGATTCTCACTTGCGGCTCTTAGAGGCGGTGCTGAGCTGGTGCATTCCGTTGACAGTTCCGCACGTGCCATAGAACTGACATCGGGTGGCGTAAAGGATAATTTTCCGGGAGATGAGCGTCATGCTGCCTTTGCTGAAGATGCATTTAAGTTCCTGGACCGCATGGAGCCTATTTATGACCTTATTATTTTGGATCCGCCCGCATTTGCCAAGCATAAGGATGCGCTAAAGCATGCTTTGATAGGTTATCGCCGCCTTAATCAGAAGGCTTTTGAAAAGATTCAGCCCGGAGGCATACTTTTTACTTTCTCATGCTCGCAGGTGGTGACCAAGGATCAGTTCCGTATGGCAGTCTTTACCGCGGCAGCCCAGGCTGGCCGTAGCGTGAAGATTCTATACCAGTTGCATCAGCCTGCAGATCATCCTGTTAACATATTTCACCCTGAAGGAGAGTACCTAAAAGGTCTTGTGCTCTCAGTAGAGTAATGTGAAAAAATGTTAATAGGAATTCTTTTTGTTCTGAATAAGGAATGTATATAAATTAATTTCATATCTTTGCTACGTGTTTTTCATGGTATTAGATTTAATTTGAAGCCGAGTTGTCGCGAGACAACTCGGTTTCTACGTTTGTGGAAACCGTCTTCAGTAAACCTTGTTTTCAAATACCTTTTTTCCTATTTTTGTGTCGATATGGAAGAGATGAGGAAAATAGAGTTGGAGGTGGGGGAAATCCTGAACAGGTTACCGTCAGATTTCGCGCTTGTAACGTTGCTTCGTGAAAAGGGTGGGACACGTTGCCTGCCTGTGCTTGTGGGACCGCTTGAGGCGCAGGCCATAGCCATAAGTCTGTATCATCACAAGATGCCTCGTCCGGGTATTTATGACCTTTACCTGAAAACGCTTAAGTCATTTGACGGATCCCTTGTTGAGGTTGAAATATACAGGATCAAAGGAGGAATCTTCTATTCACATATTTATATAGAGCGTGACGGAAACGTGACGTACGTAGATAGCCGGACATCGGATGCCCTGGCTCTTGCGGTACGTACGGGTATTCCCGTATATATAGATGAGGATTTGCTGGAGCGGAACTGTGTGCGTCTGGAATCAAATGGTGCTTATTCTCTGCCTATTGCCACAGCAAGCACCAAAGTGCTCAAAGAGGCCATGGCTCAGGCTGTAGCCAATGAGAACTATGAATTTGCGGCAAGGCTCAGGGATGAGATAAACAGCCGCAGTCACAATGATGAAACTGATTCTGACCTTATCTGAACCGTTATGTGGCTATTTTACTGTCCTGATATAAAGACTGACATGGAACTGCCCCAGGATGAGGCAGGGCACTGTTTGCGTGTGTTACGCATGAAAGAAGGTGACCGCTTGCGCATAACTGATGGGCATGGATCATTCTATGATGCAGTGATAAGTGCAGTTCAGGGTAAACGCTGTATGGTCCATATTGAGAGTGAGGAACGGCAGAAACCTTTGTGGAGCGGTCATCTGCATATTGCAATGGCTCCTACCAAACTGATGGACCGCAATGAGTGGTTTGTTGAGAAGGCGGTTGAGATAGGCGTTGATGAGATTACGTTCCTAAAGACAGAGCACTCGGAGCGTGATGTAATCAAGATGGAGCGCATAGAGAAGATTGCCGTATCGGCCATGAAACAGTCACAGAAGGCTTCTCTTCCTGTCTTGAACGGAATGACCTCTTTCCGATCATTCATGGAACGTGGTTTTGAGTGTGACAGGTTCATTGCTCACTGTGAGCCAGGCAGTAAAGTGCTTCTGCAGGATGCCGTGATTCCCGGGCATGATACAGTCGTGCTGATAGGGCCGGAGGGTGATTTCAGCCCTGCTGAGATAGATATAGCTCTGAAAGCCGGTTTCAAGCCCATCTCATTGGGCCCGTCGCGCCTGCGTACTGAGACTGCCGCACTTGTATCGGTACATATCATGAATCTGGCCGGACAGAAACGTTGATGAGGTACTTTGCTGACATAGAGTTTGACGGTACTGCCTACAGCGGATGGCAGATTCAGCCGCATTCGCCATCGGTACAGCAAACCTTTGAGGAGGCATTGGCACTGTTTCTTAGACAAAAGATTGATGTAACCGGTGCCGGTCGTACTGATGCTGGGGTTCATGCCGCCCAGATGATTGCTCATTTTGATTTGGATGAACCTCGCGATTGCGAATGGTTAAAGCATAAGCTTAATGGCATTTTACCGCCCGACATAGCCGTACACCACGTTTTTTCAGTAAGGCCAGATGCTCATGCGCGTTTTGATGCAGTATCCAGGACATACAAATATTATGTAACCTTAAACAAGAGTGCTTTTCAAAGGGAGTACTCGTGGTATCTTGTAAATGAACCGGATTTTGATCTGATGAACAGTGCGGCGGAAATATTGCTTTCAACTGTTGACTTTACAAGTTTCAGTAAACTGCATACAGATACAAAGACCAATGATTGTCACGTGACTGAGGCTGTCTGGGAAAAACTGTCAGATGGCCGATGGGTTTTTACAATAACGGCGGACCGTTTTTTGCGCAATATGGTGCGTGCCATTGTTGGGACCCTTATGGAGGTTGGGCGTCATCAAATGACTGTTGATGAGTTCCAGGCCGTGATTCTTAAGAAAGATCGCTGTTCTGCGGGTGATTCGGCTCCCGCACAAGGACTGTTCCTATACAGGATAGCATATCCTGATGACATATATATCAATGAGTAATATGAAAAGAACCGTTGCCATAATAATGATGGCACTTGCCGTAATGATGGCAGGCGCAGCCAATTTAAGGACCTTGTTTATTGACATGCCTGATTCCATTATGCCTGCGTTGACCAAGAGTGAGCGTATGGATTTTCTGGATTATATGGACAGTGGAATGAAGGCAAAGGCAAGGAATAAACTGGGAGGTGAAAGTGAAATGACATTGTTTCAGGATAATATGCTTTCTGTCAAGACCTCACAGGCTGGACGTATGGACATTGTGCTGTTTCCATGTAAGAAAGGTTCTGACGTGATTTGCGTTATAAAAACGGTTACCGCCCGTTATGATGATTCACACCTCTCTTTTTATGATGAGAACTGGACGCCGATAGACGGTAAAAAACTGATAGAACTCCCTAAATTTGATGACTATCTGACAAAAGAAGCCTTGAAGAGTGATTCGTTGGATGTTTTCAGGAAAATGTCCATGCTAAGGTTGCAGTCAATAACCGTTGTTGACGGTGCGCTTGAGTTCCGTTACACTTCACTTGATTACATAGGTGAAGATGCGGGGCGGTATAAAACCTGGATTAAGTCAGCCCCTATACGCTATAACTGGACCGGTAAGCGTTTCAAACGCCAATAGCCAACAGTCAATAGCCAAATAAAAAAGCCGGTTTTTGACCGGCTTCTTTATTTGTTATAGTGCGATTTACTTTCCACCGCGGCTCTTTGCGTAGCGGCTCATGAACTTATCTACACGACCAGCGGTGTCTACCAACTTAGACTTACCGGTAAAGAACGGGTGTGAAGTGTTAGAGATTTCAATCTTGATCAGGGGGTAGGTCTGACCTTCAAATTCGATTGTCTCCTTGGTAGCGCAGGTAGAGCGTGACAGGAAGCAATCACCGTTTGACATGTCCTTGAATACTACAGGACGATAGTTCTCGGGATGAATACCTTTTTTCATAATCTATTTTGTTTTTAATTACTCCATTATGTGCCGCCGGAATATAAGCGGAACTATGCTATGGGGGTTTCAGCGCGCAAAGGTATGATTATTTGTTGTAATGGCAAAATGTTTGCGGGAGTTTTTGCGTGGCATGTACAAGCTGGCAATATAAATGCTAACTTAGCGGATATTGAATGTCTTATGTCGGGAATAAGGGAGAGCATATATTCTAACCTTCTGTTTGAGGACCGTTGGATGATGTTGGCTGACGGTGTGGTCAATACTCTGAGGGTCTCTTTGTGGTCAATCCTGCTTGCCACCTTAATGGGCTCACTCCTTTGTGCCATTCGAATGAAATCCCGGAGTTGGGCCAAGGTTTCAGTGAAATGGTATGTGGAACTGATGCGTGCCATTCCGTTGCTGGTGTTGCTGCTGCTTTTGTTCTATGTGGTTCTGGCAGACGTGGCATTGTCTCCCTTATGGATTGCCATTGTATGTTTTACTCTCTATTTCAGCGCTTATTTCTGTGAAATATTCCGTTCTGGCATAGAGGGGGTGAACCGTGGACAGTGGGAGGCCGGTTTTGCGTTGGGGCTCTCTCCATGGCGTACATTCATGAAAGTGATTCTGCCGCAAGCGTTGAAAAAGATTATCCCTGTCTATAAAGGTCAGATGGTAACATTGGTCAAGAGTACCTCAATTATAGGTTATGTGGCCGTTGTGGATCTGACCAAGGCCGGTGACCTTATCCGTTCACGTACATTTGATGCGTTTTTTCCGCTGCTTCTTGTGGCTGCGGTCTATCTGTTGCTTACATTGATTCTGGGAGCATTGCTTGACCTGTTTGAGAAGAGAATTACCCCAAAAAGCCGTAAGATATGAGAAGATTGCCTTTAATTATGATTGCGGCTATACTGTGGCTCGTTTCCTGCACGGGGCGTAAGACTCATGACCTGTCAGGGGTGAACAGCGTTGAGGATCTTAAGGGGTACAGCGTGGCTGTGGCAATGGGCAGTTCTTATGATCTCATGCTTTCAGAGATTGATGGCGTTGATGTGATCAGGCTTGGAGTGGGTGAGTTGCTGGTTGCGGTTGAGAAGGGAAGATCTGATTTCTGTATCATAGATCAGTTCCAGGCCAGAATGCTGAATCTTGAATCACGTGGTTTGGGAATAAAGTTCAACAATATACTTAAGGGAACTGCCTGTGCCGGATTCCGTAAGGAGGATTCACTGCTTTGTTCCCAATTCAATGGTTATCTGAGAGGCATCATGACTTCAGGAGAATATGACAGATGGCTTGATGAATGGAAATCGGCCTCAGACTCCATGGCCGATGCCTCATTCCTGATTCATAAGCATGAGCAAAAGCCTGGCGATAGAGCATTGCACGTAGGCATAACCATTACGTACCCGTATCTTTTCCTCAAGGAAAACAATCTCACAGGCATAGAGGTGGATTTGTTCAACAGGTTCTGTGAGAAGGCTGGATATCCTGTGAATTATGAGATATATGATTTCAGTGCTCTTATTCCTGCGTTGAACTCCGGTAAAATTGATGTCATATTGTCACATATGCGTAGGACAGAGGAACGTGCCAAGCAGGTTCTTTTTTCTGATGCGTACATAGAAGGCGGCGGTGCTGCCGTATGCAGGATTGGGGATGGTGTTATATCAGTTGAACGTGCCGGGCTCCGAGAGCGCCTGAGAGATAGTTTCAATAACAATCTTATAGCGGAGCAGCGTTGGAAACTGATGGCAGACGGACTGTGGGTAACCGTTCAGATTTCTGTCCTGTCCATTTTGGCTGCAGTTATGGCAGGTGTATTGTTGTGCAGGCTGCGTATGAGCCGCAGGCACATGGTTAGTTCACCTACGGGATTTGTGATTGACGTGTTGCGTGGAATCCCGTTGCTGGTTATACTGATGCTTATGTTCTATGTGATATTCGCTTCATCCAGGATTACAGGAACCTGGGTTGCAGTAATGAGTTTCGGGTTATACTATGGAGCATATTTCAGTGAGGTGTTCCGTACGGGGATGGAGAGCGTAGATAGAGGACAATGGGAAGCCGGGTTTGCTCTGGGATTAGGAAAATTCCAGACATTTCGTAAGGTCGTGCTACCACAGGCCATGATGAGAATATTACCTGTATTGAAAGGTGAGGTGATTGCGCTTATAAAAATGACATCGGTAGTAGGTTATGTGGCAGTGGTTGACTTGACCAAGGCGAGCGATATAATCAGGGCGCGTACGCTTGATGCGTTCTTTCCGCTCATTCTTGTGTCTGTCGTTTATATTATATTGTCATGGTTGACAGGTTTGGGGCTTAAAACCCTTGAAAGGCAACTTACTCCAAAAAGCAGAGATTTATGATTAAGGTAAAGCATCTTAAGAAAGTTTTCAGAACGCCCGGCGGTGGGGAACTGACGGTGTTGAGAGACATAAACTGTGATATTGAGAAGGGTGAGGTGATATCCATAATCGGCCCTTCCGGTACCGGTAAGAGTACGTTGCTGCGTTGTCTGAACCGCTTGGAGGAACCTACGTCGGGTGTGATTGAAGTGGATGGCAAGGATATTCTGGATAGCAGGACCGATATAAACCAAATCAGGCGCAAGATGGGTATGGTGTTCCAGAACTTCAATCTGTTTGAACATCTTACAATATTGGATAATCTTACTTTATGCCCTATGACACTGCTCGGAAGAAAACGTGAGGAGGCGGAGAAAAGGGGAATGGATCTGCTTGAAATGGTGGGGCTTCACGATAAGGCAGGTTGTCTGCCCGGTGAACTGTCCGGTGGTCAGAAACAGCGTGCGGCCATAGCCCGCTGTCTGGCAATGGAACCTGAGATAATATTGTTTGATGAGCCTACATCGGCCTTGGACCCTACTATGGTGAGTGAAGTCCTTGCAGTTATCAGGCATCTGGCTAACCAGGGTATGACCATGTGCATTGTGAGCCATGAGATGCAGTTCGTGCGTGATGTGAGTACGCGGATCCTGTTCCTGAATGAAGGTGTTGTGTATGAGGAGGGTACTCCGGAACAGATTTTTGAAAATCCTCAGAAACCTGTCACGAGAGCTTTCATAAACAGGATACGCACTTTTGAGTCAATTCTTGAAAACCGACATTTTGACTTGTATGGGCTGTTTGGAAAAATTCATATGTTCTGCAATAAATACGGACTCGGGACAAAAGTTTCTGACAAGGTGGAGCATATAACTGAAGAGATGCTTTGCGGGATTATGCCGTTTTGCGGTCCGGTAACGATGACTATAGAATACAGCGAGAAAACATCCGGCCTCAGCATGACTTTCCGTCAGGAGAATACTTTAGACAGCATACTTGACAATACCGATGAGGATTCACTTCAACTTATGATGATAAGGGGCATGAGCAACTCTGTGACAGAACCTGAAAAAGGTACCGTTTGTGTGCAATTGGGGGCAACTTCTCTCAATTGCACACAGTATTAAACTTTGTGAAAGAGTGGATAACTTTCAGTCTATTTATTATTAAATGGAAGATTAAGATTGTAATTTCGCGACAGAAATAAAAATAGAGCAAAATATTCACTAAATAAAACATCAAAACAACTATGGTAAGCTACAAAGAACTGGGTCTTGTAAACACCCGCGCAATGTTTGCCGCAGCCGTTAAGGGCGGATATGCTATCCCGGC
>Ga0310690_10008524_pt1 | contig 12991 bp, 1 predicted proteins | sample AusTroGonzalo_MG_2_FD_207661 | JGI IMG/M metagenome (GOLD analysis project Ga0310690, IMG submission 207661) | Bovine rumen microbial communities from tropical cattle in Woodstock, Queensland, Australia - Gonzalo_04 (v2) (version 2) | ecosystem: Host-associated > Mammals > Digestive system >... | reverse complement strand
AGGGTGTGGACGCTGCGGGCACCGTCGACATCGCCGTTAGGGGTACCGATGTTGGTGGTGTAGGTATTCTCACCTTGGGTGACGGAGCAGTTGCGGTAGTAATTCCCCAAGAGATTGGTGTTATTACATTGTCCCACAATGACACCCACTTGGCTGCTGCCGACAATGGTGGCTCCATCGAAAATGAGCTGTTCGATGATATTATTTGCATTGGTATTGTAATATCCGAAGAATCCGACATTAGAGCTGTCGGGCTTGTTGATGGTGAGGTTGCTGATGGTCTTGTTGTCGCCGTTGAAGTTGCCGCTGAAAGGATGGTTACTATTGCCTATTCCATCAAAAGCCACGCCGTTCATATCGATAAGGTTGCCTAATTTGAAGAAATTGCCGTTGTAATTATTGCCTCCGTTCACATCATTGGAGAGTTTCACCAACTGCGAGGCATATATAATAAGGTATGGATCGTTCTCGCTGGTGCCAGCGCCTGTCCAGTCGATGACGTTCCACTGGGCGTAGAGGGTCACCACGGCGTTCAGCACGGTGGTGAGGTTGTTCACGTTTTGCTGGTTGCTGTAGGCGGTGCCAGTGCCGTCGGGTTGGGTGTTCCATCCCATGAAGGTGTATCCAGTGCGGCTGAAGGTGTTGTCGGTGAGGTTTTGGGCTTGGCCGTAGGTGAATGTCATATCATCCATCGTGCCGGTGGCGTTGATGCCGTTGGTGGCGTTGGCGTCGAAGTGCACGGTGTAGGTGTTAATGCTTCTTGTGGCGGTCACCGTGATGTTGGCTGTCGGCATGCTGAAACTCCACACGCCTTCCACAGGGTTGATAGTGGTAGCCGAGCCGCCTTCAGGAGTGTAGCTCGCGCTTGTGATGGAGTAGCCGTCGTCGGTGTGCAGCGTCACCACTTCGCCTGCCGGAGCGTAGCCATGATGGGCGGTGGTGCCTGTCACGGTGAAGTCGTCAGGCAGCGTGATGCTGTATGCCGGCTGGAGGGTAACTCCGATGAGGTTGAGAAAATTTATTCCATTGCTATAAAGGTAGCCTGCACCGTCGGTGAGCGTCAGCCCGGCTTTCACGGTGAGAGAGCTACAGAAATAACTCGAAGCGGTGATGCGGTTGGCGGGGGCGGTGTAGCCGAGGGTGATGGGATAGTAGTAGCTTGCATCTATGCCTTCGTCGTTACCAGAAGCGTTTACGATACCGCCATAAATACCCAAGGTATGAGAACTTATGCCAGCACTAATTGAAGTGGCATTCAAGGTGCCGTTGCCGTTGGCTTGTCCAAAGATATTGAGGTTATTGGCAAAAACAGCATCACATTTATAATAATTGTAGTTGTTAACAGTGAGTGTGGCGCCGTCGCAAAGGATGATATTGGCTGTGGCGTCAAGGAAGTCAAGCTGGGCATTGATGGTAGCGTCGCTGCTCACCACATACCAATGGGTCTTGCCCGAGGCACCCAATTGGACATAGTCGTTGCTGCTGGTGATGACGTTGTAGTCGCTGCACTGCTGCGCGATGCCGTCGGCATCGAGGTAGGTCAACACGGGCATGAGGGTTGCGTTCACGGTGACGTCGGCATCAGGCATGGTGAGGACGTTGCCGTTGTTAATATTGGAATAAGTGATGTTGTGGTAGCTTGTGCTGGCGGTGTACTTCACGAACTGGCCTTGCGGCACGGTGCCGCTGTAGCCCAAGGTAATGTCGGTGTTCTTGGTATAATATTCCTCGCTGCTCAGGGTGATGCCATCGCCATAGGTGGTCAGAAAGGCATTGACGGTGGTGCCACCTGTGCGGGTGACGGTGGCGCCGCCGTTCAAGGTGAGGTGTGCGATGTTGTACTCGCTTCCTCCACTGCCAATCAGGCAGTCTTTGTAATAGGCGCGTGTGATAGTGGCGCTGCCTGAACCATTAATGATGCCCTTTGACGAGCCTGAATTGGCTTGGACGCGTGAATTATAGACGTAGCAATCCTGAATGGTACCGTTCGCGCTTCCCACTACGACACCCACCTGGTTTTTACCCACGATATTGATGTCGTAAAGGACGAGGTTTTTCACCATACTACCGGAATAGGTCAAGCCGAAGAGTCCCTGGCATTCGTCAGTATTGGCGCTGCCTGTCTTACAGATACGGATGCCGCTGATGCTGTGTCCATCGCCGTCGAAAACACCACGGAATGATTGGCCGTAGCCGCCGATGGAGGTGAAGTTGCTGTTGAAACTTGAAGTCTTGTCCCAAGTGTCGGCATTGGGGTGGCTATAGGTGATGTCGGCGCCGAGTTTGAAATACTTGCCGTTGTAATAATTACCGGCCCAAACCTGACGTGAAAGCAAATCAAGCTGGTAGCTGTCCATGATGATGTACGGGTCGTTGGCGGTGCCGCTGCCAGCCCATGGGTTGGTGACAGTCAGGTTGCTGAACGTCTTGTTGATGCTTGTATAATAATAGTAGTTGCCCATGAGGTCCTTAATGGTGCCATCGTTGATGCTGTTAACGGTGAGCACGGTGCCGAGGTCGGCTTCGATGTGTCCGCCAAAGGTGATGACATTGGTGCCAGAGCCTGCAATGTAGTTCAGCGTGCCCCAGGTGGTGCTGAGCTTCGGGGTGCCTGTCACATTCACAATCTCTGTGAAAGGCACGGTGATATACACCATGTTGCCGTAGCCATAAACACCGTCGGCCACCTTTATTTCATTGGTGTTGCGGACAGCTGGTCTGGTGCCATCCACCAAGGCGAGACGTGCCTTCAGGTTCTTGAAGTCCCATGTGTCGCCGCCCGAGCCGGCTGCATCGAAACGCACGTTGATGTTGGTGACAGTAGGTGAGAGGATCAACGAGCCAGAGGTGGTCGCCTTGTAAGAGTTGGACTGGTATTTCTGCTGGTAGAGGTGGCTGTTTTCATAGTCGAACTCATAGTGGTTGATACCTGCCGTTTGTTCTGCTGCCCTATCGATATAGTCGTAGCGGTGCGGGAAGAACTGGTAATGTGAGTCGCTCATCACGCTGCCGCTGGGGTTGTAGCTCAAGATGAAGCAGGCCTTATATACAGATGTTGACGGGTCGTTGACAGCGCCGTTGGGGTCGTTGCCGTCGTAAGTGCTGGTGTTATCGGTAAGAATCTGAATGTACTGGTAGCCGTCCTGTTCCTCCTTCTGGGTGAAATAAACGGTGGCATACATCTTGTAGCCTATTTGGTTCAAATAGGTACGGAAGCTGGATAAGGTGCTGTTGTTGCTGTAAAGGCTGCTGGTGCTGATGTTGTGGACGCCTTGTTTGTAGCCTGCATCGGTCACCTGCACCCAGCTTGAGCTGGAATATGAGGCGTCGATATATTTGTTGCCGTCGCCCGACTGTATGGCGCCGTTGTAGTTGAAATACACCAGGTCGGTGACGCTTTGGTTCAGATATGAGGTGTTGAACTCAGTGCCGGTGGTCGCATTGTCTTCTTTTGATACCAACGAGAAACCACCCATGTCGGTCACCTCGAAGAGATATTTCTTATTGGTGCCGCTCTTGTAGTATTTGTAAGCCTCTGTCGAAGGGGATTTCTTGGTCACGGTGACCGTCTTCTCGTCGATGCCTGCCGGGAAGGTGAGGGTGCCGTTGGCAGCGGTGAAGTGCTCGCCTTCGTAACTCGAGAGACCCACGGTGCGGTATCTCACGGTAACAGCCTTAGAGATGTCACCCGAACGTTTCACCTTGTAGGTGATGGAATTGCCCGAGGCTGACGGCTCAAGCGACCAGGTGGTCTGCGCAAAAGCGCCCTGCCCGAAGAAAATAAGTGCTATCATTAATAAGAGACTGCGGTATCTGCCTTTGTCTCCACTTTTCATGCCGTAAAAAATCCCTACAGCACAAATGGCCATAAAAATTACGCCGATAATCTGAAATGTTGTCATATTGTTAAATAGTTAATTTATTTTTCCGATTTTCGGGTACAAAAATATACAAAAAAAGTGCCTTGGATTTTATTCTAAAGCACAACTTTTTTATTCTAACGCAAAAATATTTTATTCTGCGTGTAATATTTTATTCTGCGTGTATTTTTTTTTACACTTTGCTATGGCGTACCCTGCACCCAGGGCGCCAAGGATGAGCAAGCCGCTGCCCAATGGCGCCTGTGTGTTCATGGTTGAGCCGTGAGTGCTCGGCAACATAAATCCACTCTCGTCTGTAACTCGGTTTGCATCGTCTTCCCACATGATGAAGTTGTCAAACTGGGCACTCGCCCCAAGGCCCATCGTCAACACCAATGCTATTACAAATAATATCTTTTTCATCTCTTATATTTTTTATCTAACAACTATTTTTTGCATTTTTCCATCCAATATGAAAACATAAACACCTGTTTGTAACGATGTCCGCAACGTCTCCACACCGTTGATTTGTTGTATTGCAACAACTCTTCCCATCACATCGAACACCTTCAGCTCGCCATTGCCGCTCACTATGATGTCGCTGCCGTTCTGGTAGGCGAAGGCGCCGTATCCGTCGTTCCCTGAGCCTGTCGAAGGGTCGAACAGCAGCACGAAACGATCTTTGCGGTCGTGTGGCGCACCGATGAACGTGTATTCGTTTTTGGCACTCAAGTCGATGATGACGTTTTCAATCTGGTCAATCAGGCGGATGCCTCGTAAAGACGTGCCGCTGAAATTGATGGTATATCGTCCAATCTTTGTTGCCTTGAAATGCAACGGGATCTCACCATTGCGGTCGGAATAAACGATGGCGTAGTCTTTGCCGTCACGCGGGATGTAGATGTTGGCATCCTGTTGCGTGAAGTAGAACTTGCCGAGCTGACGGCCTTCGTTAAAACTGACAATGGCCTTGTCGGAAGCCGCAGCACCGCGACTCGAACCTTGCTGCGTCATTGTGATACTCAGGTTACCGTTATTTGTGGCCTGAGACATCTGGCTCGTCTTGGTAAATGTCACCTCATCCGTTCCCTCGACATCAATGAGCACGCCCTCGCAAGGTGCGATGACGGTGTTGTCGTTCACCAATTCAATGTCGGTGCGGCTGGAATTCAGCTTATAATAAGGTCTGTTGATGTAGGTGTTGAAAGTATAAGGATTTCCTACGAGGTTGAAGCCGTCGGAAAGCGGGATCGCTGTTTCGGAATAAGGCATGGCGTTGCCGTTGAACTCTATCTCCGTGCCGTTTTCGCTGGCATAGAGGTAGCCACGACCTGTTTCAAGGCCAAAATGATACATAACGCCCTCAGCTTTATAGTTTTCCCAAGTATTGACATTGAGTCGGTAAAGGTCGTAATCATGTCCTTCGCCTTCTGTGATTATTCCGGTAACACCGAAATCTGAGCCTTCCGTATCGACAGGCGAGGCGAGGAAATACCAGTTGTCAGGCTTGTAGTTGCCTACGAAGCCCCAATGGGAAGTCTTCGTGATGTCTTTCTGCATCGTCACTTTGACCGTGTTATCAGCCATAAACTGACCTCCGTCCTCGATGGTGATGCTGCCGCCATCATTGACATTGGCACGTTTGACCTGGGCAGTGTAACCTGCTGGAACAATGACTTGTGCCGCAATATTTACGTTATCGTCAGCATCAGGCACCCTGTTGATATTCCATTTCGCGGCGTCGTTCCAGTTGCCATTGGCGAAGAATGTGATGCCGTCGAACGTCGTGGTGAAACTGACCTCATCGCTCCATTCGCTATGCAACGTCCCGAAGTTGCTGCGTACCTTAACTGTGTAAGTGTTGTCTGGAAGAAGGTCGGCAAGATACATCTCGGTCGGTGGCATGATGCCTTTGAACCTCAACTCACCAAGTTGTAAGACGTTGCCATTTTCAACTTCCGACACTTCGAAGCGGAAATAGCGATACACATTGTTGTTATTGATATCAAACTCAAAATCATACGCGCCATAATCTTGAAGTTCATCGTCATCGGTGACGGTAACGATGGTAGTCCAAGCGTCATCAGCGTTCAACTTCGCCTTGATGACCCAGCTTTCTGGATTACGACCATGATAAATATCGTTATCATTGCCTGTAGTCAGGATATATCCTTTGGGGATAAAGGCAAAATCACTGTAAAACTCGATGTAGGCGCCATCAAACGAGCCGACGCACCACTTGCTATAGATGTTGTTATCCACCAGTTTGCCGTAGCTCTGCCCGCTGTTGACACCTGCCGTTCCCGCAGTAGCCGTGTAGCCCTCAATGACATGTATTGTGTTTTCGATGGTCGAGCCGTCCATGCTTAAGGTATAACCATCTGCGCCTTGTGTCGCTGTCCAGCCAATGACGGCAGAGTTTCGTGTGATGTTGTTGACCACAATCGTTGGAGGATTGACTGAAAGTGGAGTGATGAAACTGACAATGCCAGAGGCAACACTCTCAATATTATCGCAAACGCCCTTCACACACACTTCGTATTGTGTTCCGTCATTGAGTCCGGAGAATGTGTAAGTAGTGTTGCCGCAGTTGTCGGTGGCGGTAATCCAATCTCCTGTGGTGCGGTACATAACTTTATAGTGGTCGCTGTCGCCATCCCATGAAAGAACAGCCGAATTGTGGGTGATGTTGGCTACAGCCATGTTAGTCGGAGCATCGCATTGATGCAAAGTGGTGAAATTAACAACATTACTCCAACCGCTTAAGGTCTCCCCGGAGTAGGCACGTACCTTGACATTATATTCGGTCTCAGGAGTGAGGTCGGTGAGCATCCGGCTGTGGCTAGTCATCATGCCTCGGAACCTAAGCTCGCCGAGTTGGAAGGTGCCGCCGTTTTGGACCGCCGACACCTCAAAGCGGAAGTATTGGTATGGCAAATGATTGTCGATGTCAAACTCGAAGTCGGTGGTATTCACGTCTTGCAGCACATTGTCGTTGGTGACAGTGACGATGGTGGTCCAAGAGTCACCCGGGTTCAACTTGGCTTTGATGACCCAGTTCTTTGGGTTACGGCCATGAGCCGTCGCATTGTCGGTGCCAGTGGTCAGGATATAACCTGTAGGAATAAAACTCGATTCACTATTGAACTCAATATAGACATTGTCTTTCGAGCGGCACCACTTGGTGCTTCTGTTGTTATCCACCAGGTTAGCATAGCCCTCGTTATTGTACCCCGATGCACCTGAGGTTGCTGTGAAGCCTGCAAAAATCTGATCGGGTAAAATGATGTCGTTCACACTTACATTATAGCCATCCGCCCCGCTAATTTCCGTCCAGCTAAGTAAAGCCGATGTTTGGCTGATGTCGGTGACCGCAAGTGTCGGAGTTTCGATATTGAAAAGCGTGGTGAAATCGATCTCATCGCTCCAAGTATCGTCGGCGCCTTCCTGGTGGTTTCTCACTTTGACGGTGTAATGGGTGTGATGTGTCAGATTCGTCAACGTATATGGATTGGCATCGGTCAAAATCAGATGTTCTTCATCGCCGTTGAGGCAGATCTGCCAGTGGTTGACATTGCTGTTGGCGTCCCAACCCAAAGTGGCTGAATAATAATCAATATTCGTAACAGCCAAATTGGTCGGCGGCAGGATTAGCGTAGTGAAATCGACTGTATTGCTCCACTCGGAATAAACTTCACCCAAGTTGCTGCGAACCTTGACGGAATAATCTGTTTCAGGCTGCAGATTGGTAAGATGCAGGCTGTTTGTCGGGACATATCCCAAAAATCTGAACTCACCTAGCTGGAAACTGTTGTTGCCGTGGTTTGCCGACACCTCAAAACGGAAGTAACGATAGAGTGAGTGATTATCTATGGCAAACTCAAAGTCGGTGGTGTTCACATCTTGCATCACATTGTCGTTGGTGACCGTGGCGATGGTAGTCCAAGCGTCTCCTTCGTTCAACTTGGCTTTGATGACCCAGTTCTTGGGGTTGCAGCCTGTAGCCGTCGCGCTATTGGCTCCCGTGGTCAGGATATAGCCTGTTGGAACGAAGTTCGATTCGCTATGGAACTCGATATAGATATTATTGTTCATCTGGCGGCACCATTTGGTAGTCCTGTCATTATCCACCAGTTTAGTGTGATGCTCGTTTGAGTTGTACCCTCCCGAACCAGAGGTGGCCGTGTAGCCTGTGATAATCTGGCTTGGGAAACTGACAATCTCGTCATTGAGGCTGATGTCATAACCAATTGCATCGGTGTTTTCGCTCCAACTGAGGTCGGCGCTAGTCGATCCAACGTTGCTGACTGTGAGCGTTGGAGCGATTTGACCGAAGTGCGTGCTGAAACTGAATTCATCGCTCCACTCGCTGTACAAGTTTCCGGCTTTGGCACGCACTTTGGCAGTATAGGTTGTGGCAGGCTCGAGGTCGGTAATGCAGATACTATTTTTCGAGTATCCCAGGAATTTCATCTCGCCGAGCTGGAACCTATACCCACTCTTCACATCCGATACTTCAAAGCGGAAGTAACGGTAAGGCGTTCTGTTGTTGATCGTGAATGTGTAATCGGTTAAGGGCACACTTTGCATCACATTGTTGTTTGTGACGCTTTCAATAGTTGTCCACTCATCCTCCGCGTTCAACTTTGCCTTGATGACCCAGCTTTTAGGATTGCGGCCAGGATGATTACCATTATTATCAGTGTCATATGCTGTGGTCAGGACATAACCCGTAGGAATAAAGACATGCTGGCTGTGGAACTCAATATAACAACCGGCAAAATGGCCGTTACCGTCATTTCTGTTAACGAACCACTTTGAGTTTCTATTGTTATCCACCAAGTTAGGATAGTTCTCTCCATCGTTTCCTTGTGTACCCTCAGTAGCCGTATATCTATCAGTAACAAGGATTTCTTCAGAATTGTTAAAGAGTAACATATAACTGTCCGCCCCAGGGGTCTCTGTCCATAAAAGGCCGGCACTGGTATAAGTAATGTCTGAAACCGACATCGTCGGGGTGCTATCAAGAAGTGTGGTAAAACCGATAATGTCTGAAGCATTGCTCTCGATGCCATTGCAAACGCCCTTCACACATGCTTCATAATGGGTCTCGGCATCGAGTCCGGTTAAGATGAAGGTGTTTTCGGAGATATTCTCTGCCGCGAGAATCCAGTCTCCAGTGGTTCTGTAGAAAACCTTGTATGTATCGCTGTCGGCGTTCCAACTCAAGGTGGCCGAATGTCTCAGGATATCGTCAACGGCAAGGTCGGTCGGCGCAGTGCAATAGGCAAGCGTGGTAAATTCGACGGCGTCGCACCAAGCGCTGTTATACAATTCATGGCAGTCTCGAATCTTAACGGTGTAATGCGTTTCTTGGGTCAAGCCTGTCAAGGTAAAAGGATTGGTGCTGACGTCAATCAGATTGTTTTGGTCGTTATTGAGGCAAATCTGCCATTGGGTGGCGTCGCCATTTTCATTCCAACTGACGGTTGCCTCAGTTTCAGCAATGTCGCTCACAGTTACACTTGTTGGTGGCAGGTATGTGGTGAATTCGACTGCATCGCTCCACTCACTGTAAATGCCTCCATGTTTGGTTCTTACCTTGGCGGAATATGTTTTGTAATAAACAAGACTGGTGAGCTGTGTGCTGTTGGTGTTGCTTGCAACCTCCAAGTGGTCCGCAAAGATGCGGATGTCATCAATCACTAATGCACTCTCCGATTGGCCACAATACTTGATCCTCAACCCTGTGGTGCCTTCTGGAATGTCGCAGGTGTATTTTTGCCATTGTCCATGGCTGTTGACAGTGATTTCATCGGTGCTTGATTGGTTGGTGTTGCCGACATAAAAGAGTATCTGGAAGGTCTCATTGGTGTTTTCGGTTTTATAATAAAACTCCAAACTTTGACAATCCTCAAATGAAGGTGAGACGATGAGCTGGGAGGTGCATGCGGAAGAGGCGACAAATTTGAGGCCCCAGGAACCAGTATGGGCGTTATTGACAGCGGAAGTTGCCGGCATCGACGTACCAAAATAACCAAAACTCCAACCAATACCACCGCCTTCGAAGCCATTGAAGATGAGGGTTTCCATGACACTTGGCACTTGGTTGTATCGCACGGTATAACTCGCACCGGATGTATTTGTCCAATTGAGGTCGGCGCTGTGTACATTGACGTTGCTGACCGTAAGGCTTGGGGTGAGGACCAGTGTGGTGAAGCTTATCGGATCACTCCATCCGCTAAACGAGCCTTCGTGATAGGCACTTACCTTGACCGTGTAAGTGCTTTCGGGGGTCAAACCTGTTAGTGTAAAAGGTCTGGTGTTGACGGTCATCAGGTTGGCCATATCGTTGTTGAGGCAGATTCGCCATTCGTTGGCGTTGCTGTTCTCGGTCCAGTTCAAGACGGCACAGTTTGAATGGATTTCAGTGGCGGCAAGGTCGGTCGGTTCCTGGTAGAAGGCAGTCGTGGTGACATTGATTGATTCACTCCAATCACTGTAATTCTCCCCTCCGAGTCGGCCACGCACCTTAACGGAATAGGTGGTTTGCGCCGATAACCCAGTCAGCGAATAAGGATTGGCGTTTGTGGTAATGAGGTTGGACTCATCATTGTTGAGACAAATCTGCCAATTGCTGACGGTGCCGTTTTGGTTCCAGCTTAGCATCATGGAGTTGCAGGTGACGTTGAGGGCTGAAAGGTCGGTGGGTGCAGGGCAGTAAGGGAGCGTCGTGAAATTGACATTACCGCTCCAATCGCTGATGGTTCCATTGTGACTGGCTCGCACTTTAACGGCGTATTGCGTCTGTTGAGTCAATCCTGTTAGGACAAAGGGATTGGTGGATGCGTCAATCAAGTTGTTCTCATCATCATTAAGGCAGATTTGCCATTCAGGGGCATTGCTATTAGCAGTCCAAGACAAGGTGACAGAGCTATAGGTCTTGGGAGTGGCGGTCAGATTGGTTGGTGGCAAATAACAGGTAGTAAAGTTGACTTCATTGCTCCAATTGGTGAGCATTTCCCCAATGTTGCCACGCACTTTGGCAGCATAGTCCGTTTCGGGCAGAAGGTCGGTAAGAGGCATGCTTGTGTCCGTCACGTTGAAAGAGGTGACCTGGCCTCTGAACCTCAGCTCGCTCAGTTGGAATGCGTTGCCGCTTTGGACGGCCGACACCTCGAACCGGAAGTAACGGTAGGCGTTGGTGTTGTTGAGTGTAAATTCGTAGTCAGTGTTGTTCTCATCTTGAAGCACATTGTCGTTAGTGACAGTGGCGATAGTTGTCCAGGAATCGCTGGCATTCAACTTGGCCTTGATGACCCAGTTCTTGGGGTTACGGCCATGATAACTGGAATTGTCATTGCCAGTGGTTAGGATATAGGCCGTAGGAATGAATTCCATTTCGCTATGGAACTCGATATAGATGCCGTTATCAAGGGAAGCACACCACTTGGTGCTTTTGTCGTTATCCACCAACTTGGGGTAGCTCTGGTTAGTGTTCACTCCCGCCGTCCCTCCAGTAGCCGTGTAGCCCGTAATAATTGGGCAGGTGCTTTGAACGACAGGAGTGGTTATGTTGACCGTATAGCTATCGGTCCCGGTGATTGCTGTCCAACTGAGGTCGGCAGTACTTGTGGTGATGTTGTTGACAGTAAGCGTCGGAGGGTTGCAGTAGAGAACTGGCACAAAACTCAACTCGTCGGTCCATTCAGTGTACGTTTCGCCGCAAATGGCCCGCACCTTGACCGTGTATTGAGTTTGTGCGTCCAAATTGGTCATCACATAATGGGTGGTGTTGACCGTGACCAAGTGGGTCTCATCGCCATTGATACAGACCTGCCATTGGGTGGCGGTACCATGATCGGTCCAGCCCAACGTAGCAGAGTTGAGGGTGCCTTCCGTGACTGCAAGTTGGGTCGGAGGATAGCAATAGAAAGGCGTGGTGAAATTGGTCGCAACGCTCCAGTTACTGAAATACCCTCCTTGTAGCGAGCGTACCTTTACAACATAATCCGTGTCGGGAGTCAGGCCGGTTAGGGTATAAGGATTGGTGTTGACGGTCATCGGAGGCTCGTCGTCAAGCTGGATTTGCCATGCCGTAGAGGTGCCATTCTCCGTCCAGCCCAAGTTTGCGGAAAAATAGTCGATGTCGGAGAGATATACATTGGTAGGTTCTTGGATGTAGGGGGACGTGATGAAGCTGACCGTACTCATTTCATGGCTTTGGGTTGTCCCGCAAACACCCCCTACCTTAACCTCGTAAGAGGTCTCCGGATCGAGTCCGGTAAGCGTATAGTTAGTATTGGGATGATTGTCGACGGCGGTCTGCCAATCACTGGCAGTCACAGGAACAACAACACATACATTGTCGACATGGATTTGGATGTTCCAGAAATACTCTATTCTCTCTCCATAAAAGGCGATGCGAACATCTTTTCCCGTATATGCATTCAGGTCAACACTTACATTCTCGCCCGTGTGGCTGATGTCTTGCAGCACGTAAGCCGAGCCTTGGTTGTCCCATTGCCTCAAGAGGCTCCATTGGCCCGATTCGACGTCCTGGACAAGCACGGCAAACAGGTCCCAGGGAGCGCAATACGCATACATGGACATGGCCAGGTCGAAGTTGAGGACGTAGTTATCGGCGACTGTAACAGGGGGTGATATGAGCCAATCATGAACGCCTTCAACATAGTTGAGTTTGGCGTGGCTGTCAAACACGTTGCCGCCTTCCCCGAACTCCCAGCTAGAGGCGTTTGTCAGTGAACTTTGCCCAGACAGTATTTCCTCCAACAGACCGGATTTTTGACTCCATCCCGAAGGAATGGTCGTTGAGGGGAAGCCTTGTAACGAACCTTGGACTTGGCTTTTTGCACGATACATCACCTTATACGAATCGCTTTCACCGTTCCAATTCAGATCAACGGTATTGTGGGTGACGTCACCTACGGTCAGGTCGGTTGGGACGGGGCACTCAAACAATCTGGTAATGAAGGCTATCTCATCGCTCATCTCGCTATCGTTGCCTTGACCGCAGTGCGACTGCACCTTGACAACGTAGGTGGTCTCGGGATTCAGGCCCGTGAGTTCCACCGACTCGTTAGAGGTAGCGAGGGTGTTCCATTCCATGT
>Ga0310690_10008523_pt1 | contig 12992 bp, 8 predicted proteins | sample AusTroGonzalo_MG_2_FD_207661 | JGI IMG/M metagenome (GOLD analysis project Ga0310690, IMG submission 207661) | Bovine rumen microbial communities from tropical cattle in Woodstock, Queensland, Australia - Gonzalo_04 (v2) (version 2) | ecosystem: Host-associated > Mammals > Digestive system >... | reverse complement strand
GCCGCATCTGCGGTCCGGGAAGGGACAGTTCCGCGCGGCTTCTGCCTTCTCCGCTGTAATTCTCCGGTTCGCCGACGGCAAGAATCACGGCATCCGCGCCGGTTGCAGCCTGTACGGCTTCTGCGATTCCGGCAGTCTCCGTATCTTCGAAGTTCGCGCCGCACCCTTTCACGGTGATCAGTTCCGCATCCGGCAGCAGGTTCCGGATCCCTTCCGGAATCGTCACGGTATAACGTTCCGCCCCGGGCCTCGACCAGAATCCGTTCAGGCGCGTTTCTTCCGCGAAGGGACCGATCAGCGCAATCTTTTTCACATTTTTCCGGAAAGGAAGAACACCCTCGTTCTTCAGCAGGACGGCGCTTTCCTCCGCCGCCCGGCGGGCGATTTCCCTGTGTTCAGCGCACAGGTATATTTCGTTCTCTTTTTCTTCGTCCGCGCCGTGATACGGATTCTCGAAAAGTCCCATCTCATTTTTCAGTTTCAGCACCCGCATAACCGCGGCATCCACGGCAGCTTCTGAAATGGTTCCTTCACGCACCAGGTTTGCCAGATGCTGATAATAGGCGCATTGCACCATATCGATATCACATTCCGCCTCCATGGCCAGGCGTGCTGCATCCTTCAGGTCTGCGGCCACGCCGTGGTTCACCAGCTCTCCTACCGCGTTGTAATCGCTGATCACGACGCCGTCAAACCCCCATTCTTTCCGGAGCAGGTCAATCATCAGCTTTTTATTGGCCACAGACGGTACGCCGTTCAGTGAATTGAAAGACGGCATGATCAGCCGCGCACCGGCATCCAGGCAGGCTTTGTAAGCCGGCAGGTAATCCTGTCGCAGCGACCTTTCGGAAAGTTCTACTCCGTTGTAATCCCGCCCCGCTTCGCCGGCGCCATAGGCCGCAAAATGCTTAACACAGCAGGCCACGTTTCCCGGATCGGACAGATCATCCCCCTGCGTAGCCTGTACCAGCGCGGCGCCCATCCGGCTGTTGAGCAGCGGTTCTTCCGAATTTGTTTCGAGGATCCGTCCCCACCGGGCATCCCGTGCCGTATCCACCATCGGATTGAATGTGACATGCACGCCGCAGACAGATGATTCTTTGCGCGCCATGTCCGCGCATTCCGTCATCAGGTCATCGTCAAATGAACATCCCATCGCCAGCGGAATCGGATAGGTCGTCCGGAGGCCGTGAATCACGTCCAGCATCAGCAGCAGCGGAATCTTCTTGGAGTCGGATGCCAGATGCATATCCTGCAGCGCCTTGGCCTGTTTTGCATCCTCAAAAGTTAGCACACTGCCCATAACACGGCAGAGTTCCTCCGCCGGCAGCAGCTCGCCGTCCGGGCCGGTTATCGCCAGCTTATTCGCAATAAACTGTCCTGCGTTGCACTGGATCAGCTGGCCTGCCTTTTCCTCCAGGGTCATGCAGTCCAGCAATGCTTTCAAATCCTGTTCTGTCATGCGGTATTTCCTCCCGGTTTTTTTCATAAAACGGTTAAATTATTAATTCTTCATGAATGTATAAAACACCTTTCCGTGAATCGGGTGAATCGTATAGCCAAAACCGGTTTTATTGAGTATAATAGCATTCAAGAGAAATGAATAAGGTTTTCAGGCGCAGGTTTTTTGATTGTGTTTTCAGGAAGGAGATGGTTTCATGCCGGTCTGGATGAACTGGATTCATTCGCAGTCTCCCGTTGCAGTGACAATCATCTCCATTGCGCTGATGCTGGCCATTGGTTTCCTGATGACCCGTATCACCAAGCTGCTGAAACTTCCGAATGTGACTGCTTATATTGTCGGCGGTATCCTGGCCGGACCTTTCTGCCTGAATCTGTTTCCGGAAAGCATCGTGGAAGGCACTTCCTTCCTCCCGGATATTGCGCTGGCCTTTATCGCATTCAGCACAGGCGAGTTCTTCAGGATTTCATCCCTGAAAAAGAATGGCGGAAAAGTCTTTGTAATCACTGTAATGGAGTCCTGCTGTGCTGCGGTTCTCGTTTTCCTTTTCTGCTGGCTGGTACTCGGCCTGAACCTGGCGTTTTCAATTGTCCTGGGCGCCCTGGCTACTGCCACCGCCCCTGCCTCAACCATTATGACCATTCGGCAGACCGGGGCAAATGGCGATTTTGTAGATACGCTGCTGCAGGTCGTTGCGCTGGATGATGTGGTCGGTCTTGCACTTTATTCCATCGCGATTTCCCTGGCTACCTCCATCTTTTCCAGTTCCGGTTTTCAGACCAGGAATGTGCTGATCCCTCTTGGAAAAACAATCCTGATGATGCTGCTGGGTGGCGGGTTTGGGCTGATTCTGAAATGGCTTACAGGCACCCGGCGGAGCACCGATAACCGGCTGATTATCGCGATCGCGGTGCTTTTCACTTTCTGCGGCATCTGCGTGGTTGCGGATATCTCGCCGCTGCTCGTATGTATGGCAATGGGAATGGTCTATATCAACACCACAGGCGACGAGCGGATGTTCCGCCAGCTGAATTATTTCAGCCCGCCAATCCTGCTGCTCTTCTTTTTCCGCAGCGGTCTTTCCTTTGATCTGGGTTCGCTCTTTGGAAACACCGGCGCACTGGGCGCCGTTCCGCTGCTGGTAATCGGAGTTTCCTACTTTCTGGTCCGCATCCTCGGTAAATACATCGGTGCATGGACCGGATGCCGCCTGGCAAGGAAAGCTCCGAAGGTGCGGAATTATCTGGGCCTGGCCCTGATCCCGCAGGCCGGGGTCGCGATCGGCCTCGCTGCCCTTGGCGCCCGTGAACTGGGCGGTGAAATGGGCCATGCGCTGGAAACCATAATCCTTTCCTCAAGCGTTCTGTATGAACTGATCGGCCCGGCTTCCGCCAAGCTGTCCCTGTATCTGTCCGGCTCCTATTCCAATGAGCTGGAAGCGGCGGCGCCCGTCCCCACTGTGGACGCTGAAGGAAAGCAGAAGTCAGAAGTGGAACTGCTGATAGACCGCATCCAGAAGATTCAGAGTGAGCTTCCCGCCCATACGGAAAATGAAAACGAGCGGGCCTTCACGGAAGCCGCTGAAGAATACTACCGCGAACAGAACATGTCGCAGCAGCGGAGAAACAACCGAAGGCGTCTCTTCTGACACGCCGCTGCACTGCGTATTGTTTTTTCTGAAGGAGGATATGAACATGGAAGTTGTTATGACCGATCCTGTTGCCAGGCTGCTGGGTGAATGGTCTGCGAACCTGACCGTCGGATCCATTCTGCTGCGGATTGCCCTTTCCCTGCTCATGGGCGCTTTCATCGGATGGGAAAGATCCAACAAACGTCATTCGGCCGGGCTGCGCACCTTCATGCTGACCTTTCTTGTAGGCACACTGGCCGCCATCGTGGACAGTTATACTTTCATCGCAGCCGGCAGGCGCGGGCATTTCCTGCTTTCCCTGGGCGTGATTGTCGGTGCGTCAATCATCGCCGTTCATTCCGTATTCTATTCCTCCAGGAACCAGATCAAAGGCCTGACAACCGCCGTCGGTCTTTGGGTCGCCGCTGTCACGGGCATTTCCCTTGGAATCGGTTGCTATACAGTCGGCCTGGCTGCCTTTGCGGCGCTGTTATGTATCCTGCTTTGGTTCCCTCCCCTCGAATATGCCCTTAACAACCGTTCCAATCATTTTGAGGTGCATCTGGAGCTGAAGAACAGCGTCTCCCTCCAGGACTTTGTCACGGTAATTCGCCGCCTGGGCCTGCGGATCGATCAGATTGAGCAGAATCCGGCTTATGTTGGCAGCGGCCTTTCTGTTTATTCTATTTCCATTTCTGTCAGCAGCGAAATGCTGAAAAAGTATAAAACCCATACAGAAATCATCGAAGCGCTGAAAACGCTGGACTATGTGTACCACATTGAAGAAATGCGTTCCTGAAGCAGTAAAATGCTTCACAGGAAAATCCTCCCGGCATCGCCGGGAGGATTATTTGTTGAGGGGAAAATGTCAGGCTTCAAGCAGGTGGGAGCATTCACTGCGGAAAGAAATACAGGCAGTGTCCCCTACCTGGAAGGTTTTCTTTCCGATCGGACAGTTGTCCGCAATCTTCACAAGCGTTTCCCCGACCCGTACATGGTAGTTCTGATAGGAACCCATGAAGCAGCTGAGTTCCACTTTGCAGGGGAGCTGCCCCGCGTCCGCAATCTCAATTGCTTCCGGACGAAGCACAATTTCTGCCTCTCCCCGCTTATCCGTTGCGGAGCGCACTTTTACCGGATGTCCGTATACGGTTGCAAGGACGTCTTCGCCTTCCCTGCCGTTTACGGTACAGGGCAGGAAATTGCATTCGCCGATAAAGTCCGCGACAAACTCGCTGTTCGGATGGTAATAAATCTCCGAAGGCGAACCCATCTGGGCAATCACGCCGCCTTTCATGAGGATGATGTTATCCGAAATAGCCATGGCTTCGCTCTGGTCATGCGTTACGTAAATCGCGGTAATCCCCAGCGCCTGCTGGATACGCCGGATTTCCGTACGCATCTGCACCCGCAGTTTCGCGTCCAGGTTGCTCAGGGGCTCGTCAAACAGCAGTACGCCCGGCTCCACCACCAGCGCCCGTGCCAACGCCACGCGTTGCTGCTGGCCGCCGGAAAGCTGGTTTGTCATTCGTTGTTCCATGTCTGAAAGCTCCACTAGCTTCAGGATTTTTGTGACGCGCTCCTTGATTTCATCCTTGGGCACTTTCCTTAGCTTTAATCCGTATGCAACATTGTCAAAGACATTGTAGTGCGGAAAAAGGGCATAGCTCTGGAACACCATGGCCGTATCGCGTTTGTTGGGAGTCAGTGCATTGATCGGTTCTCCGCCCAGATATATTTCACCCTCATCGGGGGATTCAAAGCCGGCGATCATCCGAAGCGTAGTGGTTTTGCCGCACCCCGAAGGACCGAGTAATGTTACAAAGCTGCCGGGTTCAATTTCCAGCGCGACATCGTGTACCGCGTAAAAGTCCTTGCCGGTTTTTGGATCCTTATAGATCTTCGAAATATGATCAAGCCGTACGCCCTTGGGCTTTTTCTTTGCCGCTGCCATATTAGCTCACCTCTTCCTTGATCTTTTTGCTTGTACCGAAATGTTTCAGAACCGTATTCATGATCAGGATCGCCGCGTAGGTGATCAGGATCAGGATCGTGGCATAAGCGCAGGCCACTCCGTACTCGCCCTTTTCAGCATATTCGTTAATCCGGCAGGTAATCAGCAGGAAACGCGGGGTCACCAGCAGGATAACGGCGCTGATGGCGGTGATGGACCGCACGAAGGTGGTCACCAGGCCGGAGAAGAAGGAATCCTTGATCAGTGGCAGCGTAACCGTCATGAAGACCTTTCCGCTGCCTGCGCCCATATCATAAGCAGATTCCTCAATCGATTTGTCAATCTGCCGCAAGGCGGAAATACCGCTGCGTGTGCCCACAGGCAGGGATCGGACAACGAACACGATGACCAGGATCAGACCCGTGCCATAGATTCCCTGCAGGAATCCTGTGCGGAACACACCTCCCGCAAAGCCTCGGATGAAGCCGACGCCCAGGACGGTGCCCGGCACAGCCATGGCCAGCATGGATACAAACTCGATAAAGCCTTTTGCCTTGAATTTTCGTTTGACCACCAGATACGAGATGATCATGGAAAGCAAGGCTGTAATCGGAGCAGCAATCAGAGAAAGGATGAACGAGTCCTTGAAGGCCTTCCATCCGCCCTCCCTGAACATCTGTTCAAACCACTTGAACGAGAGTGAATAATCGCGGCCCCAGAGCTTGAACAGTGCGCCGAAGGGAACAGCGATATACATCAGGATGACGAATACGGAAACTGCCGTGCAGAGGATTGTCAGCGGATAGCGGACGCTTTTGTCCTCGATCAGCATACGGCCTCTGGAAGCTTTGCCCGTCAGCGTGGCAGCCGTCTTCTTCTCCAGCACGTACTTCTGGATCAGGAAAAGCACCAGCGTCAGGGCTAGCAGGACAACCGCCATGGCGGATGCGCCGGCGATATCATATGTGCCGCCGGTAATGCGCAGATAAATGGTCGTGGCCAGCGTATCATAGCTTCCGCCGATGATCATGGGATTGGCGAAGTCAGCCACTGATTCGATGAACGTCACCAGGAACGCGTTGCCCAGGCCGGGCAGCAGCAACGGCAGGGTAACCGTCGTGAAGACCTTCCATCTGGAGGCGCCCATGTCCCGGGATGCCTCTTCCATGGACGGGTCGATGTTCTTCAGCAGCCCCTTCAGCATCAGGTATACCACCGGGAAGAATGTCAGTGTCTGTACGATCACGATACCCCATAATCCATAGATGTCCGAATCATAGATCCCCAGCAGCTTCCGTGTAATGAGTCCGCTGCGCCCGAAAAGCAACATCATGGACAGTGACAGAACGAAAGGCGGGGAAACTACCGGCAGCAGGGACACCACGTCAAACAGCTTCTTGGTAATCTTTTGCCGGATATGTACATAAATGTCCACATAGGCAAACAGAAGTCCGATTAGCAGCGACCCGAATCCGGTCAGTGCGCCCAGGAGCAGCGTATTGCGCAGGGCGTTATTGAATGTATAGTCACTGAAGATTCGCGGGAATGCGTCCAGCGTCCAGTTGTCCTCATGCAGCTGGATACACAGGTCGCTCAGTTCGATGCCGTCCATCTTCTTGATAACCCGGCCGTTGGCCCGGTATGTCTGGGGAGTCTCCTGTACGGTTGTCAGCTGGTCCACAGCGATATAAACCGCCTTGTCCTTGCTGTTCACGGTCTTCAGGTAGATCGTCTTCCCCTTTTCCACATCGTCCATGGTCGCCCTTCCGGCGAACAGTCCCGTGGAACTGTATAGGGGAACAATCTTCTCCCCGACCCCCTCGGTTGGTGAGGTCAGTTTTACATGGATGGGAGAACGGTTGTCCGTAACAGCCTCCCCTTTTTCCGTAACATATTCTATCTTATCGCCGCTGACCAGCGTCTCAACCGAATATAGCTGGGTGCTTCGGACCATGACACTGTCCATTAGCAGCATTGCCAGCGGATAAAGAATGAAAAGAGCCAGAAAGATTATCAGCGCAATAATTGTTATGATCAGAACAGGATCGCCGAACAGCTTTTTACGGTCCAGACTCGCGCTCTGACTTCGCGCCATGGCATTCATCCCCTTCCCGGTTTGGATCTTTTGGAAAAAAGGGACGGGGCATAAGCCTCGTCCCCCTCAGTCCGGTTTCGTGAAAATGAATTACTCAGTCTTGAAACGGTCATCCGCTTCGGCGCCCGCTTCCTTCAGGGCGTTGAAGTAATCTTCAACATACTTGGAAGTGTTTTCCTTCGCGTCCGCGAAATCATAATCGATAGTCTTGGTGGGATCCAGTTCCGGGAAGGCAGCCAGCGCGGCAGGCATTTCCGCGTTGTCGATTACCAGGAACTGATAACTGCCGGCGTCATCCGCCTGCTCTACGCAATCCGGAGAAAGCGCGAACTCGATCCACAGCTTCGCTGCATTGGGATGGGCGGCACCTTCAAAGATGGCGGTGGAACCAACTTCATAGGACGTTCCGTCTTCCGGGATGATCAGGCCGATGTTGTCATAACCCTGCAGGATCTGGTATACGCCGTCATGCAGGAAGCCGATACCGATCGTGCACTCTCCGGGGCCGACCTTCTTGGAGGGGCCAGAGCCGCTCTTGGTGTACTGGGCGATGTTCTTGTCCAGTTCAACCAGGTACTTCATGGCTTCGTCATGGCCCTTCATCTGCACCATGGTGTTGATGACCAGCTTGGCAGTACCGGCGGTGTTCGGGTTGGACAGCCAGATCAGGCCCTTGTATTCGGGCTTGAGCAGATCGTCCCAGGTCTTGGGAGCTTCCAGGTTCAGGCGGGCCAGTTCTTCCTTATTGACCATAAAGCCCAGGATGCCCTGGTAAATACCGTACCAGTATCCGTCCGGATCCCTGTAGTATGGCTTCAGGAGATGGACAGCGTTCTGCGCTTCATATGCTTCCAGCAGGCCGTCTTTCGCTGCTTCGTTGTAGGGATCGTTCGTGCCGCCGAACCAGACGTCACCGGAGGGGCTTCCCTTTTCTTCGGCGATCTTCATCTGCACCTCACCGGTGCTCAGGCGCTGGTAATCGACTTTGATGCCGTACAGTTCTTCGAACTTCTTGCATGCGGCAATCAGATAGGATTCTTCGCAGGAACCGTAAACAACCAGTTCTCCCTCTTCCTGCGCAGCAGCGATCAGCTCGTCCAGGCCTTCCGCGACAGCGGAAACGCAGCCCAGCAGCATAGCCAGCGCAAGCAAAACAGCAAACAGTTTCTTCATGGAAAAGAACCTCCTTAAATATTTTATTGCGCCGCGTAACCACGCGGCGGAATACCCATAGATACAGGCAGAGAAAACACCCTTCCGGGCTGAAACAATATTCCGTTCAATCTGCGGTTATATTATCACGGGCGGAAACAACTGTCAAGAAAAACCAACAAGTGAATATGCTGTTTCGGAAGGAAAAACCGTTGTCACAAAATCCATTTTTGTGGAATTGAGAACATCTTTTTTACTTGCAATCATTTTCGGAAAGAGTATAATTGAAATATCAAAATCCGTGTGATGCGGAAAAAAACAATAGGAGGTCTTTCCATGAAAAAGTTCCTGGCTATTTTGGTAGCTGCGCTGATGGTTTTCTCCGTCATGTCCTTTGCATCTGCAGCGGATTACACCATCCGGATCTATTCCAACTCCAACTCTCCTGAGCGGACAACCTGGCTGATCAATGCCGCCAAGGAAGCCGGTTTCACCATTTCCATCGATGACAACACCGTTTATTCCGGCGACTCCGCAGCCGTACAGAAAGCTGATGAGAGCAAAGACGGCGATCTGATCTTCGGTCTGAATGAAACCCGCTGGGGTCAGCTGATCGACGGAAAATATGCAAACCTCTCCATTATTGACTGGACGCCTTCCTGGGCGGATAAAGTCGGCAACTACAAGTATGACGGCAAAGCCTACGGCCTCGTTGTGCAGAACGTTCTGATGCTGTACCGCAATGACGATCTCGGTACCAAGGGTGAAAAGCTTCACTTCACGCATTGGGCTGACATGGTCAATTCTGGCTACAAATGGTACCGCCAGGGCAAGGTTGGCGGCACCACCAATGCCAACATCAACAGTGCGATGCTCTATCCCTTTGTGGATCCCGCTTCTCCTGCCGGCGGCATCTCTGTGGAAGGCTGGAAGACTCTGTGGAAGTATTGCGCGAACGGCAACTTCACCGGCGACTCCTATGGCTTGGATCCCCTGATCCGCGGTGATGTCCAGGTTTCTACCTTCTACTCCTCTTCCCTGTATGGCAATATCGAAGCTGCAGAGGAAGCCGGCATTGAAACCGCACTGCATGGCACTGTGAATCCTGAAAACTGGGGCCTGGTTGAAATCGATGACGGCACCTACTACATCGCTGAATATCTTGGCATCCTGAACAAAGAAGGCCGCAGTGAAGAAGACACCGCAACGGTCAAAGCCTTTGCAGAGTGGTTCGGATCCGCTGAAACGCAGGCAGCATGGTCTGAAGAGTTCGACTCTTTCCCCTGCAATGAGGATGCTGCTGCCGCTGCATTCCCGGATGGAATTCCTGGAATTTACTCTCTCCCGAACTTCGCGCTGAATGCCATTGAAGGTACCGACATGAACTATGCGCAGTATGTGGCGGCGCACAGTGCGGAATGGACTAATATTATGACCAACCTGGGCTTCTACTGGGCGGACAACGCTGCTGCTCCTGCGGAACCGGATTGGGACGCTGTTGACTGGGCAACCATGACACAGAAGAAAGCTGAGTAATCTCCCGCTTCTGTCGGGCGGGCCCCGTACCGGGCTCGCCCCCTTTTATGTCGGAAACCGGATTGCGTGAGATCCGGCTTTCGGACCATGTATCAATTCGTTTTCAAAGGAGAGAGACACCATGATCAGGCTGTCGGATATAGTTGTGAAATTCGGCGATTTTGAGGCGCTGCACAATATCAATATTCACGTAAAGGAAGGTGAATTCTTCACTTTCCTTGGACCGTCCGGATGCGGCAAAACAACTACGCTGCGCACTATTACCGGTTTTATTGATCCTGTCAGCGGAACAGTCGAAATGCAAGGGCGGGATATCACCCATGTACCGATTGAAAAGCGGAATATCGGTATCGTGTTTCAGTCTTATGCACTCTTTCCAACCATGACGGTACATGACAATATCGCTTTCGGCCTAAAGATTAAAAAGATGAAAAAGGACGAGATCGAGAAAAAAGTAAATGATATTGCCCGGAAAGTGGATCTCAGCGATGAGCAGTTGAAGAAAGCCGTATCACAACTCTCCGGCGGTCAACAGCAGCGTGTGGCTATCGCCAGGGCGCTGGTAACAGAACCGGCCATCATCTGTATGGATGAACCGCTTTCAAATCTCGATGCGAAACTGCGGGTACAGCTGCGGAACGAACTAAAAAAAATGCAGAAGGAATTCGGCATCACAACGATTTATGTGACACACGACCAGGAGGAAGCGCTGACCCTTTCTGACCGCATAGCCGTTTTCAATAAAGGATACATTGAACAGATCGGTACTCCGAACGAGGTTTATAACCATTCTTCCACTGAATTTGTCGCCAATTTCATCGGTGATATCAACAAACTGCAGAATGAGATTGTCTCAAAAATGGAACTGGATCCCGCGAAGGCCCATTATATCCGTCTCGAGCGCATCACTGTCAGGCTCAAGATGCCTAACGACGGACTGGCGGATCCGCCAAAGAACAGCAGTGTCTTTACAGGTGTAATTGAATCACAGGAGTATTACGGCCTGTTCATTAAGTACACCATCCAGACTGCCGGACAAACCCTAAAGGTCGTCGAGAAAAACAACGGTGTCAACATCTATGAACCGGGCGATCAGGTAGCATTGTATATTGATCCGGCAGACGTCATGAGTTACTGAAGGAGGTGATTATCGTGCAGGCTCCGATTGGCACAAAACAGAAATACGGCATCGGGAAGCTATGGGGCATTTTCGGCGGTGTGCTGTTTATCTATCTCTTCCTCGGCTTTATGGTAATGCCCTGTTTTGATACACTGACCTCCATTTTTTCCACAAAGGATGCCGCCGGCAATGCGGATCCCTTTGCAGTCATCCGGTTCTTCTTTGCAGGCAACATGCCCAGTTTCGTCCTGAACTCCCTGAAACTGGCTGTCCTGCTCGTTATCACTGTGAACATTGTCGGTATCTCCATTGTTTTGCTGACAGAGTACTTTGACATCAAAGGCGCAAAGATCCTCCGCCTCGGATATATGACGACGCTGATTTACTCCGGTGTTGCCCTGGTTACCGGTTATCAGTTCCTGTATGACAAGGACGGAATCCTTACAAACTGGCTGCTTCAGTTTTTCCCGAACATGGACCGGCAATGGTTCTCCGGCTTCAGTTCTGTTCTGTTCACCATGACCTTTGCGTGCACATCAAACCATGCGTTATTCCTGCGAAACGCGATCCGTGGCATTGATTACAATACCGTTGAAGCGGCCCGGAACATGGGAGCGAAGCCGTTTAAAGTACTGCTGAAAGTGGTTATGCCGACACTGCTTCCGACACTGTTCTCCCTGACCGTTATGACCTTTATCACCGGTCTTTGCGCGATGTCTGCCCCTACCCTGCTGGGATACAATTCCATCAATCCGGAGATTGTCCGGCTGGCCGGTTCAACCACAGCAGACGAAGCTTTCCCGCAGGCCAGAGCCGCCCTGCTTTCCATAATCCTTGCCCTCTTTACCATTGTCCTCCTGAGTATACTGAACCATTACGAGCGAAAAGGCCATTACCTTTCCGTCAGCAAGACAAAAGCCAAACTTGTAAAGCAGAAAATCCAGAATCCGGTTGCCAATGTTCTGGCACATATTTACGCATATGTACTCTTCGTGATTTATATGACACCGGTCGTAATGATTGTCATATTCTCCCTGCAGAACTGGCAGGCCATCCGATCCAAAACACTGGATTTTTCCGGATGGACATTAATCAATTATTTCGGTTCTCAGGACTACTCCTATACTACCTCCCGCGGAAAAACCAAGGTGCGTCTGGATGCCATCTCCGGTGTTTTTGCAAATGAAAAAACCATCGGCGGTATACGGCTGAGTTTTATTCTCTCCGCCCTGGCTGCAGCCCTCGCCTGTGTGATTGTTGTGGTGGCTGTCAATTATATATTCAAGCATAAAAACAAAAAGCGCAGCAAAATCGTAGAAGCCTGCCTTCTGTTCCCCTGGTTGCTGCCGACCATCCTGATCTGCTACAGTTTCCGCATTTTCTTCAACCGGGAAGTCTGGTATGTCTTCGGCAACAATATGTATTATGCAGAGAATGTGCGTTTCCTGATCATAATGGCCTATACGGTGGTCAAATTACCGTTCGCCTTGCGAATGGTGAAAGCAGCATTCTATGCGATAGACGAAGAACTTGAAGATGCCGCCCGGAATCTGGGAGCAAGCAGTCTCGTCACTTTCCTGAGGGTAAAGCTTCCGATTGTCCTGCCGAGTGTCCTCGCGGTTTTCGCGCTGAATTTCAATGCGCTGTTTACTGAATACGACATGAGCGCGACCTTCCAGTCCAGTTACGGCACTTCCTATGCAATGGTCATGCAAAGCATGTGTAACGAAGAAGGACGAGACGGCATGAATATGAATGCTTCCGGGCGTCGGTGTGCTTCCACGGTCTTCATTATGATCGTTTCCGGCCTGATTCTGTATCTCGTCTACGGTGTCGGAGCCAGGGACCTGGGTGAACGGCTGGCAATCCGCGAAAAGCGCAGAAAACGCCTGCAGAAAATCGGCCGGAGGCTCGGTTTTTCCCATGCAGCAGCGGAGGATGCGGAAGTTCGCATTGATTGAGGAGTAGTGTGAAAAAATTTTTTTAAGTGCTGCAGGGCCACCGGGAAAAGAAACGTATAGAAAACAAGCCTCTGAGAGGCGA
>Ga0310690_10008521_pt1 | contig 12995 bp, 13 predicted proteins | sample AusTroGonzalo_MG_2_FD_207661 | JGI IMG/M metagenome (GOLD analysis project Ga0310690, IMG submission 207661) | Bovine rumen microbial communities from tropical cattle in Woodstock, Queensland, Australia - Gonzalo_04 (v2) (version 2) | ecosystem: Host-associated > Mammals > Digestive system >... | reverse complement strand
AGGAGCTGCACTTCGACATCGACGAGACAGGAAAGCCGACTCGCGCCTACTTCAAGACGTCGAAGGACGCCAACAAGCTCATCGAGGAGTTCATGCTGCTGGCCAACCGTACGGTAGCAGAGAGCATCGGGGGAAATGAAAAAATTAAAAAATTAAAAAATGATAATGGTAAGGCGACCAACAGCAAGGCGAAGAAGACCTTTGTCTACCGTATCCACGACCAGCCCGACCCACAGAAACTGGAGTCGTTACGCCAGATTGTTGCCCCCTTCGGCTATAAGCTGAAGACCAGCGGCACGAAGGGTGCCATATCGAAGTCGCTGAACTCACTGATGGACGAGGCCCGCGGACAGCGCGAGCAGAAACTCATCGAGACTGTTGCCCTGCGTGCCATGATGAAAGCCAAGTACTCGACCCACAACATCGGGCACTACGGGTTGGCCTTCGACTACTACACCCACTTTACGTCACCCATCCGCCGCTATCCCGACACGATGGTTCACCGCTTGCTGACACGCTATCAGGACGGTGGACGCTCAGCCAATCAGGAACATTTTGAGGAACTATGCGAGCACAGCAGCGACATGGAGCAGACAGCAGCCAATGCCGAGCGCGACTCCATCAAGTACAAGATGGTGGAGTTTATGGGCGACAAGATTGGCGAAAGCTTCGACGGCCACATCTCGGGTATCCAGTCGTACGGCATCTACGTCGAGATTGACGAGAACCATTGCGAGGGCATGGTGTCGATGCACGACCTCAGGGGCGACTACTACGAGTTCGACGAGGTCCACTACTGCCTCATCGGGCGCCGCCATCATTCAAAATACCAGTTGGGTGACCCCATCCGCATCAAGGTGGTACGTGCCAATTTGGAGAAGCGCCAGCTCGACTTCACTCTGGCCGACGACATATAGCAAAGTAAGTGGAAATCCTGTCGGTAATATTCTGACGGATATAGGGGTAATAGAATCGTAGTTCCATGTGGTGATAATTGCCTGGCCGTCCGATGACAGGCAAAATATAGTTGCTCTTATAGCCATCGACGATGATAAGGTGGCTATCAGGGTCCATGCGGGCAGTCAGGGTGTCGTTTTGCTTGCGGCCTATGCATACGAATTGGGCAGCAACGGTATCTGTGCGCCAGTTGACGGGGTTAATACATACCACGTTGTCGCCGCTGACAACAGGGATGGCACACTCTGGCGAGCGAACAGAGTTGAAGTTAATGATAGCACCCAAGTCGGTTGCTCCCTCAGCCGGACGGATGTTTGGACAATTGTCGACCATTTCCTGGGGTATACGATAGCCAAAGCAGTAGGTTGCCACCATGCGACGATAGACATCCTCAGGCATCTCGCGCAGAATCTCCAGCATGGCATGTGCTCCCTGACTGAACCCGGCAATGACAAAGGGACGTCCACCGTTAAGGTACTTGATATAGTAATCCCAGCTACGCTTCACATCGTCAATAGCAACGGGTAGTCGACGGTTGGTAGCCTCAACGTCGCCCCACGACTGCATGGTGACCTGTCGGTAATAGGGTGAAAAGTAGTTGAAGCCATCGTTAAAGAGCGAGTCGGCAGCATGCATTTCCTTGAGCATACCCTTGCAGATGTTGCGGTCGTAAGTGTCGGCAAAGTGGCATGTATCACCATCCTTGACATAGTCGCCCGTCTCGGTGGAGACAATATAAAAGAGGTCAGCACCTTTACCGCGATCCATTATGTACCATTGCGACTGGTCGCTATAGATGGGAGCATCAGGAATGAGTTCTCCTCCCTGCTTGCTCCAAGACACCAGCATCAAGGCAAGTACGCTGACGGCGGCAGCCCTAAGCTTGAATATCGTTTTCTTTGTTTGATACATACCGTTATCCCGACCTTTCGTCGTTTCCGCGTGCAAAGGTACATAAAAAAGTGAAAAGTGAAAAAGGAAAAGTAAAAAAAGTGCTGCTACTGATAAGATGGTTCAATTCTTTTTCGTATTTTTGCAACCTGTAAGACAGACGAACAACCAAACATGCCGATAAGTATCATAGACATCCTGCTCCTTTCCGTTGCCTTGGCAATGGACTGTTTCACGGTGAGCATCATGAGTGGCGTTATTGTGCGCCGTCCCTTGGGCTTCGGCATTCTCCGCATGGCTTTCCTCTTTGGTTTGTTCCAAGCCGTGATGCCGCTCATCGGCTGGCTCGGCACAGCCCATTTCAGCCAGTACTTAGAAGCCGTCGACCACTGGATTGCCTTTGGCCTGCTTGTCTTTATTGGCGGCAAGATGATTAAGGAATATTTCGAAGGCAGCGATGACCATTCCACCATGAATCCCCTGAGACTCAAGGTTCAGCTGATACTGGCAGTTGCTACGAGTATTGATGCACTTGCCGTCGGCATCTCAATGGCCTGTCTGGGCTTTACCCATATAAAAATGCTGACGCTACCCCTTTGGATGATTGGGATAACGTCAGCCGTATTAAGTATCCTTGGCTATTGGTTGGGCGTACGCTTAGGCAAGGTTGTTGCCCAGCGACTGAAACCAGAACTCGTAGGTGGTGTAGTGCTGATCTTCATTGGTGTGAAGATTCTGATTTCCCACCTATTTAATATTTAGAACTCCACGAGGATACGGAACACCTTTCCAGGATTCTCACTCCACCAGCGCATGGTGTCGAGTGCCTGCTCAGGACGGATGACCTTGGTGATGAGCGTATCGATAGGACAATCGTTGTTTTCCAAATAGTGGATAACGGCACGGAAGTCGGAAGGCTGGGCATTGCGCGAGCCTCGGATATCAAGTTCCTTCTGCACGAAATACTTTGTCTGCAGCGACACCTCACTCTTGGCATAGCCGATACAGGCCACACGACCTGTGAAAGCCACCTCGTTGATAGCCATCTGATAGGTAGGAACGCTGCCCACAGCCTCAATCACTACATCGGGGCCAAAGCCGTTGGTTATCTCCTGCAGACGCTGGTGGGCATCCTCAGTTTTGGTATTCACCGTATAGGTGGCACCCATAGTCTTGGCCAATGCCAGTTTCTCGTCATCGATATCGGCAGCAATAACGGTAGCACCACGCAGGGCAGCGCGGACGATGGCTCCCATTCCCACCATGCCGCAGCCAATCACCATTACCACGTCAATATCGGTAACCTGGGCACGGCTGACAGCGTGGAAGCCCACACTCATCGGCTCTACCAGCGCACTGGTCTTCGTATCGAGTGTGCCGGCAGGGATAATCTTCTGCCAGGGCAGTGTGATGAACTCCTGCATAGCACCATTACGCTGTACGCCGAGCGTCTCGTTGTGCTCACAGGCGTTGACGCGGTTGTTACGGCACGATGCACACTTGCCGCAGTTGGTATAGGGATTACAGGTAACCACCATGCCTGGCTTCAGGTTCTCTGGAACGCCAGCTCCCACGGCTTCAATGACGGCACCCACCTCATGGCCAGGAATGACGGGATTAAGGGCCATCGTATTGCGGCCCATGAAAGTATTGATGTCTGAGCCGCAGAAGCCTACATAACAGAGCTTCAGCTGCACTTCGCCCTGACCAGGAGCCTGGGGCTTTTCTAATTCTACAATGTTCAGCTCTTGCTGATGCGTGATTTGTATTGCTTTCATTCTGACATATTTTTAATATACGGTAATTCTGGTAAATTCTTAAAGCCATAGAACCTGTAGGCATTCTCGCCCAGGAAGAGCGACTTCTCACGACTGGAAAGCTCGTTGGACTTCTCCACAAAGTCGTAGCTCATACGGTAAGTAATGGCGGTGATGGTGCGAGGATAGTCAGAGCCCCACATCAGGCGTTCTATGCCTACCCAGTCGGCTGCTTCGCGAATGCGACGGACAGCAGTGGGGAACGGATAGAACTCTGGATTATAAAGCCAAGTGATGCCTCCCGACTCAATCATGACATTGTCGCCCTGACGTGCAAGGAGCACCTGACTGCGGAACGACGCTGTAGTCGGCATACCGAAATGGCCAATAGCCACCTTCAGCTGCGGACACTCCTGAATGACCTCAGCCATCTGAGCCACCTGAGCCTCATCGTCGGCTAAGCACATCGACAGAATCATGCCACGCTCCTCCATCAGCTTGAACACAGGCATCAGCGTCTGCAAAGGCTCATGCATGCGATGACCAGGGAAGGCTATGCCCTTCAATCCTGCATCGGCAACGGCTTGAGCCTCCTCAACATTCCACGCCATACCCATACAGAAGAAACGGTCGGGATATTGCTGCTGAACCTGCGAAAGATAATCGTTCTGACAGCCGTCGATGACCTCCTGCACTACAACGGCAGCACCTACCTGGGCATAATTCATATTGGAGAGGAACACTTCGGCAGTGTTCTGACCATCAATCATAAACGGAGGAAGCATCTGCACCTCTTCGTCCATAAAAATGCTGCGTCCGTTCTTCAGCGACAGGATGCGACGGCCATCGACCGTAGTGTCCTGCTTCAGCCATAAATGGCTATGTGCGTCGATTATGAGTTTGCCCATGTCACCCGCTGTTGATCACCGATAATTTCCTTCACCTCACGAACCAATTCCCAATCGGGTTCCTCGTTGGCCCATTCAATGTTACGCTTCACATTGGCTGGGTTGGCCGACGAGAACAGGGTTGAGGCAATTCGCTCACAGCTTACCGAGTACTGGACAGCCAGCTTCTCAATAGGATAGCCCTTCTGACTGCAATACTCCGCTGCCTTCTGACAGGCTTTGACCAATGGCTTGGGCGCAGGATGCCATACAGGTACGCCACGCTGGCTTAGGAGTCCCATCGACAATGGCGAAGCATTGATAACGCCAACACCCTGCTCCTCAAAGAACCCGAGATAGTCTTCCAGCGCATTGTCGTTCAGCGTGTAGTGACAGAAATTGAGGATGCTCTCCACTGTGCCCTTCTCACTATGCTCTATGACCCACTTCAGATTTTTCAGCTGCAGGTCTGTGATGCCGACATGTCCTACAACACCCTTCTCACGCAACTCGACAAGGGCAGGCAGCGTCTCGTCGACCACCAACTGCAGACCACCCGGCAGAGCAGCCTGGAACTCAATATCGTGAACATTGATGAGGTCGATGAAGTCAATGCCAAGACGCTCCATGCTCTCGTAGACACTATCTGTTACTCGGCGAGCGCTATAGTCCCATGTGTTCACGCCGTCCTTGCCATAACGGCCTACCTTGGTGCTTAGGAAGTATTTGTCGCGGGGGATGTTCCGCAGGGCCTTACCCAACACCGTTTCAGCCTTGTAATGGCCATAATAGGGACTGACGTCGATGAAGTTGATGCCACCCTCGATGGCTACCTCAACAGCTTCAAAACTCTCTTTCTCGTTGGTCTCACGGAAGACACTGCCCAGCGACGAAGCGCCAAAGCTCAGATGGGAAATCTTCATTCCCGTTTTGCCAAGTTCTGTGTAACGCATATTCTTTATTTCTTTATGGTTTCTGATTTCCGTTGCAAAGGTACGAATAATCTTCAAATTATCCAAAACCGCGGCTCAAAACATTTACTTCCATGATATTGAAAGAGCCAGGGCACAAGAACGATTGCTGAAAGCAGGCAGGGCTGTGACTACGAAATCGTTCTTGTCCCACCCGAAAAGCCTGCGTTCCAATGGCAAGAGCCAGTAGGCCAGACGTGAAGAGAGCACTCCAATGGCAGCTCCGCCAATCACATCATGGGTGTAATGATGGTCGCCCGTAATGCGGAGAACGCCAACTCCTGTGGCCAAAGCATAGGCACCTATCCCCCACCCCCAGCCATACTCCGAACGAACCAACTCGGCACCAGCAAAGGCGCGGGCAGAATGACCCGATGGGAACGAACGGTTGTCGCTATCGTCAGGACGCCGTTCACTGACTATCAGCTTCAGCCCTCCCGTCACAGCCGTCAATGCAGCAAACGAGGTAGCTGTCAATGCCACACGTTCACGCAGACAATGACGTGCTTCCACGTTACAGAAACCAAGTCCCACCGCAGCCGCCAAAGGAACATATTGTCCGACATCAACCACCGTCTGGGCATTCAAACGGATGCTGGCAGAGAGCATCAAAATGGCGATTATCATTTTCATGGGCACAAAATTACAAAAATTTTGATAATAGGCAACTGATAATTCATAATTATTTTGTAATTTTGCGGCGCAATTCCAAAAACAAATGGTTGAAATACGAAAAGTGTCAACGAAACGGGAACTGAAAACCTTCATCCAGTTCTTTTATGACCTCTATCGCAGTTGCGAGCAGGCCGTTCCGTATTTGTTTTTCGACGAGATGGCCACGCTACGTCGAGACAAGAATCCGTCCTTCGAATGTTGTGATGCCGACTACTTCTTAGCTTATAAAGACGGGAAATTAGCTGGCCGTGTTGCCGCCATCATCAACCGTCGTGCCAACGAACGGTGGCAATGCCATCAGGTGCGCTTCGGATGGCTGGACTTCATTGACGACACGGAAGTGAGCCAGGCACTGCTCAGTACCGTTGAGCAATGGGGGCGTGAGCGAGGAATGACGGAGATGGCAGGACCCTTGGGGTTTATTGACACTGATCGTGAGGGAATGCTGGTAGACGGCTTCGACGAATTGTCGACCATGTATGTGAATTACAACTACCCCTACTATGCCGACCACATAGCCCGCTATGGTGGCCTACAAAAGGACAACGACTACGTGGAACTCAAAGTCAAAGTGCCGAAGGACGATAGCTATAAGTTTCATAAGATTGCCGAAATGGTGAAGCGGCGCTATGGCCTGCAGGTGCATAAGTTCACACGTAAGGAGCTGTTGGATGGAGGAAAGGGGCGCGAGGTGTTCCACCTGCTGAATGCCACCTACAAGGACTTGTATGGCTTCAGCGAACTATCGTCGAAGCAGGTGGACAAGCTTGTGAACGACTACATCAAGATAGCCGACCTGAACCTTGTAACAGCCATCATGGACGGCGACCAGATGGTAGGCTTCGGCATTACCTTCTCATCGATGAGCCAAGCCCTTCAGCATTGCCGCAACGGCAAGTTCTGGCCTTTCGGTTGGTGGCATATACTACAGGTGCTGAAGCGTCACAACACCGATACCGTTGACTTGCTACTCATTGGTGTGCTGCCCGAATACCGTGCCAAGGGAGCCAACGCCCTGATATTCGACGACCTGATTCAGCAGTTCCAGCGCTATCACTTCCGCTGGGCCGTCACAGGGCCTCAGATGGAGAGCAACGAAGCAGTATTGGCACAATGGCAGTATCTTGACAGTGAGATAGTTCGCCGCCACCGTTGTTTCAGGAAACAGCTGTCAGACGTTTAAGTCCAGCAATCCTTCAGGAATATTCATCACGATTTGCCTCTGCTTGACGTCAATGCGCTCAAGCAAATCATCATTGGCAGGCAACAATAGACCGTTGTCAAGACAGAACAGCACGTTTACCGTTGAATCGTCGATGCTGTCAATACGTCCAATAGACTGATTGGTGTCAGCATTTATCAGGTCGAATCCTACCAACATGGAGAAAGAGATAGCTTCCTCGTCATTGTCAGCTAAAGACCTTGGAAAGTAAACGTCGCAGCCCGTCAGCTCCTGTGCACGTTGCTGGGTATCGATATCACAGAACTTCACCAACGCCACAGTATCGGAACGGAAACGGTATTCCTCCATAAAGAAAGGTACCAGAATGCCGTCAACGTCAAGCACAAGATATTCAGCATCGACACGGTCAAAGACATCGTCGTCGACATGCATCGTTATTTCGCCCTTCACACCGTGGGCTTTCCCCAATCGGCCTATCTGGAAAACATCCTCCTGATTAATCATATACGTTCAATGTGTGCACCAAGCGCATTCAGACGAGCCTCGATATTCTCGTAGCCACGGTCTATCTGCTCGATATTACTGATGATACTGACTCCCTGGGCACTCATTGCCGCAATGAGCAAGGCAATACCAGCACGGATATCAGGACTTGACATGCGCTGTGCACGGAGCGTTAGTTTGCGGTCGTGGCCCACGACAACAGCACGGTGAGGGTCGCACAGGATAATCTGGGCACCCATGTCGATGAGCTTGTCGACAAAGAACAGACGGCTTTCGAACATCTTCTGATGGATCAGCACTGAACCACGAGCCTGCGTAGCCACGACGATGAGTACAGACAAAAGGTCGGGTGTAAGACCTGGCCAGGGAGCATCGGCAAGGGTCATGATGGTGCCGTCGATAAAGGAGTCGACGACGTAGTGCTTTTGGCGGGGAATAAAGAGGTCGTCGCCATCGACATCAACCTTGACGCCAATACGACGGAAGGTATCGGGAATAATACCAAGATCGTCAATCGACACATTCTTGATGCGGATGCCGTTGCCCACCATAGCGGCCATTCCTATGAAGGAACCCACTTCAATCATATCAGGCAGAAGACGATGGGTAGTGCCATGCAGCTCGTCAACACCGACAATAGTCAGCAAATTGGAGCCTATGCCGCTGATGTTGGCACCCATACGATTGAGCATCTTGCACAATTGCTGGATATAAGGTTCGCAGGCAGCATTATAGATAGTGGTAGTGCCCTTGGCCATGACGGCAGCCATCACAATGTTGGCCGTACCAGTGACCGAGGCCTCATCAAGCAGCATGTAAGTGCCTTTCAGCCGCTTGGCGTCAATCTCGTAGACAGCACGGGAAGGCACGTGGTTGAACTTGGCACCTAAATACTTAAAGCCGAGGAAGTGGGTATCCAACCTACGACGGCCTATCTTGTCGCCGCCAGGTTTGGTAATGACAGCCTTGCCCATGCGAGCCAGCAACGGGCCTATCATCATCACGGAGCCACGAAGTTCGGCACATTTGTGAACAAACTCGTCGCTCTGCAGATACTCCATGTTCAACGATGCGGCACAGAAAGTATAGGTGCGTTCCCCATCCTGACATCCACTTTCAACTTGCACTCCAATGTCGCGCAGCAGCTGAATCAGGTTGTTGACGTCGCGTATATCTGGGATATTCCTGATGCTGACAGGCTCGTTGGTCAGCAACGACGCACAGATGACCTGCAATGCCTCGTTCTTGGCACCTTGCGGGGTAATAGTTCCGCTTAGCTGATAACCACCTTCTATCTTGAATGAAGCCATAGTTCACTTATTTTCTGCGACGGGATTTTTTGCCCTCATCAGGAGTAATGGCCGTTATCTTATCGAACCTGAACTGGCCAAGGTCTAACTGAATAATGCCGTCGGTAAGGCGGGCTATGTCGTCGACCACCTTCTCGTCGTCGGCAGAACCGTGGCCCCAGGTCATCAAGTCGCGCTTCATCTGGTTGGCCGTCTGACGTACCAACTCGTCGCGCTCCAAACCGTTGGGCATTTCCTTCAGCTTTTCAAGCAGCTCCTCCACGAGCCTGCCGTAATGGCGGAGCCTGATACGGTTCTGAGGCAGCGGTATAGAGGCAGGTTTGGAGTGAAACTTCTCGGCACCACTCACATCGAAGGGCCAGTCAATGTCCAAACGTTTGTCAGACATCAGGTACAGGTGATCCCAAAGCGTCTGCTCATAACCAGCATTGGAACGGATTTGCGGCACCTTGGTAAGCATCATCTTGACAATGCTCTTGGCACAGCTGAGCCGTTCCTCCTTGGTGGGAAGTTCAATGGCGTAGTCGACCATTTTCTGTATCTCACGTCCATATTCGGGCATCAGCAGCTTCTCACGCCCTGTGTTGTAGTCTAATCCTTTTATTTCCATATTTTATAATAGTTTCTTGGGCATTTTGGCCACAAAGTCTTTCAGGTAGAAGGGCTCATAGTAGGCCACACTTTCGGTCTGGTCGTTCATCAGTCGGCGCTCAGCCAGCGGCTGCATCCACTTGGCCAGGGGCTTGATGCCGTCGATGTAGCGTGCATTGGGATGGCTGATGGCCTCCATACACTTCTTGGCACCACCACCGAAAAAGTAGACGGGACGTTCGTCCAACCACTTCCTATAGGTGTCGGCATCGACCACATCGGCACTCACCTCACGAACGGGCTTCAAGGCACGGTCGTAGATGCCGGCATAGACTTCCATGCGGCGTGCATCAATCATCGGACACAGCAGGGCGTCCTCCTCGACCAACTCACGCAGCAGCACGGGTACACAGAGCAGCTCCAGCGTAGGCACACTGATGAGCTTCAGGTTGCGGGCATAGCAGATGCCCTTGGCCATAGAAACGCCAATGCGGAGCCCTGTATAGGAGCCTGGGCCGCCGCTGACGGCTACGGCATCGAACGGTATGGCGTGGTTGTCGGTAAACGACAAGGCCTCGTCCACAAAGGTTCCTATTTTCTCTGCATGGTTATGCCCCATGTCGTCTTGCTGTTCGAAGATCACATGTGAATCCTCGCTGACGGCTACCGAGCAGACTTCAGTACTTGTGTCAATATGTAATATACAAGCCATATAATCCGTTATTCCTTCATTAAGACTTAGCCAATGAACCTCAATATCTGGTCGGCCACCTCTTCTTCTGTCTTGCCTTCCATATTGATGACCAAGTCGTAGTTACGGGCGTCGTAGCGCGAAGTGTTGGCAAACTTCTTCACATACTCTTTGCGCATCTTGTCTACCTTCTTGATGGTTTTCAAGGCTTCCTTCTCGCTCAGTCCCTGTTTGCGCATAACACGCTCCACACGGTATTCCATCGGAGCCTGGATCAATATCTTCAGATGGTTGGGGTGGTCTTTCAACACAAAGAAGGCCAAACGGCCTGTAATAACGCACGAGTGAGCGTCGGCAATACCCTGCAGGATTTCCTTCTCTGCCTGGAATATCTTTTCTGTAGTCAGCTTGTTGGACTCTTCCCTGGCATTGTCCAAATCAACATGGGAAGACAGGCCGTGACCCAAGCTCACTACACGCTCAAAGTCGCCCCACCAAGTGCGGCTCTTTCCCTTCATACGCTCTATCTCCTCAACAGACAGGTCGTATTTCTCTTCCAGAGCCCTGATTAGTGCCTTATCATAGAATGGGACACCCAACTTTTTGGCCAAGATGCTTCCAACAGTACGGCCTCCGCTGCCCAACTCACGATTAATGGTGATGACAAATTTCTCGTTCTTGTTCATAATGTTCCGTTTTCACATATTACTTTGGACTGCAAAAATAGCAATTATTTCCGAGAAAAGAAAGAAAACAAATAATTTTTTTCTTTTCGTGTAGTTTTTCGTAACTTTGCAGCGTCTAATGGGTGAAAATGATTTAAAACAGACGAGACAATGACAGCATTAGAAAGACAGTTTGCGCAAACCGTTGCAGAACAAAAGAGTACCATCTACACCGTGTGCTACATGTTCTCTCAGGATGCCGACGAAGTGAACGACCTGTTCCAGGAGGTACTAGTCAATCTTTGGAAAGGTTTCGAGAGCTTCGAGCACCGATCAGACATCAGGACGTGGGTCTACCGCGTCGCCCTTAACACCTGCATCTCTATTGACAGGAAAAAGAAGCGGCGCTCGTCCGAAGTCCGGCTGACGATGGACATCAACCTCTTTGAAGACCGTGACGAGGACACACGCCAGGTGGACATGCTCCACAAGCGCATCTCCAAGCTGCAGCCCTTCGACCGTGCGATAGTCCTGCTCTGGCTCGAGAACCTCAGCTATGAGGAAATCGGACAGATTGTCGGTATCACTGCCAAGAACGTCAGCGTCCGTCTGTACAGAATCCGTGAACAGTTAAAACAAATGTCTAACGATTAAAACATTACCTATTATGCAGAACGATATGGAATTAGAGAGCATGCGCCAGCAGCTGGACACGCTCAAGGAAAAACTCAATCAACAGGATATACTGAACGATCACATCATCCGCCGTTCGATGAAGAAGGATGTGAACAACATCACCCGCCACTACTACATCATCATAGCCATTGGATTGTTGATGGTACCTTACGGCTATTGGTGCTTCGTGAAATTGTGCGGTCTCTCTTACTTCTTCTGGATTGTCACCAGCATCTTCATGCTCATCTGCGTAGGTGCCACCTTTTACAACAGTCGCAAAATCAGTGATCCCGAATTGATGAGCCACAGTCTGGTAGAGGCCCGCAAAAAGGTGGCCAGCGCCAAGAAGTTTGAATCCAACTGGCTGTTGTTTGGCATTCCCGCCGTCATCCTATGGATAAGCTGGTTCTTCTACGAAATCTATCAGATTCAGGGAGGTGATTTCAACAACGGATTCTTCTGGGGTGGTTGTGTTGGTGGCATCATCGGCGCCGTCTGCGGCATCAAGATGCACTTCAAAACCCAGCGTCAGTATCAGGAAGTCATCGACCAGATAGAGGAAATCGTCGCTGAGAACTGAACCAAGAATTAACCCGCTGGCAATGGTCAGCGGGTTATTATGTTGAGTCTACTCAGGACCGGTGCAGTTTGTCGATGATGACGGCAAGGGCACCATCGCCGGTGACGTTGCAGGCAGTGCCGAAGGAGTCCATCGCAATGTAGAGTGCAATGATGAGTGCCTGAGCATCAGGATTGAAGCCCAACACGCCAGCCAGTGGTCCTAATGCTGCCATAGCCGCTCCACCTGGCACACCTGGAGCCGCCACCATACAGATGCCCAAGAGCAGGATGAAATGGAGGAAGAGCGGTAGGTCGTGAGGCAGTCCGCTGATGAGACAGACGGCGAGTGCGCAACAGGTAATCTTCATCATCGAGCCCGATATGTGGATGGTGGCGCAGAGGGGTACGCAGAAACTGGCAATCTCGTCTCTGACACCGTTTTTCTTTGTCTGCTGCAGCGTTACAGGAATGGTGGCCGCGCTCGACGAAGTGCCTAACGCAGTAAAATAGGCAGGCATCATATTCAACAGCAGGCGCAGGGGATTCTTCCGTGCCAGCCCTCCCGCTATCAGGAACTCATAGAGCAGAATGACAATGTGGAGCAGGAAGATGATACAGATGATTTTGGCGAACACCAGTATGATATGATATGCTTCGCCCGTATAGGTCATGCCAAG
>Ga0310690_10008519_pt1 | contig 12997 bp, 6 predicted proteins | sample AusTroGonzalo_MG_2_FD_207661 | JGI IMG/M metagenome (GOLD analysis project Ga0310690, IMG submission 207661) | Bovine rumen microbial communities from tropical cattle in Woodstock, Queensland, Australia - Gonzalo_04 (v2) (version 2) | ecosystem: Host-associated > Mammals > Digestive system >... | reverse complement strand
TATTCTATCTGCACATTCCACGTAGGCATCCTGTTAATAAACAAGTAATGCCGTGTATAGCCATAGTCGTCTCTTGTTTGAACACCATAATCCCCCCAAACACTACCATTTTTAATTCTTGTAAGTGGGTTTGAAACACGACCAACAAGGTTTCCTTTAATGTTGCAGTCATTTAGATATGCCTTTCCATGAAGGAAATCCAAGGAAATATTTGGTGAAAACACAGAAAACAAATTTGACGGATTTACACCAAACAACTGATAACTGGTACTACTAACTGTCTGAATGGTTGTGTATCGTTCGTCATCAGTATTTGTTGGCATCGCTGCAACAGCCCATTGGCACACATCTGCTACTGACTCTAACTCTGCGTCGGTATAGCCATATCCTTTGTATTCATCCCATAAATCAGCATCATCAAGTAGTGTTGCTAAGACAGATACTGGGTATTGACCGTCAACCTTTACGCACCAATACACAAGGTTTTTTTCTGTGGCACTTATTACTCTTGATGGAACACCATATTGACTTAGCATCCAATCACCAGAAAATATAGCACTTGCAAGTTTGGCAAAATCAGTAAACAACGCCTCTGTAATCAAATACTTAAATTGATTGTTCATCACCTCCCAAGGTGCATTGTTCCATGATTGGCTACTATTAGCCCACATTTGCGCCATCGTAAACGTTCCATTTTCAGTTGGATTGTAAACGTGACAATTCATAAGGCCAGTTGAAGCATTTACACCGTGCGAGAAATATGGTGCTTGTGCGTCGTTGACAACAAACGTTTGGGTCGTGTTTGACGAATCAAATTCACCTGCATAATAAAAGAACCGCCCAACCTTTCCACGTGCGCCAGTAGAACCTTTCACAGAAATTGTTATCATTTCGGCATGAACAACAGTGCCGTCAATAACAATAGCCGCAAATATAGATGGAGAGTTCTTTCCGTAGTCGGTTATATCATCACCATCAAACCACGTTCCTGCGTCAAAGAAACCACTACTATTTGTTGTTGTGGTTGCATACGTGTCTGAATCTGTCAAAATATAGCCAAATCGGATAGTTGTGCTTGTCAACGCACTACGAACACCTCCAACATACTTATAAGCATATCCTGCAAGTTCTGCTGTTACTATATTGTTTTCTACCTTTGCTGCTGCTTTTGTAAAAACAATGCTATAACTTACACCTCCATCGCCGTTGTTGCCGTCAGAAACAAGAGGTATAGTTTCCAAGTCAACCACAATTCCACCAACTTTAAGCCTAAATTTCAAGTCACTTGTGATAGAACTTGCTGCCGTAGCCGAATACGTTGTGTATGAACCACCATTAACTGATTTTTCCAACGTGTATTCACTTGATGACGGCGTAGATGTAGAACCGTTCTCGGTTTTTTCGACAGAACACGTAACATTTCCGCTTGGTACATAAGTGCCATCCTTTTTCTTAACGATTTGCGAATGACTTGGTACTAAGCGATAAATGGCATTAGCACGCACACCGTTAATCGTAAAGTGCAATTCACGTGTTACAGTATTATCATTATATGAGTGAATCGTTATCTTGAAATCGTCAATGTCGGCAATAGATGCACTTGTATCAAATTCAATTGATACCGTACTACCACTTACGCGCGGCCATACGCCACTATTATTTGCATTCCACGTTAATTGTGTTCCATTGCGATAAATGTTATCAATCACAAACGCCTCTACAGCCGAACCTTTCCACATCGAAATAACGGTAGATACGGTTTGGTCTGCTATAACACTACCATCATGCTTACATGCTATAGCATCCATTTCGTTGTCTAAGTCTGCGAAATATGGACTTGTGCCATCTATGCCATCTGTTACAAGACCTATCGTTTCTCGGTCAACGACTATGCCGTTCACGTAAAGTATAAAAACAAGATTGCTGGTGACTTGATTTGCCCTTACGCTTGTTGCCGTGTACGCTGTTTCAGCCCCACCATTAAGGCTATACTTTAATGTATATTCGCTTGCGGAAGGTGTGCTTTGAGTACCGCCTACGTTTTTTGTAACGCCACATGTGATGTATGTTGTTCCTGTAGGCGTGTATGTACCATCTTTCTTTTTGACGATTTCGTTTACGCTGGGTACTAACCTATACAATTCCGCTGGATTGCCGTCTAAAGCCGCCCTAATGCAATTTACGGTGAAATACAGATAACGGGTAATGGTTGCGCCATTATCGGTAACGGTCAAAGTAATGCAGAATGTCTCGGTATTTGTTCTACTATTTGACGTACCGAACTTAAACTTAATATTGCCTGTTGTGTTGTTCCACGTAACCGTAATGCCGTCCTTTGCCGTACCGCTTGTGTAGGCAGCACCGCTTGGGGAATCGTCGTTTACGGCAAGTGTAGGCGATAACGCGGTAGAACCGCGATAAAGTTTAACGTTTGTTTCTACCGTTTGCTCACTTGATGGTTTACCAGCGTTAGTACACGCTATGCTATCCATTTCGTTGTCTAAGTCTGCGAAATAAGGCGACGTGCCGTCCTCACCCCAATAGCCAACACACTTTTTGTTTAGATAAGCATAATTGCCGTTTGTGTATTGTACTCTTGTTGCAGTCCAAAGATAATAACCCTTTGTCTTACTATACGTCGTACTAAATTGATTGTCCGCAGGAGCCGTGTTATTACTTGTGCTAATCGCATAAACTTCAGTTCCTGATAAGAAGTCCGACGTTGCGCCAAGGCACATCTTGCCTGTAAATATTGGGCTACCAGTCGAGAACGTGATTTTTGTCGCCTCCCATACATAATAGCCAGCGTTTAGCGTTGTCGGAAAATCATCTAACGTGAAAGCGGAATCTTGCGGAGTTGTGATGTTTGATGACGATAAAGCATACCAAACATTTGCGCCAGTGATACTTGTGCCGTCTATGCCGTAATATCCGACACAATATCCATTCGCTGACGGAGCGTAACTTACTGAATTGTCGCTATACACCAATTTCGTGCGCGTCCAAAGATAATAACCGTTAGCCATCGCTGGCGGAGTTGTATCTTGCCACGTTCCAGTTGCAGCAGATGCAGTACCCAAGGCGTATTGTTCTACTATGTTGGCAAACGAAGAAACAATCCCAAGACACATTTTCCCTGTATAAACGGTATTGCCATTGGAATATGTTATCTTTGTGCATTGCCAAATGTACTTATTCTTATCACTATTTGTAAGCGACAAAGCAGCAATTGACGTTTTCCATGTCGTTGTATTGTCTGGTGATGGTGCAGTAGTTTCACTTGTGCTTAACCCAAACATGACATCTGCCGACGTAATAGAAACACCGTCCTCGCCGTCGATGCCGTCTATACCATCAGTAATAAGTGGAATAGTCTCTTTATCGACTTGCACACCACCAACGTAGAGTATAAAGACTAAGTTAGATGTAATGCTACTTGGTGACGTTGCCGCGTAATCTTGCTCGCTACCGCCGTTCACTTTCATCTTCAAAGTGTATTCCGATGCAGCAGGAGTGCTTGTGATGCCATTCGTTATTTTTGACACACTACAAGTAAGATTCACGCTTGGTGTATAAGTACCGTCTTTGTGCTTTACAACTTCGGAAGCTGAAGGCACGAGTTGATATACAGCTCCGCCACGAATACCAGTTATAAGCAGGTCTTTCGTAACGCTACCTTTTGCACATGTGGCCGTGATGGGAATACTTACACGGTCATTTGTAAATGACGTGTTGGCTGCTATCTTAAACGTAACCTTGCCGCCTGTTGTGCGGCTTTGTACCGTTACTCCTGTCGGTAAAGTGCCGACAGTTGGCTGACCACTAAGCGTTTGAAGTGTAGAGCCATAGTACACATGTATTGTTGTTTCAAAAGTTATGTCGGCAGACGTTTCCCCTAAATTGGTCATTGATACGCTATACCACTCCTGCGAGAGGTCGCCAGCCAAAAGGCTTTCACCGTTAATGCGGACATAAGACGTAGATGTAATGTCGTATGATTGTGTGGAACTATTCCACGCCTTTTTTTGCGTCCTCATCCAAAGGTACGGCCTTGCGTCTGTAACTTGCATTGGCGTATCTTGCCAATTGGAAGATTGTATGTCTGCTGGCGCAGTTTGGGCGTTGGCCGACGATGGATAAGCAGAAATATAGAAAGAGTAATCCGTTTCGCCGCCGTTTTCTCCTACGATTTTGTGCCATTCAGACCATGTTGCTTCGTCAGATTCACGTGTGCGCATATACAAGTCGCCCTCTTGCCAAACGGTGTGAATTTGGCCAGATGACGGATTGGCGTTAGGCGCGTATTGCGCCTGAACGCTTACTCCATCTTCAATAGTGCTAACGGTGAAACTTTTTGCTATCGTTTTCTTCGTTGACATATTGATAATTTTTGATTTACGTTTTTATTTTTCCGCTAACACGATACCAGTAAGGTACTTTTTGAACGTCGAACTGTCGTGAACGATGTCGTATGTTAGTGTGAGATGCGCCGCAGAACCATCCCACGTAAGCGGACGCCAGCCATAGTGCGCATCGGATGAATCGGTAATCTCGGACGGTATACCTGTGATGTTGTTATGCACAATTGCACCATCGGCATTAAGCAATTTGACATAGAACTGCGTCCAAGATGTATCTACAGTCGGGTCATCTTGTGCGCCCATCCAAATATCCCACGTAATAGAACCGCCACGTTTCAAAGTGGCCGACGTATCATTACCACCGTTATATTGGATATACATTTGTTCAAGGTCGGTTTGGTCATCAACGTTCTCGAATGTCGTGTACGTCAAAGTAGTGCTTGTGCCGTCAATGGTTGTGACATAAGAGAAATCACATTCGATGATGCTATTGTCGGTGATTTGTGATTCGCTGACTTGCTTTGCGTTATGGTACGTTTGACCGCCTACCGTAACGTCACCGCCTGCGCCAATGCTTGCATTGTTCATCTTCCATGCCGTAGAGAACGGGCTACCACTTGCCGTAGCGGTAATCTCGTTGCCGTCTGCGCCAAAAAGACGTGCGTACATGGTAACAACTTGATTCTTTTCCGTTACGATGTTGCTGCCGACAAATTCAATGAAACCAAAGATACCTGCCGATGAAACGCCAGTAATCCTAATAAACGTGGAAACGCTAAAGCCAATTGGCGAACCGCCCAATGTATAGGAACCTGTATAGGTCAACGAGTCTGTGTTCACGTTGGAATTTGAAGCAAGGTTGGCAATAATCTTGATTGCTGCAGTAGGATTGGCCGACGTTGGGTAGTTGTTTACCTTTTGGAAGCGTCCATCGGTACTAACGGCGGTTTCACTTGCGTCTGCCCATTCGATTTCAACGTTATTGTAGTACCACTTGCCGCCTGCGTCTGGTGTCACTTTTGACGTGCCACTCATCAAGTCCACATAAACGGTAGGTTGATTGCCAGCAACTGTCCAGTTAGGAACAGCCGCGCTACCCGTCCACGCTTGCGTTAATGCCTTTGTGGAAAGGAGTTGACCATGAAGGGTAGAACCGTCATCAATGGCCTCTACATAGAATCTATTTGATACACTACTCATTGTTTATTCCTCCTCTTGGTTTTGTTGTTCGGTTTCAGTATTTTCGTCTTGTTGTGTGCCGCCGCCAAGAATATCCTCTACGTCACCTACTTCGCTTTCGTCGATAGTTTCCGTTTCGGTGTTTTCTTGTTGCTCAGGGTTTTCATTTTCTTCGATTGGCGTTTCGTCGCCTTGGTTGGCGTTTTCAACGTCATCAACAATTGCCGTTTCTTGTTGTTCCTCTATGACAGGCTCAACGATTTCCAAACCAATAGCAAAATTGTTTTGGCGAATCAAGGTCTTTGCGAGTTCAGGAGTGACTTTTTCCACGCCTTCCAAACCATTTATGTATTCATCTGGCTCAAAACGCACACGCGAAAGGTCACGATTGTTAAGAACAAAACGGCCATCTGCAATACGGTAACGGCTATCTACAAGGCCGCTACGGATTGCGATTTCTTTCGTTACAAGATAAGTTGCAGTTTCTAACATAATTGTATCTCCTTGTATTTTTATTTGTTTATAATCTATCAAACACTACGTCGCCGTCATCGGTAACTACCGCGTAAGTTCCAGTACCGTTGAATGTGTCATCGTCTTGGCTTGCGGAATATGCACCAAGCATATAAACTTCGGCATGGACAGGTGTAGAGTAAGATGTCGTTTGGCGTAACGTACTGCTATCTACCGTGATTTCGTCACCCCAACCCATATCCGTATAAGACGAACTTGTGGAAATACGGCATTTGTAGTTGAAAAGGAAATTGGCAATACGTTGCGCGTCGCTTATCACACCACCGCGATAGTTGATGATATTCGTAAACGTCATTTCACGGTTGCTTGCATTTACAACGCGGCCATTCTTACAAACGGTGTTCGGGTCAATTTGAGGAAATTCCCACACCAAAGAACAATACGCAACTGACGGCAATAATGCGGACGAAGATGTTTTGCGCAAACGGCAAACAATATCAAGATGTTCAACATACATTGCATCAATCGTGATAGTGTCCTTTCCTTGACCCTTGCCAGTTACTTGTGTTGCTTGTGAATAGCAATACAAGGTGTTGATAAGGTGCTCGGTTCTCTCGTTGTCAACCTTGCCGTACCATTCGATGTAGTAGTTATCCGTAACATCATCGTTGTTATCGTCGAGAATTTGTGCCACAAAATTGTAAATCGAACTACCACCTGACAACACATTAAAAATGGTCTTTGTAGGTGCAAGTAAATTGATTTTTAAAGAGCCACTTGTAGCATCCTTGTTTGTAGCAAGCAATACGGTTTCTTTAACCTCAATCGTAACGCCGCTATCTCGTGGGTCAATATACGTTGCAACACAACAAAGGTTTTGTCCTGCATTTCCATCGCCAACGGTAGGGGGTGTAACGTTCTTTTGGACGTACAACTTAAAGTCAGGATTTCCCGTTGTGGGGCAATAATAGTCATTAAGAACACCGCCCGTTTCTGCCTCGACTGCCGTAATTCGCACCCAATGGAGGCCAGGCCAAAAATCATCGGTAGCCGAATAGTCGGTATTGTTGGACGGGTCAAAGTAGTACCACACCACGCTTGCAAACGAAGGGTGATAAATCGTTTCGGTACTTGTATCTACCGCCACGATTGTAGGCTTCAATTGCAAGGGAGTAGATTGACGGTCGGGGCTATACGCTCCCGTGTTCACGTAATACCATTGCTCTAAGGTGTCACTTGGCTGAATCGCAAACGAATCAGACAGTGGCGTGAGCATTGTTTGGATTACGGTAGGTCTTGAGGTGTTTAATCTTCTTCCCATAATTTGTTTAACTTATAATTTGATTATCTACTATTCTTGTAGTCTTGCCATCGTTTACGGAAACGGTGCAAGTGAATATTGCCTTGTTAGCGGATGACCACGTTTGAGGCATGTCATTGTTCGTCAGATGCAAAGTCTTAACACCAGTGACCAGTCCTGTATGTTGTGCATCCCAAGATTCATCAGCAACGGTTTTTCCGCTTTCGCTTTCACGTGTCCAGTTCCAATATTCTGCGGCCACATCGTTTGTTATATCGACGTTGCCATAGAATAAGTGTGGTGTTACCACCGTGTCAACGTTTCCACGTCTAAACGAATATCCTTTGCTTGAAACAAATTCAATCGTAAGATTATCGTTACCGTCAACCAAACGCCAATAAGGACTGTTCCATTTTGGCTCATAATAGGTAGCCACTCCACCCGAAACGACAGGCTGGTGTTGCAGGCATTGCCAACGGCCACCGTTATGACGTACCTCGTGGATTTCGTATCGTTGGGTGTCCTCGTTATATTCGTTGTAGAAATAGATACCTTGGCCTGGAGACGGATTGGCTACTTGGCTACCATCTATCCATTCGCCGCAAAATACTGTTACTGGAACTGGCAAACCTTCGCGGGTAACCTGGATAAAATTGCCTACTACAATACCTTGCGCGTAAAGCCAATCGGTATGTTCGCCAACTTGATTCAGAATAGCCCTTACGTCGGAATAGTTCTTCACAAATTCAGGCAATTCACCAATCGTAACGCCATAGTTGCCATTCTTTAGGATAGGACTATCAACACCCGTATATTTGACTACTCGGCCATCGGTTGTGCTTATCATAAACATACGTTGACGGCGAATAATCGAAGCCTTGATTGATTCGTAATTGGGGTCTTCGGGGTCTGAATAGTCCACGCATCCCCAACGGGCAATAGTCATCAGTTCGCACGGTGCAAAGTTCTTTCCTGCGGGTGTAAAATGATGCGTTATACCTGTCGTTGGGTCGGTATAGTCATCACTATACAAAACGACCTGTATCTGATTTACTCCAAGATTTATGTTTGTTGCATGTGTGCCGATAACTCGCATCCACGACGTATAGTATTTGTTCGAGCCATCTACCTCTACGCTTGTGCTTTCGTAGTCGCTTACGCCTGCTTGTTTGGCCGCTAACGTGTTGATGATACCTTTTACGACGTTTCCGTACATTTGTCCTGTCACATACCCTTGATACTTTTCTTTCAAAGTAAGGATATACGAAATACTGTGGTCGGTTTCGTCCTCAATAATATCAATCTTTTCTATTTGGTCATTGTCGGTAAACAACGTATCACCCTCTTGCGCTTGCAAACGGTTTACTATCAATTCGACAATTTCCAAGAAAGAACGCACACGTGCCGATTCAAATTCAGCATTACCAAGATTATCTATGCGCCATCCACGACCAGTATAAAGACCTTCCTCGAATTGCGGACTTTGTATCTTATCATGGAAAATAACGCTACCCAACGAGTCTAATCCTTGTTGGAACGTAATGCGCCCTTGGCATACGTCATCAACAATCTTGCTCAACTTGCTGTTTATGGCTTGTATCAAGTTTTCGGAATAGTATTTTTGCAATTCCGATACTTGCACACGCATACGGCTTACATCATCCGTGACTTGGCCTATTTGGTTAAGCACAATTTCTACGTCATCGGTAAGAGTAATATCGTATTGCGGTAACGGCTTGTCACCATACTTAATAGTGATTTGCTTGATATACAACGCCATTTGTACGCCAGCATATTGGAAACGTACTACGTTGTTATTTTGTATCTGTTCGAGTATTCCTGTGTTCGTCGCAAAGAAATGCTCGTCGAATTTCAGCGGATAGTCATAGTAATGCACATTGTTTTCCAACATGTACTCTTTCATCGTTTCATCAAGGCTTTGCTCTGCCGTTGTGATGTACGACGTAGGCAAACTAATGCCAAGTATAACAAACTTGTCACCACTAACGGGATAGCGGTATTGGTTAGGCATAAGTGTGCCAAACGTGTCTGTTTCCTTTTGTACTATGACATCTATTGACCCCAAATTTGATTTCGGGAACTTTTCAAGGTCACGTTGTGCTCCGTCGGGTGCAAAGTTTCCGTTGGAATCATAAAAGTTCTCTTTGTATAATTCCCAATCCACTTGCACTGGGAAAGTGCATCCCATACACGAACCACTGCGCATATTGATGTTCATTTCTTGCGTAACGGCAGCACATGCGTAAAGGTCGAATGTCAATTGCGGCAATTTAATCTTGAAATAAGATTGAATATACTCGCCATCGTCATTCATCGTATCATCCCATTCTGGTGTCGGGTCGGCGTGAATTTGTAATATCTTGTGCGTTTCGTTGTACCACGATGACACAAGTGTAACATACACGAAATTACCCTTTATAACGCTATCCAACGTCGCCGTTGCTTGACCTGTGCGCCACTCCCAATGACCTGCAGGAATAGATGCAGACGGCAAAGATTCGGCGGTAGCAGGCGTATAGTGGCACGTATTATCTCGCATACTTACGATAAGTTGCAATTGCCATCCATCAATGCCTTGGCCTCGCATGGTGGCTATACGTGCTTGCAAGTAGTTATACCATTGCGTATAGGTATAATATTCACCGTCCTCGTCGTATGGTGTTGCGCTAATGATTGCCGCGTCGCCTAATTGTGGGTACTCTTTCTCGAATTGATGTACCTCTACAGACGGTGCAAGTGGATTGATGTTATTTGGATATGCGTGTGTTGCATCGTCTATTGCGTCGTAATAGTCTTTTATCTCAATGTTTGGGTCATACCCAGTTGCATTTGGATTGACCTTCTTGTTTACGGTTTCCGCATAGATAGACGGCATAAGTGTTGTGCGCGTAAACGGGTGCTTGATAAGGCGCACACGTTGACCGCCTACGATACCATCATAGATAGGGTAGGAATTGGCCGCATTGGGATTGTTATTGATTGTGTAATCCCATGATTGATTACCTGTCCAAACGATTTGTGGATAGCCATAAGGAACATTTCTATCGCTACCATAACCAACGATACGTGTAACGATTTTGTTGTTTCGTGGTGTGCGCGAATTGTTCTTCAATCCAACACCCTTGCCGAATTGGAAAATGAACGGTGTAGATGTCTTATGGCCTTGCCCGTCGATGGTGTATATTTCTTGTGTAGGAAGGCCGAATGTTATAAGGAAACGCTTACCTTGTGCGTAACCCGTCTCGCCCTCTTTTATTGATGTGATAACGAAAGGAACCTCCCACGTATCATAACCAGTTTTCAAGGCATTGCTTATGAATTGCTTATCAAAAGACAATACCTCCTCGGGGATTTCGTTTTGCTTTTCTTGCGTAACCGTCGATGACATGATAACAAGCCATTCGGTGCTTGCAAGGTTGGCATTTAGTTTGGCGACAAATTCCGAAAACGTACCAATCCAAGAAAAGGTCTTGTTTTGAGAAAGATACTTTGCTTGTGATTGCGTAACGGCAATATCGGTAAACGGTATATTGCCAAGCATATACATGGGATGATAGAACGTAAACGAGTATTTGGTCATGCCCTTTAATTGGGTGTTTTCCGTGACCATGCCCTCGCGTACAATTGTCGGTGGCGACACAAGTGTATATTTTACACCGTTCAAAACGATGTATTCTTGCATCGTCACCGCCAAAGTGTTGTCGATGTAATAAACGTCACCCGTCACCTTGTCACCAAGAGACATAACAACGCTATCCGACGTGGATTTCTTTAATTCCAAGCCGTGAAAAGCCGTACCGTCGGCGTTATATATGGGAAACGTTAAGTTACGTCCTAATGTATTTTGAGCCATCTTGTCAATTTTACAAATGCAAAGATACAACAAAGAATTGAGAAAATCAAAGAAATCTTAAAAATTTTAGGAATTTTTGTTTTTTCAACGACCTTAACCTCTTGGTGGTTTATCATTTCGGTCAAAGAATCGCACTTTGCTATGTATTGTCTCAGCGAGTCACGTGCAAGGCGAAAATGTGCGATTGAATCAAGCAATTGTTTTTCATATTCGCGGTTACGTAACACGGTTTCCTTTTCTTTGTGCCACGTTTCTTGCTTGATTACATTTCCTTGAGTATCAACCGTCATAACGGTGGAATCGGACTTTTCGACCTTGGTGTTTGTTTCTACTTTTTCCGTTTCCTTTACGTCCGTCTTGTGGGTCACATCAGTAGAGTCTTGCTTGACAATTTCGGTCTTTGCGGAATCAACCTTTACCTCGGTCTTTTCCTTTTCGTCTTTGATGACCTCTTTCTTTGTCGCACATGACATAAGGCACAAAATGAATACGGCCACAAGCAAATATACCATTGGTGTGCCACAGCCATTATTCATCAATTGTTGTTGCCGCCACATTTCGGCATAGCGGAGTTTTTCGTCTGTTGTTTGTTCCATAATCTTTCTTATTATTCTTCGTACACGTATCGACTTTCTATCAAATCCAAACGGTCTAAAAGCGGTTGTAAAAGCGGTTGTAAGGCATCACCGATGACATCACCAAATCCAAGTTGGCAAACGACCTTACCATCATGTGTAAGTTCGATGTTTTGCGTCTTTGGATTATAGCCTCCACCATTGATGTATTGAGCCATGTCGCGGACGTTTACTTTTTCCGAAAGTTCGGTTTCCATTGCGGGAGAAACGTTTTCGTGTTCACCACAAATGTACGCCCACTTGCTTTCGGTATTCGCACCATCTACCACAACCTCACCATTATCCGTTACCATTACGCCGTCCTCGGTTACGATGTTGTTTGGTAATCCAGTGACTTGCGCATTGGAAAGGTAAACGACCTTTGCACACGTAATCAACGAATTTTTTGCAAAAGTACCGTTCAAAGATAACGATTCTACTCCACCCAAATGCTTTATGCGGTTCGTTTCGACAACACCAGCAAGGAGGTTGTATAAGGATTGTACGCATCCCCATACAACACCCAAGCCCTTGCCGTCGAGTTTCTTATCGTTAGTCTGTACCGCCATATCGCGTATGTTGTTATGTGGTTATGAAATGGTGCAAATGCTTTCGATTTCCGCTTGTGACAACGTTTCCACGTCCTCTTGTGTTGCATATCCCGAAAGGTCAATGTAACCGTCGTAGGTGTCAAAGCCGTAAGTTGCAGGTGTGCTGCCGCTTTCTGGTGTAACCTCTACAACAAATACGTTTGTACCCTTGGGGAATGTCTGCGTCTTTTGTGCATCGTAGTGGATAAAGCGGCTATCAATGGTGAAAGCCTCGCTCATATCCCACATCCAGCCAAGGTTAGCGGATGACGGCGTAGGCAAATTAGCAAACGTCGAGGAACCCTTTGGAATCATGGTAGCCTTTAACTTTGCATCAATGGCATTGTTCACGTCTGCTGCGGTTTGATAACCTGCACCGTTGGCCAAAGATGCGTTATCGGTAGGAACGGGAATATTCACGCTCTTACCCGAAATCGTCACGGCCACATTGTTCACTTTCACTTGCTCGATGACGTTGACTTGTGCGCCAGCCTCGACGTTACCCAACTTGGATTTTTCGTCGGAGGTGTAGTTATTATCGGTATGCGTATAGTTTGCATCCTTTACTACATGGTCATCGTTTGTGAGGTCGCTGGTCTTTGTCG
>Ga0310690_10008516_pt1 | contig 12997 bp, 13 predicted proteins | sample AusTroGonzalo_MG_2_FD_207661 | JGI IMG/M metagenome (GOLD analysis project Ga0310690, IMG submission 207661) | Bovine rumen microbial communities from tropical cattle in Woodstock, Queensland, Australia - Gonzalo_04 (v2) (version 2) | ecosystem: Host-associated > Mammals > Digestive system >... | reverse complement strand
TAATGGTGCTGCGGGTGTTCTTGCCCAGGTGGATCATCTTGGTGCCGGTGTCGGCCTGCTGGTAGTTGTTGGTGACGGCCACGCTGTAGAACTCGCCCACCGAGTGGTCGCCCATCAGCACGCAGCCTGGGTATTTCCAGGTGATGGCCGAGCCGGTCTCCACCTGCGTCCACGAGATCTTGGAGCGGTCGCCGCGGCAGAGGCCGCGCTTGGTGACGAGGTTGTAGACGCCGCCCTTACCGTCCTTGTCGCCCGGGTACCAGTTCTGCACGGTGCTGTATTTCACCTCCGCGTCGGTCTCGGCGATGATCTCGACGATGGCGGCATGCAGCTGATTCTCGTCACGCTGCGGGGCGGTGCATCCTTCCATGTAGCTTACGTAGGCGCCTTCGTCGGCGACGATGAGGGTGCGCTCAAACTGGCCCGTGTTGGCCGCGTTGATGCGAAAGTAGGTCGACAGCTCCAGCGGACAGCGCACGCCCTTGGGGATGTAGCAGAACGAGCCGTCGCTGAAGACCGCCGAGTTGAGGGCGGCGAAGAAGTTATCTGTGTAGGGCACCACCTTGCCCAGGTATTTCCTCACCAGGTCGGGGTGTTGCTTGACGGCTTCGCTGAACGACATAAAGATGACGCCGTGTTTCGAGAGTGTCTCCTGGAAGGTGGTCTTCACCGAGGTGGAGTCCATCACCGCGTCGACGGCGACGCCTGAGAGCTTCTTCTGCTCGTCGAGCGAGATGCCGAGTTTGTCGAAGGTGGCCAGCAGCTCGGGGTCTACTTCGTCGAGGCTCTGCTTCTGCTGCCGCTTGCGCGGTGCGGCGTAGTAGATGATGTCCTGATAGTCGATTTCGGGGATATCGAGGTGCGCCCAGTGGGGTTGTTTCAGCGTCAGCCAGTGGCGGAAGGCCTTCAGGCGGAAGTCCAGCAGCCATTCCGGCTCCTCTTTCTTCTTCGAGATCAGCCGTATGATGTCCTCGTTCAGGCCCTTCGGCACGAAGTCGGTCTCGATGTCGGTGACGAAGCCGTATTCGTACTCCTTGCTGGTGACTTCGCTGATGATATTGTCGCTCATTATTAAGAATGATTTCAAATTGGGCTGCAAAGATAAGGATTTTTTCTTTTATCTGTTCCTTTTGTCTTGATACAAATCGAAGATTCAACGAAGTTAAAAGGAACCAAAAAATCAAGGCCGCCTCAACCGGACCTCCCCTGCCGCCGCCTAAAGGCCTGACTTTCAGGTCGGGTAGTGTATTCTGCGAATACAAATGCTATGCATTCGACGTAGTCAAACGTAAACGCCCCTCTGTGAAAGTCAAGCCTTTAGTCGTCTCTTGCGGGCGCTTCCCCGCACGGCGGCCCCTCCTCCCCGCCCAGCCCGGTTTAGTTTTGGCAAGCCCGGGTTTTTCGCTTCGCGCGTCCCGCTTCGCGTGCTTTGGGGTTCCCTTGCGGGAACGGAGAGAGGAATGAGAGGAATGAGGGTGAGGAAAGGGATGAGAGAGAATGGAGAGAGAGGAGAGAGAGGAAAGGAGGCTTTTTTTCCAACCGGCGGTGGAATTGTCACAATCCGCTTAATTAAGTCGTTGCCGCCGTTGCCACCGTAGTTCATCCGCTCTGGGCGCTTCGACGGTAAGATTTTACAAAACAATCCCCCGCCAGGCAAAACACCAACACCCCGAGCCCCTCATGGCGGACGCGATCCGCCATCCCTCGTGCCCTTGGGCTTCGACTTCACCATCTTCCCGCTCTAATTTGGAAAGTCTTTGAACCTCTTTCAACTGTAACTGAAAAACTGATGTCATCCTTATCCGATTCGCCCTTGGGAGCTTCAATTCCGTTCCCCCAGATGGCACTAAAACCATATCTCCCCGGCTCAAAGCTTTCAAACTTTTCGTCAAGCATTTTATAGAACGTTTCATCGGGCATTTTGTTGAATTCCAACGAAAAGACATAAGCTTGTTCGGGGCGACGACCAAAACAAATCCTTTCTTCAGACCAGTTTACCACTTTGTATCTGGGAAACCTTACGCCCGTGATGTTCTCAACCACCCTACGCTTGACAAAATGATGCTTCATATAATACTCCGGATAGTTGCTGCAGCCCCATAACACAGCCACTGCCAACACCACCAGCACCATAGGCGAAAGCAAAAACAACACAATCCTCAACCACTTCGGCAGCAGCTTCCATCGTCCATCAAGAATGAGCAGAAGCGGCGAAAGGGTGAGCCACGAAACAGCTAGAGCTATTCCTTTAAAAATGTTTGTTATCGTTTTATTCATCATCGCAATTATTTATCATTTTCTGTCAGTTCCTTTTCCTATCTATTTTCGTTCAAAGTCCAGTTGATGAGTATATCATCTTTTTCTTTCCATCCGTATCGATTTCATAATACTCATACGTACAACACACAGGACATTTTGTGTCTATTTGCCGTTCACGAACCTCCTGAGAACCGTCACTATACCAATCGATTTCTTTGGTAGTAACCCACCCATCGTCGTTCGATTCTTCCTTCGTTGTCCTAATCTTGCGCCTTATTAGCCTTTTAAACCAATTACTCATCTAATACTCAGTAGCCTCTTCTCGTTTTCTTTCAACAATTGTTCACCCCCGTTCAATATTTCTAAGATGATTTATAGCATCCGTATCGCCCTCTTTGGCACATCTCTCAAAAAGCGATTTGGCTTTCTGGACATCCTTCTCGATTCCATATTCTCCTGTCTCGTAGATAGTAGCCAGATTAAACATAGCGATTTCATCGCCTTTATCTGCGCCTTGGCTTATTAGCTTCATGCCTTTATCAACATCCTGCTTGACAATGGTTCCATTGAGATAGGCTAAACCCAGCATTCCAAAAGCCTCTGCATCCTCGCCTTCTTCCACTTTCTTTTCCAACAAAGGAAGGGCTTCCTGGTAGGAAAAATATTGGGCTATGAACTTAATCGCAGGCATCCACAGTCTTTGAGCCGCCTGCCTCACTAAGCTTTTTCCCTCTTCGGTTTTCCCTTTGATGCGAGTGCCTTTAAAGTATTCTACGCCTAATGAGAATTGTGCAGGAGGAAAGTCTTGGGCAGCTGATTTCTTCACCCATTCCAATCCTTTGTTATACATGAAGTCGCTCGACTCTTCGTTCAGCTTCCCGTAACCACGCATCCATTGTGCCATTGGATCACCAGCCTCCGAAGCGGCCATCAACTTGTTAACAGAATCATAGACTTCTTTGGCCCCATCGGTTAATGAAATGGCACCATTGGGAGAAACAACAAAATTCTCCTTGACAAAGTGTTCCGCATCGCTCATACCTTTGTCAGCTGACTGTTTTATGAGTTTATAGGCTTCGTTTAAGTCATGATTAACGCCTATGCCGAAGTAATAGCATTGCCCAAACTCAAAAAGAGCCTCTTTGTCGCCTAGTTTTGCTTTGCTGCGCAAGCTTAATAGTTCAAGTTTGTTCATGTTATTGTCTTTTCAATTTTATTTCCCGTTATCAATAACCCATTCTCCTTTCTTATTGATAAAACCTTTCCTTTCTCCTAGTTTTACAGCTGCCAGACCTTCTGAAAAACCTACTGCATAATCAAACTGCGGATGGATAACATAGTGCCCTTCTTTATCTACAAATCCATACTTTTCTCCAACTCTTACAGAAGCCAAGCCTTCGGTGAAAGACTCTGACCAATCAAATTGTGGATTGATTACATATTTGCCCTCTTTATCAATATAACCAAATCTTCCCGCGAACTTTACTGCCGCCAAACCTTCGGAAAAATAACTCCGAAAATTGTCAAACTGAGGCCTAACAATATAATCACCCTTCTTGTTAATATAGCCATATTTTGCATTATCAACAAAATTTTCTCCAAACCCAACAAGAGCCACCCCTTCATCAAAACCCTCAGCAAAATCAAATTGAGGGATAATGGCAAATTCGCCCTTTTTATTAACGTACCCCCATTTGTAATTGTATCCCCATTCGTTTCCAACATTTATCTCAACTCGAGCCAATCCATCAGATGTAAAGCAATAAGCATCATCAAAAACAGGAGGAATAACAAAAACGCCCTGTTTATCGATATAACCCCAACTTTTATGATAAGGTCTGTCTGGATTGAGACAAATACTTACTGGAGCCAACCCTTGTCTAAAAGGCCTAGCACCCTCAAATTGAGGAGTGAAAACATAATGGCCAGTCTTATCAATATATCCCCATTTATCTCCAATACGCACATTAGCCAATCCTTCAGAAAAACCATTGGCGAAATCAAACTGAGGGTTAGCAATATAATTTCCCTGTTTATCAATAAATCCATATCTTTCTCCAACTTTCACAAGAGCTAATCCTTCGGAAAAATCATAAGCAAGATCGTATTGCAATTCGGTAACGGGTTTGCCCTGTTTATCAATAAAGCCATACTTTTCTTCCCCGTAAACATTGCTTGCATGATTATAAACACGAGCAAGACCACCTGAAAAGGGACAGACTCCATCATATTGTGGACTAATAACAATTTTGCCGGACTTGTCTATGAAACCAGCTTTATCGTCTACATACACGAAGGCCATACCTTCATGAAAGCTTCCATCCCAATTTACGCAATAAGACAAAGACTTGTTTTTCGAATCACAAGAAACCATCATAAACATTGATGCAGCAATCATCAAAAAGAGGAAAGCACCGGTTTTTCTCATTGTTTTCATTATGTTTTGTTGATTATTATTGATTGTCAATCAGCATATCCAATTGTGATTGCAGTTCTTCACGATTGGGCAGGTAAAGTTGGTAACGTGCCGCAAAGAGTTGGTTGTCTATTCCTTGGAGGGCATACTCCATCAAAAGCTCGTCCTTCCTCGCTCCCAACACAATACCAACAGGAGGATTGTCATCTGCCTGACAAATCTCATTCTTGAAATAATTCAGATAGAGGTTCATCTGTCCGATGTCGCTGTGCTTTATCTCATCGCGTTTGAGGTCAATCAGCACATAGCACTTCAGGATGGCGTGATAGAACACCAAATCAACCTTGAATCGTCGCGCCCCGATAGGTACGATATACTGTCGGCCTATGAAAGCGAAACCTCGGCCCAGCTCGAGCAAGAACTTCTCCATGTGAGCTTTCAGCGCATCTTCCAAATCCTTTTCCTTGTATCGTTTCTTTTTTGGCAGACCTGTAAATTCCAGCACAAAGGGATCATGAATAATGTCTGCGGCTTTTTGCACCTGATGTCCTTCGTTCGCCAGAGCCAGCACACCCTCCTTGTCAGTACTCAGCGCAAGACGTTGAAACAAAGAGGAGTTGATTTGGCGTTTCAGTTCTCTTACCTTCCAACCTTGACGGACACATTCTTTCATATAGAACTGCATTTCCAAAGGATCATCGCACTTAAGCAGCTCAAAATAATGGCTCCATGTCAATTGGTGAGACAGTGTCTCACTTTTTGGAAAAGTCAGATACAATTTGCGCATATAGATAAGGTTGGAGCGACTGAAGCCCCTGCCTCTCATGCGGGTTAAGTCTTTGGCCAGATTAGTAATCAGCTGTTCTCCATAACGAGCTCTAGTATTACCCCCTTGCTCAAATTCCACAATATACCTACCCGTCTGCCAGTTGGCATCGAGCAGTTCTGTGTTTATGGCAAGTGCTGCATTCTCCTTGGCCCTATCCCATACGTCCGAAATAAGTGAGACAAGTCTCACATATTCCGTATCATCAGTTTGTAGGGCGACTGTTTTTGCCGTTGTCAAGCTTTTATTCTTAATATTGTTTTCAACATCCATGATATTCCCTTTTTCTAAAGTGCAAATTTAGTGATTTTGTTACAATTCTCACAACCCTTTTGAAGTTTTTTGCATTTACTTTATTCGTATCGACTTTAATCAGGTAAAATCACACGTTTTCATTAAGAATATTGAGATAATCGAGACATTGGAAAAAAGGCTGAATGTACCATTAAGCATTCCAATATTAAAGCAGCCAAACAAGTTGCCTAATACATGATCCAAGGCTGGCAGTTTTCTTTTCGGATTGTTTTGCAATCCATAAGAACTATCTACAATTCGTCTAACCCCTCTTTGAGTTGTTTATCATACAATACTGAATCGAAGTATATAAGACCAAGATTTCTTGCACCAAGAAAAAAACCATAAGATAAGTACACCTCTGTCCGACCATCTCCAAACATCCACATACTATCTTCTTTACCCTTATAGCAACTTGAATATTTGTTAAACAAGCCAGTTTTTAAATTGTCGCAAACAAGAGTAAGGGTCTCTGCTGGGGTAAATCCATCATTATCAAGAAATTTTACAATGTACAATTTGTTTTTATAAAAGGAAAATTGAATAACTGGCCACACATGTCCTGCAAATTTAATATCACGTGCCTCAACCATTCCCGTTTTATCTTGTGAAAACTCTATGTGGTTATTCTTTAAATAATTATTTACTTGTGTCTTGGTAGTTGTGCCTAATGTAAAGTCAAGGATATTCCTTTGTATCTGGGCAGAACTAACAATGGCACATACTAAGAAAACCAGAGTGAGAATTGACTTTTTAAACATATTCATCAGTATTTATGGTGCAAAAATAACCAAAATGATCAAAATAATTGTGTTTTTCTCTAGAAGAACTTCACGCCATTTGTAAACTTATTAAACCTCTGCTCCAACTGGTAATTGGTAATCACTGTTACGGCATAAGTATGTCCTTTGCGATAGAAAACCAATCCCCTTTGTTTATAACCTTGTGTTTGCGTATCGCCAACATATCCAATACATCCTTCTTCTCCAACATACACCTTCTTAACATTGGTGAAAGAACTTGTCATCGATTTGATCATATCACCCATAATCTCTTGAAGCTGACTTTCAGTATAATCCCTATATCCAGCAGGCAAATCTGAAACCATAAACTGATAGAACGCCATAGTGGGTTTATTCTCGTCCTCAACACCACCATAATTTAAGGCAAAATCACCAGATGCTTGTCTTGATACATCTTGCAATAGAACGGGTGCCTTCACAGCAACACGTTGTTGGCTGAAAACCTGATAACCTTTCGAACGGTAATACGAAGCGTCTTTTGTTTGGGCAAACGTTGTACTTATTAGTATTAGGAAAATAAATATAATGCTCTTTTTTTTCATTGTAGATTATTGATTGATAATTACTAAAACGTCTGTTTTATTATTTCAAAATCTCCTGATAATTATTGCTCCATAAACACGACAACACCCTGTTTGTTGACATATCCCCATTTTTCCCAAGCAACATATCCTGTAGTTTTTTGCATAACCTTTGCCAAGTCGCCTTTAAAACTTTCAGCCCTATCAAACTGTGGTTTTATTATTATATTACCATTTTTGTCAACATATCCCCATTTTAGCCCTATCCTAATCGCAGCCAAGCCCTCTTTAAAATCAAAAGCATTATCAAATTGTGGATTGATTGCAAAACCACCTTGTTTGTTAATATATCCGTACTTCCCGTTTACTTCAACAACGGCCAAACCATCTTCAAATTCTTCTGCTTCATCAAACTGAGGATTGATTACTAAAACGCCTTGTTTGTCTATGTATCCGTACTTCCCGTTTACTTCAACCACAGCTCGACCGTCGTAAAACTTTTCTGCGTCATCAAATTGGGGGTTGATTACAAATTTTCCTTGTTTGTTAATGTACCCATACTTGCCATTTACCTTAACCACAGCTAAACCCTCATTAAAGCTACCTGCGTCATCAAATTGGGGGTTGATTACGTATTTCCCCTGTTTATCTATATATCCGCTTTTTCCATTTAAACCGACAACTGCTATGCCTTCATTAAAGTCGCCAGCATAGTCAAATTGAGGACTAATTGCATATTTCCCCTGTTTGTCTATATATCCATTTTTTCCATTTAATTCAACAACAGCCAAGCCTTCACTAAAACAATGGGCCTTGTCAAATTGAGGGAAAACAACCATATTTCCTTGAGCATCTACGAATCCCCTTTTTCCAAATTTTTCCATAGTAACTAGAGCCATTCCCTCGTGAAAATAATCAGCGTTATAAAATTGAGGATTAATAACAATTTTCCCATTCGTATCAATGTATCCACATCGAATGCGTACTCCATATTCATATTCGTTTCCATATTCGTCTGTCGCAATTATTTTAGTTGCATCGGGATACTCATCTAGCCCAACCTTTCCTCCAATCCCAATTTCAGCTAATCCTTCGCTAAACTCTTTTGCGGCACTAAACTGTGGACTAATGACAAAAACACCTTCCTTATCAATATATCCCCATTTGTCGCCAACCTGGGCTGGCCATAATTCGACCGTTTTATTCTGTCTTTCCGTGCATGCTACTGTTATCATTAATACGATAGCAGAAAGTGTAATCCATAGTTTTCTCATTTTAATCGGGTTTATTATTGTTTTATTCAACAATTAAAAAATATTTAGTATTGGCTGTTAAACAGTTCTACTTCTGTTGGTTGTATGACCATATCCATAGTTTCAAGAATGTTTCTGTCAATGATAGGCGTTTGTCTAACAACATCTTGTATATCTTTCTTTAGCCACGAAACATCCCATAGTGTATCATTAGACTCTCCCGTAATAATTTTGCATAACCCTTCATCATACTGCTTCTTTGGAAGCCATTTGTATGTCAACCTTTGCATCCAAACATCAAGATGACCAACATTTGGCGTTTCTGAAAACTTCGCTTGAATCTTATTTATGCAATCCTCAACTCTTTTTTTGTCTGGTTCTATAGAAAAGATTTTACTCAAAATTGAAATAACAACAGGCCAAGATTTTGGATTATTTTGAGCGATGTCCACCAATATGCTTATCAACACCCTTTCGTCTTGCTCTTTGAATAAGTTGAGAGGATAAATGCGACTATAAAACTGATCCAGTGCTTTGTTAACACTACCACTATTTGGCCATTTTTGTGCTAAATCATGGATGATTAACAAATGCTTCTGCAAAGTCGTTTCTTCTTGCTTTGCCAAATTCCAAAACACTTTGTCGGGTTTGATAGAATCTCGTATTATATTAGATGAGATAAATGTCTTTTGAGTATTAAGCTTAAAATTCAGTTCGGCGAGTTCTTCGGACAAAAGTTTTAGGATTACAACGACATCTTCTTGTGATTTTGCGAAGATTCTATAATCATCTCTGTATCGCAGAATTTTATAGTCGGAGCCTATTCTGGAATTTTTTTGAATCCGTTTTATAAGCTTCATGTCAACATAACCCAATACCATTTCAGCTATAAAATCCATCAATACACTGCCTTGTGGAATACCATTAGTTTGTCCATACGACATCGCTTGAATGACAGCATCAATTCTATCGCCAAAATAATCATCCTGATCACTTTTGGGCTTTATCCTATTATTCTTTATAACCTCTTTATTATGTAGAGACCAAGGAATAGCATGTGTATATATCGTTCCATAACAATCAGAAATATCGGTAATAGCAAAGCACTTAAAATCAAGAGACAATTCAATTGATTTTTGCTCAATCTGGTGCCACCAATTTGTTACTGCTAATGCTTTATCTTTCATGTCTGCTTTGAAAAGAAGAGGAAGACTATAGCAATCTATGTGATCATTTGAAAACAACTCAAATCTATCTTTAATAGTTTTCCAGTTTTCTTCTTTTGTTATATCATGAACGAGAAATACATAAAAAACAGGGTTGATGACCTGTAAAGGCCTCCATGAATAACGGCCGTCTTTGTTCTGATAAAATCTATGATTAATACCCTCTATATTTTTGGGCTCCTTCTCGTTGTTCTGCTGCTTCTTTGGTAAACCATGATTAAATAATACTTCTGCAAATTCTTTGTCTTTAGTCTTATTTGAAATGCTGTTCAATAACGGCTGAAAATCAAAATAAATCGGCAGATCGATGCTACAATAGGATTCCTTTCGTAGAAAGAATTTTCTGGCATCTTCAGCCGAGAGGGTCAATATTGTGTTGCTTTGATACATTCGTCTGTATTATTACGGTAGTCACACATGTTTATGCCTGCAAATATATAAATTATTGCTTATTCGTCAACAAACTTTGAGAATAATTTAATAACAACCGAATCTCTGAAATTGCCTCCGTAATTGAACATCAGGTTGTCTCCTAAACCCAGATAGTATTATACCTTCAATAATCAAAGATAGCCCGTGCCCAGTACAGCTTCATGTACTCGAATGCGCTGCTGTTGCCGTAGGGATACGGATTCAGCCTCAAGATATCAGGATGGGACACCATGAAATAATAATGAATCCTGGCATGATAGTCTTCTAGACTTCTTGTATGTCTTGTTCGGTGGAACTCAAAGCGTTTTTCTGGGTTCTGTATGAAATGACTTTTAGGTGTATGAAATGCCGCTTAGGTTATGATTTCGTAACTACTGAACTAATCATTCAAAAACGACCTGCTTCTTATCATATTCTTATTTCTTCGTTATCTTTTTTCTTTCTGCGTGGAATATAATCAGAAACAACCATCAGCACAAAAAACAAAAAGAGACCACCCATAAAATAAGGATGCAATATTGTCATGACAACCAAGATGCCTATCGAAATAAGTAACTGCAACCAAGTCGGCAGTTCTTCCTTATTCATATCTAGCTGTTCTTCTCCAAACCATTTCTGTTCTTCCTCATTCCACCAGACTAGCTGTTCTTTTCCATAAATCTCACTGAACTTTTTCTCGTGTATAATATTAGATGCTTTCATTTTCTTGTTTGTTTTTTTTCATATTTTCCTCATTACCAAGTAATTGATATTTCTCCATTTACTGCTGACTTTGGGCATGACGAGGCAAAAGTAGCAACAAGTTTGGAATGCAAAGATAGCGTTTTCGTTGAAATGTACGAAATGGCTCGAAAAATGTATGAAATAAAAAAAGCCGCCCATTATGGCGGCTTCTTTCGTTTTGCTCTCGGGGTTGGCTTCTTCCGTTTCCTGACGTTGAGCGGCTTGCTGTCGGGGAAGACTTGGTTGTAGGCGGCGTCGAGGGAATAATTTGCAACAACCTCATCGTGTCCGGCAGGGTTGAGCCGTCAGGTTCAACACTATCTGTGTTATCTGTGCTATCTGTGTAACAAAGACGTGTTTTTTCTTGTGGGCTGTCCCTCAGTCATTTACCCGACAGCAAACGACAACAAACGACTACTGTCGACAACAAACGTTTAATCAACGGATAATTCTTGACAGAGTTCGCATCTTTGCAGGGTAAAACTTTTTAAACCTACAGATATGGAAACACAAGACAACAAACCCATTCAGATTCCGATGGAAAACGGCAAAGAAGCCCTCAAACAACGTCAAGAAATCATCTCACAAGTGTATCGCAAATGGACGGAGGAAAACCCAGACAAAAGAGTATACAACCGCTCGTTGAAAGATTATATCAACATACGCTATCTGTCCATAACCGAGACAATGCGCCACGCGTCAAAAACATTCTCTTCTACCTTGGCACTCCTTCAATTGGATACCATATTGCGTTATTCTGTGGTTTACGGCAAACCTAAACCTCCCAAAAAAAGAGTCGCCAATCAAAAGATGTTCTCCTACATGCTTGAGATGCACTATGAACTTATAGGCATTGGACTGGTGAAAATGATGGTCGGAGTGAAGCGCACAGGAGAAAAAATACAGTATTGCATTACTGCGATAGAGGCATAAAAAAAAAGAAATCGACAGGTTGGCTCGCTCGAAAGGTCATCACCAAATTATGGACGTCTAAACTGGACTGTTCCCCTATTGATTTCGCCTGCAAAAATACAACTTTTTCCTGACCCCGCAAGGGAACAACAAAAAATACTAAAATCTCAAATCCAAGTAAACCCCCGAAAAAGAACTGCAACGGTGCAACGCGCAACGTTTTGCCCGTTCAGCACGAGGGATGGCGGATTGAGTCCGCCATGAGGGGCTCGCGGCGAACAAATGATACTATTCTTCCCCAGTATCCGCTATCTCTTTTGCTTCTGCATCTTCGGTGGGCAGCAAGTAGTCGGAAGCTCGCTCGTGGGAAATGACACTGCGGCCAATTTGCTTCTCCACCTCATCACGGGCCGCTTTGGCGGCTTTGCCTCCGCTTTGCGCCACCTGCTTGTTCTCTTTCATCGTCTTTGGGTTACGGTTGCGAGAAATTTCGGTGGTGGCAGCTTGATGGGCTCGGCCTTCTTGGAGGGAATGGACTGGATAATGCGCAACATCTGCTGTAAATCAGCAACATCGGTATCGCGATTCTTGCCGTCAGCAGCAGGTAATTTCAACTGCTTACAAATTTGTAAGCAGTTCATCAGCGCCTTCCTCCTTTAGGCAACTTTTCCCTACCTTTGCCCTCATAAAATCTCCACCATGAATCATAACCACATAGCACCCTTCTTCCTGGTCGCCGGACTGCTTGTGATGGGCGCCTGCGACGGGAGGACGCATAGGGCGCCGGCGGAAGAAAGCGTGACGCTGCCTGCCGTCGAGCAGCAGCCCGCACCCGTAGTGGTTCCGTTGGAGCCTGCTGCACCTGAAACGGTTGCGCCGGCCAACACAACGAGGGAGAAGCAGAAACCACGAAACGCAACGCCATCGGCAGCACACAACGACGCAGACAACCTGCGCGGATGGGATCCCGCCTCGGAAGACGACACCCACGACAACGGCATGCGACGCTATATGGAAAACGACGACGAGGAGGGTTGGGACTAAGGCTTCACCTGCGCAGGTGTCAAGGTGTCAAGGTGTCAAAGTGTCAAAGTGTCAAAGTGATTTTTCACCCTGAAAATACTTCTAATATAAATATTAATATTTATATTAGAGCACTCTTTGACACTTCGAAAACGAGTTTGACACTTTGACACGCGTGACACGCAAAATGTCTTTTCCTGATTTTGGTTGACAGTTTTTGAGTTATTTTCCTGATGAGGTTGTCACCCGTTTACTGAACGGGTTGACAGATTCCTGACATCGTTGACATTGTTCCTGATTTGGTTGACA
>Ga0310690_10008515_pt1 | contig 12999 bp, 11 predicted proteins | sample AusTroGonzalo_MG_2_FD_207661 | JGI IMG/M metagenome (GOLD analysis project Ga0310690, IMG submission 207661) | Bovine rumen microbial communities from tropical cattle in Woodstock, Queensland, Australia - Gonzalo_04 (v2) (version 2) | ecosystem: Host-associated > Mammals > Digestive system >... | reverse complement strand
TTTTCCATTAAATATTTAGAAACTTCACCTCTGGAAACGGAGGCACTTAAAATTTGGACTAATGAAATTAGAGCGTATTACAGCAAACCGCTTGCCATTCGTGATAAGGATTATTGGTACTACAGAATAGGTGAAGATAAAATAGATAATCTTGGAGATTACTACAAAGCTATAGACATAAGCTTTGGAAGGGAACCAAGGTAAAAGGTAATAAATTCTATGCAAGCCGCTCACAAGAGCGGCTTTTTTTATATCCTCTCTTAATCAGGCTTATTGACTTTAAAACCCTCTTATCGTAAAATATCAATTCCTAATAAAAATATATAACTCTCTTTCGAGCAACTATAAAAAGGTCGTCACATGAACTTCGAAGATCCGAAATATCGTGAAACTTTCTGGCACACCGCGAGCCACTGCCTGGCTCAGGCGGTCCTGCGCCTTTACCCTGATGTTAAGCTGGCCATCGGCCCGGCTATTGAAGAAGGTTTTTACTATGATTTCGACACGCTGACGCCTTTCTCTCCCGAAGACTTAGTCAAGATCGAAGAGGAGATCAAGAAGATCGCCGCCGCCGATTATAAGCTGGAGCGCGAGGAATGGTCCAGGGAGAAAGCCCTGGAGTATTTCAAAAGTAAGGACCAGACTTACAAAGTCGAGATCATAGAAGATCTTGGCGCCGAGGAAGTCTCCGTTTACAAGCAGGGCGAATTCTTAGACCTCTGCCGCGGCCCGCACCTTGAATCTACCGGCCCCGTGAAGGCCGTGAAGCTTCTTTCCGTGGCCGGCGCCTACTGGCGCGGCGACGAGCATCGTCCGATGCTGCAAAGGATCTACGGCGTGGCTTTCCCGACCCAGGAACAACTCGACGAATATCTGAATTACCTTGAGGAAGCCAAGAGAAGAGACCACCGCGTCCTTTTGAAGGACATGGACTTAGGCAGCTTCCACGAAGAGCTGGGCCCGGGCCTTATGGTCTGGCATCCCCGCGGCGCCTGCATCAGGAATGAGATCGAGAATTTCTGGCGCAACGAGCATCTTAAGAACGGTTACGATCTGGTCTATTCCCCGCACGTCGGCAAATCGACGCTTTGGGAGACCAGCGGACACCTTTCCTTCTATCGCGAAAATATGTTCCCCTCCATGGATGTTCCCCTGGACAATGACCAGACTCAGGAATATTTCGTGAAGCCGATGAACTGCCCCTTCCATATTCTCATTTACAAGAACAAGACCAGATCTTACCGCAACCTGCCCATGCGTATGGCGGAACTCGGTACGGTCTATCGTTTTGAGAGAAGCGGCGTGCTTCACGGTCTTCTGAGAGTCAGAGGCTTCACGCAGGACGACGCCCACATCTTCTGCCGCGAAGACCAGATGGAAGAGGAACTCGAAAGGACTCTGAAATTCTGCCTGCAGATGCTGCACAACTTCGGCTTTACCGAATACCACGTCTATATCTCCACCCGCCCGGAAGGCAAGTGCGTTGGCGAGGAGAGCCGCTGGAACGCCGCTCAGACCGCCCTCGAAAAGATCGTGGCCAAGCTCGGATTGAAGTACGACATCGACAAAGGCGGCGGCGCTTTCTATGGTCCCAAGATCGACATCAAGATCAAAGACATGCTGCACCGCGAATGGCAGTGCTCGACCATCCAGTTCGACTTCAATCTGCCTGAGCGCTTCAATATGACCTACGTTGGCGAAGACGGGCAGGAACATGTGCCTTACATGATCCACAGGGCGCTTTTGGGCGCCATAGAGCGTTTCTTCGCGGTCTATCTGGAGAACTGCGGCGGCAACTTCCCCTTGTGGCTCGCCCCCGAGCAGGTCAGGATAGTGCCGATTAAGGACGCTCACCTTGACTACGCCAAGGAAGTGCTCGCGGCCTTGCAGGAACGCGGCCTCAGGGCGACCGTTGACGAGACCCACCGCCCGATGGGCGCCAAGGTCCGCCAGGGCAAGATGGACAAGGTTCCCTATACGCTCGTTCTGGGCGACAAGGAAGCAAATGAGAAGACCGTGTCGGTCAGGACCAGATCCGGCAACCAGGCCAACGCTCTGCCGCTTGAAACGCTTATCAATTCCCTCTGCAAGGAGCGCGACACGCACGCTCCCAGCGGCGAATGGGATAAAACCGAATAACTAAAAAGAGGACAAAACTATTCGTAAGTACAATCAAACCGATACGACCAGGGTCAACGAGGATATCAAAGCCCCGGAGGTGCGCCTGATCGCCGACGACGGCAAACAGCTTGGCATAGTCACCAGGCAGCGCGCGCTGGAAGAGGCCGAAAAGAGAAATCTTGATCTGGTGGAAGTCGCTTCCGGCGCCCAGCCTCCCGTCTGCCGCATCATCGATTACAGCAAGTATCGCTATGAGCAGACCAGAAGGGAAAAGGACTCCCGCAAGCAGAGCCAGAAGACCCGGACCAAAGAGATCAAGTTCAGACCCGGCATCGACAGCGGCGATTTGGAAACGAAGAAGAAACACATAATGGAATTTTTGGCGGACGGTTTCCACGTAAGAGTGGTCTGCTTCCACAAGGGCCGCGAAGCGGCTCACCAGGAAATGGGGCAGGAGCTCTTGGTGCGTCTGACCGAAGAACTGAAGGATTTTGGCGCGGTAGAGATACCCGTCAAGAAAATGGGCGCGAATTACACTATCGTTTTTGGGCCTGTGAAGGCCAAGAAATGAAAAGCGTCGTACGGGGAAAACAGACTCCTCCTCGACGCGCGCCTAAAATTAACTAAATAAAAAAAGACAGGAGCAATTATGCCAAAAGTCAAAACCAAAAAGTCTGTGAGCAAGCGCTTTTCCGTCACTAAGAGCGGCAAAGTGAAACGCACAAACACCAAGTCCCGTCACCTGATGACCGGGAAGACCAGAAAGAACAAACGTTCTTTCCGTGACACGTCCATTTGCGGCACCACCGATGCCCGCAATGTCAAAGAAATGCTGCCGTATGGTTAAGGGCCACCAGCGGTATAATCAAATCATAGGAGAATCTACTTATGCCAAGAGCCACTAATAGTCCCGCCAGCAGGGAACGCAAACGCAAAATGCAGAAACTCGCCAAGGGTTTCTTCGGTCTGCGCCGCAACGGTAACCGCAACATGCAGGAAACCGTGGTCCGCGGTCTGGTTTACCAGTATCGCGATCGCCGCAACAAAAAGCGCAGCTTCCGCGCCTTGTGGATCACCCGTATCCACATCGCCGCCAACGAAGCCGGCATTTCTTACAACGCTTTCATCTCCGGCTTAGCCAAAGCCGGCGTGACGCTGAACCGCAAGGTTCTCGCCAATCTGGCCGCCACCGAGCCCAAGGTTTTCGCCGAACTCGTGAAAGTCGCCAAAGAAGCGTAAAGACGTTTTGTGCGTTAAAATAAAAAAGCCCTCCGCAAGGAGGGCTTTTTTTATCACTGGATCTCATCGCTTGGGGCTGGCTCTTTCGACGCCTCCTCAAGAAGAGCTTTCTCCTCTTCGTCAGAGACGACTTTGAAAGCGCAGTAGGCGGTGAAGAGGAGGACCATGCCGGCGTAGATGAAGCAGAAGGCCATGGTCACTTCCTCCAGGGAATTCTCGACGATGATCCTCGCTATGCCGCCAATCACTATGAAGACGAGTCCGAAGATTCTCAGCAGCACGCGGCTTTCCTTGAAACTTACCCAGACATTGAAGAAGAGGTAAGAGAACCAGATCAGGAAGAAGAGATTGGAGTAGAAAGCCTCAGGCAGGAGATACAAGGCGTCACCGACTTTCGTGCCGGTGCCGATGTTGCAGAGCAGGAAGATCGCCGTGATCAGGACGGGCAGGAAATAAGTGACCTTGGCGCGGGCTTTGGGGCCGGTCTTCCAGAAGAATATGAAGGCGTACGCGGTGACAGCCAGCTCCAAAGTATAGAAGATAGAGGTGAAGACTGAGTAGGGGATGTTTTTCTTGAAGACGGCCAGGCTCAGGTGATTGTTGAACCAGTCAGAACCCCAGATGCCTTCGAAAGCAAGGATGTAGAGGACTACGGACGTTTCCAGAAAAGCGACGACGTAAGCGGTCTTGGAGAATTTCTCATTGAATTCCCTGATCTGAGGTGAACAGGCCAGGCCCCAGAAGACCAGCGCGTTCAAAGAGAGCTGAAGCGGCCTGAAGGGGAGGATGTTCCCGAAGATGAACTGAGCCATGCCGAGCGTGGCGAGGGCCGCGGCGAAAGATACGACGCTTTTCCTTAAGTAGGCATTCAAGGAAAAAACGCCCATGACAAAGAAGATCCCTATATAATAGAAACTGCTGCCGAAATCGTCGTCGGCCATGCCCTTGATGAAAAGCAGGACGACCAGCGCATAACTGAGGACGTCATGAAGTTTGTAATTTCTGACGAAGCCGACAAGCAGCGAAAAAATCAGGATGCATCCGAGCTTCGTTTTGTCTTGCCAGAGGGAAGGCAGCAGGTGCCAGAGCGCGAAACCAATGAGAGCCGTGCCCATGGCGGCCAATATTTCGGGAAAAGCTTTGAAGATCTTTTTCGTGGAAGGAGCGAATGCCAAACCGTGCAAAGCGATGCCGCAGCACAAAAGAAACCATTTGGAGGAAAAAATATTATTCCAGTAGTTAATAAGAAGAATGAGCAAACCTATGCCCATGGCGATGCAGCCAAGGATCGCAATGAACTGCACGGTGTCTTTTTTGGCGTTGATCTCTTTGGTCTTAAATTTTTCATTGTTTTCCATAGAAACCTCCTTGATTATGTTGCCGCTTATATCTTAACATAAAAGAGAGAAAATTGAAAGGTAAACAATTTACTCGGAAATTATATTTTATATCTTGCGTTATATACAATAGTTAGAAGAATATGCCAAGGCCTTTCAAAAAGGCCAAAATTACCAGAACAGGGGAGATGAATCGCACTACGAACAGCCAGAGCTTGGAAAAGAGCCAGTCGAAGGCATTGAAGCAATTCATCTCTTCCAAGGCTTTTTTGTTGCCCCAGACATAGCTCACAAAAAGCAGCGTCATTAGTCCGGCCAGAGGCATGAGCCAGAGGCAGGTGGTGTTGTCGAGTATCGCGAAGAAAGATTCGGAGCGCAGTTTCAGAGTCTCGGTGAAGAATTGCCCCAGCTTCGGAACGTTCGCGAAGTTCGCCGCAGAGACCGCAGTCAAAGGAACGAGCGGGCCCAGGACGATGATGAGAAGCCAAACTGCCTTGGCGCGCGAAAGGTAAAGTTTCTGCATGATGCCTTGCACAGCGCCTTCCAGCATGGAAATGGAGCTTGTAAGCGCAGCCAGAAGCAGCGTGAAGAAGAAGAGCGTTCCCCAGAGAGCGGACAAGGGAAGTTTTCCGAAAGCGATGGGCAGGACTTTGAAGACCAGCGAAGTTCCTTCTTCCGGAGAGAGCCCGGTGGAGAAAAGCAAGGGGAAGATGGCAAGGCCTGCGAGAATGGAAGCGATGGTGTCCAATATGACGATCGTGAAGGCTGTCTTGGGCAGCGAGCTGGAGCGCCCCAGATAGGAGCCGTAGGCGATACCTACGCCTGATCCCAAGGAGAGCGTGAAGAAGGCCTGCCCCAGGGCCGCCATGACGCCTTCAGCGGTCATTTTCGAGAAGTCAGGCATGAAGAGGAAGCGCAAACCTTCCTTGGCGTTCGGCAGAGTGAGCGCTCTTATGATGATCACGACGATCAGGATGAAAATGAGCGGCATGAAGATCTTGGAGAAACGCTCTATGCCTTTCTGCACGCCGGCCATGACGATGAAGGCGGTGGCGAGGAAGAAAGCGGCACCGGCCGCGATAGTAACCCAGTAAACTCCCCCCGAAGCTGTGACGATATTCCCGAGCAGTTCAGAGGAAACCGCGGGCTCGCGGAAGATCTTCCCCAAGGGAGATATGATCGTGTAAATGATGATCCAGCCTCCCACTACGGAATAGAAGACCGCGATCATAAGAGGAGTCAAAAACGTCACCGTAAAGCCAAGGAATCCCCAGCCGAAAAGCAGAGCGCCCAAAGCGAAAAAGCCCGCGACGCCGGCGTGGAAATACATCCCCTTGAAAACAAAAGCCGCCGCGCCAAAAATTAGCGCAACGGCTGTCAGAAACGAAAGCTTAGTTCTTTTGGGAGCCAATTCCGTCATGGCTTCCAAAGGCCCTTTCCCGGAAGCACGGCCCAAACTTAGTTCGCAAAGCATAATGGGAAGACCGATCAGGAAGATGGCGGCGAGATAGACGAGCATGAAAGCCGCACCGCCGTATTTTCCCATGATGTAGGAAAAGCGCCAAATGTTACCAAGACCGATGGCGGAACCCGCCATGGCCAGAACGAAACCTTTGGAGGAAGTCCAGAACTCTTTATTTGGGCTCACCTAAAAACTCCCAGCCCGTCCAGAAAAGCCAGAAGCACAAGGAGGGGCGAAATGAAACGGATGAAGAAGGCCCACATAACGCAGGGTGACAAGGGCGAAGAATCGCCTATAGCGTTGTATTCATGCACTCCGGACAGAAGATGCCAGAAGTGCGTATCCATGGCGCCGGTGGAGCCGCTGCGCATTTCCTTGACAGCGTTCTTGGGACCCCAGACCCAGCCGGCGTACAGCAGCGTCAAGAAGCAGGCAATGGGGATGAGCCACTGACAGGAGGCGTAGTCGAAAGCGTCGAACAGGCTTCCCTGGGTGGACAGGAAAGTCTTCTTAACGAATTCTCCCAACGAAGGGAAGTTCGAGTAGTCGCCGGAACTGAGGGCGATTATGCAGGAGACCGTGCAGAGGCAGGGGACGAGTATGAGAAGGACTTTGCTGCGCTTCCACTTCAATTCCTCCACCATGAGGCAGACAGGGCCTTCCAGGAGCGAGACGGCGCTGGTCAGGGCCGCGATGAGAACGGCCACGAAGAAGATCAGGTTCCAGATGGTGGACAAGGGCAATTTCTGAAAAGCCAGCGGCAGCACTTTGAAGATCAGAGACGGTCCGCTGTCCGGCGCGAAGCCCATGGCGAAGACCACCGGGAAGATCGCCAATCCGGCCATGACGGAAACGAGCGTGTCGAGCATGGCGACCGTGACGGTGGAGCGGGGGAGATTGTTGTCCTTCTTAAGGTAAGCGCCGTAGGTTATGGTTATGCCCATGCCCAGAGAGAGGGAATAGAAAGCGTGTCCCAAAGCCGCCAGCACGGATTTTCCCGATAAATGCGAGAAGTCCGGCACGAAAAGAAACTTCAGGCCTTTGGTGGCGTTGGGCAGAGTCAGCCCGCGGAAGATAAGCACGATGAGAAGGAGGAAAAGAACGGGCATGAAGATCTTCGAGAAGCGCTCAATGCCTTTCTGCACGCCGATCCAGATGATAACAGCCGTTGTCAGCATGAAGACCAGCGTCGCCAGGAGCGGAGCCGTCCAGGCGCCCTTGGGCGCCATGATGATGGGAGTCATGATGGCGGAGGCTTCCTCCACGGTCTGGACGTTCAGCTGCCCAAGGAGAGATTTGCAAACGTAGATGAGCGTCCAGCCGCCTACCACGCCGTAATAGACGAGAATAAAAAGGGGAGTGACGGCGCCGTAAACAACGCCCAGCGTCACCCAGCCGAAGCGCAAAAAGGAAACACCGACTATGGAAAGCAGCGCCGCGTAGAAATACTGTCCGAAGCTCAGGGCCGCCAGCGCTCCCAAAAGCGAAACGGCGCCGAGGAAATTGGAGAGCTTGGATCTGGAGGGGCCCAATATATGGAAGGTCCTGACAGGGTTGGACTGGGCGGCCCGGCCCATGGTCAGTTCGCAGAGCATAATGGGGATGCCGACCAGAAAGACGCAGCCCAGGTAAACAAGCAGGAAGGCGCTGCCGCCGTTCTGTCCGGTTATGAAGGAAAAGCGCCAGATGTTGCCGAGCCCCACGGCGGAACCGGCCATGGCCATTATGAATCCGAAAGAGGATCCCCAGTGTTCTTTTTTCTCAGACATTTAGCTTTTTTCAATAAGCGCGCAGGCTAGGGCGGCGATGCCTTCCTTTCTTCCCGTAAAGCCTAATTTTTCCGTAGTGGTGGCTTTGACGCTGACGCAGTCGAGGGATACGCCGCAGCAAGACGCCAGTATCGCCCGCATCCCGTTAACGTAAGGGCTGATCTTCGGTTCCTGCGCGATGATGGTTATGTCGAAATTAACGATTTTATAATTGTTTTTATTAAGGAGCGCGACGACTTCTTTTAAAAGCGCGGTGCTGTCGGCTCCTGCGTATTTGGAATCGGTGTCCGGAAAAAGTTTGCCGATGTCGCCCAAAGCGGCGGCGCCAAGGAGCGCGTCCATCAAAGCGTGGGTCGCCACGTCCGCATCGGAATGGCCGAGCAGGCCCAGTTCATAAGGAATACTGACGCCGCAAAGCTTGAGAGCTCTTCCCGGCGCGAAAGCGTGAACGTCGAATCCCTGGCCTATTCTTAACATCAGATGAACTGCTCCAGGAAGCGGATGTCGTTATCGTAGAAGAGGCGGATGTCGTCGATGCGGTACTTCAGGATCGCCAGACGCTCGACGCCGAGGCCGAAGGCGTAGCCCGTGATGTCGGGATCGGTGTAGCCGGCGGCCTTGAAGACATTGGGATGCACCATGCCGGCGCCAAGTACTTCCACCCAGCCCGTGCCTTTGCAGACGCTGCAGCCTTTGCCGCCGCAGACCGTGCAGGTGATATCGACTTCCGCGCTAGGCTCCGTGAAGGGGAAGAAGCCCGGGCGCAATCTGATGGAAGCCTGCGGACCGTAGTAGATCTTCGCGAAATTCATCAGCGTTCCCTTAAGCTGCGCGAAGGTCACGTTCTTGTCCACATACAATCCTTCGATCTGATGGAAGATGGTGTAGTGGGAGGCGTCGATCCTTTCGTTCCTATAAACTCTGCCGGGCGCGATGAAGCGGATGGGAGGCTGCTGCTTCTCCATCGTCCTGGCCTGCACCGGCGAGGTGTGGGTGCGCATCAATATCTTGTTGCCGGACTCGGCGACGTCCTTGGGCGACTTCACAAAGAAGGTGTCCTGCACGTCGCGCGCCGGATGGGTGTCGGGAATGTTGAGGGCGTCGAAGTTGTGCCATTCGTCCTCCACGTCCGGGCCTTCCTCAATGGTGAAGCCCAATCTCAGGAAGATGTCGGAGATCTCTTTCAGAGCCGCTGAGGTCGGATGGATGGAGCCTACCGAGGCGAAGCGCCCGGGCAGCGTCACGTCGATCATGTCCTTTTTCAGTTTGGCGGTGTCTTCCGCCACGAGAAGGGCGATGCGGCGGTCGGAAAGCGATGTGGAGACGGCGGTCTTCGCTTCGTTCACGATCTTGCCGAAAGCCGGCCTTTCCTCGTTGGAAAGGTCTTTCATGCGGGACATGTAAGCGGAAAAAGAGCCCTTGCGTCCCAAATATTTGATGTCAAGTTCGGCCAGTTCGGCTGTGCTTTTGGCAGCCTCTATAGCCGCGACCGCTTCGTTTTTAAGATTTTCCAGTTCGTTAGCGATTTGTTCCAGCATAAAAATATTCCTTAATTTTATTTTATTTATTATATCAGAAAGTCCCGCCCTTTGGGGTTAGAGCCGGATATTCGTAAAAAACAGATACATCTTTTTTGCTATAATTAATTTAAGTTGCTAATGTCCGTTTAATCAAGCAAGGAGTAGAAAACATGAAAACCTCCAAACTGATTTTTCTCTTTTTAGCTTACGCTTTCGTTTGCTCCCTTAACGTCCAAGGCGCCGGTGCGACCCAATGGGAAAAGGCTTTCGGAGGCGAAGGCTACAAAAAGCACGAATTTTCTTATTTCGATTTTTACTATCCTGAAAAATGCATGGCGCCCGGCGGCAAGAAAGCGGAGGCAAACGGACCTTTTTACAGCGAAGAAGAAAAAGTGGAAAGGCTAAAGATCGATCTCAGGAACGCCGAAGAGGAGAAACTCGACATTGAAGCGCAGATCGCCTGGCTTGAAGACACCGACGAAAAGGAAATGAAAATAGCCAAGGAAAAACTGGCTGCGGCGACGGAAGAAGTAAAGAGGTTGAAGGAAGCCGTGGCCTTGCTCGATCCGAATTTCGCAGCCAAAGAGGGAATCGACGTCAGCAAGTTGAACGCAGAAAAAGGCCAAGAAGCCAAAAAGCCTGTTAAGAAAGGCAAAGAGCTGCACGAGGAAGAAACGTACAAATACTACAATTTTGAAGAGCTGAACGAAAACTTGGAAAACATTTACAGAGACGCCACGGAAAGATTGAATTGCTATGACATGGTAAATTATTCCGTTTCGCACGCCAAGATCTATTTCGTGACCAATCCGAAAATGTTCGCCAGCCTCAAGGGCAAAGATCGCCTGACGCCTGCCAAGAATGTTTACACCGACAGGAAGGCTCGCTCCGTCTTGGTGTTCGTCAGCCCGAATATCAGCAAGCGTCTGCTCGAATCCGTCGGTTACGGCGTAGCCAGCATGGTTTTGGAGGAACACTTGGCTTTGTCCAATCCTAAAGGCGAGCTTTGCGACGCTTTCAAAGTCGGATTTGCCGCCTTGTGCTCGGGCCTTGGCGATTGCGTTGAGCCCAATAAGATCGTGGAATCCAAGTATCTTTTGGAAAACAAACTGCTTTTGCCATCGGAATTATTCCTGCCTTCCAAATTGGAAGACCCTGAAAGGAGGCTGTATTTCACAAGGCAGTCGAAAGCCGTGGTCTCGTATATTTACAACGCCAGCAAAGATAAATTCATAAGTTATGTCAAGACGGTCTCCGGCGGCAATTCCGGATTCCGCAACAGTTTCCAGAATCTTTACGTTTCCAAGGTCTGGGCCAACAATTACGACGATTTCTGCAACGATCTGAGTTTCAGGGTCTTCTTCCCGCTGACCAAGGAAGCCACCGATCCGGAGGCATACGCTGAATGGAACAAAGCTATAGCCGAGGAAGACGCTAATTTTTCGGGTGGGACGGAGAAAGATAAAAAACTTAAACCTCGCAAACGCATCCACTGGAGAAACGGACACAAATATATAACCTATGAAGAAAGATGATTTTTTACCAAAGACAATGAAAACTATCGCTTCGATCGCGGCGCTTGCGGGCGCCTTGGTTTGCACGGCCGCTGAGCCCCAGCCCGAAGGGGCCGGGCTTAAGAAACTTGGCGCTATGCTTGACCTTTCGCGCGGACGCGTCTACAAGGTCCCTTATTTGAAGAACTGTTTTGAGCGCATGTCCAAGATGGGCTACAACAGTGTCATGCTCTACACCGAGGACACCTACCGCTTGGAAGGCGTGCCGAAGTGGGGCTTGACGCGAGGCGGCTACACTATGGAAGAAATTAAGGAGATCAAAGCGGCCGCGGATGCTAACGGGCTTGAATTCGTTCCCTGCATCCAGACGCTCGGGCATCTTGAAAAGTGGCTGCGCTGGAGCGATTCGAAGGACGTGCGCAACAACGACGGGACGGTGCTGGTGGGCGAGCCGAAAACCTATGAGCTCATCGAAAAGATGATCGCGTTCTGGCAGGAGGCCGCCGGCGGCAGCCGTATCCACGTCGGCATGGACGAGGCGTGGGGCTTCGCGGACGACGAATATGCCAAGCGCAACGGCAAGCGTCCGAATTTCGACGTTTTCCTTGAGCATCTGAAAAAAGTCTGCGAGATCTGCAACCGCCACGGCTACAAGGAAGTCCTGATTTGGAGCGACATGTTCTACGGCTTGTACCGCGACAGCAACGGGGCCTCCGCCAAGGAGATCTCAGAAAAGATCCCTCCCGGCGTGCGCCTTGTCTTCTGGGAATACTACAATCTGGACGCTGATTATTATCGCAAGACCATCGACGGACACACCGAACTTAACGGCAAACCGGTCTTGGCGGGCGGCGCCCTGGTGTGGGACCGCTTCATTCACTTCCGTGAGTATACGCTCAAAGCCTTGGGCACATTTCTTTCCGCCGCAAAGGATAAGGAGTGCCCTGAGATGTGGATCACTCTCTGGGGCGACAACGGCGCCTATCATATCCCTGAGATCATCGACGAAGCCATGTTCACCTGCGCCGAACTTGCCGCCGGACGCCCCGTGGAGCCAAACGACGACAATTGCGCGCGCTTCAAAGCGATTACCGGCATGGACTTCAAGACCCTCGCCAAGATCTCCGACATCCAGAGCCACCCGAACTTCAATCTGGGGAAGCACGACACGACCTTCTTCTATGACGATCCGCTTTACATGCTCGAGATAAGGAACGCCCTCGCGAAGTGGGACGGCGACGGCGTAAACCGCCTCCGCGCCTGGCGCGACGCCCTTGCCGAAGTGGAAGCGGGAGCGAAGGAGTCCGGCGCCCCCGTCTCCTGCGCTTACAGTCGCGCGACGCGGACAAAATTAGACTATTCGCTCGCTATGCTGGAAGCATGGAAGGCTAAAGACGCCGAGAAGATAAAAGAGGCCGCGGCGAAGCTCGACAAGGCGGTAGATGCCATGCGTGAATTTTGCGAGATCTACCGCGACAACTGGAACGAGACCAGTCAGCCCTTCGGCTTCGATCTTATCCAGAAACGCAATGTCAGCGTGCTTGCGCGCCTGGAGGAGGCCAAGCGCCGCGTAGACGAATATCTAGCAGGAAAGGCGGCTACGATCCCCGAGTTCGACGAGGCTATGCTGCCTTTAGGCAATACGTGGTAATATTGGCGTTAAATGAAGAATTATGGATATGAAAAAAGCTGTTTCGATTTTATCCCTGGTTGGCGCGGCGACGCTGGCGATTGGCGCTCTGTGCGTCTCCGCAGACGAGCCCGCCACCGCTAATGATGTTAAGGAATGCACTGAGATGCCGTTTGTCAATATTTTAAAACCAGACAAGATCCTTGTGGACGGCGCGGAAGATTCCGCCGGGCGCGTGAAACTGTCAACCCGCACCGAACCGCGTCAGGAAGTATCGATCACAGTTTCCGGCGAAGCTCCCATATCCAAGGTGGAGCTTATTTGGAACGTCTCGCTCCCGAAAGACGCCCTCGTTTACGGCGGCGACTGGGAGCGCACATACGGAGACTCGGGATGGTTTAGCATTG
>Ga0310690_10008509_pt1 | contig 13005 bp, 10 predicted proteins | sample AusTroGonzalo_MG_2_FD_207661 | JGI IMG/M metagenome (GOLD analysis project Ga0310690, IMG submission 207661) | Bovine rumen microbial communities from tropical cattle in Woodstock, Queensland, Australia - Gonzalo_04 (v2) (version 2) | ecosystem: Host-associated > Mammals > Digestive system >... | reverse complement strand
ACTAACCTGAAGGAGCAATATCGTGCTGCCAGCGATTTGGAACTAAAAAATCCTTCGAAGTTGAGTATCACGGCAATGGGTAGCAGCACCTGTTGGAACAGTTCACTGGGCTATTATTATTACACGGGAGATGCGCCCACCAACAAGATGGATTTGAACATCATTATGATTTTCCCCAATACGCAGGACGGTCGTTGGCCACGTGGCAGCTATCCCAACAACAATTATAACGGCAATATCGGAGCGGAGCGCGGTGATGCAGTACAGCTGTTTTACTATCCTCCCACAGGTGATGGAGGTATAGACCTCAGTAATCCTCAGGAAGTATTCCCTGCTGGCACTAAAATCGGTTTCATGCTGAAGACCAATTCCTGGGGACAAAAAGGCAATGCTTATGCTGTTAATGGTAGTTCTTATGCCAAAGCAAAGAACATTTGGGCATCCACTACAGATGGATTGTCTGCTGCATACGATAGTGGCGTTAAGTTCCCGAATCCAGATGGCGAAGCTCGTAGTGCCAAGTTTGCTTATACTGACCCTGAAGGCAAAGAGTATGTGGTTGTCTCATTTGAAGATGCTTGCGACGATAAGGACTACGATGACTTGATGTTTGCCCTCAATCCTGCTGATGCTTTTGATTTGTCTAATATCCCCAAAATTGAAAACCGTCGCGCTACTGTCGAAGGTGTTTATGGCTTCGAGGACAAGTGGCCGGAGTCTGGTGACTACGATATGAACGACCTGATGATTGACTGTAAGCATGAGCTGGAGTTCTACACGCACCCCGATGGCTCAAAGAAACTGAGCAAGGAACGCTTCTATCTTACCACTTATCACAACTTTATCACATTAAAAAATGGTTTGGCTGTTGACCTTCAGGGTTCTGGTATTGCAACCATTTATATCAACAAGCTTCGTCCTGGTGAGACAAAGTATGCATCTGAAACCTATACAATGTATAATAAGCAGTACTACTATCTGCCTGAAATCAGATGGGATAAGTCTGAGTCGAGAATGTGGTATTTGACTGATGACATTACAAAAGAAGAGGATCTGGAAACAGGCGAGGGAGTGACATGGGTGTTTGAGGTGACTTATGCAGAGGCTAAGAACAAAAGTAGCAGTACAATTAGGCCATTCCTTTGGCGCAAATTAGATAATGGCAAACAATTGGAAGTACATCTTCCTTGGGTTTCACCAACGAGTAAAATCGACAATAGTCTGTTTGGAAAGTATGCTGATAAGTCTGATCCAACCTACAAGAGGTCTAATGGCCAGTATAGGTATTATGTAGGTGATGGTGATTTCCCATTCGCATTCTATTTGGAAGGAGCTTCTATTACTTCATTTAAAAATACTGTCTTGAAGCTCGAAAACGAGAGCAAACGTATCGATGTCTTTTTCCCGGACTTCCTTAGTTGGGCAATCAGCGAAGGTAAGAAGAATTCCGATTGGTATTTGAGGCATCTTGATTCTGAGGTTATATCAGTAGAATAAGCAATAATCAATTTGTAAAAGGGAAAGAGGATGTGTCTTCGCTGGAGGGCACATCCTCTTTTTATGCGAATGTTTACAATAGACGGGAAATGTAGGGAAATGTTTTGGTCAGTTATGAAGAAATGTGTATCTTTGCAGAGTAAATGTTAAAACAGTAAATGATGAAACGATTAGTGACTCTTTTGGCCATCTTTTGTGCCTTCTTGTACGTGAATGCTAACCAGTTGACGCTTAAGGACCTGACGGATGGCGTGTATTCTGCCCGAGGCATATATGGCGTAACGCCTTTGCTCGACGGTGAAAGCTACAGCCAGCTTTCGCGCGACGGCAAGCAGATTGTCCAGCAAAGTTTCCGCACGGGAGAGGAAACGGGCGTGCTCTTCGATGTAGATAACATCAAGAACCGCGTCAAGCTGAATCGAATTGACGGTTATCAGATGAGTCCTGACGAGAAGAATATCCTTGTCCGTACCGAGACGAAGGGCATCTATCGACACAGCAAAACTGCCGAATACTATATATATAATGTAAAGAACCGCACGCTTGCTCACCTTAGCGAGGGCGGTCCTCAGGAGCAGCCCCTCTGGAGTCGCGACGGTACGATGGTAGCTTTTGTACGTGATGGCAACCTTTTCCTGGTCAAATTGCTCTTCAACAATAGCGAGAGCCAGATTACGAAAGACGGTGAGTTTAACAAGATTATCAACGGCAAGCCCGACTGGGTGAACGAGGAAGAGTTCTCCTTTGCTCGTGCCTTCGACTTTAATGCCGACAACACGATGCTGGCTTGGATTCGCTACGACGAGTCGGAAGTGCCGATGTTCAGCTTCCCCTGGTACAAAGGTTTGAGTCCCGAGAAGAAGGAGTATGCCCAATATCCCGGTTCTTACGACTACAAATATCCTATAGCCGGAGCTCGCAATAGCGTCGTCAGCGTCCATAGCTTCGACATCAAGAGCCGTGCTATCCGCAAGATGCAGCTTCCCATTCCTGCTGACGGATACGTGCCTCGTATCTTCTTTACCGAGGATGATGCAGAGAAACTTCTTATCCTCACCCTCAACCGCCACCAGAATCAGCTTGACATCTATCTGGCTAATCCCAGAAGTACCGAGTGCCGTGTTATCGTCCGCGAGCAGGCTGAGTGCTATGTACCCGAGGATGCGCTCAAGGCCTTTAAAGTGACATCTGGCGGGTTTGTGCTGATGAGCGAGCGTAGCGGCTACAAGCACCTGTACCTCTACGACTTGAATGGCACGCTCCGCCGGCAGCTGACCAGTGGCTCATACGAGGTTCGGGCCTTCTACGGCTACGACAACAAGACGGGCATCACCTACTTTGCAAGCAATCAGGAAAGTCCCCTTCGCCAGAGCATTTACAAGAGTGATGCGAAGGGTAAGGTGACGAAGCTCAGCACATCACAGACAGGCACTAACGACGCCATCTTCAGCACAAGCTTCCGCTACTACATGAACACTTGGAGCGACCTGAATACACCAACGGTCACGACGCTTTGTGATGCTTCCGGAAAGACCATAAAGACGCTTGAGGATAATGCCGAGCTTCGCCAAAAGCTTGCAGGTCTGCGACTTGGGGAACGTAAGTTCTTCACCTTCACGACTGCCGACGGCATCCAGCTCAACGGCTTCATGGTGCTGCCTGCCGACTTTAACGCCAGCAAGAAATATCCCGTCGTTATGCATCAGTACAGCGGTCCTGGCAGCCAACAGGTGGTTGATAGCTGGAATGCAGGCAACATGCGCGGTTGTCTCTACGAGCAATACTTGGCTCAGGAGGGTTTCATCTGCGTCTGCGTGGATGGGCGAGGTACGGGTGGTCGCGGTCGTGACTTCGAACAATGTACCTACCTCAAGCTTGGCCAGTTGGAGAGCCACGACCAGGTGGAGGCTGCCATTTGGCTTGGAAAACAGAGTTATGTCGATAAGGACCGAATTGCCATCTGGGGCTGGAGCTTCGGAGGCTTCAATACTTTGATGAGCATGAGCGAGGGCCGTCCCGTCTTTGCAGCGGGTGTGGCTGTTGCGGCTCCGACGAGTTGGCGCTATTACGATTCCGTCTATACCGAGCGCTTCATGCGGACGCCGGGCGAGAACGGAGCCGGCTATGATGTCTGTCCCATCAATCGTGCCTCGAAGCTTAGCGGCAAGCTGCTGCTCATTCATGGCCTCGCCGACGATAACGTCCACTTCCGTAACGCGGCAGAATACACCGAAGCCCTCGTGATGGCAGACAAAGACTTCCGCGAGCTGACCTATACGAACCGCAATCACAGCATCTATGGAGGCAATACGCGCAACCATCTTTTCCGCCAGATAACCCAGCACTTCAAGGAGTGTCTGAAATAACCTCAGGCATAGTTGCCAAACATAACGTGTTAAGTCGGGCAACATAACGTGTTATGATGGCCAACATAACACGTTATGATTGGCAACGCTCCATGGAGAGATTAAAATGATACCTTTCACATAATGTAGGTTTCGCTAAAACTTAAAGGACAGACAATAGGAAACGAATAAGGGTTAAAGATGGGGAAATAATCAGAGCGACAGCAAATTCTTCATGCTTCATGCTTCATTCTTCAATTTTTTTCGTACCTTTGCACGCGAATATAAAACAGCCTCTAATGAAAATACAAAAGACGATACTTTGCTTAGTCCTGCTCTGCTTGGCTTTCGCAGGCTCTGCTGAAGCCAAAAGACATCGCGTCAAGCAGATGCAAATGTACATGATGGGAGTAGCCATATCGCACCTCGATTCGGCTGTCTTCATCACAGACATGCAACTTGTGGACAGCATTACCATCGAGAAAAAGACGAAGTTCCTGATGGACCGCCAGCTCTATTCCATGCAGCTAAGGGATTATCTGTCTGGTGCTTACGAGGGTGGTCCCTTTGTATGCACCGTCTATTTCGGCTCCAGCAGGAAGAAGATGGAACGTCGATACCTTTCCCTGCACAAACGATACGTGCAAGGGAGCAATATGCAGACAGTCCTCGTGGACCAAAGCCAGTTCCGCTTCAAGCCAGAGGAGTATGTGGAACAGGTAATTCTCGAGGGCCAAGCACCTAAGAAGAAAGGAAAGAAGTGACAAAGGGACGTACATATTATTATAAGGTAGGTGGACATGCTCTTGCTGTTTGCTTCCTTGATGAGGCAAACGACGACAGCCTCATCCCTTCGTTTGCTCCGTTCCGACAGGAGGAAGAGCCCGATGCCTTGCTCTTCACGATGACCGTAGATGACCATCTCGACTGGCAGGAGGATGGCGACGAGATAGGTGTGTTCGATTGCGGAGGCTGCGACCACGGCGTCTATAGGATGCAGGATGGCGGCTATCAGTATGCTGTTCATGATGTGCAGAATGTCCTCTGTAGCCGTATGCGCAGCAATCAGGACTTCTCTGTCTGTCAGGTTTCGCTCTTCGGCGAGACTTGGGCGCAGCGTAACTACGGGTTGAACAACGCCCTGATGATGGCTTACGCCTTTGCCGCCGCTCAAAAAGGGACGATGCTCATGCACGCCTCCGTCATCCGTTGCGAGGGTAAGGGTTATCTGATGACAGCTCCCAGCGGCACGGGCAAAAGCACGCACACACGTCTCTGGTACGATAACATCCCTGGTTGCGACTTGATGAACGACGACAACCCTGTCGTGCGCATCATCGATGGGCAGGCCATCGTCTATGGCAGTCCTTGGAGCGGCAAGACACGCTGCTACCGCAACATCCAGGCACCTATTGGAGGTATTGTCCGCATACAGCAGCGTCCCGAGAACTCAATCCGCAAGCTTCGTCCCGTAGAAGCCTTCTGCAACCTGCTGCCCGCTATGAGCAATATGAAGTGGGACGAGCGTGTGTATAATGGCGTTTGCGACAGCATCGGGGAACTTATCCGCCTTGTCGGCATGTATGAGCTGGGATGCCTGCCCAACGCAGAGGCAGCAATCCTTTGCCACGACACGATAGCGAAATGAAGGAACTTATCAAACGACTGATTCGTGCCTTGTTGCGTGTCTTGCTGACGCCTTGGCGCAGACGTTATCAGAAGCGGAATGGTATCGTCTCCAATCAGCCTCGCCATGAGCTGCCGAATGATGCCTGGCTGGGTGAAGTGTCGCAGATGTTGAGCGAGGGCAAGCCCTATGCCATCTATGTCAAGGGCTATAGTATGCGTCCCTTCATAGAGCACACACGCGACCGCGTCTTTCTGGAGAAGCGAGAAACGTACAACGTGGGCGATGCGGTCTTGGCTCAGATAGCTCCTGGCCATTATGTGCTGCACCGAATTATTGAGAGGCAAGGCGATAACCTAACGCTCCAAGGTGATGGTAATGTGCGGGGCGTGGAGCTCTGTAAGGTGCAGGATGTCAGCGGAATGGTGACTCAGTACATTCGTCCTCAACGCATCATCCCCGCAGACGACCCGAAGCTCATTCGCCGCATCCGTCTTTGGCGAAGGCTAAGACCAATAAGAAGGTATCTGCTTTTCGTGTATAAGGCAATAGTTTAAGTAAAGGATTTGCTATTGCCTCCCAGTGGTAAATAGTTAAACGGTAAATGGTAAACAATTAAATGGTAAATGATATGATGAGAATTAAGAAAGGATTTGAACTTCGCGAGGTGTGTGGTGAGCACATTATCGTGGCTTATGGCAGAGAGAATATCGACTTCAATAAGGTCATTAGTCTCAACGAATCTGCTACCTTCCTTTGGAAGAATATCTTTGATAAAGACTTTACCGCCGAAACGATGGCTTCTCTTTTATGCCAGGAATACGAGGTAGATGCCGAGACCGCTGCCCGCGACGCTCAGGCTCTGCTCGATGAATGGATAAAGGTGGGATTGGTATGCTCTTAGAATTCCTGCAGGAGATGGGCGACACGATGAGGTTGCCCGTCACGTTCATCATCATCGAGTTCATCGGCACCTTTGCCTTTGCTATCTCGGGTGTGCGGTTGTCCAGCACCAAGCAGTTCGATATCTTCGGCGCCTGGATTGTGGGAATGGCAACTGCTATCGGGGGCGGAACGATTCGCGACCTCATGCTTGGGCTCAATCCGTTCTGGATGACCAACGGTAGCTACTTCATTTGTTGTGCTCTTGCCGTACTTGCGGTTGGCATGTTCGGCAAATACATCATCCATCACAACTACACTTGGTTCATCTTCGACACTATCGGCCTTGCGCTCTTCAATGTTATCGGCATAGAGAAGACGCTTGCGCTGGGGCATTCCTATTGGGTGGCAATTACGATGGGAGCGGTGACCGGAGCCGGCGGCGGCATCATCCGTGATGTGCTGATGAACGATGTGCCGCTCATCTTCCGTAGCGAAATCTATGCTCTTGCCTGTGTTGCAGGAGGATTTGCCTACGTTGTTTGCCTTCAAATGGGGTTAAGTGTGGAAATCAGCGCCTTGCTCAGTTCGTTTAGTGTCATTCTTATCCGCATCTTAGCTGTTAAGTTCCATTGGCAACTGCCTATCCTGAAGGGTGTGGACGAACCTGCTCATGATGAAGGGAACATTCTCAGAACCATCCTTTTCTTCTTCTTTACTCTTCACTCTTCACTCTTCGCTCTTCACTCCCAGACGCAACAAATTTTCGATGAAAACGTGCGTACGCTGACGTTGACGGTTGATAACGACCCTACGAAGCCACCATATTTGCCCCTTGGAGGCAGGCAGCATATCGACATCGAATGGGACGAGATGAGTCACGACTATAAGCGCTATGTCTATCACATCGACCATTGCGATTGGGATTGGCAGCTAACGGACGGCATCTTCGAGAGTGATTATTTGGAAGGACTCAACGACCAACTTATTGAGGACTACGAGAAGAGTTTCAACACAACGCAGATTTATACACACTACCGCCTGAGCATTCCTAATCGCGAGCTTCATCTTCGGCTCAGCGGAAACTATCGTTTGCGCATCTACGAGGAGGATGCTGACCGCGACGAGGTCCCTCCTGTGCTCGAAGCACGCTTTTGTATCTATGAGAAGGCAGCAGGTATTATCGCACAACTCAGCAGCAATACCGACATCGATTTCAATAGTCAGCACCAGCAGATGACACTCTCCGTAGGGTTCGGAACACTTCCTGTTGTGGACCCTCAGCGAGAGCTTAAGGTCATCGTCATGCAGAACCGCCGCTGGGATTGTCGCGTCGAAAACCTAATCCCTAACGTGCGACGGACAAATGGGGTAGAGTTTACCCACAATCGTCAGCTTATTTTTCCTGGAGGCAACGAGTACCATCGCTTTGAGATACTTGACGTACATCGCACGGCAACAGGGGTGGACCGCATAGAATGGTTTGAGCCATACTATCATGCCACGCTTTTTGCCGCACAGCCCGACCGCACTTACAGCTACTTTGAAGACCAGAATGGTGTCTTCGTCCTTCGTAGTGCCGACGACTACGACGATGCCACGACAGCAGAGTATGTCGTGGTTCATTTCTTCTTAAAGAGTCTCCGCTTGCAGGGAGGCGATGTATATGTCAGTGGTCAGTGGTCAGGTCAGACCTTTAATCCTGCCTGCAAGATGGAGTATGATGATGTTAATCAGGAATATCATGCAGCAATCCTCTTGAAGCAAGGCTATTACAGCTACGAATATATCCAGCAGGAAGGTCTCACGACTCGCACAATGGGCAGTTTCTTCGAGACGGAAAACGAGTATCAGGTGCTTGTCTATTATCGCGGACAAGGTGCTCGCTATGACCGTCTTGCTGCCTACAACATCATGCATAACGCAAGATGATGTGGTTTTAAGTCTTTTTATTTCTGGAAATTACTTAGCAAAGGTGCTACTTGTTCCATGCTTGCACCAAGGGAAATAGCTTTTTGGCAGTCCTGTTTAGCAAGTCGCATCTTCTTCATTGCCAAGTAAAGCGAGGCACGAGTAAGGTAACATTCAGGATTATCAGGCTCTACCTCAAGGGCTTTCCCCACGTCCTTCATCGCTTTCTCAAACTCTTTTCGCTTTTCATACAAACCGCAACGGGCTAAATAGTGGCGGGCATGTGTGGGGTAGAACTGTATTAAAGCATCGAGTTGTTCCATCGCTTCTCGTGGACGTCCGTCCTTGCTGTTGAGGATAGCTAACCCCAGTCGTGCATCCTCGTGCATTGGATTCTGTTTGAGCAAGTGGTTATAGTCGGCACGAGCCTCCTTGTTGCGATGCAACTGAGAATAAATATAGGCTCGGAAGAAAAGCGTCTCTTCGTTGTCGGGTTCAAGGTCAAGTATCTTGTCATAATCATTCAAGGCTCGTCCCCAATTCCTCGTCTGCATATAAAGAGATGCCCGACTCAACAGCGGACCAATCGTGGTTGGGGAGATTTCGATTCCCTTGCTGTATGCATCCAGCGCCTTCTCGTTCTCTCCTCGCCGCTGATATATCTCGCCCAAGTACTGATAGAGAATAGCATTAGACATCCTGGCAGGGTCGAGCCGAAGTGTTTCTTGAATCAAGCCCTCTGCCTTTTGCAGAGAATCTGCTGCAAGAGCCTCGATTACCTGACGGACGTTTTGCTCATATTGCTCTCTCTCTTCCGTCTCCTCTAAAGGGGAGAAGAAGGGGAAGAGCATAAATAGAAGTTGTAAAAACATATAATTATAAAGCCATAAGCCTCCCTTTAGGGAGGTTGAAGGGGCTATCGCTCAATCGTTTGAGCACGGTCAGGACCCACGCTGACGATGGTGATGGGTGTTCCTGTTGCCTTCTCGATGTATGTGATATAGTCCTTGAGTTGCTTGGGGAACTGGCTTTCGCTTGTCATTTGCGTAAGGTCTGTCTGCCATCCAGGTAGTGTCTCATAAACAGCCTGCCAACCCTCTGTGTCGTAAGGCATTTGGTCGGTCGTAATGCCATCCTTTGTGTACTTGGTGCAGACTTTAATCTCTGCAAATGTATCAAGCACATCGCTCTTCATCATGATGAGCTGTGTTACGCCGTTTATCATAATGGCATAGCGAAGGGCAACGAGGTCGAGCCAACCGCAACGACGGTTGCGACCTGTCACAGCACCATACTCATGCCCTATCTCACGAATCTTGTCGCCTGTCTCGTCAAAGAGTTCCACAGGGAAAGGCCCGCTGCCAACGCGGGTTGAGTAGGCTTTGAAGATACCAAACACCTCTCCAATTGCATTGGGTGCAACACCAAGGCCTGTGCATACACCACCGCTTACGGTATTGGAGGAAGAAACAAAGGGATAGGTGCCATGGTCGATGTCGAGCATTGTGCCTTGAGCTCCCTCGGCAAGCACCTTCTTGCCCTCTTGCAAGGCTTTCCCGAGTTCTATCTCTGTGTCGGTAAGAGGGAACTGACGCATGTATTCAATACCTTGCATCCAAAGCTTTTCCTCTTCTGTGATGTCATAGTCGGTATAGTTGAGGTCGCGCAAAGTCTGTTCGTGACGAGCCTTTAGCGTATTGTACTTCTCCTGGAAGTTCTCAAGGATGTCGCCCACACGAAGTCCCGTGCGACTTGCCTTTTCGCTATAGGTGGGGCCGATACCCTTGCCTGTTGTGCCTACTTTGTTCTTGCCTTTGGCAGCTTCATAAGCGCGATCCAACACTCTATGGGTAGGCAAGATGAGGTGAGCTCGTTTGCTGATGTGCAGGCGACTCTTGAGGTCATAGCCTGCTGTCTCAAGCTCTTTGGCTTCTTGCATGAAGAGGTCAGGGGCGATGACACAACCATTACCGATGATGTTTAGCTTGCCTTCGTCGAAGATACCGCTGGGGATGCTGCGAAGCACAAACTTCTTTCCCTCGAAGATAATGGTGTGTCCGGCATTGGGACCGCCTGCAAAGCGAGCCACAACGTCATATCTTGGAGTGAAGACATCCACAACTTTTCCTTTTCCTTCGTCGCCGAAGACGATGCCGAGCAAGGCATCTACTTTACCTTTTGCCATTTTTATTCTTATCCTGTTTGATTGATTTCTTTAGTTTTCTTGCCTCTTGCCGATTCTTGGCTTGGCACTTGCGACACAAGCCACGCATATAGACAAGCTTGTCCTCTATGCTGAAGTAGCGGACATGCAAGTTCTGCAAGGCAAGCTTTGCTGTACTGGTCGAGACTTTGGTTATGGTGTTACACTGCCGACAGATGACGTATGCCTTCGGGGTGCTGTCGGTGCGCATTTCATAGTGTGCGGCAGTAGCCAACGAATGCTTGATGGCCAATCCTGCATCACAAAAAAGTTCCATCGTGTTGAAGAGCGTAGCCCGACTTACTTGAAACTCTGCATGTTCGCTCATGAGTTGCATGAGTCCCTCAATGGTGAAGATGCCATTGGTGAGTCCTGCAACACGCAGTATCTCATAGCGCTCAGGTGTCTTCCGCATCGCTTTCTCTTCCATGTACCGTGTGAGACGGTCACGCATAGATGCGAGGGGTTGACTTTGTTTAGCCAGAGCTTCTTTGCTTCGCTCAGATGCGGACGGAACTTGCTTCTTATCCATAACCAAGTGCAAAGATACAAAAAAATGAAGAATGAAGAATGAAGAGTGAAGAATTATTTTGTTTTGAGAGCATCTTTGAGTGTCAAAATGGCTTTTCTCAAGTGCAAATTTGCTTCGGGCAGCATTAGTGTTGTCGTTTCAACGATGAATTGTTGTTCTTCTTGGTTGAATGTATTTCCTTGCATGAGAAGGTGTCGAAGGCAGAGGCAAGCGCAAACAGAGGGTAGGGGATTGCCTTGTCGTAGCCAAGCTATGCTGGTGTCTTTTGCATGGTTTGTTTTGGGTAGAAGCATCATCGCAAGGACTTGTGCTTCTTCTGCTGTGACCATTGTTTCTGCCCAAAGGTTAGCCTGCTCAGGAGTGAATGCAACAGGTGGCATGAGCATGATAGCCAGCAACTTGGTCTCCCTGATGTTCTGACTCCAAAGCTGATTAGCCAACTCTGCATCCTGAGGAAACTCATCTGCAATGCTGCGAAGCCTTGGCAACTCAACACCAAAGATGAGACGGAAAGGCATTCCTGCTTCTCTCATGCGGGCAGAGAGAATGCCATTCATGCTGGCTCGCAGCTCTTTCTTTATTTCATTGAGCATAAACTCTTTATTTCAACCCTATAGTGTCCGATATTCTTGGCTGTAGCGTAATATCTGTGTGTCGTAAGCTTCATCATAAGAGATGCTGACATCGATGATATCTCCTTCGCTGTTGTGAACCAGTTCATACTTGGGATTGATAAATCCTTTGTAAGGAGCCAAGTTTAGTTGCTGATAGCGTTCTCGAATCTCATGGTGCAACTGTGCGTCGAGTTTTATGCCATATTGTTCAACAAGGACTTTTGCTGCTTCGTAATCCCCCTCGCTCTTGATGCGTTGCACTTCTGCCAAAAGCTCGCCGAATGCTTTCCGAAGGAGGCAATAGTCATTGATCCGGACATAATGTTTGCCGCTAACTTCCACAATCTGCACAGCATCCGGATAGTTCGCAAGTGTCCATCTGCTGATGAGGGCACGGTTGCGCATGTGCGCTTCTTCTATCTGACAACCTTCTTCGATGCGAACCATTTGTGTTAGCAGACCGTTCATTAAGTAACTGTAGTATTGTGACTTGTATGCTTCATCGTTTGGCAATAAGCCAAGTTCAATGAGCTTCTTATCAGCAATGTAATAGAGGCCGAAGAGGTCGGCTCTGGCTTCTTCGAGTGTACTTCCATAGGCACGAAGGGCATCAGCATCAATACCAGGAAGCAATTGCCCTGAGCCGTGACCAAGACATTCGTGCAGGTCTGTGTGCAGGTCGTCACATATATCTCCATAGCGGTCAAAAAGCTGGCTGGTTGCTTCGTCAATTACGAACTCTTCTCGCATCCCACTGCCTTTGGCTGCAATGTTGTAAGCACGGGTAAGGTTGGCGATAGTCACACTTTTGCTACCGTATTCAGCCCTAATCCAATTGCTGTTGGGTAGGTTGATGCCGATGGCACTGCTTGGGTATAGGTCGCCTCCCAGTATGGCAGCACTAATCACCTTGGCACTAACTCCACGGCATTCTTTCTTACGAAAGCGAGTATCGACAGGTGAATGATTCTCAAACCATTGTGCATTATCACTTAAAGTCTTAGCTCTATGCGTTGCTTCGTGGTCAATGATGTTTACATAGCCTTCCCAACTTGCCTTTAATCCTAAAGGGTCACCATATACTTCGGTGAAGCCGTTGGTGAAATCAATCTCGCCTTCCGTCTCTCCAACCCAAAGGATAGCGTATGTATCGAAAGCCTTTAGGTCGCCTGTTTGATAGAATTCCACAAGCTTGTCAATGACGGCTTTTTGCTTTTCGTTCTCGGCATAGTTGCGTGCTTTGCAAAGCATATCGCAGATGCGGTCGATAGCTTCACCATAAAGCCCTTTGCTGCGCCACACATCCTCGAAGAGCGAACCGTCGGCATCGCGTTCCAGACGACTGTTCATGCCAAGCATCGGTGGTCTGTTGGCATCGAATCCCTTTTTGAGGT
>Ga0310690_10008507_pt1 | contig 13008 bp, 14 predicted proteins | sample AusTroGonzalo_MG_2_FD_207661 | JGI IMG/M metagenome (GOLD analysis project Ga0310690, IMG submission 207661) | Bovine rumen microbial communities from tropical cattle in Woodstock, Queensland, Australia - Gonzalo_04 (v2) (version 2) | ecosystem: Host-associated > Mammals > Digestive system >... | reverse complement strand
ATTCTTGTCTTACTGATTATATCGTTAATATTTATCCTGCCAGACCTGTATATATCGCTGGTGCTGATGCGCAATACGGCATGGTGGACACACGCGTTGGTGTGGCTTCCGACCATCGTGGCCATCGGTCTGATAGCATCCGTACGTTTCAGCGGATTAAGCAGCGTCAAAATGGAAATCTTCACAGGTCTACTGCTCTGTGTCGCCCTACCGCAACTGTTCTTCCTTGTCTTCTCCCTCATCGGCCAACTTCTTTCAACTTTCAACTCTCAATTTTCAACTTTCAACTACATTGGTGTGGCAGTCGGCGCAGTAGTCTCTGCAGCGATGCTATATGGCCTGCTGTGTGGATGGAAGCAGTTGACGGTAAAGCATGTAGATGTGACGTTCGACAACCTGCCTGCGGAGTTCGAGGGTTACCGTATTGCCCAATTGAGCGACCTGCACGTTGGCACCTACGGCAGGAATACGGCATACGTTGAGAGGGTGGTGCAGCGCGTGAACGAAGAGCAGGCTGACCTTGTGGTCTTCACGGGTGACATCGTCAATAGTACTGCCACAGAGATTGCTCCTTTCGAGCAGACGCTGTCGCTCTTGCAAGCCAGAGACGGCGTGATGGCTGTCTTGGGCAACCACGACTACTGTATGTATGGCTTCGGAAAGCGACACGCTGACCCGCACGCTGACCCGCACGATGGCGCGCGGCAGGTGGTGGAGGCAGAGCGGCGCATGGGCTGGCAGGTGCTGATGAACGAGCATCGCCTTGTGGCACGCGAGGGAGCACAGATTGCCATTGTCGGTGTGGAGAACACAGGCAAACCGCCTTTCCCAGAGATTGGCGACCTGCACGGAGCGATGGAAGGACTGCCCGACAGCACTTTCAAGATACTGCTTTCGCACGACCCGTCGCACTGGCGGCGCGAGGTGCTGCCCGATACAGACATCCCGCTGATGCTGGCGGGACACACCCATGCCGCACAACTGAAGATTGGCTCGTGGTCGCCGTCCCAGTGGTTGTACGACGAATGGAGCGGGCTGTACCGGCAGGGCAGGCAGCAGCTGTACGTCAGCGAAGGCACGGGCGGCGGCATACGCTTCCGTCTGGGCACCACGCCGGAAATCATTGTGTTCACGCTGCACAGGGCTAAATGAGCGTGACAAAGAACAAGGCGGCAGCCTGCCGTTTCCTGCAATCTGATTAATTATAAGGAAAAGTTTCCTCCGTATCGCTGGTGATGTGGAGGAAAATGTGTATTTTTGCAGACGAACTAAAGCAAATACGTTTGATTTCGACAAGTGACATTATAGAATGAAAAGACTGATATGGACTATCATGCTGGCCTTCGCCATGACTTTGGGAGTGTCGGCACAGCAGGAAGCAGAGAGGGAACCTGCGGGCCACCTGCGCAGTTGCAGGATGGGAACGCCTAACCCTCGGTTTAAGCCACGACGTGCACCATTGCTGCAGGGCAGCGAGAACCCGTATGTGGGCAACCGCCGCCAGCTGGTGGTGCTGGCTTCGTTTCAGGACCAGGACTTTTTGGAAGACCACGAGGCCGTGTTGCAGAAGTGGGACAAGATATTCAATAGGGAGCATTACGACGAGGGCAAGTTCGTAGGCTCGGTGCATGACTACTTCATGGCACAGAGCTATGGGCAGCTTAATTTGCTGTTCGACCTCGTCCTTGTGGAGTTGCCTGACGAGCGCTACAAGTACCGTAGCACATATTCGCATGATGAAAACTCCCAGTACATGGTGGATGACATCGTGGATGTGCTGCTGGCGCGGGATATAGATTGGCACCTTTATGACTGGGACGGCGACGCATTCATCGACCAGATGCTCATCATTTATGCCGGTCAGGGCATGAATGCGGGCGGCGGCACGAACACCATCTGGCCGCACCAGTGGTGGCTGAGCCAGCACCTGAACCAGGAAACAGCTGAACCGACAGACCGCCGCGGCTTCCGAACCGTCACGGAGGGCGGCAGGGAATACTACGTGGATTGCTATTGTTGTCTGCAGGAATACGTGGAGGATGACTCGCCGAGTACACCGTTTGGCACTATCTGCCACGAATACAGCCACTGCTTTGGGCTGCCCGACTTCTACTTTAATGGCGGCAAGGTGGTTGGCGACTGGGACCTGATGGACAGCGGCAACTTCAACGGACAGGGTTTCCGTCCCTGTAATTATTCTGCCCACGAAAAGATGCTGATGGGGTGGCTTACGCCTATAGAACTCACCAGCCCTGTCACCATAACAGACATGCCAGCCCTGACGGACGAGCCTGTGGCCTACTTCATCCGCAACGAGGGCTCGGAGAACGAATACTACTTCGTGGAGAACCGACAGCAGACGGGTTGGGACGAAAGTTTGCCAGGCAGCGGCATCGTCGTTTTCCATATTGATTATGACAAGGATATCTGGCTTAGTACAACTCAATATGCCAACAACAATGACAAGAAGCGCTACAGGATTATCCCTGCCAACAACAAGATAGGAGTCAGCAATTCAAGCGGCTGGGCTTACCCCTATGTCACTATGGACATCTTCTTCAACAAGACGGTGGTTAATGACAGCCTGACCAACACCTCGAATCCTGCGGCCACGTTGAACACTCCTAATCTCGACGGGCAACGGCTGATGTCGAAGCCTATCACCCAAATGTCGGTCGATGACAACGGTTTGGCCTCGTTTGTATTCATGGATGACGACGCCTCGCCCGTAAGCGAAGTGCCCATCGACCAAGAGCGAGACCAGAGTGCCGCCCCTATGTATGACCTGCAAGGGCGTCGCCTGACGGCACCTGCCAAAGGCCTGTACATACAGGGAAACAAGCTGAGAATAAGGATTGAGTAATATGGAATACCTACCTAAAGACCCTGCGATACTGGTTTCGAGCGTGAATATGCTTCTTCGAGACGGGGAGTACGACACGCTGGAATCTTTGTGCTGCTCCTTCAGCAGAGAGCCCGAGGAGGTGAAGAACTACCTCTTTGAGAAAGGATATGTCTGGAGCGAGGAGCAAAAGCAGTTCCGTCCCATTGGCTACGACCAGTAACGACAAGGGGAAGTTCAAGCCTAATCGTCCATCATAACGTGCCGTGTCGTCCATCATAACGTGTTATGTTGGTCATCATAACGTGTTATGCTTGGCAAGATAACGTGCCGTGTTGGCAGATGAGGCGTGCCTACTTGTCGGTCTCTTCTTGCTTCACGTATTTCTTGAAGAAGCGCCAAATCTCATCGCCTGTGGGGATGTCCTCGGTATGGGTGGAGTGTTTGCCGCCGACCACCTCGTAGAGCCAGACATCACACCCCGCCGGGCTGTCCGTGAAACGGTGCTTGATGATGTAGTGGCCGCTCTCCTTGTTGAGGCTCTCCACCCGTTCCGTCTCTTCCTTCATGCAATGGTTCTTTGCCACCCAATAGCCTATGGCCAGCGGCACAGGCATGTAGGCGCCCCAACCGCCTTTGTTGTCGAGGTCGCCCGTCCACTCCGAAGTGCGGTCCTCCGTCCCGTGTATCTCGAACAAAGGAATGGGTTTGCTGGCTTCCAAATCACGATACATCCATACCATCGTCAAGCCTGCTATAGGGGCTACGGCCTTGAATGTCTTTTGCTTGGAGTATGCCATCAGATAACACATCTCGCCACCATTGGACATGCCAGTCAGGAATGTGTTCTCCCGACTCAGGTTATACCGCTTCTGCACACAAGCCGCCATCTTGCAGAGCGACTTGACGTCATCCACTTTCCAGCCTGCCTGAAAGGGATAGCCCACATTCCAACTGGGCTTGCCTTTCGGGTCTTTGAGCCCTTGGGGAATGCATACGGCAAAGCCTTCGCGCACGGCTGTCTCTATCATGGGATTGTTGCGCTGGATGCCGCCACCATATCCGTGGAGATAGAAGACCAGCGTCGCATCCGCCTTTATCCCTTCGGGAAGGAAGAGGTCAAACCGTCGCATGTGGCCATCTACCTTTATGGAGTCCTCCACGAACTGCTGCGCCGAGGCCATTGACAATGGCGCAAGGAGCAAGAGGAGAAAGAACAGACGTAGCTTCATGCCGCTCATTCTTAATTCTTAACGCTTAATTCTTAATTCCTGAAGGTGTGCATCGCGCCTTTTTGGGTGCAGATGAAGGCACTCACCTTTACGGCTAATTGGTGGGCCTCCTGGAGGGACTGCCCTGCAAGCAAGGAAGCTGCGAAGGCACCGGTGAAGCTATCGCCGGCTCCTACCGTGTCTGCGACCTCAACCTTGGGCGTTTCGATGAAGCTCTTCTGACCATCAGCAAAGACGTAGCTGCCGTTGACGCCACAGGTGAGGACAAGCATCTTCAACTGGTATTCATTGAGCAGATGGAGGCATTTGTCCTCGAGGGGAAGACTTGGGAAGTTGAAGAGGTCGGAGAGGATGTCGAGCTCCTCGTCGTTAATCTTCAGTATGTTGCATGCCAGCAGGTTGTCGTGAAGAAGTTCCTTTGTATAGAAATGCTGGCGAAGGTTGATGTCGAAGATTTTGAGGCACTCTTCGGGGGTGTGCCTGAGGAAGGTCTGTATGGTGCTGCAGCTTATCTTGCTGCGCTGAGCCAATGAGCCGAAGCAGACACAGCTGCACTTCTGGGCCAATTGCTCCATCTCGGGCAGGAAGGGAATGTTGTCCCAGGCGACGTCTGTCTTTATCTCGTAGGACGGGATGCCTTTGTCGTCCAGCGTCACTTGAACCGTTCCTGTCGGTTCATCTGTTCGCGGCATCAGATACTTGAGGCCGTTTGCGTCCAGCTCACGAAGTATCTCATCGCCCAAAGCATCCTGTCCAATGGCGCTGATGGCTACGGTATCTGCACCAAGCAAACCAGCATGGAAGGCAAAGTTGGCAGGCGCGCCACCGAGCTTCTTCCCTTCGGGCAGACAATCCCAAAGGATTTCTCCAAGTCCGACTATCAGGTGTTTCATCTTGTTTATCAGGTTTTGTTGGAAATGTGACTATATAATAATATGTATAGATGCAGGCGTCTTTTGTGACGAATCCGGCAATAGTTGTTGGCAAAGATACGAAAAAAAGAGGTAGGGAGCGCATGAGAAGGCAAAAAAGTTGAGGGAAATGAATCTTTTTTGAGCAGGAGTGGGGCAGGGTTGGAAAGAAAAGGCTGTATTTGTAAGGGCAAACCTGACGCTAACGTCGCTTGGGGTGTTGTGCTGCGGGGTGTTGATACTAACGACGAAAAACCTGCCGCTGATGCCAACGCGGCAATATGTTAAAACTACTTAAAAGTTTAGATAAATCGCTTGCGATATAAACTAAATGTCGTACATTTGCATCGCAAACGACATAAAGAGTAATAATATGGCACAGATTTATGACTTCAAGGCTCTGACGAGCAAAGGTAAGGAGATTGATTTCTCACAGTATCAGGGCAAAGTGTTGCTGATTGTCAACACAGCAAGCAAGTGCGGCTTCACCCCTCAGTTTGCAGGACTGGAGGAGCTGAACCAGAAATACAAGGACAAGGGGCTGGTCATCATCGGCTTCCCCTGCAACCAGTTCAAGGAACAAGACCCGGGCAGCGACCTCGAGATAGAAGGCTTCTGCCAGGTGAACTATGGCGTGACCTTCCAGATTATGAAGAAGACCGACGTGAATGGCCCTGCCGCAGAACCCATCTTCGAGTACCTGAAGGCTCAGGCTCCTACAGAGGAGTACAGCGGCCTGAAGGCCAAAGCTGCCAAAGCTCTCTTCAAGGCTATCAGCAAGAGCGTGGAGAAGGAAAGCGACATCAAGTGGAACTTCACCAAGTTCCTTATCTCAAAGGACGGTCAGACCATCAAGCGTTATGCTCCCACCACAGCTCCAAAGGACTTCGAGAAGGACGTGGAGGCCATGCTGGGCTAATTCAGAATTAAGAGATAAGAATTCAGAATTAGAAGAGAAAAAAAGAATGCACGCTGAGCTTCAACTCGATAATCAGATTTGCTTCCGCCTCTATACGGCTTCACGACTGGTAATACAGGCCTATACGCCGATATTGACAGCTTTGGGCATCACCTATCCGCAGTACCTCGTGCTAATGGTGCTTTGGGAGAAGGACAACCAGCCTGTTAACGACATCGCCCATCGGTTGATGTTGGAGACGAATACGATTACTCCCTTGCTTCAGCGCATGGAGAAGCTGGGTATTGTCAGTCGCAGAAAAGGTGAGCAGGACAAGCGTCAGCAGATTGTAAGTCTGACCCAGAAAGGCAAGGATCTGGAGGAAAATGCCTATGTCAAGGTTTCTGCCGCCTGGGATAAACAGTTATTGACATGCCCGCTGAAACCCGAAGACTATCCGCGCTTGGCTCAAGAACTGGATTGTATTATTGATACATTAAAGAAATAAAGTATGGCACATCAATGTGAAAATTGCAAATTACGAGCTAATTACGACAAGAAGCCGAACTCGCTGATGGGACGTTTCTGGCGTTGGCACATCAACTTCTGTCCAGGCTGGAAAGCCTATTTTACCTCTCTCCCTGCTGACCAGCAGCAGGCACTTCGCGAAAAGTATCAGTTCACTAAATATCAATAACCCTTTAAAACAACACAATTATGGAAACAAAGAAATCAATTGAGGCATTACAGTTTTTTGTAACCCATTTGGCTGAAGGCGCCATCGTTCACAAGCAGCAGGGCATGATCTTCAAGGCTCAGGGCATCACCAAGCTCGGACAGAAGTACGTTAACCACTTTAACGAGGAAATGGGCTGGGTAGAGAAGTTCACAGAGCGCATCCTTGACCTTGGCGGAGAGGTTAAGTTCGAAGGCATGAAGAGCCGCGAGCTCATCTGCGATCCCGTTGAGTATGTTAAGGCTGACCTCGCCATCCAAGAGCCAGGCGTTGAGCTGCTGATGAAGTGCATGGCCGACCTGAAGGACGATCCTACTACTTACGACCTGTTGAAGGCTTACCTGAAGGACGAGGAGGAAGACCTCTACTGGAGCCAGGGTGCAGTTGAGCTCATTGAGAAGATTGGCACACAGAACTGGCTGCTGTTGCAACTGTAAGATACAAAACTTAATGCAAGGATTGTGAAGGAACAAGTATTACAGGCCATGCGTGAGTTCGGTGCACCCGTCAACGCTGGCAAGATAGCGGAAATCACAGGCATCGACCGCAAGGAAGTCGATAAGGCTTTTGCCGAGCTGAAGAAAGAGGGCGCCATTGTGTCGCCCGTCCGCTGCAAGTGGGCTCCAGCCCAATAATCTCTCACGGCAACGAACGTTGCAAATAATTTCTTCTTCACGGGACGGTGTAGCCGAAGTGAATGTACTACAATTCAAACACCACGCAAAGCCGTCCCTTCATTTTCAAATCATCTAAAACACTTTCGATTATGGCAAAGATGAAATGCCCCTGTAAGTACACTTACAACCCCGAAGTAGGAGACCCCAAGCAGGGAATACCTCCCGGAACCAAATTTGAAGACCTCCCCGACACATGGCGCTGCCCCCGCTGCAAGCGGAAGAAGGAGAAATTCGTACTCGTAGAAGAATAAAATAATGATAGTAATATGGAAATCAAAGCAGTAAAATTCAGACGTGACGGGTTCTATACCCAACCCTTCGTTTTCGGTGGTGAGGAAGGCCCGGACAAATTCGATAAGAACATCCGTTATCGTGGTAGCCTGCAGAACTACCTTGTCGATACTGGTTCAGAAGTGATATTGGTAGATACAGGCATTCCCGCAGGTACACCGGAAGAAGCACCAGACGAGAATTCCTTGATATTCACAGGAAAGGACATCTGCACCTACATGGAGGCATTCGCTGCCCTTGGCTACAAGCCCGAGCAGGTGACCAAGATTCTGCTCACCCATCGCCACGCTGACCATTCGGGCGAACTGCGTTCATTCCCCAATGCGAAGGTGTATGTGAACAAGGACGAGATGGATGCTGCCGAGTTGCAGGGTCTCACGAACCTTGTGCCGGTGAGCTATACAGACGGACCGTACTACAACTTCCCCGAGTCTCAGAAGATAGCCGACGGCGTTTACCTGATTAAGGCAAAGGGCCACACTAAGGGCAACAGCATCATCGTGGTGGAGAACGACGGATTGTTCTACATGCTTCACGGTGATATCACCTACGTTGACGAGGCTCTGTATGAGAATAAACAGTCAGTGGTTTATGACGACCTGCCAGCAGCCCGCGAGACGTTGGACCGCGTGCGTGAATTCGTCCGTAACCATCCCACGGTGTATTGTAGCACTCACAGCCCGCAGGGCTACGAGAATCTGGAGGCCAAGCGTGTGATAGACCTCGACAATCCCGTACCGACCATTCTTGCTGAGGTGGAATTCTCCAAACAGGAAGCCAGCGGCAAGTATGTCTGCTCCGTCTGTGGCTATGTCTATGACCCGGCTGAGCACGACGGCGTGGCCTTCGAAGACCTGCCTGACGACTGGCGCTGTCCCCGTTGTAAGCAGCCCAAGGAGAAATTTAACAAGGCATAATGACATTTCATCCTTTGACGTTGTTCGACCGCGAGGCAATGCAGGCAGTTACGCTTCCTTCGGGGCGGCGTAACTGCAACTACACCTTTGCCAACCTTGTGGGATGGAAGTTTCTGTTCGGCACCGAGGTGTGTGTGCGTGAAAACGCCGTGGTGCTGCGCTATACCTTCGATGGCCAGCGAGCATATATGGTTTGTACTTCAGAAGCATTGTCACTGGAACTCATTGAAACATTATTTGATGATAGCAATGGAGATTTGACATTAATTGGGCTTGAAGATTCGCAAGTGGCAGAATGTTCAATGTTCAATGTTCAATGGTCAATTTCATCAGAACCTGTTCGCGACCAATACGATTACATCTATCGTCGCGCTGATCTCGCAACGCTTCATGGCAGACATTTGGACGCCAAGCGCAATCACATCCATCGCTTCCGTGCGGAGCATCCTGATTTCGAGTATCGTCCTCTTATGCCAGAACACTTTGACGAATGTCGCCGCCTTACGGAGATATGGCAGGAAGAGAAAAACCAAAACGAAAACCAAAACGAAAACGAAAACCAAAACGAAAACAGGAATGAGACTATCGATGCCGAGCATCGCGTGATGGAGACCATCTTTTCGAATTGGGACGCTCTCGGCATGACAGGCGGAAGCATCTTCGTGGACGGTCGTATGGTCGCTTTCACATACGGCTCCGCCGTTACAACCGACACCTTGGACGTCTGTGTGGAGAAAGCCGATCGTCACGTGGAGGGTGCTTTTGCCATCATCAACCAGCAGTTCGCCGAGCATCTGCCTGAGCAATATGTCTATCTTAACCGCGAAGAAGATATGGGAATCCCAGGTCTTCGTCAAGCGAAACTATCGTATCACCCTGAAATCCTGTTGACCTACAATGTCGTGCATATTACAAAGAATGACTGAAGACGATGCATCGTTGACCGTTGACTGGATGGTGCGGCAATACGGTTTTAACCGCGCCGAGGTGGAGTCGTGGGTGAAGGACCTGCATTTCAACTGGCCGCTAAGTGTCAAGGCCTTAGATGAAAACGGCAATGTAGTGGGGCTGCTCAATATGAGTGATTATCGAATTGAGGAGGAGACGCCGCAAATCCTGAAAGACAAGCCGGAGCTGATAAAAAGCCTGAATGCTCAGCGTTATATCGCTGTCTTTTCGTTCATCGTGGCAGAAAAGTATCGTGGCACCCAATTGAACTACGATATGCTGATGTCAATCATGCCAGAGTTGAAATCCAACTACGATTTCATCTTCATTCCTGTGCTGCATCGCCTCAAAACCCATCAATACTGGCAACGCTGGGGTGCAAAAGAGTTTTACCACGATAAGGATTGTGTGTGTTACAAATTGGATATTTAGTATCTTTGTACGCTAAAGTAATAAGAGATGATAACATTGATAATAGGATTACTTCTTCCCCTGTTGGGAACCATGCTCGGAGCAGCATTCGTCTTTCTGATGAAGGACGAAATGCCGCTTCGTCTGCAAAAGACATTGCTCGGCTTTGCATCGGGCGTGATGGTGGCGGCATCTGTATGGTCGCTACTGATTCCTGCAATGGAGATGGAAGAAGGCAGTGGCGCATGGTCTGTCGTGCCTGCTGCCGTAGGCTTCCTGTTGGGTATGGGCTTCCTGCTGATGATAGACGAACTCACGCCTCACCTGCATATTGGCACGGACAAACCCGAGGGCATGAGGGCTCATCTGTCCAAGACTGCCATGCTTGCCCTTGCCGTCACCATCCACAACCTGCCTGAGGGTATGGCCGTTGGTGTGGTCTTTGCAGGAGCAGAGAATGGAGCCGCAGGACTGTCGCTGGCCAGTGCTATTGCCGTAGCATTGGGTATTGCCATACAGAACGTGCCCGAGGGAGCCATTATCTCTATGCCGATGCGGGCGGCAGGCAATTCCAAGTGGAAGTCATTCCTCATCGGTTCTTTGAGTGGAGCCGTAGAACCCATTGGAGCCGTTGCCGTCCTATTGCTTGCTTCGTTGCTGATGCCCGTCCTCCCTTACATGCTCGCCTTTGCCGCAGGAGCCATGTTCTATGTGGTAGTCGAGGAACTGATTCCCGAAGCCTCTGGCGGTCAGCACTCAAACCTCAGCACCATTGGCTTTGCCATCGGCTTCGTCCTGATGATGGTGCTTGATGTCGTGTTGGGGTAGGGTGACAAGCTAATAATATAAGAAAAGAGGATGTGTCAAAAAAGGCACATCCTCTTTCTTATTCATGTTGCTTTATCGGATGAACAACAGCTCTCTGTACTTGGGCAGAGGCCAGAGGGCATCATCGACGATGAGCTCAAGCTTGTCTATTTGATAGCGAATCTTGTCGAACATCGGGGCGATGGTGTCGTGGTAGGCGATTGCCTTTGCGTGCTCGTCCTCTATCTTGTTGGCAACCTTTCGGGCATTGACGAGTTCCTCCACGCCTGTCTCGATGGCAGAGGTGCGCTCTGCAATCTCCTCGATTATCTTCATGTTGCGGGCATTCAGTTCCTTTGCCTTATCTGTTGGGAAGACGCCGAGCATTCGCTCCACATTGCGCAAGAGCTGGCTCTGGTAGCTGGTTGCGACGGGGATGATGTGGTTCATCGAGAGGTCGCCCAGCACGCGGGCTTCAATCTGTATCTTCTTCGTGTACGTCTCCCACTTCACTTCGTTGCGGGCTTCCAGCTCCTTCTTCGTCATCACGCCCATGCTCTCGAACATCGCGATGCTGTCCTTGTCGAGGTAACGCTCGAAGATGACGGGACAAGAGGTCTCCACGTCGAGGCCACGCTTGGCTGCCTCAGCCTTCCATTCGTCGCTATAGCCGTTGCCGTCGAAGCGGATGGGCTTGCAAGCCTTGATGTCCTCGCGCAGCACATCGATGATGGCGTGATACTTGGCAGAGTGCTTTCCATCGGAGAACTCTGGTTTCTCTGAGTACTCGGATATCTTTGCATCCACCCTCTTCTTGAAGCTCGTTAAAGCCTCTGCCACAGCAGCATTCAGCGTCAGCATCGCGCTTGCGCAGTTGGCTTCGCTGCCCACAGCACGGAACTCAAAGCGGTTGCCGGTAAAGGCAAACGGCGAGGTACGGTTGCGGTCGGTATTGTCGATGAGCAACTCGGGTATTTCGGGGATGTCCATCTTCATGCCCTGCTTGCCGTCCATCGAGAAGAGGTCGTCCTTGTCGGCCTTTTCGATATGGTCGAGGAGCTCGCTGAGCTGCTTGCCGAGGAACGATGAGATGATGGCTGGAGGTGCTTCGTTGGCTCCAAGTCGATGGGCATTCGTTGCCGACATGATAGAGGCTTTGAGCAAGCCGTTATGCTTGTAAACGCCCATCAGCGTCTCTACGATAAAGACGGCAAAGCGCAGGTTCTGTTCGGGCGTCTTGCCTGGAGCATGAAGCAGCACGCCTGTATCGGTGCTCAGCGACCAGTTGTTGTGCTTGCCGCTGCCGTTGATGCCTGCGAAGGGCTTTTCGTGCAAGAGCGCGCGGAATCCATGCTTGCGGGCCACGCGCTTCATCAGCGACATCAGGAGCATGTTGTGGTCAACGGCGAGGTTCGTGTCCTCGAAGATGGGAGCCACCTCAAACTGGTTCGGAGCTACCTCGTTGTGGCGTGTCTTGCAGGGGATGCCGAGTTCCAGAGCCTGTATCTCGAGGTCGCGCATGAAGGCTGCCACGCGCTCGGGAATGCTGCCGAAGTAATGGTCGTCCATCTGCTGGTTCTTCGCAGAGTCGTGTCCCATCAGGGTACGGCCAGTCAGCAGCAGGTCGGGACGAGCCGCATAAAGTCCCTCATCAACGAGGAAGTACTCCTGCTCCCAACCCAGGTTGCTCGTGACCTTCTTCACGGCTGGGTCGAAGTAGTGGCAAACCTCTGTGGCAGCCACATTCACGGCCTTCAGAGCCCTCAAGAGGGGAGCCTTGTAGTCGAGCGACTCGCCACTATAACTAATAAATACTGTAGGGATGATGAGCGTGTCGTCGATGATGAAGACAGGGCTCGTGGGGTCCCAAGCCGAGTAGCCGCGAGCCTCGAAGGTGCTGCGGATGCCGCCGCTGGGGAAGCTCGAAGCGTCGGGCTCCTGCTGAACGAGCAGCTTGCCGCTGAACTCCTCAATCATGCCGCCCTTGCCGTCGTGCTCGATGAACGAGTCGTGCTTCTCGGCAGTCCCTTCCGTAAGCGGCTGGAACCAATGCGTATAGTGCGTCACGCCGTTCTCCTTCGCCCATTGCATCATGCCGATAGCGACTGCATCGGCAATCTTGCGGTCAAGGTGAGCGCCGTTGTCGATGACGTCAATCATCTTCTCATAGATGTCCTTGGGCAGGTACTTGTACATCTTCTCGCGATTGAAGACCTTCTTGCCAAAGTACTCGCAAGGCCTCTCTGCTGGTGCTTCTACTTCGAGCGGCTTCTTCTTGAACGCCTCTCCTACAACCTGGAATCTCAATTCGTTTGCCATAAATCAGTTTGTTTTGATG
>Ga0310690_10008506_pt1 | contig 13009 bp, 8 predicted proteins | sample AusTroGonzalo_MG_2_FD_207661 | JGI IMG/M metagenome (GOLD analysis project Ga0310690, IMG submission 207661) | Bovine rumen microbial communities from tropical cattle in Woodstock, Queensland, Australia - Gonzalo_04 (v2) (version 2) | ecosystem: Host-associated > Mammals > Digestive system >... | reverse complement strand
TATCCTATTGTGTTGTACAACATTGGTAAGTTGTACTCGCGAAAAGCCAATTGAATATTCTATCTTTTGGGGATTTGCTAGTGGTAATTCAGGAAAGCTAATAGTCTATGAATGTAAAGATAACGGTGATAAAATCTACAACCGAACAGTAGATTTCGACGGAACTGAAATTAAAAAAACATTCATTTCTCAACCTGAAACTGTCAAAATTAAAATATATATTAAAAGAAGTAATACATTTTCTCTTCAAAATAATAGGTGGGTTGATCAAGTATTCTATTTGGATAAGAAGAAAAAAAACGAATTTTGGATTCGTCCGGAAACTATATTAAGTACTACTGAACCCTAATATGTTATAAGGATAATTTATATTAATATGGATTTTCAAGATTACATCAAACAGATTTCCGAATCAATCCCGAAGCTGAAGGATCAGATTCAAACAGAGGAGGCTACGAAAAACGCCTTTATCATGCCTTTCATCCAGGCACTTGGGTACAATGTTTTCAACCCGTTGGAGGTAGTGCCAGAATATACTTGTGACATCGGAACGAAAAAGGGCGAGAAAGTGGATTATGCCATCATGAAGGATGGCGAGCCCATCATTCTCATTGAATGCAAGCACTGGCAGCAAAATCTTGACTTACACGATAACCAGCTTCTACGCTACTTCACAGTTTCTAATGCCAAATTTGGCGTTCTTACAAACGGGATCGTCTATCGTTTCTACACGGACTTAATTGAAAAGAACAAAATGGACGAAACCCCGTTTTTGGAAGTCGATATGACCAACTTGAAGGATGCGCAGATTGCTGAGTTGAAGAAGTTCCATAAGTCCTATTTTGATGCAGACACCATTTCCACCACCGCATCTACTTTGAAATACACCAAGGAGATCAAGGAAATTATCAAGAAGGAGATTGCCAATCCTTCAGAAGCATTGGTGCGGATTTTCGCAAAACCGGTCTATAATGGTGTCTTGACAGCAAAAATGATTGACTATTTTTCCGAATTAGTCAAGAAATCATTTGCCACACACATCAATGAGATTCTCAATGAGCGATTGCAGAACGCTATCAGCAAGGATGAGGAGGAAGAAAAAAAGACGGAGGAACCTATTTCGACAGAGCCACAAACAGATGTACCCCAAATTGTCACAACAGAAGAAGAGATGGAAGGGTTTTACACTATTCGAGCAATGCTTGCTGAGACAGTGGATCCTCAACGCATTCAGTATAAGGATACGATGAACTATTTCGTCATCAATCTTGACAAGACCACACAGCCTATCTGTCGTCTATTCTACAATCGATCCAAAAAGTATATTTCCCTGATAGATGAGAACAAGAAGGAAACCAAGTATCAGGTAGAGAGTAATCTTGATTTGTATCAATTCAAGGGTCAATTGATTGACAGGGTGGCTTTTTTGGAGAGTAAATAGGTGGCTTTCTTCAATTTAGAGAAACGTTTTATTGCGTGCCTCCGGCACGCCCACACTCACGAGGGCACCGTACACCCCACACTGTGGCCTGACGGCCTTAGTGCGGGGTTATTGAGATAGCTTGCCGCTGGCACGCCTCGTAAATCGAAACAACATTGCAGTGGTGTCATAGTGGCGAAACTCCATCACAAAATATCATGGTGAGAGAGCCGAAACATCATTTACATCACCATTGCTGTGTCGATTTGCACCCCGTGCCGGAGGCACGAAACCTCAATAACCCCACATAAGCGAAACGAAGTGGAGCGCAGTGTGGGGTGGCGGATGCAGTGCGCTGGAAACTGCGTGCCAAAGGCACGCTACTACGGAGAAACAAAGCCTGATGGCAAGACTAAAGACATCCTTCTTCTAAACAGCTCCGTTTTTCTCATCCCCAAACTAATACATAACACTAGTCCATTGTCATATATTCCCCTGAAAACCACCTTCTTACACAAAATTTTCACATCCCTGTCGCGCAAACGAAAAAAAGTGTATTTTTGCAGCCTCAAAAAAGGCGGGGTAGCTCAGTTGGTTAGAGCGTCGGATTCATAACCCGGAGGTCTCGAGTTCAACTCTCGATCCCGCCACAGAAGAAGGCGACTGTTTCAGCCGCCTTTTTTGTTTTTGTAAAGACGGCGCACACTTTTTGTAGAGATAGGTCACGCTTTTTTGAAGAGACGGGGCACGCTCCGTCTCTACTTTTTTTTGTATCTTCGCCAGTCATTTTTTAAACATCAAAAGTCATTGATAATCTATTGGAACATGTTGAAAATTAGGACAATATTTGTACTGTTGGTGGCTGCGGTTATCCTGCTTCCGGCGTGCGACCGCACCAAGAAAACCCCGAAAGATACCCCACAAGCCACCGTCACCCTGCCGGCATTTGACAACGACTCCGCATACGCGTTCGTGAAGGCGCAGACCGATTTCGGACCGCGCGTGTTGGGCTCGGAAGCGCACGAAAACTGCCGCACTTGGCTGTTGGGAAAACTGCGCGAGTATTGCGATACGGTTTACAACCAGACGTTTACGGCCAAAACTTACGACGGCAAATCGTGGCCTTGTGCCAACCTCATTGGCAGTTTCGGACCTGAAAAGACCAAGCGCATCGTGTTGGCTGCGCATTGGGATTCCCGTCCCTTCGCCGACCACGATCCGCTTCCCGCCAACCGCGAGACCCCCATTGACGGGGCCAACGACGGAGCCAGCGGTGTGGGCGTGCTGCTCGAAATTGCCCGCCAACTGCATGAGAGCCAGCCCAATGTGGGTGTCGATATCGTCTTTTTCGATGCCGAGGACTACGGTCCGAGGGAGAGCGAAAGCGTGCCCGGCGACTGGTGGGGACTCGGTGCACAGTATTGGGCAAAAAATCCTCATATCCAAGGATATATGGCTAACTTCGGCATTTTGCTCGACATGGTGGGCAGTCCGAATGCGCAGTTCATGCAGGAGCAGTTTTCCTTGCGTGACGCGCAGGACGTGGTACGCAAAGTATGGTCCACGGCCTATGAGCTCGGTCATGGGCAGTACTTCCAAAACAAGCCCGGCGGCGTGATTACCGACGATCACTACTATGTCAACAAATACGCCCCCTTCAAGATGATTGACATTATTCACTACGATGCGGCTTCCGGCACCGGCTTCGACCCCGTTTGGCACACCGTGAACGACAATATCCAGCACATCGACCGGAACACGCTCGGCGTGGTGGGCACAACCTTATTGCAAGTCCTTAAAAACGAATAACCTACGATGAAAGTATTCAAATTCGGCGGCGCCTCCGTGAAGGACGCCCCAGCCATTGAAAATCTGAAAAACATCCTGCAACGTTATGAAAACGAGCAGCTTGTGGTGGTGATTTCCGCTATGGGCAAGACCACCAACTTCATGGAGAAGATGTTGGATGCCTATTACCATGCGCCGGAAAATGTGCCCGCTTTGCTTTCGGAACTGCGTACCCAGCACGAGTCTGTGGCAGAGCAGCTTATGGGTGCGGGTAACTCATTCCTGCCGCATTCCGAACGGATCTTTACGTTGCTGAACGAGCAGCTGCAGCGTCCCACGTCCGACAATTTCGATTATGACTACGACCGTATCGTCAGCTTTGGCGAACTGCTCTCCACGACGTTGATTGCCACCTATCTGAACACGCAAGGCATTGAGACGCAGTGGCTTGATGCACGACAGCTGGTGCGCACCGACAATACTTACCGCGAGGGTCATGTCGATTGGACGGTGACGCAGAAGTTGGTCTGCAATACCATCAACCCCTACTTCCAGAACCGCACCCACGGCATTGTGCTGACACAGGGCTTTATCGCGGGCACGGCCGAAAACCAGACCACCACCCTCGGGCGCGAAGGTTCTGACTATTCTGCCGCCATTTTAGCCTATACCCTTGATGCCGAGTGCGTTACGGTGTGGAAGGACGTTCCCGGCATCCTCAACGCTGACCCGAAACGGTTCGCAGATGCGGTCAAAATCGACAAACTGACCTACCACGAGACCGTGGAATTGGCCTATTATGGTGCGAGCGTTATCCACCCAAAAACACTCAAACCGCTGCATAACAAGCAGATACCGTTGTTCGTCAAATCCTTCTTCCATCCGGAGAATGAGGGCAGCATGATTACGAAGGATGCCGATCTGACGGAAGTTCCATCGTTCATCGTGAAGGACAACCAGCTGCTGATTTCGGTCTCCCCGCGCGACTTTTCCATCATCGGGGTGGAGAATCTCTCCATCATTTTGGACATTCTGGCAAAATATCGCGTCAAAATCAACCTGATTCAGAATTCCGCGCTCACCTTCTCGGTCTGCACCGACAATGTGCCGTTGCGGTTGAAACCTTGCATCGAGGCTCTGCAGGAGGAGTTTATCGTCAAGTTCAACGACGGCATCCGATTGGTGACCATTCGCCACTACGATGCGAATTCTGAGAAGAATATTCTAAAAATGTTTGATAATGAAGAAGTTATTATTCGGCAGAGCAACCGTCATACGATACAAATGATTCTGAAATAAAAATATGTAAATCACCTCTTGATTTTATAAAACAAAAATGTATTTTTGCAGGGTAAAATCGAAAGTATAAATTCACATAAAATTATTCAAACAGTATGAAGAAAACTTTACTTGTTTTAGTTGTTGCGCTTTTGGCTGGATTGACCGGCATTGCGCAAGTTTCTGACACCATTGTGTCGCTGACCCCTTCCAACCGCAATGTGGTGCTTGAGGAATATACGGGCATCAACTGTCAGTACTGTCCCGACGGCCACAAGCGCGCCAATCAGATTAAAGCCGCCCATCCCGACCGCGTTTGCTTGATCAACATTCATGAAGGCGGATATGCAGCCAACACCTACACCACGCAGTTCGGTACAGCCTTGGCCAACCAAACCAATCTGGATGGTTATCCTTCCGGTACTGTCAATCGTCACATCTTCTCCGGCAATAAGACGGCCATGGGTCGTGGCGATTGGCAATCAGCCGCTAACACCATCATGGGCATGGCTTCTCCGGTGAACATTGCCGCAGAAGGTACGCTGGACTGGAGTACTCGTACGCTGAATATCCGTGTGCAGCTCTATTACACGGCTTCCCAATCTGTTTCTTCCAACGCCTTGAATATCGCCATTATCCAAGACAATGTGCTGGGTTCCCAAGTGGGTGCCTCAACTTGGTATCCTGAAATGATGGTTGGCAACCAGTACAGACACATGCACATGCTTCGTCACCTGATCACCGGACAATGGGGTGAGACCATTGACAACATCGCGCAAGGTACGCTGGTGGAGAAAACTTACGAGTATGTGATTCCCGAACAACTTGGTTCACCGAACCCCATTGATGCTGTTTTGGAAGATCTGCAATTCATCGCTTTCGTCTGCGAAGGACATCAGGAAGTGCTCACAGGCATCGAAATTCCTGTCCAACATATCAACATGCCTGCCATTGGTGGTCGCGTGGTCTCCTTGGAAGCCGGTTCGAACATCACCTGTGACAATCAAGGCAATGTGAATATGCAATTTAAGAATGTGGGTGCCTCTGCTGCCACCTCTGTGACCTATACTTATACGGTCAATGGTACAGAATATACGGAAACTTGGACTGGCAATATTCCTTCCATGGCGACGGAGACTATCCCAATCCCCTCTTTCGAGATTAACTTGAACGCAAACAACAATATTTCCGCACAGGTGACTGCCATTAACGGAGAAGCTGTGACCACAACGGCAAAGACCTTGACTCTCAAGAAGAACTCTTACGAGGGCGGCGGCAGAATGAAGTTTGTAATAAAGACCGACAACTACGGTTCCGAGACGACCTTCAAGTTCTTTGATCCTAATGGTAATGTGGTGCTTTCTGGCGGTCCGTTCGCGAATACTTCTGCTGTTCACGAATACACGTTCAAGCCAACTGTGATTGGATGTCACCGCCTTGAAGTCTATGATGCATACGGCGATGGTATCAACGCAGGCTATGGCACAGGCTATTTCCGCTTGTATAATGAGGATGGCACGCAGCTGTTCAACGACAACGGTAAATTTGGTTCCCAGGCCACGTATATGATTTATGTGAACTACCCGGCTGGTGTTGAGGATGTCACGATGGATAACACCACCGTTTATCCGAATCCCGCTACCGATGTGATCAATATCAGCACGGCTGAGAATGTCCAAAGAGTTGAGATTTTCAACATGCAGGGCCAGCTGGTGAAAGCCGAGATTGGTGCGGTGATGAGCATCTCCGTGAAGGATCTTGCCAACGGTTTCTACACTTTGAAACTCACGACCGACAACGGCACGTCCATGCACAAGATTATCAAGAAGTAAGGTTTACGTAAACCTTTTCGATAAAAAAACGAGATCGGCAGTGAATGTCGGTCTCGTTTTTTTTTGTGAACAGTGAACAGTGAACAGTGAACAGTGAACAGTGAACAGTGAGCTGTGGTTGAGAATTTGTACATTGATTATTCGTGAATGATTTTTCGGAGGATTTCGCGGTTGTTGGAGGTTTTGATGTGGAGGAAATAGGTGCCGGCGGGGAGGGTGCGGAGATCCAAGTTGGAGATGATGTCCCGTTGTATGGGCGAATAATCATTTACCCATACAACGCGGCCTTGTATGTCGTAAAGGGTCATTTCGGTGATTTCCATATCGCCGTCAATCTCCACCGTCACGAAATCTTTTGTGGGGTTAGGATAAATAGAGAGGACATTTTCATAGTCGTCAATGCCGACGTGTTGGGCCAGTTGTACGTTTTGGATGACCTTCTGACCGTCCGCCACGTTGGTGACAATCGTTTTCGGGAGGTAGCCCTCGGCGGAATAGGTCACTGCGTATTGACCGCCCTTGATGGGACGATGGTAGTCGCCGTGCGGCAGGGAAGTTTCCACGTAGGAATGGTCGAGGTCGTGGTCAGCAATATAGACGAGTGCTTCGAGTGGTTCTCCTGTCAGCGAATCCGTGACCGTGCCATGGATACCATGGTTCGCCTCACCGATAAAGTTGAGCAGCGAATGGTACGCATAATCCCAATAATAAGGTAAATAGTTCGAAGATAAAACCTTGCTGTCACTTACTTCAATGGTGACGTGCCGCGTGCCGAGATACCAGTTGTGGTAGTCTTGCATGGAGCCGGTGATGACATACCAGTCACCGCCCTCCGTAACCCCGTCATTTTCCTCCGTCATGTAGGTGCTGTGGTAGGACTGGCAGGTGTCGGCATATTGGTGCCCCACATATTCCCACCAGGCAGCATCTGCATGGCTGTGTTGCCATGAGGTCCAAAAGTCCCACGGATAGTTGAAAACTTCCGCACCACCGTGAAAGTTGGCGGCGAGTGTGAGATTATGTGCCTGCATGAACTGCATCATCGCTTGCACTTCCGGCTCGTCCTCATTCTCCTTCGCGGGGTTCTGTCCTGCCCACGGGAACGAGCGATTTAGGTCTATCCCGTGATAGTTTGAACGCGTCGAAATCGGGGAGGAGTTAATCTGGTTGTCGGAAGTGAAATAGGTGCCGTCCGGATTGTGCAGCGGACAAATCCAAATGTCCACATTGTTGACTAATTCGGTGGCGTATGCGTCTGTGTTGTAGTTGGTTAACAGATAGTCGATAAGCCGGATCATCATGTAATAGCCTACTACTTCGTCGCCGTGGATGGTCGAGGTGTAGAAAATGGACGGCTTGCCCTCGTTGTCGTTGAGGTTGTTGCTGATATGGGCGCAGAGGATTTTGTGCCCGCCCGGCGTTGCGGCCAAGATGGTGTCAATCTCACAAAGCTGCGGGTAGCGCGTCCGGAACGTGTCCATGATGGCAGTGTAGGTGCTGTAGGTCGGGTAGCGCCTCCAGGTGGAGGTCATCTGTTCGTAATTTTGGGCCATCTGCACGTTGGCACGAGTCTGAGATACCGTCGTGTATGGGATATCCTTTGCAATGAAGTTGTCGAAATCCCTGTACGACAGACAGATGCGGGTGTTAAAGGTGTTGTCGGGATTCCGCTGCACGCGATCCACGGAGAAGTCACGCGATAGCGACTGCAGCGTGGCAGCGTCTAAGACTGTCTCGATGTAGGTTTCGGGATAGGTCAGTGTATTGTTCTGGGCTGACGCTGTGATGGTGATGATAATGGAGACGATGATGGTGATAGTTTTTTTCATAGGTTTGTTTCTATATTTCTGTAAACGCCCCACACTGCGGCTTCGCCTTGTGTGGGGTTATTTGCGCTTCGCGCGTGTTGCCCCTTCGGGGCTGCTTAAGGAATTATTCCTTTTATATATTCTTCATTTTATATTCTACATTTTACATTTTGGAGAGGTATGCTTTAAGGTCTGCGGCCTTTTTGGGGCCGATGACGGCGGCGAGGTCGGATTCGGGGGCGGCGGTGATTTTGGAGACGCTCTTGAATTCTTTCAACAGTTTGGTCTTGAGTACTTTGCCGATGCCGGGGGCGTCGTCTAATACGGAGGCGATGCTGGTTTTGCCACGTCGTTTGCGGTGGTGGGTGATGCCGAAGCGGTGTACCTCGTCGCGGACATGCTGCAACAACTTCTGCGCCTCGGACCGTTTGTCGATATAGACGGGCACGTCGTCGCCCACCTTGTAGATGTCCTCTAACCGTTTGGCGATGCCCACCATCATGAGGCGGTCTTCGATGTGGAGGGCGATGATGGCGTTCCAGGCGGCACGAAGTTGTCCCTTTCCGCCGTCGATGACCACGAGGTCGGGAAGGGGCTTGTCCTCTTCCAACAGCCGGTGGTAGCGACGGTAGATGACCTCCTCCATGGAGGCGAAATCGTCAGCGCCGACCACCGTTTTGATGTTGAAGTGGCGGTATTCGCTCTTGGCGGGTTTCCCGTCAATGAAGCAGCTCATGGCAGCCACGGGATCCTCGCCCTGGGTGTTGGAGTTGTCGAAACACTCGATGCGGCGTGGTAATGTCTTCATTCCCAAAGCTTCTTGCAACGCGAGTAGCACCCGCTGGTTGCGACGGTCGGGATCCACCAGATCCTGCCGCTTTTTCTTCTCCAACATGTAGAAATGGGCGTTGCGGGCGGCAAGTTCGAGCAGTTTGCGCTTGTCGCCGCGCTGCGGGACTTGCAAATCCATATCGTCGGGGGCGATTTCCGGCGTGAAGGGCACCAATAGGGTGGGGGATAGTCCGCCCACGCGCTCACGGATGTCGAGGATGGCGGTCCAGAGGGCATCCTCACGGGTGGTCTCCATACGGTTGTCAATTTCGAGGGTATGTGCCTGTACCACCGCGCCGTCAATCACCCGCAAGAAGCTGACATACGCGCAGTTGTCTTCCAAATCCTCCTCCATTCCAAAAGCATCCATGTCGGTGAGCGACGGGTTCACCACCACCGATTTGCCGATGAAATTCTCTAAAACGTCGATCTTGCGTTTTATCTCGCCCGCCTGCTCGAATTTCAACTCGTCGGCATAACGCATCATCTCTTCGCGCAGCTGTCTGACGACCTCCCGACGGTTGCCTTTGAGAATCTGCATGGCTTTCTCGATGTTCGCTTGGTAGTCGGCAGCGTTGATGAGCCCGCAGCAGGGGGCCGCGCACTTCTTGATTTGGTATTGGATGCAGGGACGGTCGTTATTGCGGAGGATTTTGCAGTTGCGCAGCGGGAACATCTCATGGATGAGGTCAAGCAGGATGTTCATCTGCTTCACCGAAGAGTAAGGACCGAAAAGGTGCATTGTGGCGGGATCGGGCCGGCGTGTGGGGAAAACCCTCGGGAATTCCTCTCTCGTGACCGCTATCCACGGGTAGCTCTTGTCGTCCTTCAGCATGATGTTGTACCTCGGCTTGAACTGCTTGATCATGCTGTTTTCTAACAGCAAGGCTTCCCATTCGCTATCGACCACCACCGTCTCGATGTCGCGGATTTTCGTCACCAGCATCCGCACCTTCGGCGAATCGTGATCTTTGTTGAAGTAGGACGACACCCGTCGTTTCAGCCGCTTTGCCTTCCCGACATAGATCACCGTGCCCTTGTCGTCGTAGAAGCGATATACGCCCGGCTTCTCCGGCAAAGTCTTCAGAATCAGTTTGATATTTTCAGGAGTCTCTTTCAAGGGTTTCAAGATTCAAGATTCAAGATTCAGGTTTCAGGTCTCAATTATCCATTATTCTCGGGACGGGCATTACGAACAGGTCTTCGGGTTTGCGGGGGCGGTAGGCATCTAACCAGCGGAACCCTTGGAGTTTGCGTTCGTTTTCCTTTATCTCTTCGTCGGGGTGAACCTGTCCGGAGGGGGCATCGAAATAGCGAATCTGCTGTATGCGGTTGCTGTCGAGGTAGATACGCATCTCACTCGTGATGGAGGTGTTGATGCCAATAAGCGAGCTGTCTTCCTCCTGGACGTAATAAACGCACTCTGCATTTCCCACAATATCAACACGTTGTAGATTCCTGTCTTCCAGATGCCCGATGATGTTCAGCCCTTTGATTTGGTTGAATTCGGTGTCTTCAAAAAGCCCGCCGACGATGAACCCCGACTTGCATAGTTCGATGGTAGAATGGATAGAGTCAAGCATGGTGAAACGTACTGTATCGCCCGAGAGTTGGTAGTTGTCGGACCAGAACACGGGGTTGTAGTACATTACCAGCAGGGAATCTTCCACGTTGTAAACCATTGAGTCACAAGCGCCTTGAAGATCTTTGTGCCGGAATTTGGTGTGGAAGAAAGCGCGCACTAACGTAGGGTTGGAGGCAGTGTCGAAATCGACGAACAGCGTGTCGCAATGGAGGTAAAGCGAGTCTTGGTTGTCATCAATATAGACGAGCATGTTGCTGTCGGTGGCGATAGAAGTGCCGCCTTTTTCATGATGTTCGAGGTAATTCCCTGTGACGATGAGGTGGTTGGCCGTGTCGATAAAACGGGCGTTGCGCCAGGCTCGGCCGAATTTCAGCTGCTGGTCGTAATAGACGCTGTCGGCGAAAAGTTGCTGTTTCTCGCCGAGAAGCTGCACGTTCCCGTAAAGGATGGAGATGTCGGATTCGGTTTTGTAGAGGCCGCGGTCGGTGAAAATGGTGTTTTCTTCGTTGACGAGGTGCGTGGGCGAGATGAAGTAGGCGATTTTGCTGTTGGCATTATAGCGGAGGGAGTCGCAGTCCATGGTGTAGCTGGTGCTTCGCAGGAGCACCGAATCGTGCAGGTAGGCATCGTCGGTGTTGGTGTAGTATTTGCCGATGACGCTGGTCAGGGTGTCCGCATCGTTGAAGATTTGGCCTCCGGTGACGTAGTAGCCGCAGTCGATGTTGAGGTCGTAGAAAAGGCTGTCGGTGAGCAGGTACGACTTGCCGTTTTCGAGACGCACCTTGCCGGCGATGACAGCCTGCCGGATGTTGCCGTCGTAGGTGGCACGGTAGCCGTTCAGGTGGATGGAGTCGCTGATGACGAAACGGACGGGGTTGCCGTAAGCGATGATGTAGTTGTCGGCCTCATAAAGGTAGGCGCTATCGCAATAGCCCACCACATTATCTTGTTTAAACTTGACATTGCCGATAAGTCGCTGTGCGCCGGGGAAAGCATCCTCATCATAGTAGCCCATGTCCGCCCGATAGAGAATCTTGCGGTTGCTCTGTCCGTGTATCGCATTGATACACAGAATGGTGAGTAACAGGATGGCGGACAGTCGCTTCATAGGTTAATGCAGCAGGGTGGAGTCGGTTTTGTCGCTGATGATACGGTCTTGGCGGAAGGTGATTTCGCGCCAAACCTCGCCGGAAGGGGTGTAATAGACTTCGGGGCCGTCTTTTTTGTTCTGCTTGTAGTGGGTGGTGCGCGCAGGACGGCCATTCTTGTCGTAGAAAGTGACCTCGCCGTCGCCGTTCTTGAAGGTGCCGTTGCCCACCGGGATGCCGCGTTCGTCGTAGTAGTTCCAATCCCCGTCGAACATGTCATTCTGGAACCCGCCCTCAATCTTCACGGTGCCGTCGAGGTGATAGGCCGTATGCGGGCCGTTCTTCCGGCCGTGGTGATAGGTGGTCTCCTGGCTTTTGCAGCCGTTGGCGGTGTACATCACCTCCACGCCCTCGATGGAATCGTTCTCATAGATGCAGTGGGTGTCGAGGGCACCGTTCTTATAGTAGCGATTGAACTCACCATTGCGTTTGCCATTGCGCATTTCCACCTCCATCTCCACAATGTTTGGGCTCCGATAGTAATAGACGGTTTTGCCGTGTTCCTTTTTGCCCCTATATTGGATGACGGACTGGATGCGGCCGTCGGGGTAGGTGGTCGTTTCTGTATGCGTGCATGACGCGCAAGCCAGCGCGATGGCAGTGATGATGATTATACGGGTCAGGTTCTTCATAATACCATATATAATAATAGGGCGGCAAAGATACAATTTTTAGGGAATGTGGGCAATGGAGTGTATTTGTAAAATATGTACCTTTGCAGCAAAAATATTCTATGAAAAAAGTATTGACAATCAGCATCTTATTGATGATATGTGGGATGATGACCCTCACCGCCCAAATCCAGCACTTCACTTGGCAGGGTACGGAACGTGAATATCTCATCCGTGTGCCCTCGCAGCATACGGGTCCTCTGCCTGTGCTCTTCTTCTTGCACGGTTTGGGCGACAACATCACGAACTATGACCAGACGTTCAACTTCGGGCAGATAGCCGAGGAGTTCGGGTGGGCGATTGTGGCGCCGCAAGCCCTCAACCAGGGCATGGGCGCCATGTGGAACGCCGGACTGATGCCCAGCTCCATCGATGACGCCGGATTTCTGATGGCCCTTCTCGACTCGCTGACCATCCAGTATCAGCTCGATCCCGACAGCGTTTTCTTCTCTGGCTTTTCGATGGGTGGCTTCATGACGCATCGCATGGCCATCATGCACGGCGATCGTATTACCGCGTGCGTTCCTTTCAGCGGACTGATCACCACTGCGGATGCCGCGCAAACGCCCGTCGCGCCCGTCCGGATGCTCCACGTCCACGGCACCAGCGACAACGTAGTGGGCTACAATGGTTATTCCGCTGCTTTCG
>Ga0310690_10008503_pt1 | contig 13010 bp, 17 predicted proteins | sample AusTroGonzalo_MG_2_FD_207661 | JGI IMG/M metagenome (GOLD analysis project Ga0310690, IMG submission 207661) | Bovine rumen microbial communities from tropical cattle in Woodstock, Queensland, Australia - Gonzalo_04 (v2) (version 2) | ecosystem: Host-associated > Mammals > Digestive system >... | reverse complement strand
CCAATACGCCATTTATTAATGGGCAGAGTAATCAAGTCTCCATCTTTCAGATAGCAGCATACATTATAATATTTCCAAAGTTCTAAAAAGATAGCAGTTATCTTTTCTCTCAGCCGCATACGTTTATATTGTTCTTCATAAAGAGCATAGGTTTTCTCCTTCGAGCCGGTAAGATACCAGTCTGAACAGGTAGAAAACGGAACATAAACGTGTTTAACGATGCCATGACAAATAGGGTCAGCATCCACATAATAGTCAGCAAGCTGGAAAAAACTTTGGATGTTATCCTGCTTGTTTCTCAGAAGATTTACATAATCGTAAGTTGAAAGTTCACCACTAAAGGTGAAGTTTGAATTAGTGAAGGCTTGGATAGTTTCTTTATCCGCTTCTTTGCCTACACCAACTACAATATTTCTCGGGGGCTGTTGTACGGCCGCCGTAGTTTCTGTTCGGTTAAAAAACCGGTCGAGCAAACCCATTGGGCTCAGCCCCTTTCTTTAAAATCTGCCAAATCCTCTGGCAATACGTCTTGAAACAGCATCATCAAAACCAGAAGCTAAACCGACACATGGTGCGCCATGCTGGTGTTGTTTGATGCTTATTTTTTCTAATTCGGAAATATAGTCATTTCCCATAGCCAAAGAAGAATATCTATCTTTGTGCATACTGGCTTTCGGCACATCATACAAAACATTACCGCTGGCACCAGTCTTACCTACGATATTGCCCATTTCAATTTGCAAAGCATCCGCTTCGATGAAATTGGCAAACTCTTCTTTAGGCATACTTTTATCTAACTCATTAAGCTTTGCCTTGATAACTCTTGATGAGCTCGGAAGCTCGATGGTTTGTTTCTCAAGCGCAACTCTCAAGTTAGAATAAATACGCTGGTTCAAAGTGTTTACAGCTCTGAAAGGATGCAAAGCCTGAACCGCATCTGGATTTGTCAAAGGCTCATCATCCACTACTAATGGAGGATATTCTTTGCCTGACTCCATATCGATCCATGCTTTGTCAAAGAATCTGTCAAAACTGTCACCAATACCTCTTGCGTCGTAAACAATTTTCTCTGTATTTGGGAATTTTAAGTGATAATATTTTCTGACTTCTTCAGTTAATACATCCAACGGTACACCGTTATATGAACGAATATTGACAACTTGTCTATTATACGAGCCATCCTTCTTTTCATTAAATTTATGTACCATCAGAATACTATTGTCTGAACCTTTAGCTTTTGACGTAGCTATATCCAACGATATAATATATCGAGACTTAGAGCCTTTCGGCTGTTCCATCTCAATATTGTTCAGCGTTCGACAATTCTGAACCAAGTCGAAAGGAAACGCCGAATTCTCAGACGAGCCTAAGAATTTAGACTCATACTCCATCGCAAAACTAGACTCAGGATTGCCTTTGCGTTCTTCCTCGAAGTAGCTTTCTTTCGTAAGTCCCTCAACTATCGGCGTTTTATAGTTAATTACGCACGCAAAGTAGGCCTTATTACCTCTTGCTCTTTCTTGCAGTATCCGCTGAAATTCTTCGTAAAACTCGTAACTTTTAGGACAAGCAGAAGTAATGTAGATAAGCTTGGAGTCATAGTCCTCAAACTCATAAGCTCTCGCATTATAACGAGTCTCGTTACGAGTAGGTTTAACAACGTCACGGACAATCTTCATATCCACGTCTCTGGCTTCGTCCACGATAACCAGCTTCGCACGATAAGAACGAGCACGCTGCATAGGAACAGACTTAATTGTACTGCCATTTTTCAATGTGCAGGATGATTCATCTTTAGAAATAGAAACGAAAGTACGGGCATTTGTCGGCCGTAATTCATTTCTGAAGTTCTCGTTTTCATTACACAGGTCACGTATCTTTTCACAGACACGGGTAGCCTGGTCTGCAGTTGGCGCAACAACTAATATAGAAGTACCCGGATACAGAATAGCCAAAGATACAGCCATTAAAGCTGTTAACCACGTCTTGCCATATCCACGAGATGCTACAACTACAGAAGTAGTAGCGTTACCAACGCCTCTGGAGATAACATGCTGAATAGGAGTCAATTTAATCGGCCGGAAAGCTTCTTCGATGAAGCAATCCATATGAGTCCGATAGTAAATAACTTGTTCTTCCGCCGTATTCCAATTAGTTATACCTGTAAAACGATTCTGTAGCGAACTTTTTCGCTTGGGGTGTTTTCGTGTATCAATCATTTACATCACCCACATCATCGTCTCGCATGGACTCAATAATATAACCTAACCCATCTAAAGCCTGGTCGACGATATCCTTTGGCCATTCGATGACCTTTGTGCAAGGGTGACCATGTGTTTCTAAATACTGACATGTTTCAGCCCAGTTATTCAAAGTATTTTTATCACCGGGTTTACGTTTACACGCAGCAAAGTTACCGGTTTTCATCAACAGGTCATATTGAGCAATTGCGTCTTTAACGTCCTGTAATGTACACCGTCCGGCCATATAGTCATTCTGAACTTTATCTACCAATAACGAAGCTTTAGCAGCTTTTTTAGCGTTGTCTCTTAAAGAAATGTCGGACAAATCAAAGTCGTCTTCCAGTCCGGCATAATAATCTTCAAGATATTCCAGCTCGGCTGGTTTGAACTCACCGTTGAAAAACTCATTATAAGTCTTCAGGTTTTTATCAGCCTTAGCCTTGTGTGGATTTAGTTCGACTATTTTACCAGCCACTTTAGCTTCGTCATAGTTATTAGTGTTCACGTCCTGAGTATGGTCTTCGTATTTATAGTTCTGTGTTTTCTGCATCAACGAAGGAATAATAGGACAGGCAATAGACTCTAAAAGTACAGCCCGTCTGTCTTCGTTTGACTTCTGATACACAGAAGACTTAGCGGCTTGAATTTCAGCCTGTTTAAGAGCATTCTCCCAAACGCTTTCTTTCCACTCCCGGTTGTTCTCCCAGAAGTATCGCCGCATTTCATCCTTTGTACGAATTTTAGCCAGACACTGTTTACACCATTTGTCTTTATTGCCATTTTCTATCCAATCTCTGTTTGCATAAAAATTGGATAAAGGTTTTGTTTGGTTACAGTGTAAACATAGTTTTGTCTGTGCTGGCTTTTTATTACCACGGGGTTTTGACAATATATATGCCATATATCATCACTCCGTGTCATCAGCAAAAACATCCATAACTTCTTCTTCTGTTACATTCAAGAGTTTCTTCTCAGGCTCAGTAAGCTCCTCGGCTGGAATGGATATGCATCCTTCTTCGATAGGAAGCTTAATCTTTTCTTCGACGGCTGCAGACTTTTTGAAGAACTGCTCAGCACGAACCTGATGATAAAATTCGGCTAATGCTAGAAAAAGTTCGGGTGTCTTTGTGTATTTGTACCGGATAATAGGATACTTGTAATGCTTTTTAGCAAATGTGTAGTTGATACCCTTATCCTCTAAGAACTTAACCTCTCTACGCCATTGGGTAGAGTATTCTTTATCAAATACATACTTGGGTACCGTTTGTTTAATTTCACTCATGGTTATCTCTCCTTAATTAATCAATCAAAAAGGAGAAGAACGAAGCACTTCTCCCTTATGGGTCGTTTCGAAAGACACGCTAGAAAAAGATAAAAAATGATATTGTTTTATAATAAATAGTTTTTGTATTTATATTGTATTTTTATTTGGTGTGGGAGAGAGTTTTGGAATGGGGTACCCTGTAAAAAGGGTACCTCTATTTTTTCGAAAAGTTTTCAGCGTAAAAATGTGTTCACGAATTATATATAGAGGATGTGAACACGTTTTTGGTTTAAAAGAAAAAGAGAGAGTTTTGAAATTGAAGAGAGAGTTTAAAATTGAAGAGAGAGTTGGGGAAGAACATATATATTGATTTTCTTTCTCATGTAAATTTTTCAGCGTAAATTCGCGCTGCAAAATCCATTTTTTATTTTATTTTTTTATTTTCAATGGCAGCCATGCCGCCCCGTAAAATGGCCGTGCATATGAAAGGATGAAAACCGAACGTGCTGGTTCTAGCAGGGAGCCAGACCTAGGCGCAGCTCAAACGAGCCGAGAGAACCTAATAACAATATCATTGTTGTTGGGCTTAGCCGAAATTCATCGACGATTGGCATCGTTGGTGAATGTGAGCGCCAAACACAAGAAGGCTAAGCTGAGCACGCATCAACAAGCCAACTACGAATTGGGATGCGATAAAAATAATGATAGGTGGCAAGCCAAAGCCACCACTCGACTGATAATATACTGTACAGTCAGTAACTCCGGCCGCCGGAGCAGTCGATAATAATTGGCACGAACCAGAAAGCAGAATTGGCTCGTCACGCCTTGCGCGAATTGGTTAGCGAATCTAGCAGGCTACCTAAAAGGTTGTAGATTCATCTAATCAATTCGAACAAGAAACGCACGAGATTCACACTGTATGAAGTAAGGTTCGTAGGGAAGCCAAAGCATAGAAAGCAACTCCTGCGTTGTAATCTGTGTAATGGTCGCGGTGCCCTTGTCAAAAGTCCGCGCAAACGGTTGTCCAACCCGAAAACGTCAATCCTTCGTGGCTTGTGGGTGCCCTTAGGGGGTACATCTGGTGCAAGCTGGAGTATGCGAGGTAACCACCCACCGCCTCGAACAGGGCTGAATAAGCTAACGTGCAAACGTTGGTTGGCGTTCTCACTTCGTGCAGCGGCAGAACGCAGCGCTATGTGCGACGTAGGAATCTGCGGTACAATTCGAATAACCAAAGAGGAGTGGCTTATAGGCATGTTAATTCATGCTTGAGCCCTCCTTCTTTTTTTTAATGCACGCAAGTGCTGCAGGGAAAACCCGAAGATATTATTGGCATAAGCCAAGGAGGAAACAAAAAATGTTACAGGTTACGAGGAATATCATTCTTGCTGCTGAGGTAGCGGCATGCAACGCTATTGAAGCATCGTTGAAAGACGTTTCAAAGCAGATCGTGTCCTGCCTTGAAAACGGCGAAGTGACGAAAGCCATTTCGTGCAACCAAGTGCTGAAAGAACTCTTCGACGATCTCAACGTTCGTGAAGAGAAGCTTTACGAGCTGCGCAACTCTTACGATTTCCCGCATCTCGGGTAATCGTAAGAAAAAACTGAATATCCAAAAAAGCCACAGAAAAGCATGTTAATTCATGCTACTGCCTGTGGCTTTTTTTATTTTCTATGCGGTTTCAGCCGCACAACAAAATAAGAAAGAGGTAGTATAATGAGCATTACTAAATTTAAGAGTCTATGCGTACAGCATGGGCTCAACCCAGTCGTCGCAACTAAGTTGCATAAACTTCGAGTTGAGGGGCAAAAGGACTCTGCTGAGGAATTTGCCCCAAAATGGGACAAGTTCATAAAAGAATATCCCAACTGGAACACAGTCGTCCAGTTGGCGGGTAAGCTGGGGATAACCATTTAGGTTATCCCATTTTTTTATTTTATGGCTACAAACAGCACAGAAAGGAGGTGTTAGCATTGTAGCCGTAGCTAACATAAAGGAACAGGGCAGCCAACCGGCCCAGCAACAGGTTGGGCAAGACAATCTAGCCATTGTCCTTGCAGGCGCAACCCGCATGTGGTTGAGGCTTGAGGTAGGCTTTCAAGTCGATGAAACCTTTGTGGTGTGTGAAGGGTTGCATGTGTACGCGGAGCTATAAAGCTCTATGGGATATGTAAGTATCCAGCACGGAGGGGCCGTACACACAACAGGGCTACCAGGACAATAAACGAATATTGTTCTTGTTTGTGCAAGGTAGCTGTTGATATATTGAGAGAATCTTACAGTTCTCTCTTTTTTTATTTTTACGGCCGCAAAGCACAGTCAACCGCTTTGCGCCACCGAACCTACTAAAGTAGGCGGTTAATTATGAAAGGAGAGTTGACATATGAATAACGAAAAGAAAAACGCAGTAGAATTCTTTAAAGAGTTCAAGGATGTTGCCTTGTTCTCTGAAGACAAAAACGGCAACGTGCTCGCATGTTTGTATCATCGTTGCCCTTTTTGCGGGGCAAATATGGCCGGAATGACATGGGGTTGCGAGGAGTGCGGAGCAACCTAAACAAGCAAAACTTGGAGCAGTCATTATTGGCTGCTCCTGTTTTTTTATTTTTCATGGACGTTAAACAGAAAAGCGGAATGTCCAGCCGCAAAAAAAGCGCCTACTGCATAGTGTAGGAGAAGGAGGCCCCTATGGCTACCGTATCTGTTAACTACATCAAGACCCTGGTTTACGTCATTACCCACTCGACAATCTTCCATAGTGATGAAATTTTTGCTACGGCGCTGCTGGAACTCATTAACCCGAGTCTGCAGGTCGTCCGCACCTGCCGCCCCACTGAACAGCAGTTGAAGGACTTAGCTGATGGCAAAACCTTCTGCTACGATATCGGATGCCAATTCGGCTACCCGGAATATGATCACCATCAGTTGAACAAAGCGCTGCGCCCTGATGGCACTCCATACTGCAGCTTCGGGCTGCTTTGGCGCGACCTTGGTTCTGCTTTGTGTTCAATGCAAAAAGCTTGGGAAAAAGTTGATAGGGATTTAGTACTCGCTATTGACAAAGCAGACAATGGTGTAGAAACGAACATGCTATCCTCAGCGATCCACGCATTCAACCCGGCATGGAACAGCAAAGAAGATGAGAACGCAGCCTTCTGGCGCGCCGAGAAGTTTGCAGAAGACGTACTCAAACAATACATCTGCAAAGCAAACGCTGAAGTCGAAGCTGAACAGCTTGTGCTTCACGGCCGGAAAGAGAACAACGGTAAGGTGCTGGTTCTTGACCAGTACATGCCCTGGCAGGACACAGTCATCGAACAGATGCCGTATGTTCTGTTTGTCGTGTACCCTTCTGCTCGTGGAGGATACAACGTACAGACCGTCCCGGATGCTCCGGGCAGCTTCAGCGGGCGCGTCCAGTTCCCGCAGAAGTGGCTCGGGAATCCCGACGAGACTCTTGGGATGACTTTCTGTCACCCCGGAAACTTCTTGGCTGCCGTTAAAACATTAGATGAGGCCATTAATGTTGCAAACATCGCCATCGCCGAAGCCAGTAAAGACTTCACATTGAAGTATGATGATGGCTTTACGCAGCATGGAGAAGAACTCTATCACGATACGCCGTGGAGCGTTATCGAGCGAGCAAAAAGAGTTTATGCCATCGATGGCTACGAAACTGAAGTCGTAAGGGAAGAAGACGATGAGACTGTATTCTTCTCCGAATACCGCATCTGACACGACACTCTCTTACCGGGGCTGAAATATGCCCCGGTTTTTATTTTTTATACAGCGGCTGAAGAAGCAACGTTTCAGCCGCAGAAATAGAAAGGAGGACTCGAAAAATGTTTGAGTTCGAAACAGTTGCTGTAGTCTCTCTGATGGTAATTGGTATCATTTGCGTTATTCTTGCTATTTTCAGCAAAACATGGCGCAAAATCCTTGCCGGCGTTTTCGCGTTTGCTGCTATTATTTATGGTAGCTTCGCCGCAAGAAATGCGCTGGCAGAAGACGCACTGTTTGACAACTATGAAATCAAAAGGTTCATCGTTGTCGAACCAACAGAAACTGAAGAAGGCCCATGCTTACTGATAACTTTTGCCTATCATGGTAAGAAATTATCATGGTACGAGGACAAATATTTGCCCCAGTGCAAGTACGAGGTTCTTATCTTCAACGGCGAAGAAGTAATAGACTCTATGGTGAAACTGCCAAGAGTCCTGCCGCTTGCCCGCTGAAGCTTACTTTCTGGGACTACCTGCATAAGGTAGTCCCCTTATTTTTTTATTTACGAGGAGCTTCAACCGCCTAGCGGTTAAATTTATAGCTCTGGGAGGCAATATCATGGATAATCTGGTTATCAAAATGTCGGACGGGTTTAACGCTATCATCAACATCAAGGGCGTTGCCCCTCGTGGTGCTTCTGCGTGGGAGCAGAAATTCGGCTACAAAGCCGATGCTTACCACATTCATCGTACCGGTGAAAAGAACGATTTGGTTTGCCTCGATAAGAACGCCGCATGGGTTCATGCCAGCGCAGCTAACAAAGCTGGCAAACTCCAGTATTTCTGTATGGAAATTGGCGAATTGTACTTTGAGTACAACTTCGCCAAGGGCTGCTGGGAATTGGATGCCGTCATTAATCCAGATAACAAGACATACAACGTCTGTTATACTGTTGACGGCGTACCCGGCATAGCACAAAGAGCTACATTTGCAGCGGCGAAACAGAAAGCCGACGAAGAATACGGCACTGTATACACCGTCAGCGGGCAGTTCGTTTACGCTAAGTACGAACCGCCGTACGTAGAATGGGACTATTAACCAACACAGACCCGCTCCTGCGGCTGCCTAGCGCCCATGGGAGTAGAAGAAGGAGAGTCATTATTGGCTCTCCTTATTTTTTTATTTTTTACGGCCACCGAAGAGGTATGGCCAAATAAAACAAAAGGAGGGTGTGTTATGGACAACATGCTCGGTTGCACAATTGCTGGACTACATTGGTACGAAGAAGACAAACTTGCAAATGAAGAAGAAACAAGAAAAACTAAGCTTGCTAAAAAGAAAGAAGCTTGGGCCGCTGAACTCAAAGAAAACAAGGAATTTCTTCGTTGGTATTACGGAGAAGGACGGTTTGACGGCGCTATGTGGTATCTTAATAGCCTTGAAATACAATATTACGATAAAAAGGCTGTTGAGATAACAGAAAGAAACGAAGCTTTAAGACGCAAAATAAAGTATGCCAGCCGCTAATATCACATTCTCAGCCAGAGCCTATTAAGGCTCTGGCTTTTTTATTTTTTATGACAGTCACATGGAAAGGAGATGATAGTATGTGGCTCGAAAAAGCTGAAGTCGAGAAGTATAAGAAACTCGATAGCTGCAATAATGAAATTAACTGCGGGGGGCACGCTCTACATGTTAATTCATGGTACCAGATAGGCGACGATATTAACTGGTTTAACGACGAAATAAGAAAAGCGTCTCACACCAGAGAATGGAGAAAATTCGAACATAAATGTGTTCGGTACATTCTCAGCGACGTGCCAGAATTGAAACTTATTAACCGCAGGCTGGTCGATAACGTTGAAGTAGATTTAGAGCAGTACGAAATAATAGCGTTTCGAATTGCTCGTAACTGGCTTGGTTCATTTCACTTCATGCGATGCGAGTCGAACGGGGACTGGACTGAAAAGTGCGGCTCCCGTACGACTATCTATCGTTATCCCTATGAAGACATTTACGATATCTGGGGTAACATGGATGGCCGCATCTACTTCTTCATCCGGCCACGCCGCTGAAAATAAAAGGCAAGCCTATATAAGGCTTGTCTTTTTTTATTTTATGACAGCTTCGGCCGCAAAGAAATAATATATTTAAGGAGGATGCTATCATGGCACGCAAAGCAAAGTATGAACTTGACACCCTTGAACTGGACAACATGTCCATCAACGAAATCATCCAGTTGGATGAGCAGGACGTATATCGTCACTGCGAAGATATCTGTATTACCAGAACACCGATAATATGTGACAGTCTGCGTCTTTATAACAAAGAAATTACCGTTGTAAACGCATATGGTTATGAACCGCTGTACTAATACTGCTTAAATAACTGAATACGAATACTCAGCATGTTAATTCATGCTGAGTATTTTTTTATTTTAACGAAGGAGGTGATACTCGTGAAAATTACACATGAGTATGTTGTTAGCGTTGATGGCAAAGGCTATCAGGCGCTGGCAGCACTATTAGGTTACGGCCGTATAGACAGACTTCATGATTATGAGTTCAATGAACTCAACCGCGAAGTTGAGCAGTACGCTGAAGAGTATTCTCTGAATGCGTTGCAGGACGAGATGTCCGGCCGCAAAAACAACAGCCTTATCGTTCCTGACGTTAAGCATCGTGACTTAGATGATGAAGGCTGGGAGGACTGGGACGACTACAAAGAAAGGATGGTATTATCATGAAAAAGAAATTAACACGTAAAGAGGCAGAAAAAAGAATTGCAAACATTCTTGCCGAAGAAACGAACCTTGAGGACGCAAAAGAAAGAATCCGCTCAGAAATTCCATATCTATACTATAGGCCATTCTACGAGGCAATTGACGTATGCGGAATAAAACATTTCCAGGTTTACGTGCATGTAGAAACAGATATGTTCGACGATGTAGCCATAATTGGTTTTCTTGACCCGTATGATAATTGGACGTATGCCAAACTTAAGAATAAGATAAAAGAAATAGTGCTAGAATTTGGTGAAAACGCTCACAAAGAAATCAAAAAGCTCCGACAGTTTGATTATGGAACAAATGTCGGTTGTAAAACATACGTGGCTGTATTTAGAATGCCTACGCATGATCGAATTGCTTTCGCGTGGAATTTGAAGACAAAAGAATTTGTTGGTGACGCAATGAGAAAATTCAACGGTAATGTCCTATGGAACTCAATCGACAAGAATCTGCATGGATTTGAACAATAAAAAGGAAAACCTGAAGAGTTAATCTTCAGGTTTTTATTTTTTATGAATACGGCTGAATAAGCCGAAAAATATTAAGGAGGTAATTCCAAATGAAAGGAACCTTGTACACCCTTCCCAGCCGCGCAGATTGCAAAGAATGCGAAAGCGGTTACTGCGAGCCCTTCTGCGTCACTTGCGGCGCAGACACGTGCTTCAACATGAAGCACTTCGACACCGAAAAGAAGCTTGGTGCAGACTTCTACTTCGTCACCAACCACCTGAGCTCTTTGAGCGAACGAAACTTCTACAGTGATGCAGAAGAAGCGCTCAAAGCCTACGAGATAAGTGATGCCTACGAACCGTTCTATCTTATCGCCGGTATCAAGGAGGACGATGGCCGATATCACTTGTATGACACTAACGGTAAAGTATATTGGAAAGAAAAGTGGCGGCATATGTATATCGCATACTTTGCTGTTCGGTATCAACCGGCCACTCTGTATCCCGAAACTATCATCGAAGAGGATGGCGTGTTTACAACACCTGAAGCTGCGAGTGAATATGCAAAAACACACAACGGTGCGTGGAAGGCATATAGTTTCAAAGCGCTGCAGGAAAAGATGGCAGAAAGTCTGGCCATCGAAACTGTATTCAATAAGTAAGCTGAAACTAGAGAGAGCTATTAAATTAGCTCTCTCTTTTTTTATTTTTACACATCAGAAAGGAGGTGCGTAAAATGTGGATTGCCAAAGTTAAGGGCGAAATATATCGCTATGATTCTTATAGCGAACTTGCTGCAGATTATCCTGAAGAAGAGCAAGGTAAACAGCAAGGGCAAACAATTGAAGTTAAAAGCTTCATGTACGTGGCCCGTTGGTACCAGATTGGCATTGAAAAGTATATCCCGTTCTTTGAAACAGAGGTTGAAGCCATACAGTTTCTTAATAATATTAAGCAATTGTTTGGTAATAAAGTGTGGGATATGCACGTAACAAAAGAAGAAGTTTGACGACTTCTTCTTTTTTATTTTTTATGCGAACGGTTGTATGCAGTAATGCATAATATCAGACAACCGTCACGAAAGGAGGGTTTCCCATGAAGAAACTCGTTGCCCTGCTGACCGCCCTGATTCTGGGCCTGTTCAGCACTGCCGTCATTGAGATGGCAGAAACCATCGACACGCCCACCGAAACCAAGGCGGTAGAGTGCGCCATCGGGTATCACACCCGGTGTGCCAAATATGGCAGTGTCAGCCGCCATAACTACGGCAAACGTGTTGCGAAGTTTGCCAGATGTATGGCGCTGGCACCACTGTTACCGTTACTCGGTGCAATACCGGCCGAAACATGTCCTAATGAACGGTACTGGTCGTGTCGTGCCAAAGGTGGTACACACGAAGAAGGCGTCGCTGCATACAATGCAGTGGATGACTCTGGTGTGCCAAAGCCAAAGACGAGACGAGTGTCCAGTCCGAAATGGGCAAACGTAGAACCTGAAAAGATCGAATTCTTGTCCGCTGAAAACTTGACCGATGTTACAAAGGCCAAGCGCGGAGAATGTTCAGTTGCAAAACTAAATGGGTTTGACGGTAAGACTATCTTAGTCTATCAGTGGTACGACAAAGATAGCGATAATCCATTGAGCGAAGCACCAGAAAAGATAAAGTTCGAAGGTGTGGAGTACTTGCTCTGGTGTTCCAGCCAAGGTGGAGTAAAGAAAGGGGCAGCTATATACATGCCAAGAAAATTCTTGTATACTGTAACAAACGGATACATGAACCATGTATTATTAGATGCGCCTGCTGGACTGCCGGTAAACAAAATGAATCAGGTGCGTGCACTTCGGTTCACAGCTTGCAAACCGACAGAGGCAACAATGAAACAGGTTATCGTCTTGAATGTCAAACGTCGTACAGACGATGCAAAAGACATCATAGACGGACGGCCTGTTGTCCATGTTGACGTCCCGAACGAATACAAGATAACCGAAGCCGACAAGGTTGAACAAGCCTTGGACGATGGTGGTGGTATCATGGGCCGAAAGTGTGGTATCAAAGGGCCTATAGCACAGCTCAGAAATAATGGTGGCATAAAATGCGCTATCGTTAAATATCTGAGTAAGTTTATTGGGACAGTTGTTATAGACTGCTTCGGTTGTAAAGTTACAGTAACAGAAGAGTCAATAATCATAACGACCGACTGCACAAAAGACATCAAACCATTCTTGAAGAAAATAGAGAATGGCGAAATGACGGGCGAAGAAGCAAAGGCGGCCTGGCTTGAAGCTCAAGGCGGCCCTGACGCGCCCATCTATGAGTGCTCCGTCCATCCACAGAATGGGCGTGTAGCACTCGGACGCCAGATATTCGGTAAATTTAGTCAGCTGTCTGATGAGGCACTGTTCAAAGTCGCTGGCAAAGACATTGGACAGTTGGCTGAGATGGGGTTCGAAGGCGGCTATAAAAAGTCGCTCAAGCGCAAATATGCCGCTCTCCGCATCCCTGAACTAGAAGCCATACTCAATCATCCGTTCATGTATAATG
>Ga0310690_10008502_pt1 | contig 13011 bp, 27 predicted proteins | sample AusTroGonzalo_MG_2_FD_207661 | JGI IMG/M metagenome (GOLD analysis project Ga0310690, IMG submission 207661) | Bovine rumen microbial communities from tropical cattle in Woodstock, Queensland, Australia - Gonzalo_04 (v2) (version 2) | ecosystem: Host-associated > Mammals > Digestive system >... | reverse complement strand
GCTGAAAGTCTCCTCAACATTGCCGTAGCGGTCGTGAATAGCTCCGCCCAGGTCGTACATCATGGGGTCTTCGATGGTGTTTGCGGTTTCGGTGTCGATGGTCAGATAATAGTGTTTGCGCTTGTCAATCATGATAAATACCTCATTTCATTATGTTAATCAGTCGGCGTCCCGTTGTCTGATTACATGTATATATTACATCAAAAAAGAGATTTTGTCAATAACTATTTTTAGACGGGACCCGTCTAAATTATTTTCAGAGAAGAAGGGCGGTTGCCCGCCCTGGGATTATGCTTTCTTCTCTTCCGCTTTGGCTTTCTTTTCGGCGGCTTTCTTCTCTTTCTCCGCCTTTTTCTCTGCCTGCTCTTTCAGCTTCATCTTGTAGTCTTCTCTCTCCTGATAGCACTCATCGGAGGGCTTTTTGACTACGGACACAGCGACTTCAACAAAGCATTCCTCATCTTCGAGGACAGAGGGGAAATTGAACTTGTTGGAGGCTATCATGCCGACATCTTCGCCAGTGGATTCAAGAGCATCAAAAAGAACTTTGACATAGTTGCTACGGACAAGATTTGCAAGGACAAGTTTCATTTGCGTTTACCTCTTTCTTTATCTTTTGTGATTATAATATACATCATTTTTCAAAAAATGTCAATACTGATTTTTAGACGGGACCCGTCTAAATTATGAGTTAAAAACTTTCACGCTTTAATGCGTGAAAGTTAATCAAACTCAACAAGAATTTCTTTGTTACCTAAAGTAATATTACTAAAATCAACTGATTCATTCAAATCATACCATGAGTTATTGCAATAGACACAAACTCTCATAGTGGCATTTTCATGTCCGGTCGCTTTGGCAAATTCATAAAGTTCTTTAATGGTCATTTGATAAGCACCTCCACTTTTGTGGAATATCCATACTCTTCGCTGTAGTCAATCAAATCGGCTTCAGAAATTTGTGAAAATAATTCAGTCATTTCTTCGTTAGTCAGTTTATCAACTTCGACGTCTTCATAATATTCTTCAAGCATTCTCGGATTAACAAAAGCGTAAAAACTTTTTGTAACTTCAACTATCATAATTTTATCTCCTTTTTATTGTGTCTTTATTATAAACGATAAAATGATTTTTGTCAACAACTATTTTTAGACGGGACCCGTCTAAATTTAATTTTAATAAAAAGGTTACATTTCTGTAACCTTTTGTTTCAAATCAGAGTAATATCTGTTTTGTTCTTATTGATGCGGATAGTTGAATACTTGAAATAGTAATCTGTTTGTTCCGCAGTTCTGATATGTAGTTCTTTTTCTACTTCTCTTCTAATTGAACGGAAAGCAGTATATTCATTTTCAAGTTTCGCCCCTTGAGTAACACAACAATGAAGAATTTCACTTTCTATGATTGAGTCATCAAGTGCTGTATGTGCCTCAATAAAATCTGTATCATTTTTTATAAATCTGTATACAGTTTCCGCAGTAGTGGAATAATTCCCTGTTTCTGTATAGTATCCATAATCATCGCAAAATTCACGATAAGATTTTGTGATAAGAAAATTATGAACAAATCCTCTTATATCTTTTATCGGAATTTCATCAAAAGGATTGATACATTTAAACCAATCGCAATTGAAATTGAATACTTTTTCATCAAAAGAAGAGTTAAAAGCAAAAGCAATTTCAACATTGTTTTGTTTAAAATCTCTTCTCATTTGAGAACAAATATAACCAAACTTATCCATAACTGTTTTTCTTGCTCTCATATCGGCAACATAAATTTCACGCTTGTTGGCGTAATATGCCGACTGAAAGAGCGGGAGGTTATGCCAAACTTGCTCTACCACATAGGAACGAGAGAGGATAGTTTTCCATGTATTGGAATCAACTATCACATAACCAATATTATAACAAAAGGGATTATCAAGGGAAGTTGTTTCAGTATCAAAAACACAAATATTCATTTTTACACTCCTTTCAAGTTGTCTATAGTATATACCATAAAAGAATTTTTGTCAACAACTATTTTTAGACGGGACCCGTCTAAATAATTTTTTGGAGAAAAGGGACTCAATCGAGTCCCTTAAGAATGGAGAAGATTTCTTTTTCTGAAAAACTTCCGTTGCCCCACTCTTCACGATTTTTTTCTTCATCGTCAAAGAGTATTCCGCAACCGCAAGAACTTTTTGGAGTGCCGTAGGGGATGATGTAAATTTCCGCAAATTTTACGCTTTTGAGGTGCTTTTTCAGCCATTCCTTTTTAACTTCGGCGACAGCTTCGTTATACTCATCAGAACCGCCGCGGCTCGTCCATGAGATAATGTTTACGCTGTAGCCCTGAGCGGTCAAGCGGTTCAGCATACGAGCGAGAGCCTGCATATTAATAAGCGGTTTAGCTTCGGCATAGGGGCGAACACGCTCAGCTCGCAGGTCGGGAAGCCAATTTTCAACCCCATAAAGGTCGGCAATCGTTCCATCCATATCAAAATATATTGCTCTTTCTGTGTCCATTAAATTTACTTTTTCAAGATAAGTCATTTTTATCTCCTTCCTTATTGTGTCTTTATTATAAACGATAAAAGGGAAAATGTCAATATTGGTTTTTAGACGGGACCCGTCTAAATCATATTTTTGAGAAAAGGGGAGATTTCTCTCCCCTTGTCCTCACGCAAGGTTGTAAACAATCTTGCGAGCCTTGTCAATCTTGACCTCGGACTTCGCAACGGCATCGCCAAGAGCCTTGCAAGCCGCAGTCACCTGACCGGGGGTCAGACCCGTAGCTTCGGCGATGGCATCACGAGTGAACTGTCCCTCGTTAGCCTTGAGAAAGTCAAGGACAGTGACACGGCGGTCGGCGGACTCACGCTTCGCCTTGCTATCGGCGGACTTACGCTTCTCGTTGCGTGCATCGAGAGCATTGAGGAGTTCGTTTGCCTTGTTGAGAGCGTCCTCGGTGATGTTTCCGTCAATAACGGACTGATAGAACTCACGAATGGTCATTGGATATTCCTTTCTGTGCGTTTCATGCACTCGGCGGTTATGGTCGCCACCCTTATTTACAATCTTATTGTATCACATCTTTTGTGATTTGTCAAGAGTTTTTTTTGAGATTTTTTAATTTTTTTGGACTCTTTTTTTCTCTCTTGCTCTTTACATTTATTATTATAGTCATTTTTTGAAAAAAGTCAATACTGTTTTTTAGACGGGACCCGTCTAAATTATATTTTTTAAAAACTCCGCCTTGCGGCGGAGTCTTCAACAATCGTTATCAAAGCATCCCATATAAGGATTATATCCTACTTCATAATCACAATCATCGTAGTCGTCGTCTTCTTCTTCTTCGGGTTCGGGCGGAAACATTTTCGCCCAGCAGGAGGGGCAGATGCCGCTAACGAGAGCTTCGCGGTCGGCGGCGCTGAGGTAGGGGAACGCAATCTGAGTCAGCTCGCCGTCATCCCAGTCCCAATAATCGGACTCATTGACTTCAATTTCATTGGCATGACCGCAGTGGGGGCAACGGGTAATAACGCAAATTTCTTTGTAATTAATTTTCATTTTAAAATCTCCTCTCTTAAGTGTCTTTATAATACCATATTAGGAAGAAAAAGTCAATGTAAATATTTAGACGGGACCCGTCTAAATATTTTTGGGAGAAAAAGGGAGTTTTCACTCCCTTTTAAAACATTTGAAAAATTCTTTTTCAAATTTTTTTGCAATTTTGCGATTTTCGGAATTACTTAACCAATTAATTGCCCATTCGGTTGCCGCACGCTCGTCTGGAAGAAGAAAATATTTTAAAATTTCTCTATTTTCTTTTAATTCTTCCATGTCATCTTGTCTTTTGCCGAAAGTATAATCATACATTTCTTTTCTTGTTTCTACATGACCGACTTCATGCAAGAGTGCAAGCGTGATAGTAGCAAAACCTTTGAGCATAGGATATTGCGGACACCATACACGGCGAAAGGGAGTCAGCTCTGACAGCTCGTCAAAACAGTAATTAAGATAAAAAGTTCCATCTTCCCAAAGATCAGGGTGCTCATAAAGAACGACACTAAAATTACCATCTTTCCGGAATGTATAAGTATATTCGTCAATATTATTGACAAAATTTTTCATAATGGTAACAACTTTTTTCGGTTTAATACAAATCATTTCCATAATTAAATCCTCCTTTAGTGTCTTTATAATAACATATTTTCGGTAAAAAAGCAAGATTATTATTTAGACGGGGCCCGTCTAAATTATATGTTTAAAATTGGCGGGTGTGCCGGAGGTAAGCACAACCCGCCCCAGCATATCAAATTTGAAGGGTGGCAAGTGGCATTAAGTTTATTCTCTAGACTGCTGTCATCGCTCTCAGTTTCTTATCCGTTCTTGCTCTTATCTTGTTTTCTTGACAAACTTTCGTTCGGCGTCAACCTTGACCCTTTATCTGTATATAATATAACAAATTTAAGGATAGAAGTCAATAGTTAATCTTAGACGGGACCCGTCTAAGTTTATTTTTTAAAAATGACGGGTGCGTCGGAGGTAAACGCAACCCGCCCCGGAATAGCTTATTTATAATTTTTGAAAAAGTCCTCATTCTCGCGGCGATAGCGGTCACGCTGTTCAAGTCCTTTGAGAATGAGCCACAAGCCGCCAAGAACCGTTCCACAGCCGAGAATTACCCATGATACAACACAATCAACAAAAATAGTGATTTCCATTATTTTGCTCCTTTAATTTAATTTAACCACGCAGTCCAGTCGCCGAACCACTGGTAAGGAGAGGTTCCTGCGTGGTTTTTATTGCCCTTGGATTGTCTATATATTACTATATTTTTGTGATAAAGTCAAGACCTGTTTTTAGACGGGACCCGTCTAAATTCAGATTTTATGAAAAATCCACCCATTTGGGTGGATTTGGTTCACTTGTGATAGATTTTTCCGTCAATCACGTAGGTCAGCCACTCGAAGCCGTCATACTCTTCGACTTCCCAATCGGTGGTTTCGGTAGGAATTTCAACCACAACGAGCTTTGCACAGCGTCCGTTGTAGGGTTCAGCCCCAACGCTTTCGATCAGCTCTATCAGAGCGGAATTGATGCGGATTTCGCTCGGCAGAGCATCCGGGTCGATGTTGCAGATTTCGTATGCACGCTCAGAAATGTCAAAACCGCCGTAGCACTTGTTAAGGACAATTTTCATTTTTGGAAACCTCCGTAAATTCTTATTGATTACATTTATTATTATACTGATTTTTCGGTAAAAGTCAAGACCGATTTTTAGACGGGACCCGTCTAAAAATTTTTTTGATAAAAGGGTCTTGCGACCCTTGTTTTTAGCTCATCTGAATCCCATGCGGCGTGCCCACTTGCGGCTTTCGATACTGTAGGAGTGCCATGTGCCGTCAGCTCTGTAATCCGTCTTAAGCGGGGCGAGCGGGACAAGTTCCTGAGCGGTCTCAGCTTCCGCTATAATCTTCTTTTCTTTGACGGTGCAGTTAATAATCTTTTTACCGTCTTTCTTCTCCCAAGTGCCGATGTTCTCGATAACTACAAATTTTTTCATGATTTTGGGAACCTCCGTTCTTTATTGTGATTAAATATTACTACTTTTTTCGGAAAAAGTCAAGATTGATTTTTAGACGGGGAAAGAAAAATTTAGACGGGACCCGTCTAAATATGAATTTTGGGGAAAATTCCCCAAAATTTATATGTCCGTTCCGTACCACGAACGATTATCGACAATTCCGCTGAGAATACCGCGGGCACGCTTGATTTCTTCAATGTCGATAATTTCGCCCGTCATAGGGGACATCAGCCGGTAGCTGCTGTGATTGTTAGCGAACCCCAACAGCTTGACGATATCAGCAAGAATAGCGTCGGCGTGCTGAAGAATGGCGATTTCTTCTTCTGTAGGAATGATGTCGTGGACAATCTTGATTTCGCTTTCAATTTTCATGTGGTTTGCAACCCCCTTGTTTTATTGTACCTTTATTTTAAACGATTTTATGAAAAATGTCAATAGTAAAAATTAGACGGGACCCGTCTAAATTGAATTTTGGGAGAAAAATTTCTCCCAAAATTTTTAACAATATGCAAGTGACATATTTTTCCAATTGAGAATTGAAATCTGATTGCATGCGCGCCCGATAGACAGAGCTTCGTGCTTCGTATTGACGCGGTGGCTTTTATCGATGTAGTAGATGCCGCCGCTGTACCAGATGCCACAGGAGCCGCCGTATGCTTTGATAGCTTTCATAGCTTCGCGGGCGTCGCGTGTTTCGATGCCTTCCGTAGCTACCTGCCAGCCGGATTTATAGGTAATTGGGCGCCCGTTTTTAAGCGTGAGGCCGCCGTCGTCAACAATTTTGCGTAAAGTACGGATATTTATCATAACCGGATCCTCCTTCTTTAATTGTCTTTATTATACTACTTTTTGTGAAAAAATGCAAGAAAAAAATTAGACGGGACCCGTCTAAAAAATTTTTATTGGAAAAATTACAAAATGGTTACAAACGTTTTACAAAAAAAATGGAGCCTTTCGGCTCCGCTGGGTTAGGCCGCCCAGTAGCGGACGTACAGCCCGCCACGGCCGCCTATCCAGGCCCAGGCCTGGGCGAGGGCGCCAGCCCCATCGAAGTGGGCGACGACACGGGCGCCACGCATGACGTCCACGCCACGGGAAAGATCGAAGTTGATAGTAGACATAGTAATACCTCCGCAAGGCGGCACCCTTTCGTTGCCCGTCCCTTGATGATACTACTATACCACGATCGACATAGAAAGTCAAGACCCGTTTTTAGACGGGACCCGTCTAATTTTTTTTGAAAAGAATTAGACCCGTCTAATTTTCTTAGAAAAAAAGACGGTCTTTCGACCGTCGGGCGTTAGCTTTTCACGCCCCAGTAGCGGATCCAGCGTCCGCCCGCCTTGTCAGCGTAGGCGCGAGCCTCGGCGTAGCTCGCAAAGGTGGCAAGCAGCTTGGAGCCGCGATAAACCTCAAAGCCGCGGGTGACATCAACAGCAATACCATAAATAGACATAGAAATACCTCCAAGAGCGGGCACCCTTTTCGTTGCCTCCGTCCTCTTACGATACCATTATAGCACGCTGCGTGCATAAGTCAAGACCGAAACTTAGACGGGCCCGTCTAAATTTTATTACTTTAAATCGCTAAAGTGATACCCGTCTAAATGTATAATTATGCAAAAAAAGATGAATATTTGCATAAATATACATTTTACCCGTCTAAAAAAGTCAAACCGGTGGTGCCGGTATTTTTTTTGAAAAAATATAATTAACTTATTAATTAATAGGTAAAATATAAAAAACTTTATAAATTAATTAACAAGTTAATTATATTTTTTTCAAAAAATACCGGCCCTGAGCGGGCCGGTATAACTTAGAGCTTCAGGAAAGTGTACACCTCTTCAAGCCTCTCCAGGAGATTGCAGGCCTCGGTAATTGCCTCCATCATCATTTTGGCATGTTTAAGCTCCGTAATGGAAATATCCTCGACCTCGTTGTTATAGTCTTCGAGGATACCCTCATAAGCCCTCTCCATGATGATTTTATTATCATGCATGGCCTGAGCCTCTTCCCTGATCGCTGTCATAGTAATCATTATATCACCTCCTCACTTTTTGAACACTATCACGACAGCCTTATTACTGCCGATTGTCTGTTGAAAAGTGACGGTGTTTCCGTGCTCATGGATAACCTGTCCGTTAGCTTTCCACTGCCTGTATAGCAGGCTGTCCTCCTTGTTCATGTGAACCCATCCTGTTTTGACTATGCGGTAAAACATCATATATCCTCCTTAATGTAATATTATGGAGGGAGGCAATTGCCTCCCTCTGTTTACTCGTAAAAACGACAGACAGCTTTGCCCTCAAAGATAATTTCAACTATGAATTCATCATAGCTAATGGTTGCAAGTGCAACAAGAGAGGCTGAGGCATAGGCTGATTCATAATCAGCGCAGGAACGCTCGAAAATCTCAAGTGTTTTCTTGTTAGTGATTCTAATAGTGTACGGATAATCCATCTTAAACCTCCATAGTAATGAATTGTATTTGTTGTGAGGGGAGGATACCCTCCCCTCGTTCAGCTTTTCCTCAGGCTCTCAAATCTGAGGTCCTCGACCTCACAGCGATACAACCAGGCGGCAAAACGGAGGCATTGCTCTTTAGTGTGCCTCTTTGCGTATGCCTCAACACTGTCGCCAGGTCCGAACCAGGACCCTGTCGCCTCCATCGCGAGGCGGATAATGTCAACCTTTTTCATGATAAAAACCTCCATAAAAATGATTTTTTGTTGTTGTTTTGCTGTTAGCTGATTAAAGCCTCCGCCTGTGTTAGAGATTACTTTTTAAAGCAATCTTTAAAAGTGATAGCCCCGCCATCCTCCCACAGGTCTATCAGCTTAAACGCTTTTTTGCCGTGAAAATCATCCTCTTTATAATTGTAAAGAGTCTGTAAAGCCATTTTTTTATATCCGTTTTTGTCTATCTTTTCGGAACGGATATGGTTAAGAGCATAACCTGCGGAGCGAAAAACTGACATTGGCATTACATAACCGAATTGCTCAGGCAGGGTCTTGTTCTCGTCTATATAAATAGCATAGCACATAATCCCTGTACCCTTGCAAGCGTTATAAAAATCGCCTCCGTTTTCCTTGCTTTCGATATAGTGTGCTTTGCCGTCATAAATAACAGCTTTGAGGTCAGGCTTGCCAGCAGGCGAAATAACAAGAGGAAGCCCGAAAAAGTCCTTAATCGCAAGTTCAAGCAGGCAACCGAGGTAGCCGAACGAGCGAATATCCTCGGGATTGAGAAACTGAGCATAATAAGAAAGAACAGGAAACATAATTAAAACCTCCATTAATAAATAAGTTTAGTTAGTTTAGTTTAGAGGGCGGAGGCTTTAATCAGCTAACAGCTTTTAAACGCATTGGCAGGCTCATATCCTCGCCTGCTTCCCCTGCGCCTGTGCGTTACTGCCTCCTGCGGCTTTATGCAATACTGCAAACCTCGGACACCGCCTCATTTAATTTTGCGATTGACTACCTGAGAAGAACGCTTGTAACCGATTTGTAACTTTTCTCAAGTCAACTAATATTAGCATATAGCAGGGCATATTGCAATACTTTTTTTCACTTTCAACAAAAAAATTTTTCAATCTGAAAATGTTAATGAATTGTAACCGATTGACGGGGGATCGTTTCTGGGATGTAACCGATTTGTAACTTTTCAACCCGGGCCGGCTGGAAACAACTCCCCACGAAATAAAAATTTCATTTTATTAAAAACAATTCCCCACGAAATAAAAATTTCATTTTCATGTATTAACACTTCATTTTTTTCACTTTTTTATAGAGTTAATTTTAAATCGACTGGAGGCCGCATTATGCCACGTTCATTTAAAGAATTTCAACAAGCGTCCGCGCAATGGTGGGACAATAGACAAAATTTATTAAGCAGTATAGGATTTTCTGGCTCTGAAGATGCAGAACGTAGTGTCACTTATAACTGGTCATCTCCTAATCCATACTGGGAAGAGATTCGACAAGAAAGCGCGTCCTTTCACCATTTTAATTTAAGCGCAGTTAATCTTAACAAAGTTAATATTGTCGCATTAGGCGATCGCGTTTGCGCGCTTGCCGACGCTGAAGAAGCAAAAGAAAACGCTTTATTAAAACGTGTTATACAAGATATTGATGTAACTGCCCTTCCACCAGAATAGCGTATTTAGTTTTTAAATTAGATGCTACAAGGCAAAGAGCAATTTAAATACGCGGTCGACCGTCTTAATTAGGCTGTTAAACTTGGAGAAAAAACAGGGAAAACAACCGGCGAATTACAAAAAAACATGGCGCCCAATATGGCCCCATTGTTTGCTTCATATCTTGCTTCTGAATTAAATCAAATGTTTAATGGCTTCGCCCTTGACCCATATAAAGACTGTTCAGAATGGATAGATTATGTAGACGAAAATGTTGATGCAGTAATTGATCGCGTTATGGAAAGAATGTTTACAGAATCTCGAAGGCGCGAAGGCCGCGAGCAAGATTTAATTTATGGCGACGCAGAATAGTGGCAAGCATTAAGTGAAGTATATAAAACATTAGAATATGATTTTTTTGGCGGCCTATTTGAATCTGTGTCATTCGCAAGTATATTTCGATCAGCAATGCGTTCTTTAATTGGTATTGATAAAATTAAAGATTTAGTTAATGATTAGGACAAAATGTAGAAAATGATTAATGCGCGGCGCAGCGGCCACCAATCGGGATTCTCTAGTTGGGTTAGAGGAAAGAATGGATTAAGTTTAACTAAGCAAGCAACTTCCATTGGCGGCAATGTTATGGAATATATTGGAACCATGATTTAGAGTGAAATGCCATCACATGGAACGTTAGATTTTACCAACGGGCGCGTAGCCTTTGTAATGCCCGGTAAAAAAATGAGAATTGACCAAGCCGTTCTTATGACCTTTACAGAAGATATTGGTTTTAATGCTGATTATTATGCTGGACAATTATATACGGCATCTAAAGACGCGACCGGACTTAAAGATGCGGCACAAAAATTACAATAGGTTTATGATCGCAATTTTGCAAAATTAAGTGATACTTTTATTATTTATGAAAATACTAAAAACTATAGCGTTGGTAGTACGTTTGCCGGTTTCCATGGCGGCGGCGCATTGCCATTAAATAGATTACCAGACTATATTGATCAAGCGGGCCTTGATAATTCAGTAGGATTAGATTTTGTTTATACAGCATATAATACATTAGATACTGCTATTTTTAGCGGCATGCGTGAAGAGGTTCAAGAACAAATAGTTGAAATTTTAACTGCGGCCGCGGCAAAATTATTGTTTGATGACTGGACAACAGTTGGCGTATAGCAAGCTCAAGGAAGCACATAGGTAATTCATGCTTTATATTTAAGTGGTGTTGCGGTACCAGCAAGCGTATTTTTAAGAGGACTAGGCCAAGCAATGCAAACCGCGGCAGGCGGCGGAGATTATAGGAAATGGTTTTCTGTTAATGTACACTTACCCACAACCACAGTATATAAAGAAGGCGATTGGCAAGTGTTTGGTACCAATCCCAATAAAACTGATGATCAAGGACGTGGAGCATTTACTAAGTCGGATGCCGAAATTAAGAATTTTATTTGGGGTAAGTGGCAAGAGCAGTTTGCAACTGCCGAAGCAGAGTCAAATTTTACAGTTAAGTTTTTATATAATTTTAAACAGATTTTAGCTCAATATGGGATAATTATAAATTAAAAATTTGACTTTTTACGCGGACTATGGTATAATAGAATCATGGAAGGCACCTTGCCTTACGTTTTGCAGTATAGGAGTCAAACATCATGTCTAAGAATCGCTTAAACCTCAATTTTCAACTTGAGTCCGCGGCCGACCGTGCCGAATACGTAAACACGTACATGGCGGCCTTGCCCTTTACACCGTCCGCGGCCGAGCTGGAAACAATATCCAATTACATATTGTGGGGTAAGACGGACTCCGGCAAAAATCTTTAGTAGGAAAAGGTTATTGAGTTAAAGAAGTGGACCGCCGATCCGGTGGAGTCGCTGGAGGGTCTGCTCGAGCAGCCTGGGTTTCTGGAGGCAAATCTCCGCAAACCCAACGAGCCGCAAACGCGCATCCCGCGCACCGTGTTTAATCGCGCGAAGGTGCTAGCGGCCGCGCCCGAGCATTTGAAAGCGGTCTACGAAGACCTTTTCCGCCGCATTGATACAATTGAGTTAACACTCAATTACTACGAATTATTTACAGGAAAGAGGAAACTGCCACCGCGGGAAAATCTGCTTAACAAGTTTACAGAGCAAGAGTAGATAGCACTCAACGAGAGGGCGCTGAAGTTAACATAGTTTAAATATTTGAAGATGAAACACCTTCTCGTTGAGCTGCGGTCGGAGCAGTATACATATTACGATATGCATAATGATAAAGTACAACCACATATCGAATCATAGGAGCCGATATACATGGAAGAGTAGCTGCGCATTGGCGAGGATGTAAGCGTCCTACCAGTGGGATTAAATGACGAGAGCGGCCTTGCATCCAAAATTTTTGTGCTACCCTACCCAGAGCCGGGTAAGATGACGGAAGAGGAGTAGTGGGCGCTGACGCACAGATTATGGGACAAGCCGCGTAAGCTAATCATTGACTTTACGAATGAGGCTCACGTACTTAATTTATATATCTAGCGGGCCGACCTTATGGATGCGTCGGCGGAAGACCCCGGTCAGATTTACGGAGCGGCCGGCGCAGTGGTTAACACGCTGATATACTATGAAGAGTGCGCCAATTTAACTCCTTTATAGAAAGATTTGTTGGAACTGAAGCTGCGGAAGGTGTCAAATCTGAACATAGCGGCCATGCTGAATGAGAAGTACAACAAGTCTTACAACGAAAACTACATATCGACTATCTACCGATAGAAAATCATCCCACAAATCACAGGCGCGGCCAAGGCACACCGCGAGATTCTGGAAAACCTTTTCTTTCCAGAGAATTTCAAGCGGTGCCGTGATTGCGGCCGCATGATACTGATGTCACCGCGCTACTTTATGCGCCAAGCTAAAGCGCCTGATGGGTACGCGCCCCGCTGCAAAGAATGCGATAAGATAAGGAGAGCAAAGAGAGATGAAACAAACAGACAAATTGCTGAGAAACATAATAAAACTTGATCCGGTTGACTTTATGGGTCTTGCACGCATCTTAAAAGTTAACTTAATGACAACAGTTAAGGATGAGAATGAAAAAGGTAAAGTCACAATGAAACCACGTGACTTTATCGACATCCTACAAGACGTGCTGGCCGCGTTTGAAGCATCCAACAGACAGCGGCGCCGCGAAATACTTCAAATTGTTGAGGCGGCTGCGAAGCATAATAAAGAGGTGAGCGTGGATGCCAGTGATTCCGAAGATTCCTAATCCATCTTCATCCAGCACGCCGAAGCGCTGTGAGAGATGCGGACGTTCTTTA
>Ga0310690_10008501_pt1 | contig 13011 bp, 25 predicted proteins | sample AusTroGonzalo_MG_2_FD_207661 | JGI IMG/M metagenome (GOLD analysis project Ga0310690, IMG submission 207661) | Bovine rumen microbial communities from tropical cattle in Woodstock, Queensland, Australia - Gonzalo_04 (v2) (version 2) | ecosystem: Host-associated > Mammals > Digestive system >... | reverse complement strand
TAGCACAGCGATCCCTGATACCCCATAGGGGTACCCGTCTCGCCACCGGCATACCCCATAGGGGTATACCAGCGGATCCATACCCAAGGAGGGTATGGTATCATGGTGTTAGAATGATGAGTGCTGGCCATATGCCCAGAAGCCAGTTGAGCGGATGCTTCAATGATCTGCGGATGAATGCAGGACCATGCCCTGATATGCGCTCCTCCTGCCATGCCCACGCATGGCAGAACTCATGCCATAGAACGATCTACTCCGCACATGAGTGACCCATAAGAGAGCGATGCAGGAGGATCTCGGTACGTCCGTCGGTATAATGCCTGGACCGACCCATCGCCGTACCGAGTGTCTGCCATCCACGGAACCTGATGAGGGAGGAGTCCAGGCCGTACTCCTTCGCCCATTGGTTAAGTTGGTTTTGACAATCCATTATATCACTCATCCAATAAATCATAAGGGAATCTCTCTCCTTATTTTTTAAAGATACATTGGTAGATTGGGGTCGCGATGTCATGATACGAAGTCTATTGTTCTAAACGATTCTATCAACAATGTATCGGTGGTAGATAGCGAATAGAAAGACAAAGAAGTAGCTGTATACGCATCCATGTATTGAGCAGTCCATGTATTAGTCGTCTTGTTTATGTTGATCGATACTCCATCATACCACCTGCTGTTTTTAGATATTTTAAAGTAACCTCTAAGATATATGAATGTATCATCTTCACTATGTTTGAACAGGTGTCCTCCGAATATACAGTCTGTAGAGCTCAATCCAAACCTGTTTAATTGAATGATGGCACCATTCGAGCACGCTTTTAAAGCATTGATTATATCCAATAAGCCAATGGTACCATCGTCCGATGAATGTACTGTAATCACTACTCTTTTGGTATTCACCCATTCCATCCCATCTTCATTGGAATTGACCCCCAACACTTTACCAGCGTCTCCGCTGGTGATCGCAGGGAGACTGTCCTGCTTCCCAGCCAGCGCGGTGTCCACTTCGGACTTCGTGTATACGTCCGAGGCGTCGGCCTTCGCGGTCAGCAGCGTATCGGTCTCGGTCTTAGTGTAGACGTCGGCAGCGTCGGCCTTCGCGGTCAGCAGTGTATCGGTCTCGGACTTCGTGTATACGTCCGAGGCGTCGGCCTTCGCGGTCAGCAGTGTATCGGTCTCGGACTTCGTGTATACGTCCGAGGCATCGGCCTTGGTCTCAAGCTTGGCGTCCACTTGCCTTTTATCGTAAATGTCAATACTGTCTGTCATCACATTACCTCCAGCGTCCAGTAGTGCTCCCCTTCGGTCAGGGTTGCGGTCTCGCTCTCGACCACCGCAAGCGTCCAGTAGGTTTCCATGTCGGTAAGGGATATGGCGCCTCCGATCCTGACGGGGATCTCGACCCGTCCGTCTCCGTTAGGGTAGTAATCCTTGCCGTTGAAGCGAATAACCTTGATTATCTCCTGGTACTTTTCCCACAGCTGTTTTACTATGTCCTTCCAGGACGTACAGCAGCAATCGTTCTGCTTCTTTATCATCTCTTCAGCCTCCATAATCTGCCAACGTATGTTGCGAAGTCGGCTCTCGTGATATCCTGCGCGACCAGTCTTGTGGACCCTCCGTTGGATGTGAAGTTGGCGATAACGATCTTGATGAGGGCGTCCGTGGACTGGCCGTTGTTCCAGTTGGTTGCGGCGTATATTCCGTCGAGCGTGTAGACCTTTACTGGGTTGCTGATTCCGTACTTATAGGGCATTCCGCACCAATTCGTGCTCGTGCCGAACATATCCGCGATGACGATTCCCGTGCTGGTGGTCGTCGATATTGCGCCGCTGCTCTCGCCTGCGACGGGCTTGAACATGAGGACGTCCCCGTCGGCGAAGTCCGACGGAAGGTTCGCAGGATCCAATTCCACCCATCTACCTGTGACACCGCCGATAGCGGTATCGGTCTCGGTCTTAGTGTAGACGTCGGCAGCGTCGGCCTTCGCGGTCAGCAGCGTATCGGTCTCGGTCTTAGTGTAGACGTCGGCGGCGTCAGCCTTGGCGTTAAGCAGCGTATCGGTCTCGGTCTTGGTGTAGACGTCGGCGGCGTCAGCCTTGGCGTTAAGCAGCGTATCGGTCTCGGTCTTAGTATAGACAAGCACCTTATCCGCTTTGGCGTCAAGGAATGCGCCCATCTCTTGCTTATTGTAGACGCTGGTCTTGGATGCCTTGGTATCTATGGCCTCATCGACCTGCGCTTTGGTGTAGACGTTCGACTTATCCGCCTTCGCTGTCAGGAGTACGTCCGTCTGAAGGTCCGAATAGAAATTTACGGTCTTCTTAGTCATCTGATTCAATCTCCACGAATTTGAAGCCTCTCATGAAGTCCTTGTTCAGCTCGTCGAAGTAGAGCCCGACCAGCTGACCGTCGGACAATAACGACCCTGAATAGAACCCTTCCTGCATCACCATGTCTATCTTGCCTTCGGTGACATATCCGAATTCCGAGATATAGTTGTTGTAGTAATCGTCGGTTATGTTCGCAGGGAGATCCACGCTTACCCTGCACGGCTTGAACAGCGCGTTATGGCAATACGTCATTCCATACCCCGTGTTGTAGGTGGGATTGGGCTGGCTGATGGCACGCTTTTGGGTCAGGTTGAACTGCTCCTCATTGTGCTGCATGAGGTTGGAGTAAGCTCCTTCAAGCTTCTTGGCCAGGAGGGACTGGTCCTCGATGGCGTCCTCCTTGAGATGCTGCTGGGTGAAGTAGTTGGATACCAGCTGACCGCCAGCGCCTGAAAAGATGCCTCCAGTGATGAAGGAGCCGAATGCCATGATGGACGACTCATCGAGACTGCGCTGACTGCGCCTCATGTCGATCTGTGCCTGACCCATATAGTAATTCCAATCCGTTTCGAATCCGCGCTTGGCGTCATTGTTCGCGTACTGGAGCGCCAGCCTATCGCTGTCCCATGAGTAGGCGTTGTACGTTGCCACTGCCGACCCTATCCAGGGAAGCTTGCCTTCGGGCCTGGTCTCCTTTATCACGCCGCACTGGTAGTTGGTGTATAGACCGCTCATGTCCGAGTAGGTGTTGTACGAGATGGTCAGCGATCCGTCGGTACCGACGTACTCACACGGGACCGTCATTATGGTATTGCCGATGCTGTCGCGGATCACCACGTTACCAGCAACGGCCTCCATCTCGGATAGCGTCACGGTCTTGGTCTTCATGGCAGGCGTCGGAGGAGAGCCTGCCAGGTCATAGAAGTAATACGACCCAGGTTGGTTCCAGTAGGAACCGCTGTTGAGCCAGTAATGAAGGGTCCACCTGTTGGGCTGGCTGGACTGGGTCCTGGTGTCTATGACCTCATGTGAATAGGAATACGGGCACTTGTCGGAGATGCTTATATTATCGACCTGCTCTGCGGTCAGGGTCTGCCCTGTGATGTCGTAGATCTTCGTCAGGATCTCGTTTATCGTTGGATAATAAGGGTTGATAGATGTAGGCGCATAGCCCTGACGTACCGCCCAAACGTTCTTTGTATAGCTGGGCTGACCTCCAGGCTGTGCGAAGGGGTAAGCGTCCCTGTACGATGCGAAGCAACCCAGGACCAGCTTCTGCGCGACCGAACTTATCTGAACCCAAAACACCTTGTCGGGCACATTGGAGCCCATCTTCTCGGCAGCGTCCGAGGGCATGGTGATGGTGTCGAATGCCACGGATCTTGTCTCCTTGAGCACGTCATTGGACACGGGCTGCTTCATTCTGCGATTGTTCGATATGTAGGGAGATTTTTTCCAAATGCCCGTCAGGGTGTCACCCTTGCGGATGAACGATGTCGGCGCCATAAGGTCCAGCACGAACCTTATGGATGACTGCTCGATCGTGTTCTCATGGAATGCGGTAACCCAATAATACAAACCATCGATCTCGCATACGTTGACGGCATTATAGCCCTCGAACCTGGGGACCTTGACGACCTGCTGTATATCCTGCGTGTGCTTCACGCCGCTTGCCTCGTGCACCAGGTATTCGGTGAGACCCTGACCCGTGCTGAACAGCGGATACTCGCCGCTGGTGAGCCCTCCCTTCATGCGATAGAAGCGTACTGGACTCAACATGGAAGCACCTGGATGAAGTAGGGCTCGAACTCCCTCGCGAAGTTATAGAGCACGGTGGGGTAGGCGGTCATCATCTTATCGAACTCCCTCGCAGGGAGATCCTTATCCTCCGCGTAGGACTCGGTGTCCTTCGTGTTGGGCTTGTATTTTGATGTGCGCGTAACGCCTGGAGTGTCGGTGACGGTGACCCTTGCCGAGAGATACTTCGCCGAGCCTGTGACGGTCTGCGGAAGATCTTCGTTCTCGGTCACGCTGGTATTGGAGCCTTCGGTGCTGTCGGTGCTGACGTCACCCTCGGTGCCGTCTATGGCAGTGTGCTTGATCTCCCTCTCGTACTTCCTATCATAGAGGTCTGTCAGGTCGGTCTGCGACGCGCGGTCGAGCACCGCGTCCCACTTGGGGCCTACGAGGGCCAGTCTATCCTTCATGGCCTGCATCCATTCGTCCACGTCACAGGATCCTATGCACCTGATGCGGTAATAATGCCATAGGGCCTGCTTCATGACGGACTTATAGGTCAGTCCCGATTCGTCCGTGATCTCCGCGAAGACGTCCAGCTCCTGCTCCTCAAGGATGGACTTGGGCGTCTCCAACTCTATGCAGCATCCGCACCCGATCATATTATCACGATTCCTAATTCGACGGCAACAATGCCTGCTACGAGATACATTACATACAGGATCTTGTTTAACGTTTTGCGCATATCGGCGACCTGGTCCTCGACACGCTTTACATGAGGGCAGGATTCCGCCCCATAGGGACAATCACTCCTGGCCATCGTCCTGCGCCTCCTGGGGTGCCTGACCCTTTGACAGAAGGGCCTGCATACCTTCGCCGTAGTCCACCGACAGGTCCATCTTGAATTTGTCATTGCATTGGTCCGCCCATGCGCGGCGCTTCTCCAACCCGATCTCAAGCTGCTGCATGATGGACTGCACACCGCTGACGGTCTCCAGCGTCGTTATTCCGCTTGACTTCTCGACGCCGTTCGAGGCGCCCATGATCTCCAGTATCCTGGCGTCGCACCAGTCGATAACGCTCACCAGGTTCTGCGTATGGTCCTGGGCCTTGAGATCGAGGACCTGGGGATTGAAGCCAGTACCCGTAATGGGGATGACCCTCTCCTTGGATTGAAGCGCTTCCTTGTATACGAGGGTACCCAATTCTCCGCTGGGCACTCCGCTTAGGATGATGGGCTGCGACAGTGCGTCGATGTTGATGTTGAGAGTAGCCATGGTGTTGCCCATGATCTCGATATAGGGCTCTATCATCGACATTATGGATTTCCCCATCCATAGGCACGGGCCGTTGGACTCTTCGAAGATCTCCGCGTCGGACGCGATAGGCGTCATGCCGTTCATCGGCGAGAAGATCCACGAGTGAGGGCGTCCGTAGATGTTGAGGGTCGAGGGCTTGCAGGGCAATATGACGGTGCCTAATGCCCTGACCTTCTTACATCCGACAGCTGGTGAAAAGAACAGGGCGGTGTCCTCGATGTAACCTTCGGGGAGACCGTCAGGGGTGCCTTCCCACTTGAATGCACCGCCTGCGATCTGCCTGTAATGGTCGATTATGCCGTCGAGGATAAGACCGCCCTGCCTGTTCCTCTCTCCCTTGGAGAGCAGGAACATGGGTTTAGCGGAGTTTACCCTGGACATAAGAGATCAACTCCATAAGGCTCAAGCATCCGTCCTTGTCGATGTCCATATCGTTGATGTGCTCCACGATGAGGTCCTTAGGGACGCGGACGCCGTTAAGCAGGATGCCCAGGATGAACTCCTTTAACACGGTATCAGACCGCCGCTGTAACGGTGACGGTCACGTCCTCCTGGGGCATGACGAACTCGTCATCGTTGATGGTGGTTCCGTTCACTGTGATGCTTGCGACGGTGCCGCCTGTAATGGCCATCTTCACGGTCTTACCGGGGGCTACGAGGTCACCCGATGTAAGGGAGGTGTCTCCGACCGCTGCGGTGACGTTCTCGCCGCTGAAGGTGACAGCTCCGCCCGACTGGAATACCATTGCATAGGCGTTCACACCTCTCCATATGGAGAAGATGGACTCTCCCCTCCAGGAGTATCCTGTCAGCCTCTCCTTGGCGCACCTCTGACCTTCGACATTGGCATACTTGACAACCTCGACGAATGCGTCACGGTCGATCAGGACGAAGTGCAAGTCGTATCCTGCGTAGGTCACTACTGCATCGAGAGGGTCGGTGGGGAGAGGCGCGAAACTGTCGATCTCCACGATCTCACAGAATGCACGCAGGTACTCGCGAGCGCTCACGGTGGGGAAGCCTGCGAAGCCGAAGTTGCCGTTGCTGCCTCCCTTGGCGTTGAACTCCGCGAAGATGGTATCCATCGCGTCCAGGACCTTGGTCTCTGCGATCAGCAGAGGTGTACCTGTCGAGAATGTGGATGCTCCGAGCTTATTGAATGCCTTGGACTCGAATTTGAAATCCGCCGCGATGCTCTTGAGCCTGTTGCAGATGTTGAGCGCCTCCAAGGGTCTGTTCAGGGTATACTGGACTCCTGCCTGGACCTGGGGAAGGACTTCGGGTCTCTTCTCTACGAGACCTGCGTATCCCTTGATGGTAGGGTCGTAGGTGACCGATGCGGCCGAGCCCTTGTAGGACGCGCCATTGAAGGCGTTCTTGGATGAGATCTCTCTGCTTCCGTCGATGACGTCCGAAAGGAGCTGGACCCATGCGCGGTACTCAAGCGCCCCGATGGTCTTCAGCGGTGTGCGAAGCTTCTGCGACAGATAGGATCCGCGTTGTTTGTCGTCGAGGGTGGCCTTGTCGATCTCATTGTCCTTGACGTCCACATCGACCGAGTACGCGAAGTTGACCAGGTCGAGCTGCGACTTCACATTGGGTGTTCCGCGAGGAACACAGGTTCCGTCCAGTTTCTCATTGAACGCTCCGTCCTCGAAGACCGCCTGCTCCAGCCCTGCGCCGTACCTCTCATCGAATCTGGTGATGTACTGGCGGAGAGGGTTCTGAAAGACCCTGGTCTCGCGGATGAAGATGTCCTTGATCTTGGGAATGAGTCCGTTGATCGCGTCGAGATTTGCGTAGGTTGTAGCGCTGACCGCCTGTTCGAGACCGACCAGCGGCGAATGCTGACCGATCCCTGATGCGACAAGCTGGCCAGCGAATCCGTCAAACTGTGCCTGCTGGGGGTTTGTCATTGTCTTTATCCTCCTTTAATCCGAGCGCGTCCAATAACGCCTTCTCGGCGGATGCTCTCATAGCCTCCGTCGGGTCCACGGGCTGCGATGCCGCAGGCGCAGGATGGAGCTGGGCCCACAGCGATGCGTTGGCCTCCTCCAATTCCTTGATGCGCGCCTTATATCCCGACTCCATGTCGTCGAGGCGCTTGGATAGCTCCTCGATGCGGAGGTCAGCGGCCGTCCTCACGGGTGTTGGCTGTTCGTTGGTCTGCTCGGTCTGATTGATGGTGTCGTCGGCCATGTGACTACTCCTGGCCATGCGATTGAAGGACCCCATCGAAGATGCTCCTTCCGAGGTCGGCGGGGCTTCCGCGTGCATGGCCTACTGCGGGGTCCTTAAAGAACATGGAATCGAGATTATTTAAGGTGTTACCTTTACTCGGTGCCCGAACGCTAGGCAATTCTTATATAATCCGTTCGGTGATGGACTATCTGCGTCTGCCACGGAGCGGACGGGTGAAAAAGATGTACGCAAATGTGTTTTGCAAGGACAACGGGGATTACAAGCGCTACTGGCTTAGCATCTCCACCGAGACCTACGACCGCAAAAAGAAAAGGCCCACTGGAGAGTATGTTACCGCCACTATCGCGGTCAGGCTCTCCGAGAAGGCGGCCAAGATCTTCGGGGACAACTGCGCCAAGACCAAGTCCAAGGATGGGACCTGGGGACGCTTCAACATCACCGAGCACTGGCTGGAGGCCGTCGATGCGAAGGAGGGAGAGCCTTACGTGCGCTGCTTCGTGCTCGACATGGTGCCTGCGGAGGACTCGGAGTAAACGTTTTAGGGCTTCGGCCCCTTCATTCAAGGTGATACCATGATTAAATATGTGATAAGGGACAGGGAAGGGGGCAACGTCATAGACGAGTTCAGGACCCGTGAGGAAGCGGTCAGGAAGCTTAGGGAGTTCGAGGACGAGGATAGGTTGGACGGCGTATTCGTTCGCAATTTCTATGAGATCGCGGAGATCGAGGAGTGAGGCGAGACCATGACTGAATACATCGCAATAGTTCTGATCTCGAACGCAAAAGGATGTGAGAACGTGGAGGTACGCTCCACCAGCAGATGGGTCGTCGGACGCACGCTCAAGAATCTGTACTCCATGGGCGTTATCGGCGGCAGGATCAATGCCATATTCTACAGTCTACATTTCGATACCTATTACATGGGGGTGTACTGATGATAAAGATCTCCCTGGAGAAGTGGGTCGATGTGCACTCCATCGACATCGGTACGGTGATCTACTACCTCTACCGTCACGACCTCCAATTCGGTACCAATAAGGAGATGCGTTGTCAGATCCGCGAGATGACCGAGGACATCATAATGGATTGCCTCGAAGAAGGATTGAAGGTGCTCCTCGCACGGGCGGAGGAAGTCAGGGACCAGGAGGGGAAACAATGAGCGATCGTTTCAAATGCTCAAGGTGTGAAGGTACAAGGTTCACAAGTTACGCGCAGACCATCCCTACGGATGGCAGGGAGTGGGACTACCAGTACTATTGCCTGAATTGCGGAAAGATGATGCTGCTCACACATGCCGAACCGAAGGAGGAGAAACAATGAGCGGTGCAGACTTCAACATAGGGATGTTGACGCTGTTCAGGGATCAATTGCATGAACTAAGATTTTGGAATGTGCTTACCGAGAACGAGAAGGATAAGATACTCGACGTCATTAGACAAGCGGTCAAAAGGTCAAGCGAGAAGGAGGGGAAGCAATGAAGTGTACCGACTGCTACTATGCGAACGAACGTTACGATAAGGACGGGATGCAGATAGGCATCGACTGCTCCAAGGACAATATGCGCTTCGTTCCGATGGACATCGCAACCTGTCAGTTCTGCGGAGCATACGCGGAGAGGGATGATTGACATGGGCGAACTAAGACAGAAGATCTACGACTTCGCAATTTCCTATCTTGAAGTCAATGGGGAGAGCATGACGATGGATGTGATCAAGGCATTCATGAAAGCGTATCCCGATGATTGCAAGAACAGTACCGAAGTAATGCTAAAGAGATTTCTATCGAGGGAAGTATCGAGCCAGCTCAAATGGTATGGGGACAAGGCGCTCATAAAGAGGACCGCCTGGAGAACGCTCTATGTGGGGGTGCTACCATCGTACTCGGAGCAGTGATCGCCGCAAGGCGCACGGTCAAGGCCATGCGCGGAGTGTCTGCCAAGAAGCTTACGGCCAAGACCCTGGGCTCCCTGTCAGGGAGCTCCAGGTTCGTGCTGGCCAATCCCCAGCAGGTCAAGCGCTCGGTCAGGGCCAGGACCGCATCCCAGGTGTCGGGACGCTCCGACTTCGATTACTACAAGGGTGACTACTGGGAAGGCCATAACCTCAAGAAGGGTATCGAGGGCATGGCCGAGAGGGTTTCCAATGTCCTTACGGATGAGGAGCTGCGCAAGATCCGCGCGATGGGAAGCGAGGAATTGAGCGCCCTCTATCAGAACAATAAGATGGTCTTCGACGTCGCGTTCAATTACAACGGGGTCGAGAAGAACGCGCGCGGAGCGTTCGACATCGACGAATCGAAAGCTGACGATATGCGCTTCCTCATCGACCAATACGAGCGTTATTACGGGGTCCTCTGATGAACCGTAAGGGCTGGAAATCCGTATACGGCGCCGACTTCGAAACGGACAACGACGGCACGAGCGCGTGGATAGTCCAATGGTCAATATCCGACGGCGACAATGAGCTATGGGGCCCCGACCTCCCGTCATTTTAGAGCAACCTGCGCTACATCCTGGAGCGCGACCGTGAGATATGGGTGTACTATCACAATCTGAAATACGACCTGGAGTTCATGAAGGCGATGTTGCACGAGTGCACCGAATTCGGTTGGTCTCTCAAACCGATAATGAGGAAGGGAGCCGTTATCAAGGTGACCGTAGCGATAAACGATCTCCGCATAGAGCTGCGCGACTCCATGAAGAAGGTAGAGACCGACCTAAAGAGCCTGGGCAAGCTCGTGGGTCTCGATAAGTAGGAGTCCCCGTATCCATTCTATCCAGGCTGGGGCGAGAAGCTGGACCGTTCGCATGGATCTCCCGACTACTGCTACGTCAGGATTGATAGCCGTATCGTAGCCAAGGCCATGCGCGCATTCCATAAGGAGAAGTTCACGAGAGCGACCATATCGGGTGATGCGTGGGCGTGCGCCAGGGAGATGATAGGTTCCTCCGACGGTCAGCGTCATGCGTCATACCTCAAATGGGATAAGTATTTTCCAAAATTGACACTCGAATTGGATAGGCTCATCCGTGCGGCGTATTCGGGCGGAATCAACTACTCCATGAACCCTGGCGTCCATGAGGGAGGGATAAGCCACTACGATATACACAACTCATATGGTGCCGTCATGATGTGGGCGCCCATGCCCTACGGCCTGCCTACGGAGACGAAGGACTGGCCCAGGGAGGACCAGCTTTTCGTAGCGAATATCCGCATCAAATTGAAGCTTCGCGAAGGGCTGAAGCCCTGGCTCCAGTTCAGGAATGGGTTCGACAATATCATCGAGGGCTGGGACCATGGCACGCTGGTTTCCGAGACGAAGGAGTGGCACACGCTGACCCTTACCAGCGTCGATATAGGCATAATAGACGATTGGTACGAGATCACGTTCGACGACGATTACGATGAGACCTTTTGGATATTCCCTTCCAAGGAAGGACTGCTCAAGCCCTACCTCGATTAGTTCACCGCCATTAAGGAAGCGAGCCCTAAGGCCAGCATCGAATACTGGAGGTCCAAGCGCATGATAAACGCCTTCTACGGCCGTACGGGACTCAATGTATCGAAGGATGAGATCTCCCTGGAATGGAATGACGACCTCGGAGATTGGGACTGGTCGGTAACGACCCTTGAGGATGAGGAGAACGACAGCTACATTCCATATGCCGTCTTCGCGACCGCATGGGCCCGTAAGAAGCTGTTGGACAATGCGTTGGCTATCATGAAGCAGTACGGCCCCGACGCTCTCATCCACTGCGACACGGACTCCTGCATCTATCACGGCGGACCCTGCGAGGGCATAGACTACGGGGAGCACCTGGGCACATGGGGTCTTGAATCGAATCCGCCCGTGATCATCGAAGCAGGCTTCAAGCGCTACATCGAGCTACGGCAGTTCCCCATGAAGGGTATCGACGACCTCATAGGCATGGCGTGCGCTGGGGTACCGCAGAAGTGGGATTACGGCCATCATTACCCGATAGGTATGTGGGTCGAGCTGTTGGACGACCCCGAATCAATCCTCCTGGACGGTCACGTGCTCGGTCACGAGCATTACAGGATCGAGTCGGGATGGCTGCGCGAGCTGTATAGATATTACGGCGCAGATCCTGACGATGTCGACACGCGCAAGCTGATACCAGTCAAGGTCCCTGGAGGATGGGTGCTTGAGGGAAGGCAGCATCACTTGAACGACAATCTGTACTGGAGGCTTAGACGGTGACGGATTAGATCAGGACGATAATCGAATAGATAGGCGACAATAACGGATGGTATAACGCATTGAAGCTGCTTCCCTATTGGGACCAGGTCCTGATGTTCAACATAATCGGCGGCCGTGGGTGCGGTAAGACCGATTATCTTCTACACATAGCATTAATGCTCTACGATTGTTGGGGTTGCCAAACGACGTGGATAAGGCATAAGCTTAACGAGCTCTCGGATGAGGGCAACTACGGCGACTTCTTGAACGATGCGAAGGAGTACGGCTGGTGTCCCGATGAATATGAGGCCCGTAAGGACGGCATCTACACCTCCTCCGAGCGCGACGCTGACAAGGTCATATTGTTCGCATCCATCAGCACCTTCTCCAATAAGAGAGGGTCGGGGCATCCCCGTATGCTCATGGTCGTCTTCGATGAGATGCTACCCGAAGACGGACGCTATAAGCCCAACGCGAAGATGTGCGTCAAGGGTCTTATGTCGCTCATGGAGTCGCTGACGAGAGGACGCGAAGGGTCGGTGTTGTTCGTAGCCAGCAACTATGTGAACGCTGGTAATCCGTATTGGGCCAAGCTGAAGATCTATAACGAGAAGGGTAAGGACGTCACGGTCTATCCCGATAAGGCTGTCGCTATCGAGGTTGCACGCGGATACAGGCGTGCACGTAGGGAGGACTCCAAGCTATCCAAGCTGATGAAGGCGGCCGAGATGCCCATGTACGAGGATGAGAAGGACGACCCGCTTATCTCGTTGATCGCGAGTGTCCCCAACGGCGCTAAGCCGATGCCTTATATCGTCCTGACCAACGGCCAGTATTACCGTGAGTTCACGCATAAGGGCGCAAGCTACTGGACGGACTGGAGAGGCACGCTGCCTAACGGCACACTCATACTGACGGACTCGCTCGCCGAGTGCGGAGCCAACATAGAGATGCTGCCTAAGATGTTCTACACGAGGATGGATGAGATGGTACGCGCGGATCTCGTGCGCTTCAAGCATCCCAATGTGATGTTCACGATCATGAACCTGCTATACGAGAACCTAACATGACATATACTCCCTACGCCAATACCGTACTCGGTATCACTTTTTCAAACCCCTTACCATACCCTCCTTGGGTATGGATCCGCTGGTATACCCCTATGGGGTATGCCGGTGGCGAGACGGGTACCCCTATGGGGTATCAGGGATCGCTGTGCT
>Ga0310690_10008500_pt1 | contig 13014 bp, 9 predicted proteins | sample AusTroGonzalo_MG_2_FD_207661 | JGI IMG/M metagenome (GOLD analysis project Ga0310690, IMG submission 207661) | Bovine rumen microbial communities from tropical cattle in Woodstock, Queensland, Australia - Gonzalo_04 (v2) (version 2) | ecosystem: Host-associated > Mammals > Digestive system >... | reverse complement strand
TTAACACCGCTTACGTTAGAAATCTGCTAACACTCATTCGAATTCCGTTAGCTGGAGATGCACAAAAAAAGAAAAACGCCCGCTTTTGTTAGCAGACCGCTGTTAGCAGCTTTCTGCTTCCAAAATCAGGCAAATTTGGTGATCCCGGCGGGATTCGAACCCACGGCCTGTCGCTTAGGAGGCGACCGCTCTATCCTGCTGAGCTACGGGACCATGTCCCGGAAACCCTTTATTTTCAAGGCTTTCCGGATTTTGAGGACTTTCGTCTTCTGGAAACCGTTGACAATTTCCGTTAGCTGGGAGACCGTTTTGTTAGCAGGCGGCTAACATTGGCGGGCGTCAAATTTCTCATCTGCCCCTAAACGCCCGCTTTCTGTTAGCAGTTTGGCGGCCGTTCAGATCGCCCTGGAAGGGAAGATTTGCCCCTGACGGGCGATCCCATCACTCATGGCGGCCGTCTGCCTCTTTATTAGGAGGCGGCCGCTCTATCCTACTGAGCTACGGGTGCATACCTTGATTTTCAAGGCTTCCAGCGTTTCGCGCTGAGCGCTCTTGCAAACATTTTTGAGCCTGTGTTTGCAGGTTGTCCGCACTGGATCGGACATTTCTCGGAATCTTTCCAAACATGCTTTGGCAAATTCGGAAGTTTTTCCCTCTGCATCCTGCTGCCTGACAATTTCCATTTTCCATCAAAAGTCTTTTGACGGTCAATATCTTAGGAGGCGACCGCTCTATCCTGCTGAGCTACGGGACCATGTGCACGGAAATCCTTTGTTTGCAAGGCTTTCCGAGGCATAAAGGATTGGAGTGCAACCGCTTTATTTGGAGGCGGCCGCTCTATCCTGCTGAGCCACGGGTGCTCGCAACAGGAAGATTATATCCCCTTGGGGCCATTTTGTCAATTCTGGGAAATCTGCGTTTCCCCGATGTCCGCTGCCGCCATCAGCGCGGGAATCAGGTCAAAAGGCTGCGCTCCGTGGTTCGCCTCGATCGCCGCCTGAATCCGTTCCAGCGCGGCGCAGACGGATTCCGTGATTTTTTCCGGCTGATTGGTATAATTGCCCAGCCGGCCGCCTGTATATTTCATCTCCCGAATGCCCAGGAAATGCCGTTCCAGTTCCGGATCAAAGCGCCCGAACGCCGCGTACAACCCCACCGCGTCCGCCACCAGCTCATCCCGGATCGGAGCGACATCTTTCGGATATTTCCTGCGGCAGATCACATGGGTCAGCTCATGATTGCGTCGAATGACATCGGAGAGGTCGAGCCATTCCGCCTCTCCAACGCCGGCCGTCGCCGCGTCCACATGGCTGTACGGCCCCCGGGACAGCACAACCAGGACATCAATATAGTTTTCCTTCACGGTGGTAAAGCGTTTCAGCTCCGCGTCGCGCTCCTCTTCCGGAAATTGCTCCAGGTGCGCATGGATACGGGGCCAGTTGAACACGGTCACCATCGCCGCGCCCTGGCTTTCCGGAATGGGCTTCAGCGGATCTGTCTTTGCCCCCAGGAGGCTCCGCATCACGAGCTCAAAGTCCCGCCGGTTCCCCAGCGTGACCACCCGGACTTTCCCGGTCGGTGTGTCAACCATTTCATCCCGGTCTCCGGGATCTCCCCGGTAATGATCCAGGTTTTTTCTCTCCGGTTCCTCGCCCCGGAGAACAACGCGCCGATAGATTTCCTGGGGCTCCGTGTCCGGGTTCAGATAAAGCTGCGGATACTCCGCCGCCAGACATTCCAGTATGTTTGTCATATCGATGCTCCGCTTTCCATGTTGAAATACATCCGTTTTCAATCTGTGCGGTTGTCGTTAACCGCCGTGGGATATTTACAAGACGCGGTCCTTGAGAACGTCCGCGGATGTAAATTTCCCTACAGACGGCCTTATCCCACAGCTCGAAAGTCTTGTTAATGAGTAAGGAGCTCCCGGTTTGGGGGCCCCTTTCTGTTATCGGTTATGGTTTCCTCACGATATGCACCGCAAAGCCGCCGATCTCGTCCTTCAGATAGACAGCGTTCAGCGTGCCATCGGGCTTGTATTTGGCCGTCGTCATATCGACTTCATAACCCCGCTCTTCCAGATCCTTCACTGCAGCTTCGCAGTCCGGCGTAGCCATGCCGATATGCCCCCGTTTTCCCCGGTAGGGCGTCTTCATCACTTCCACCGCGCTGCCCGCGAAATTGGAGCTGTTCCCTGCCTTCACGGGAAGATTGAAGGTCTCCGCGAAGAGCTGGGCGATGCTCAGCGATTCCTCCGGGTCCGCCCCGTTGATGCCCACATGGGCCAGTTCGTACTTTACTTCCGCCATGATTTTCTCTCCTTTCATTTTGTCCATTGGCAAATCATTTGATGGTGGATTTTCCACCGTTTCGCCGCTTATACTTCCCCGCCCATCTCAAACTCGTCCGAGGGCAGCTCGTCCTCCTCCGTCTCTGTGGGCGGTGCGGGGATAAATTCGGACATCCAGGCTTCCTGGGGCAGCCCTTCCATAATCGCTGGCAGATTCACGATAATCCCGTCCATGCCATAGGGCAGGCTCAGATCAAAATGATAGGGTTCCGGTTCCCCGTCCTTTTCCCGAATAACCTCGATATCGAAGGAAAAGGACTGACCCATGCAGGTCGCCATGCCGCGTTCCTTTTTGCTCAGCTTCGCCACCTGTTCCCCGTTCACGAACACATTGATCCGACGGATCGCCGCGTAGCTTTCCCCGTTGTATTCCAGAGTCTTGTTATCAAAATAGATCGTATGTCCCCGGCCGACAATCATCATGATCCCGGCAAGGATCAGCAGGATCAGGACGGCTCCGACACGAAACAGAATTTTACGCACGGGTCACGCCCCCTTCCCGCTGCGCCGCCGCCAGCTGCTGGCCGATGCCGGCTTTCTCCCGGCGTTTCTTTGTCTCGTACATAATCAGGGCCACGGTGATGACGCCATAGGACACAAACACCCGGAAGTATTCGCCGATCACCTCGTTGCCGGTGATTTTCGCCCCGGCCGCGGGCGCCAGGATGAACATGGTATGGAACAGAATAACGCCCAGGAACACATTGCCGATACTGGCCTTATCCACCGACGCGCCGCCGACCAGAAGCGCCGCGATACAGAACATACCGATCTGGGAATGGGAGGAATAGGTCGCCATGTCCCCCATGTTCTGCAGATAGATCACCATGCCTAACCCCGCCAGCACCGTGGAGATGACGATGGAGATCAGGCGGGTGCGTTCCACATCGATGCCGGCCGCCCGGGCCACTTCCATGTCCTGCCCGACCGCGCGCATATCCTGCCCCAGTTTGGTCCGCCGGAACCAGATGATCACCAGGCACATCGCCACGATGATCAGAATCGTCGCCATGGGAATCCGGACGCCGCCGATATTGATCGCCAGCAGATTGTCCAGACTCTTCCGGATCCGGGTCAGATCCACCGAACTGCGAACGCCATAGCCTCTGGGGAGCTTGATGTTATTATGGATGATCGGGATGATGGATCCCATCATGTACAGCACCACCAGCTGATAAACGCCGTTCATGAAGAAGCTGATAATATAGCTGGTGATCATCTCCCGGCCTTTGGCCGCGTTCAGAATCTTGCCGCACAAAAGCCCCAGCACGGCGGAAATCGGGATCGAAATGATCATCGCCAGCACGATGCCGGGAATCCCCCAGATCTGCCAGTCCGAGGTGAAGATCAGGGCGATCTCCGCGGCCATGGCCCCCAGGGTCATGCCGAAGTTCAGTCCCATGCCCGCCATGATGGGAATCAGCAGGCTGAGGATCAGGAACGCGTTCCGGGACAGACGGGTGACGATCTCGTTCAGCAGGAAGGTAGGCGAGAAGCCGACGATCGGAATGCAGACCGCGATGATCACGATGAACATGATGGGCACGGAATTCGCCCCGAGGAAATTCAGCGCTTTTTTACCGGAGGACTGCTTATTCATCTGGACACCTCCGTTTTTCTCGTCAGGGCATAAAGAATCATGCCGTTGGAAACTACCACGCGCAGCACTTCGCTGATATCCAGGTTGATGAGGCCGTTCATGACCGTCGGGGTCATGGTGACGATTCCCTGGAACAGGATGGTGCCGATGATTACATTGGTGATGCTGGCCTTGTTGGCCGTCGCGCCACCGATCAGGATCGCGGAGACGGCCGGCAGCGTCATATTGAACGGCGCGTTATACAGCTGCACGAATCCAAAGCCCTGTTCATAGACCAGAATCCCGACGGCGCCCAGCCAGGTGCTCATCACCACGGACAGCATCCGGATCCGGTTCACGTTGATGCCCGCCGCCCGGGCAAAGGTAGCGTTGGAGCCCACCGCCGTCATGGCCGTCCCGGTCTTGGTGTGCAAAAACGCCCACATCAGGAAGGCCAGCAGGGCAAAGAACAAAAGCGCCCCGGTCGGGATGACCAGCTTCCCGATCTCGATTTTCAGGAAGTTCGACAGCACGCCGCCGTAATACTTATCGATCGGGAAGGTCGTCCGCAACCCGGTTCCCTCAAACCCCCAGGCCATATCCGGTTTTTTATAGGGAAGCACCAGCCACATCATGCAGAAAAAGGAGATCACGGAAAAGCCCACATAGGTGGCGATCATCATTTCTCCGCCTTTGATTCTGTTCAGCAATCCCCCGTAAGCCGCGCCGAAGAGAATCGCGAAGGGCGTTGAGATCACGATCGCCATCAGGAAGCTGACCGGCCCGGTAAATCCCAGCTCGATGGACAGCGTCGCGCCCAACAGGCCCGCGATAATCCCCACCGGCAGGCCAAAATTCAGTCCGCAGCCGGAATGAACCATGGGCACCATGGCCAGTACCAGCACCGCGTTCCAGCTGAAGCGGTTGAATACGTTCGTCACCTGGGACCAGAAATTCACGCCGGTGAACGGCGCCACAATGAACATCAGCAGCAAAAACGCCGCGATGATCAGTCGGGGAACGCCAAAGTCCTTCAGCGCTCGATGGACCCTGACGAGGATGGAGTCATCCGTTCTGATTTGTTCACTCATGCCGATTCCTCTCAATTCGGGGCGTACCGTTTTGCTGCTACGGTACGCTGTTGCTCATGGATCCTGTTTTTATACCACCTGGCTGACCATCAGGGCACCAAACTCCTCGGAAGGTTCCGTGGCCGGCAGAATGCCGGCGATTCGGCCGCCGCTGACGATGGCGACCCGGTCGCAGATCTGGCGCAGCTCCTCCAGCTCCGAGGAAATCATGACGATCGTGATGCCGCTTTCCTGGTTGAAGTTTCTCAGCGCCTCCAGCACCAGGGCTTTCGCGCCTACGTCGATGCCCCTGGTCGGCTCGGAAACGAACAGGAACCGGGGCTTCAGCGCGAACGCCTTCGCCAGGCACACCTTTTGCTGATTTCCCCCGGAGAGTTCCTTGGCACGCTGTTTCGAGGAGATGCATCGAATCTGCAGCTCGTCGATATATTTCCGGGTCACCTCGCCGATCGCTTTTTCATCCCGCCATTTGATCAGCCCGCCCAGAAGCGGCTTCAAAAACTGGTTATGAATCTGCATCGCTGGGAACGCGATGTTCCATTCCAGGCTCTCATCCAGCAGCAGCCCCACGCCCCGCCGGTCCTCCGATACGAAGGCCAGCTGCCGGTCCAGGCAGCGCCGCGGCTGATTCAGCGGGATCTCCTCCCCGTCAAAGGTCACGGTTCCCCCCGCAGTATACAGCCCCATGATACCGTTGGGAATGCCAAGCTTTCCCTGCCCGGCCAGCCCGCCGATCCCGAGAATCTCCCCTTCCCGGATTTCCAGGCTGACATCCCGGACGGTCTCCCCCGGCATATCCACCCACAGCCGGTCGATCTTCATGATGGTTCGGGTTTCCGGAACGGGCCGCGTATTCTTTCGCTCCATGATCACAGAACGGCCCACCATCCATCGGGTAATTTCCGATATATTCGTCTCCGCCGCCGCCACATGCTGCACCAGCATGCCGTCCCGCATCACCGCCACCGTATCGCAGACGTTCAGAATCTCCTGCAGCCGGTGCGTGATGAAGATCACAGCGATGCCCTGCGCGGACATGGACCGGATGGAGTCCAGCAGCGCCAGCGCCTCCTGCTCCGTCAGCACGGCGGTGGGCTCGTCCAGAATCAGCAGCTTCAGCTGATCCTTGGACAGTTCCCGGGCGATCTCCGTGAACTGTTTGTGCCCGACGGGCATATCGCTGATCACCATCTGGCCGTCGATTTCCACGCCCATCTTTTCGATCGCCTGATCCGCCTTCTGCTCCATGGCCTTTCGGTCCAGGGTGTTCATCCGTTCGCCGAAGATCTGAGCCATCACGCTTTTTTTCTGCGGTTCCCGGTTCAGCAGGATGTTTTCCCGGGCGGTAAAGCCGGGAATCAGGGAGAACTCCTGATGCACCATGCCGATCCCATGCTCCAGCGCCTCGAAAGGCGTCGCAAAGGTCACTTTTTCCCCGTTCAGCAGGATATCCCCTTCGTACCCGCCGGTTTCCCGGATCTCATTCATCCCGAACAGGATTTTCATCAGGGTCGACTTTCCTGCGCCGTTTTCCCCCACCAGGCCCAGCACTTCCCCCTCGTTCAGGGTCAGATTGATATCCTCCAGCACCTGATTGCCAAAAAAATCCTTCCGGATGCTCTTCATTTCCAGTAAAGGAGTCTGATTGCTCATTGCTTCTCCACCTTTGTCAGATTGCCAAACGTCCGTTTTGCCGTCCAATCCCCTGTTTTGGGCCGCAAAAGGAACGCTTCGCGTAAATAGGGAAAAGGGGGAGGAGCAACCCTCCCCCCTTTTCCATTCGGTCATTACTTGACGGTGAAGTACTTCTCCGGTACTTCCACATCAGCGTTGCCCATGTACTTGCCAGGATTGCCCATGATATAGGTATCCTGATAGATCAGGCAGTAGTTCTCGGTCTTCACACCGGTGTTGGCGTCGGTGTAGTAGGAGCCGTTCCACTCCGCCCCGGGAGAATACACGGCCAGCGCGTCGGCGATGTCGTCGATCTCCCACAGATCGGATTCCCCTTTGATGACGTTCATGGCATGCTCGGTCAGACCCGCGGTCAGGGTGTAGGTGTAGGAATAGGCCCAGGTGCCGAACCGGCCGGCGCCGCCCTTGGCCACGATCGCGTCTTCCACGCTCTTGAGCAGGTATTCATAGTTGCTCATGTCGTCGTTGGAGAACTCGATGCCCAGCGCGTCCGGATAGCCCATCAGCGGAGAGGGCAGGTCGGCTTCCACGAAGTATCCGCCGTACTCCAGCAACTGCTTGAGCAGCGGAGCGGTATGCGCGTCGTTGGTGCAGAAGTACGCGGAGTTCTTGCCATACTTCTCGATCCATTCCGGCGCCTTCTCCAGAATCTGCTGCTGCGCGCCGGGGATGCCCACGTCGCTCAGCGGGTCGGCGGCGGTCTCCTCAACCACCTTGACGCCCAGTTCTTCACCGGCGGCCTTCATGATGGCCAGACGGCGGCTCAGGCTCTCGATGCCCATGTGACGGGGGAAGGAGATGTGCACGAAGGTGTCGCAGCCCAGTTCCTTCGCGGTTTTGATGATCAGATAGCCGCGGGCGACAAAGTCGTTCATCACGGTCAGATCAGCCGCGCTGGTAATCAGGGAAGGATCTTCCTGGCTCTCGCCCGCCAGGCAGATGATGTCAACCCGGCGCTCCTTGACCTGACGGAAGGCTTCCGCCGTGCCCGGCACGGCCTGGCACACGATGATGGCCTTCACGGTGGGGTCGTCGGCGAAGTTCACGATGGTCTGGATCGTGGTTTCTTTCTCCTCGGTAAAGTTGTCCGGATAGGTCGCGGTCTTGATCACGTCCTCACCGTACTTCTTCTGCAGCATCATGGCGGCGCCGCGCTCGTCCACGGACTGGGACATCGTCCCGGTAATGACGGCGATCGAGAAGGGCTTGGATTCCTCCTCCGCGGAGGCTACCGCGACCATGGACAGTACCAGCATCGCGGCCAGCAGAACACTCAGCAGCTTTTTCATGGGAATTCCTCCTGTAAAAAAATAGTCTTTATGGCAAGCCGTTTCCGGCTTTGCGCCTCCCTCATCGCCCGGCGCGCGGGCGTTCTGACGCATCATAATACCATATCAGCCCGGAGGCGTCCATGTTTTCATTGTTCTTCTTATGGTTTTTCGTGACTACTTTCCAACAATGCGCCAGTGATGATCCTCCCGGTTCAGCAGATCGCACCCATCCTCCGTCACCAGCACCAGGTCCTCCACCCGGACGCCGAAGTTCCCGGCCAGATAGACGCCGGGCTCAATCGAGAAAATCATGCCCGGTTTCGCGACGGCCGTATTCGCGCTGCTGACGTCTCCCTTCTCGTGATCCGTCTGGCCGATGAAATGACCCAGCCGGTGGTTGAAATATTCCCCGTACCCGGCCGCCGCGATGTGCTCCCGGGCCACCGCATCAATGTCGCAGAACCGGACGCCGGGGCGAATCATGGCCTCCGCCCTCTCGTTCGCCTCCCGCACCAGATCATGGATGCGTTTCTGTTCATCCGTGGGCTCCCCGCAGAAAAAGGTGCGGGTCATGTCGGAGCAATAGCGGTCCTTGACGCAGCCCATATCCAGCAGCACGCAGTCTCCTTCCCGCAGCACGGTATCGTCCGGCTCGTGATGAGGATCCGCCGCGTTGGCGCCGAAGGAAACGATCGTCGTGAAGCTGGGGCCGCTGCAGCCCCGTTTCAGATATTCCCGGTCGATGAAGGCGGCGACCTCCTTCTCCGTCATCCCGATCTTCACATATTCCGAGGCCAGCCGGTTCACCTCGTCGTTGATCCGCGACGCTTCGCGCATCTTCCGGATCTCTTCCTCGTCCTTGACCGCGCGGCAGTCGTCCACACAGTCTGAGGCCAGCACCGGCCTCATCCTGGGGCAGCGTTCCATCAGGGGGATCAGGAAAGTCGCCCGCCATTCCTTGTCGATACCCAGCGCCGCCGTTCCGTCGATCTTCTCCGCGATCATCCCGATGGCATCGTCCGTGTCGCTGAACCAAACCTCTTCGTACCCCGTGTCCGTTACGTTGTACAGCCGGTTCAGGAAAAACGTATGCTTCCCGTTCGTCCGCACACAGAAGGCAAACAGCCGCTCGTACGGCTCCACATCCACCCCGGTCAGATACCAGATGCTCTTCGGATCCGATACGATCATCTGGGTCAGTCCCCGGCACTCCAGCGCCGCCATCACCCGTTCCACTCTTGTCGCCATTAAACGTTCTCCTCCTTTATTTTTTTCAGGCCCTGCTTGCCCAGTTCGATCAGCCGCCGGCAATAATTGTCGTTGCGCTTCTGGATGTCGTCCTGATAGACCTCCAGTTCCGGCATGGAAACGGCGAAGAAGTCATATCCGACGCGGTCGAAGAGATGACGCTCGCCGAAGATGATCAGCTGATGGAAGGATTTTCTCGCGTTGACATCGTCACCGAGGGCATGGAATGCCAGGCCCTGGTAATAAATATAATCCGAGGGCTGGTCGTTATAATACCGGACCGGTTCCGGTATCTGGGATCCGACGGTAGCCAGCGTGAAATACCGGTTTGCCTTTTCCGTCAGTGCCTTCTTTTCCGTTCCTTTCTTTGTCTCGGCCATTTCCCGGCAGGCGAGGCCCATCAGATAATGGGCGCGGTTGTCGGGAACATGATCCAGCTTCCCTTCGCCCAAATTCTCGGGATAGGTAATGGTTCTTTCCGCCAGGGTGAACGCCTCCTCCGGGCGGTTTTCCCGCAGGGCTGATTCCGCCAGGGCGAACAGGGCGGTTTTATACTCATCCGCCACCTTCCCTTCGCCGCCTTCCCAGACGCGGAAGGTGTATCCCATCATGAGCTCCAGGGCCTTTTCATACTGCCCCGTAGCGTTGAGCAGGCTGACATAGGCCAGCATCAGCGCATATCGCTCCGGGATGATCTCCCGATGCGCCTCCAGGAGGGCCAGCCGCTCCTCTGCCGGGTATTCCAGTCGCTTCAGCAGCTGATCCTGTTCCAGCAGGAATCGGCTGTTCAGCGGCTCCAGGCGTACGGCTTCCGCGATTTCCGCCAGGGCCAGATCCCTGTCCCCATGGTTAAAATACGCAATGGACAGATTCCGGTGGGCCGGGGCAAGGGCCGGCTCCGTGGCGAGGGCGGCCTGCCACTGGGCGATCGCTTCCGCATACAGCTTTTTGTCATACAGCAGGTCGCCCAGATAATACCGGGCCCTCGGCGCCTGCGGCAGGGTCTCAAGGACATATTCCAGAATCAGCCGCTCCGACCTGCGGTTGGGGAAGCAGAAATCCGTCGGCAGGCTTTCCGCCTTTTGCAGCATCTTCGCGGCCTCTTCTCCCCTGCCCTCCTGTTCCAGCGCATAAGCCAGGGTATAGTATTTCATCGGGGTTTCCGCGGGGCAGGCGGCCAGTACTTCCTCCGCGTCCCCGGCAAAGCCGAACTCCAGCGCCTCATACGCCGTATTCAGCGCTTCCTCGATCCGTCCGCCCGTCGCCTGTTTAAAGGCCTTCCGATCCCCGCGCCAGAGGAGACCCGGATACAGGGGATCGATCCGCAGGCTTTCCTCCAGGAACTGTTTGCTTGCTTCCGGATCCGTCCGGCTGAGGATAGCGGCCTTCAGGGAGCGGGCTTTCATGTTGTGCCAGCCCCGGATCAGGCTTTCGTCACAGAAGCGCAGCGCTTCGGCCAGCTCGCCCTTCCGCACGGAAAGGCAGGCCAGATGGAAGAAGGCAGGCCCCGCGGTTTCCGCGCTCCAGGTCGCCTTATACAGTGCGTCGAAGGCCTCCTCCGTTTTTCCCTGGAGCATCAGGCACAGGCCGAGATTCAGATACGGCTCGCCCGCGTAGGGATTGGGATTGCGCCAGGTCTGTTTCCGGATCGCGGCGCGGAAATACTTTTCGCTCTCCGCGATGCAGGTGTTCCGCAGCAGATACAGCCCATAGGCGTTGTTCAGCCGGATATCCGTGGGGTCCCGCTTCAGCCCTTCCAGATAGTAATTCGCGGGGAGGAAAGTGGCGTGGCGGTACTGTTCGAGATGCTGACCCGCAAGATACAGCTCCTCCAGGGAAAGAATCTCCTCCGGTGCCTTCAGCGCCTCTGCGGGCTCCGGAATCGGCCGGTTTTCCTTCACGTATTCCGTGTAGCGGCAGAGGACCCGGCCTGAATGATCCAGCACGGTAACCGTATAATCCTTCAGCACGGGCGCCGTGTCGATAAAGGCGGCGACCGGGGAAAGGTTCACCCGTTTCCGGTACACTTCCTCCCCTTCCGATGTAATGACGATCTCCGCATCCGGCGTTTCTCCCGTGGCATAGATCTTCACCCGGCATCCCGCGGCTTTCCCCCGCATCGCCTCCGCCGCTTCCCGGCCAATGGCGAAGGGATCCGCCTCCAGCGCGTTGCCCTCCCGGTCCAGGAAATCCACGCCGATCACGGCGTCCTTCGTTGCGTTGCTGACCCGGCCCACCGATTTATATGGCATGAAAACCTGAACGAAGCTTTTTCCCTCCTGCGGCTTCAGCCAGGTGAAGTCCGGCTGATTATCGCAGTATACGCCGGTCATCAGCTCGATATAGGGCCCGTCCTCATCCGTCAGGTTCCGGTCCCAGATCCTGCCGAAGTGCCCGCAGCCCCAGGTCCATTGCTTTTTCCCCGGACTCACGTGGTGATCCGCCACATGCAGCAGCCCCGCCCCCCGGCTTTCATCGAAGTTCCCCACGAAGTCAAAATCAGAATGCGCGGCCATATAGGAGGTAGGGACGCGGATGTTTTTATACCGGGAGATATCCACGCCGGCGGAATAATCCGCCTTATAGTATTCCCCCGTGGCAATCGGGAAGGTGGAAACCGCGCGTTTCCCATGATCCATGACCGCGTTCACATCCGGCGGGAAGACAGAGAAAGTATGATCGTTCACGCTGACTGCCGGATTCGCCCACCAGAGGAAGGTCTGCGGATAGTCCGTGGGATTGAACAGCTGGCCCCGGATTTCGATATACGCCTTGTCCGGATACAGGGTGATCTCCGCGTTTCCCCGGGTACCGTTGATGCGGTCGGCTTCGCCGAGGATCACCGTGGCGGAGCCATCTTCATTCTCCCTCCAGAGGCAGTCCACGGGCAGGAAGGTGGAAGGGCGATGGTGTTGCGGCCAGTTGAATTCAATGCCGCCGCTGATCCACGGGCCGGTCAGGCCGACCAAAGCCGGCTTGATGACCCGGTTATAATAGATGAAGTCATAGCCGTTGGTCTTGTCCAGGGCTCGCTGAATCCGCCCGCCCAGCTCCGGCAGAATCATCACGTAAAGATAATCGTTCTCCAGGATCACCGCCCGGTATTCCACGTCTTCCTTTTCCCCGTGAATGGATTCACAGATCGGCAGGGGGTAGACTTTCCCTGTGGAACCCTGGTATGCCCTTTTCTCGATGAACAGGGGATTTTTCTCCATCTCGCCGGTTCGATAGGTTGGGATGGTGATTTGCTGTTCATAAACCTTTGTCTTTTTCATTTGCTTCTCCTCCCCGCTTCACCCCGTCCAGGAACAGGGTGCCGAAATCTCCCTGGTATCACTGGCGATCGTCCGATGTTTGTCCGATCCGGTACAAATCATACCGTTTTCTTCTCGTCCCGTCAATGAGATATTCCGGGTTTTCCGGGGAAAGCGTTTTCTGCAACACCTTCAAAAAGCAACACCGCATGACCCCGCGGCAGTTCCGCCTGCACGACGCCACCGCGGAAGGCTCGCTCCCGTAAATGTCGCAGCGGCCTCCATCCCAACTTCGATTTCATAGACGCGCCCATCATCGTCGATAGTCTGTTTCCCATGGCTCTACCCGTTGTCTTTACACGCGCTTCAAATATTTTTTCGATAGATAATTCTGATTATTTAATACTTTTTCGATAGATAAAATTCGCAATGCTGTCCTCTGACATACTGGAAAAGCTGAAGGAATGTTTCCTGCCGGAACGTGCTGTGCAGATCTACACATATGGATTAATCCTGTGTGCGAATG
>Ga0310690_10008499_pt1 | contig 13015 bp, 13 predicted proteins | sample AusTroGonzalo_MG_2_FD_207661 | JGI IMG/M metagenome (GOLD analysis project Ga0310690, IMG submission 207661) | Bovine rumen microbial communities from tropical cattle in Woodstock, Queensland, Australia - Gonzalo_04 (v2) (version 2) | ecosystem: Host-associated > Mammals > Digestive system >... | reverse complement strand
GCGACAATGGTCTTGCCCTTGTTCTCCGGCCGTTTGGCAAGCTGGATCGCGGCCCACACCGCGGCACCGGAGGAAATGCCGACCAGCACGCCTTCGGCACGGCCGACCTTCTTTCCGGCCGCAAAGGCGTCCTCGTTCTCCACGGCAATAATTTCGTCATACACGGCCGTGTTCAGCACGTCGGGGACGAAGCCCGCGCCGATGCCCTGAATCTTGTGGGCGCCGGGCGTGCCTTTGGAGAGTACGGGAGAACCGGCAGGCTCAACGGCGACGACCTTCACGGCGGGGTTCTGTTCTTTGAGATATTCGCCGACGCCGGTGATGGTACCGCCGGTTCCGACGCCCGCGACGAAGATATCTACCTTGCCGTCCGTGTCTTCCCAGATCTCCGGGCCGGTCGTTGCCTTGTGGATGGCGGGGTTTGCCGGGTTGACAAACTGGCCGGGAATGAAGGCGTTGGGAATCTCTTTTGCCAGTTCGTCGGCCTTGGCGATGGCGCCCTTCATGCCCTTCGAGCCCTCGGTGAGCACCAGCTCGGCCCCGTAGGCCTTCATGAGCTGACGGCGTTCGACGCTCATGGTCTCGGGCATGACGATGATGATGCGATAGCCTCTTGCCGCGGCGACGGAGGCAAGCCCGATGCCGGTGTTGCCGGAGGTGGGTTCGATGATGACCGAGCCCTCTTTGAGCAGGCCTTTGCCCTCTGCATCGTCGATCATGGCCTTGGCGATGCGGTCCTTGACGGAGCCGGCGGGGTTAAAGTACTCGAGCTTTGCCAGAACGGTGGCTTCCAGACCTTCTTCTTTTTCGATATGGGTGAGTTCAAGCAGCGGGGTCTTCCCGATCAGCTGGTCAGCGGATGTATAGATGTTAGACATGATGTTTTCCTCCCGAAATGAATAATGATTTGAGTTTCCTTTCCGCGCCTTCGGCAGAAAAGATTTTGTTATTTCTTTGAAAATCGGTTTTCAGGGAGGATCAACATCGCCTGGTAAGAAGGGTCATGGTTTCCGGCTCCTTTTTTCTTTTGTTATTACGCTGGATTATACCGAGGCTGCGGCGGCAAAGCCCTTTTCCAGATCGGCAATGATATCGTCGATGTGCTCGGTGCCGATGGAAAGGCGGATAGTGTTGCGATGGATGCCCTGGTCCTCCAGCTCTTCATCCGAGAGCTGAGAGTGAGTGGTTGTTGCTGGATGGATGACCAGGCTCTTCACGTCAGCGACATTGGCCAGCAGCGAGAAGATCTCCAGCGCATCGATAAACGCATGCGCTTCCTTCTGCCCGCCCTTGATGTCAAAGGTGAAGATGGACGCACCGCCGTTCGGGAAATATTTCCGATACAGGGCGTTATCCGGATGATCCAGCAGAGAGGGGTGATTGACCTTCTCTACCTGCGGGTGCCCGGCCAGAAATTCTACGACCTTTTTGGTGTTCTCCGCATGGCGGTCAAGGCGCAGGGAAAGCGTCTCAACGCCCTGCAGGAGCAGAAAAGCGTTGAACGGCGAGATGCAGGCGCCGGTGTCTCGCAGAAGAATTGCCCGCAGATAGGTGATAAAGGCAGCCGGTCCGGCCGCGTCCACGAAGGAAATACCGTGATAGCTGGGGTTGGCATCGGCAATTGGGGCGAACTTTCCGGAGGTTTTCCAGTCAAACTTGCCGGAGTCCACCACGATGCCGCCCAGGGTCGTACCGTGGCCGCCCAGGAACTTGGTGGCGGAGTGGAGCACGATGTCCGCGCCGTGCTCAATGGGGCGGATGAGATAGGGAGTGCCGAAGGTGTTGTCGATTACCAGGGGAATCTGATGTGCGTGTGCGATCTGAGCAATCGCGTCAATATCCGGAATGTCGGAATTGGGATTCCCGAGCGTCTCCAGGTAGATTGCCTTGGTGTTGGACTGAATGGCGGCGGTAACTTCTTTCAGGTTATGCGCATCCACGAAGGTGGTATCAATTCCGTAGAGAGGGAGGGTATGGGCCAGCAGGTTGTAGCTTCCGCCGTAGATGGTTTTCTGGGCAACGATGTGATCGCCTTTCTGTGCCAGCGCCTCAATAACATAGGTCACGGCTGCCGCACCCGAGGCCAGGGCCAGCGCGCCCACGCCACCCTCCAGTGCGGCGACGCGTTTTTCCAGTACGTCCTGCGTGGAGTTCGTGAGACGCCCATAGATGTTGCCGGCATCGGTCAGACCGAAGCGCGCGGCGGCGTGTGCGGAGTTGTGAAACACATAGGAAGTGGTCTGGTAAATCGGAACTGCTCTGGCATCGGTCGTGGGGTCGGCCTGCTCCTGACCGACATGCAGCTGCAGGGTTTCAAAATGATAATTGGACATTGTTTGTACCTCTTTCTCCATTTTTTTATTTTGATCGGTTAACAGAAACAGATCAAGGTACACATTCGTCCAAATCGATAGTTTTGACGCACGAGGTTTTGAAAAATCTTGTTCATGAAATCACCTCAAAAAACAAAATCCGGGAAACCCATTGGGTCCCCCGGAAGACAGACAGAACAAACGGAAGCCTCAAATGGGTATGGCAAAGCACATGCGCACCTCACAGCGCATGTCCCAACAACACATCATGCAGTTGAAGCTTGCCTTACGCATAACAGCCTCCGAAAAATGATTTAACCTATCAGGTTGGTATGTTTATAGCACAGAAAGATCGTTTTGTCAACAACTTTTTTATCCGCCGAAGCCTTTGCAGGGATTTTTTCCGTAGCCGGTCTGCAGATAATGCAGGATTTTTTCAATCTTCCAGGCGCGTATGACGCCTCCACGCTCATGGCTGTGGCTGATCGCCAGGAGGAAGAGCCCGACCATGGAGGGTGTGTTGAAAAACTTCATGCGCCCCTTCAAACCGAAAAAGGCTTTCTCTCTGTGGTGACACCGGGAAAACAGACGGTTAAGACGGGCATAAACCGTCTCAAAATCGGTTGCTTGAAGCTCTTCCGTAAACACTTCTTCACCGTTATACCGGACTGACGCGACTGCATCAAGACGGTCGGCAAGGTTTTCCGTGTTGAGAGTGGGCGGCGTCCGATATTCCAGACGGATGTGCGTCCGATCCCGCTTTCCGAGAATCTCATGGATGGAATCAGAGATCAAACCGTTTCGTTTCGGACGAATCACGGTTAGCTCCTGCTCGCTGCCATCCTGCAGACCCTGTGCGGAGAGAAAAACATAAAATGAAGAACAGGCGCTGAGAATCTCAAAGAGGTGCAGACATTTGACATCCGGCGCAGAAGACACCCGGTTGCCCAAATCTGCAAGTGAGATCCCTTTTAGCTTTTCTCTGCAGAGCTTCTCCAAACAGGCAAAGTCACATTTTTTGCCTTGGCTGCCCTTGCTCTGCGGGTCGATATTCAGGCTGCGGATTTGCCCTGTCTTATCCAACAGGACTGTCACCAGAATCGGCACCTCGCGGTTCAGACCACCAAAGTGATAGATGCTCTTCTGCCAGCCGGTTACGACCGTACCGAGATTCGTGTGTGCGACTGCTGTTCCGCGATAACGGGTGATCAATTGACGCGGATCGTAATTATGCGCGTCAAAAACAAAGCTGTGGTCATGGATGACCGCTGACGGATTGATGTCAGGAAGTCCTTGCAGTTTCATAACCCGTTTTCCTCTCGAATGACGCGTTCAATATCCGCTATGGTTTCCAGCTCCCGGAAACGGGTGTCAGGAATCTGAATCCCGTAGGTTTCTTCTACACTGATGACCATGTCAGCCAGATCGAACGAGCTCATCCCAAGATCCGCCACCAGTCTTGTCTCGGCGTGAAGCTCCGAGAGTGGAACGCCTGACACCTCGGAAAGAATCTCTTTGATTTTTTCTTCCATGATAACCCCTTTCCGGACTCCTGAACCTCACTCCACACAAAAGGCGAGTTCAAGCACCCTGCAGCTTGTAGCGCTTGATTTTCCTGGTCGCTGTTTTTTCAAATTCATTCTCCCGCAGCACGATCTCGCCGATCTGCTTATAGGAGGCGAGAGAGCGGTTAATGGGCCTGACGGTCTGCCAGGCGGCTTCCAAACCGGGGATCAGCGCGCGATCCACAAAAAGCTCGGCCGTGATCTTTCCGCCCTTCTCATAGACGACTGCGTCCAGAATGCCCTCCGCCTGATAGAGCTTTTCCTCCAGTTCTTCCGGCGAGACGTTTTCTCCGTTCGACAGAATGATCAAATTTTTGATTCTGCCCTCGAAGTATAGATTACCCTTGCGGTCCAGTCGCCCGAAATCGCCCGTGTGGAACCAGCCGCCCCGAAAGCTCTCCGCGGTGGCCTTCGCGTCCTTGTAATAACCGGGAGACACACTGTCACCGCGGACACAGATCTCGCGGTTGACGATTTTTACCTCGCAGCAGGGCAGACATTGACCGACGGATCCGATGACGTTGTTTCCCGGTCGGTTTACCGATACGACAGGCGAACATTCTGTAATTCCGTAGCCCTGCAGAATTTCGATCCCAAGCACCCGAAAGAAACGGATCAGCTCCGCGTCCAGCGCCGCGCCGCCGCAGATGACGGTATGCAGTCTGCCCCCGAGAAGCGCATGTACCTCCCGGAAGAGGTCTGCGCTTATGTCGAGTCCGACATGCTGCAGGGTGCCGCTGAGGCGGATCGCACGCTGCAGTATTTCCAATTTACCCTGCTTTTTTGCCGTGTTCAGGATCTCTTTACGCAGCGTCTGCAGGATTAGCGGCACTGCCACCAGGATGGTTGGCCGCTTTTCCCGGAGGTTTTTCTTCACCGTTCGGATGCTCTCGTTAAGATACAGGGTGCCGCCGCAGTGCAGCGCCCCGGCGATATAGGTCATCATCTCGAAGGTATGACTCAGCGGCAGGAGCGAGAGCCCGACATCCGAACGGGAAAGCGGAAGAACTTCGGTTACAGCGCTGACCTGACTGCCCATATTGCGGTGTGTGAGCATGACACAGCGGGCAGCACCGGTTGTACCGGAAGTAAAGTACATGGCTGCGACGGCTTCCGGATTCAGTTCCGGAAGAAGCTCCTGCTCTTCCGCGAAAAGCTGTTCCAGAAACGCGTGCAGTTCCAGAATCTGCAGGTCGGGTATCTCCCGTGAAAGAGCCGACGCGGGTTCAAAGCGGCATTCGTCGTAAAGAAGCATGCTGCAGTCGGACTGACGGATACAGTCTTCCAATTCCTGCTTCTGCATCCCGTCATGCAGCGGAACAATTACCCGGCCGGCGGAGAGAACGGCAAAATATGCCCCCAGCCAGGCGGCGCTGCTTGGACCAAGAATGGCAATATGACGGACCTCTCCGAGCCGATCCAGCACAGGAGCCGCCGTTTTGCAGAGGCGAAACAGCTCTGCGCCGGTAACAGACGGCAGCTTCTCGTCCGTACACAGGAAAAAAGATGTGCCCGGAAAGGCTTCTGCTGCGTGCTCCGTCAGATCACGCATATTCGCATACGGTTTGTAAATAGTTGCTGCGTTCATACAAATCACCTATTAAATAGATAGGTTATTAATATCTTTACAGGTTTTTGTTTGGATGTCAATAGACAGATCGGATGGAATGTAAAAAAGAAAAACAGACGGAGAGGATGTGACGATTGACGGAACAGAAAAAAAGATGTATAACATAGTAAATAAATATGTTTATGGAGGTGCCATTTGTGAGCAATCAAACAGCCATCATTAAAGCCGTCTGCATCAGCGAAAAGAAAGGACAGCAGAAACATCCTGTTGCGTCGATCCATCTGCGCCCCTCGCATGGGATTGATGGAGACGCCCACGCCGGAAACTGGCATCGGCAGGTCAGCCTGCTCGGGCAGGAGAGTGTGGATAAACTGCAGAAGAAAATCAGTATTCCGCTGTTCCCGGGCGCCTTTGCCGAAAATATCCTCTGCGAAGGCCTGACGCTCTTTGAACTCCCTGTCGGCACAAAGCTTCGGGTCGGTACGGCCCTGTGCGAGGTTACGCAGATCGGCAAGGAATGTCATGCCGACTGTGCCATTCGTCAGCAGGCAGGAGACTGCGTTATGCCGCGTGAAGGCATTTTTGCCATCGTCCTGGAAGAGGGAGAGGCCAAGGCCGGGGATCAGGTAACGGTTACAGAGATACAGTGAAGGATCTGCGACACATCCGGTTTTATGAAAGCCTGCTGGAACAGGCCAACAACGAACTGGTGCAGCGGGCAAAGTCTGATGGCGGAGTTGCTGTCGGTTATACCTGTTACTATCTGCCGGAGGTCCTGCTCAACTGCGGCAGGGCCTTTTCTGTCCGGCTGCGCGCACCGAATACCGGCTCGCTGGATATCAGCCAGTATTATATGACCAGCTTCATCTGCGGCTATGCCCGCGCCCTCTTTGAACGGGCTTTTGAGGGAGGATTCAATTTCCTGGATTTTTATGCCTCCTCCGACACCTGTCAGCAGATGGTGCGCGTGGTGGAGAATATCCACGAGCTGAAGCTGATTGACCATCCGGGCTTTTCCTATGGCATCATCGACGCGCCGCTGAAAGTGAGCGGGCACGGGAAAAAGCTGTATGCGCAGCAGATCCAAAGCCGGATTTTGGAACCGCTGCGGGATCGGTACGGTGTCGATATCAGCGACGAAAGCATCCGAAGGGCTGTGCAGGAGCATAATGAGCTCTGTGCGGTCTTTGAGGAGATTTCCCGGATTCGAAAGGCAGAAAACCCTGTTATCACGCCAAGGGAATTCCATATTCTTTGCCTGGTGAGTTACGCCTGTCCGACTGCGCTGATCCTGCCGTATCTGCGCGAGACGCTGGAGGAGCTTCGGAGCCGGGAACCGGATACCGTGTGTCCCTGGCGTGCTCGGGTCGTTGTTGTGGGAGGCGAACTGGACGATTATGCTTTCTCCGAGATTCTGGAAAATTGCCGCTGTTATGTTGCGGCGGACCGCTACTGCTTTGGCTCTTTCCCGGGCAGACAGCAGATCCCGCTGAGAGAGGATTTTCCCGCGCTGGAACAGGTCTGCGACTGGTATCTTGAAACGAACCAGTGTCCGCGTTTCATGTCGCAGGAGAAAATTCTGCAGCGGCGGGAGACGGTAAAGAACCTCGTCGAGGAGTTTCATGCGGACGGCATTCTGTATGAGCAGGCCAAGTTCTGTGACTTTTGGGGCTATGAACGAACACTGGCCGTACAGATCATGCGCGAGGATTACGGCATCCCGACCCTGGGAATCGACCGGGAATATGTTGTACACGGCTCCGGCCAGCTTGCCACACGCATACAGGCCTTCATGGAGAGTCTGGAGATCAAAAGAATCCGGAGGGGAGGCGGGGTGGCATGAAGAAAGCTGCAGCAGAGAATATGGAGGCAGGTACAGCCATTTATCGCCATCGGGAATGGCGCGGGTTTCGGGATACCGCATACGATTTCGGCAAATGGGCGCAGCTGTGGGCCATTCTGATCCGATGGGCGCTTTCCCATCCGGTGCAGAATGTGCGCGCTGTTCTCCGCTATCGGTGGATGTTTTCCTATCTGACCGTCCCGAGTTTTTTCGACCGGCTCTGTGCCGGGCAGCGGAGTGCCGGGCTTCGTGCGGCCCGCTGCAATCTGAATCATATGGCGGGCAGCGTCACCGATACCCTGACGACGATTTTTTCGGCAGATCTCCATCTGCACCCGGAAAGTCGGAAAGCGAAAGAGAAGAATCGGAAGATCATCTGTCTGGACGAATTGGTCCCAACGCTGGTTGCAAAAGGCTTTCCCGACTGTGAAGCGGTTTTGCTTCAGATGTATCCCATGTTTCTTCCTTCCCTCATCAACCAGCACAGCCCTGTACACTATATCAGTCAGGCTGAGCTGTACGGTCTTCCCGCGGATGTCTGTCCGCTGCCATCCTTTGAAGCGGGGCTTGCCATTGAGGATGACTATCCGAAAATCGGCTGCTGCATGATAACGTCCAACATGCCCTGCGACGGCAGTATCATGACTTCGATGATTCAGGACCGCCGCATCGGTCTGCCGACCCGGCCGCTGAACGTTCCCCTGCGCTGGAAAAGGGAAGAGGTTCAGGACTATGCCGTCGCTGAGATTCTCTCTGCGATCGAATTTATGGAGGAGCGGACCGGTGAAAAGTGCGACTGGGACGCGCTGAAGGACGCCTGTGAAATCTGGAACGAGCAGCAGCTTTCCAAATTTGAAAAATGGGAAATGAACCGAACGGCGATCCCGCCGCACACCGGTGCGTCCGTCTGGCTCTACCGGGTATTTGAGCATCAGGTTGCCTGCGGGGACAGAAGAACACTGGAAAACAGCCGAAAGGTAAATGCCATTCTCCGAAAACAGGTTGCCGCCGGCAGGTGCCCGAAGACCATCCGCCACCGTGCCGTCATCTGGAGCACCCCGGCCAACAACTATGCCAATTTCAACAACTGGCTGCTGGACTGCTGGGGGATCGAATCGGTCTGTGAGATGTTTGACATCCACGGCACCGGACTCATCGACACCTCGACCCGCGAGAGCATGCTTTACGGCATCGCGGATATGGTCGAGACCTCCACCATGCGTGCGCATACCAAGGGCGGCTACGAAGTGATGCTGTTTGACCTGTGGGAAAAGGTGCGGGAATATCAGGCGGATATGATCATCCTGTACGACCAGATCTCCTGCAAGGGGGTGGGCGCCATCAGCGGTCTCTTTGAGGAAGGCGCACGCTGGCGGGGCATTCCGATGTGCCGGGTAAGGCAGGACCTGCTGGATCCGACGTCCATCTCACGGCGGGATATGCGAAACGACGTCAATATTTTTATGCAGACGGTCATGAATGAGACCCCTGTCGATCCCTCGCTGGTTGACTTTGACGATGACGAAAGCTGGTAAAGGAGTAACGTGATGAAGATCTTGAAAGCCTCTCTCGCCGTTATGATTTTTCTATTCTTGATGGCTGCGGCAATCTACTGGTTCAATCTGGATACCAGGCTGGTCAAAGCGCTGGAAAAACCCCTGATGCGGCACTATGACAATCTGCCGAGAGACCATAGACTGTAAAAGCAAAACCCATCTGTTGAAGTGTCAACGGATGGGCTCTTTTATTCGTATTCTTATGGGAACCCTAAAGAACAGAACTCCCTCAGCAGCAAATGGCTCCGGTCGCGGCACGCCAGATATCGCGCTCGACACAGACATTCAAACCGCAGCAGCCGGCCGGCTCCAGATTAAATTTCTGATACAGTTCAGCCAGCAGCTCTTTCGTTCTGCGGAAGTAGTCAAGGCTTGCCGGTTTCATCGAGCCGTTGACAGGTTTCCCGAAGGGCATCCAGACCGAGGCACTGGGAATCACGCCGCGCTCGGCGAGATAAGTCGCTCCCTCTTTCAGCGTTTCAAATGGCTCAAGTCCGATGATGAAATTGCAGAAGGATTTGCTGGGGCCGTATTTCTCAGAGATATAGGTCAGTGCATCCAGGTGACGCTGTTTGGTTGTGAAACTGCGCTTGCCCGGTGTAATGCTCACGCCCAGTCTGTCGTCCCAGACCTCGAGAGAGCAGGCAATCCGGCTGGCACCCATGTCAAAATAGCGATCGATCACATCATGCTTTTCTGGCGGCGTGATGTAAAGCAGAAATTCGCCTTTCAGCGCTTCCCGCGCGCCGCTGTCCAGCATGTCCTGCATTTAAGCGGTGATGTATTTCTCCTCGGTCTCGGCTTTGAAGGTTGAACCGCCGGTCAGCTGCATACTGTTGACTCTGTCATGCTCCACGGCGTAGAGGACTACTTCGGACACGTCCCGCGGGGAGGGAATGAAGGGCATGGGCTTGTGCCGCTTGGCCAGAGCCTCGAACTGGCTGCCGGAAAAACAGAACTGGCATGGTTTGCCTGCACAGGCATACTCACAGGGCCACAGGCATTGAAATGCCACCCAGTCGCAGCCCTGCAGAACAGCATTTCCCATGAAGGGCATGCCGGAATTGGTCTTTTGTTTGAAGAACTCTGTCCCCGGAAACAGCGTGACAGGTGTCACCGTCTCGCCATTATACGTCAATGTTGGCTGCCCGCCCACGAGCGAGAGGCGGAAATCCGTGGTCATATCGTTCTTGTATTTGAAGAGTTTGAGATTGTCCCACGAGAACATGGAGGACAGGGTGCTCAGGTGAAAACCCAGATCCGTTGCCATAACAATCGTGTTGTCCGGCAGCTTGAAGCTGTTGCAGGTCAGCGCGTTGGGGTAAATATGATAATCTTTGCCGCATTTCTGATAGACCTCCCGGTCAATTTTCAACCCGCGGCTGATGACCAGGCATTTCAGCTCAACAGAGTCCACAACCTGCCCGTCTACCATAAAGTTCATCAAGATCCCTCCGCTTATTCCGCTGATTTCTTTTTTGGAAAGAAGGGGCAGCGCTGGCGAATGCATTCGTTGTTCCATGCCCAATAGGCACAGGGCGGTCGCGATACAGGCATGGAGACACCGAATTCCTTCTCCGAAAAAGCCGCCGCAGTCTCAATGGCAATCCGGCTGGTTCGTTTGCAGCAGCGCGGTCCGCCGACCGCCGCGATCGCCTCCAGACAGGCGGAGGTGAACCGCTGTGGGATTGGCCACTGCTCACCGGTCAGCGGCGTTGCCTGACTTACGATACTTGCGAAAATGCCTGCTCCGGCCGCTGCGCCGCAAATTCCGAGAAAGCCGCAGGCGCCGCCGGGGATTTTCCTGCCTCTGTTCCATGCCTCAAGCAGGCAGCGCTCGTAATCGATCTGCCCGCCGCAGTTATGATAGGCGGTGATCAGCACGCAGGGAACGATACCGTGATGCTCCGGCCCATGAAGGTGGACGTCTTCCAGCTTGAATACCTGATGCAGGAGGGCAATCGGGTCCTTTTCGTTGCTCTGCCGCAAGAGCGCCAGAATGACGGCACCGCCTCCGCTGTGGCAGTCGTCACAGATGAAATGACCGTCTTCGCAGGCGGCGTTGGCCGGCTTTTCCTGGTGGCAGTTCTGACATTCCAACTGCTTTTCCTCCGGAAAATAGACCAGCGGCTTTCCGCAGATCATGCAGTTTCTTTTTTTATTTTTTCTGCTGACCGTATTGCAGCAGCATGGAGAAACATCCATAACGGCCTCCGCGATGCATAGATTTTTAAAATGATGATGGCAGGTACATTTATTCGCCCAGATTGAAGCATTCCTTCCGGAAAACCGTCAGATCGAGCTGGTAAAGACGCGAATTCGTCCTAACTGCATCCCAGATGACCTCGTCCAGCACTGCTGCCGGGCAGGCGGCGTTGGCGTTCAGAACGACGGCGATATCCGTGCAGCGGCGTTCAAAGCGACGCGTGACCTCGACCGGGCGGTCAATGCCGAGCAGGTCGACCTTGCCGAAATCCCCTTCCGGCTCCCAGGCCAGCAGCTTCATGTGCGGGATCTCGTGCTCTCCGGCCTGAAGTTCTGCCTGTACCGCATGGGCGATATCCGAAAGGTACGCCGTACCGTCGAAGTCGTTGCAGCAGACATGGGCGGCATATTCCAGATAATATTCGGTGAGGCTATCCATGGCCTTACCCAGATCTGCGTCCTCATAGTCGATAACTGGGTGCCGCATCGATGCCGTGCCTTGTGTTAGGGCTTGAGAAAGCGCCTCGAGGCCTTCTCCCGTAACGGCGCTGATGGCAAGAATATCTGCTTGCGGGAACTGCTCTTTGAGCCACTGCATGTCTGCCTCCAGCTCTGCAGAATCCAGAAGATCGCATTTGTTCAGCACGATGAGATCCGCTTCCATCAGCTGGGCATACAGAATCGTTGCCATGTCGCCGCCCTCTCCTGCACGCAGCAGGGCTGCGTGCCGCGACTCGATGAGTACCGTGAAGGGTGCCAGTTCAAACTGGCCGGGATAGTCCCTGCTCAGCCCGTGATAGACGTGCTCAAGCGCGCCAACGCCGAAGCCCGGGATGTCCGATATGACGAGTTCACATCCCTCGTCGAAATATGCGTTTAGCCTTTTGGTCAGCACGTCATGGCAGAAGCAAATGCATTCATCCGTGATCTGGGACGCGTTCACGCCGCTGAGCCTGGCCAGCCGGTCATCCGCCAGCGTCACGCCCTTTCCCAGATCGTTCGAAATCATGGCGGCCTTGCCGTGATGCGCCGTATGGTATCGTGTCAGGGCCATCATGGTCGTGGTCTTCCCCGAACCGAGGAAGCCGCTGAACACCGCGAATTTTCTCATAAGAAGGATCTCCTGTACGTGAAAAGATGCGGAAAAGAAAGAAAAAAGCCTGTTTTCATAGCGAAAACAAACTTTTTTCTGGTGACCCGTACGGGATTTGAACCCATGTTACCGCCGTGAAAGGGCGGTGTCTTAACCACTTGACCAACGGGCCTTGGAAAAGGCGCAGGGATCGGCTGCGCCTTGTTGGTAGCGGCACCTGGATTTGAACCGGGGACACTGCGGGTATGAACCGCATGCTCTAGCCAGCTGAGCTATGCCGCCATGAATAGCAGAGTGGATTCTACCAGAATTCAGAAGGAATGTCAACAGTTTTTTTACACGGACAATCTTGCATTCCGAACGGATTTGTGATAGGCTTGCGCGCGATCAAAAAAGACGGCGGAAATCGAAGAATCTGTGCGGGATATTCGAGAGGATCATTCTTGAAGGAGACAGAAAGGACAGCATTCGAGAAGCATGAACAGCGAGACCGTTTACGACAGACAGAGATGGACATATCCACGTGTGGGGCAGAGGATCGTGAAAACAACGATCGCGGTTTTCATCTGCCTGATCATCTATTATCTGTGGGGCTTTGAGAGCGGGAACATGCCGACCGAGGCGATGATCACGGCCATTCTGTGCATGCAGCCTTATGTCCGTGACAGCCGCGATTATGCGATCAGCCGCCTGCTGGGCACCCTGATCGGCGCTTTCTGGGGATTGATGTTCCTGTTGTTCCTTGTTGCGGTGCACTCCGAAGGGGAGAGACAGCTGATTCTCTACGCCGGCATGGCCATCGGCGTTATGATCAGCCTGCACAGCGCGGTGCTGATCGGAAGACCCGATACGGCCGGCCTGGCGGCGATCG
>Ga0310690_10008493_pt1 | contig 13022 bp, 8 predicted proteins | sample AusTroGonzalo_MG_2_FD_207661 | JGI IMG/M metagenome (GOLD analysis project Ga0310690, IMG submission 207661) | Bovine rumen microbial communities from tropical cattle in Woodstock, Queensland, Australia - Gonzalo_04 (v2) (version 2) | ecosystem: Host-associated > Mammals > Digestive system >... | reverse complement strand
TGTACACCAGAACAGTCGGACACCGCGCAAGCGCCGCCTCCAGCGTCGCCGTTCCGCTAGCCACCACCGCGCAGTCCGCAGTGCGCAGAGCATCCCTCGCTCCTCCCAGCCTCACCTCAAGCGTATTCGGCGCACCAGACTTCGCGGCCATCTCGGACATCTGCCGATGCGCCTTTTCGTTCGCCGCAGGCATCACGAACCTGAGACGGCCATCGAACTCCGCATCTAACTTTGAAACGACATCCAAAAGCGTAGGCATGTTCCGCTGTATCTCGCCAATCCTACTGCCCGGAAGCATCGCGACTAGCCGACATTCGCCATCTGCGGACCGCACCTTCGCGTCTTCGCCGAACTCCTCTGTCAGCGGATGTCCGACGAATTCTGCGAAACCTGGCCTGAACAACGAAGGCTCGAAAGGGAAAAAACAGCATAGACGGTCGAGCGACGCCTCTATCTTAGGTATACGCCCGGCTTTCCACGCCCAAACCTGGGGGCATACGACATGAATGGTCTTGATTCCACGCGACTTAGCATACGCAGCAAGCTTGAGGTTCATACCGGGGTAATCCACCGTGCACAACACGTCCGGACGCCATTCGTCGATGGCCCGCTCCATCGTCTTCTTGACTCCGATGAAGTAGCGTATCTTTTTGAGGACGGCGGCAAAGCCCATAACAGCGAGGTCTGATGTCTTGAATCCGTAGTCGCCATATCCCCGCGTCTCGTGCCCTGCAAGAAGCTCCTTTAGCCTGTTGGCGTATATAAGCCCAGATTCTTCGCCGGCCAGCAGCAGTATCTTCATCTCCACCCCCCCTAATTATTCCACGTCATGGTCTCAACGGAGCAGCCGGAAGGCCGGAGTCTACCCCGACAACGGCAATTCCGTGGTCATCCGCGAATCTGACAACCGCCTCCCTGTCAAGCAAGACCAGCCGTCCCGCCTGAAAAACAAGCGCCGTTGCACCAGCACGATTCATCACCTTGAGCGTCTTGAGTCCGACAACCGGAATGTCAAAGCGCATGTCGTGCCCTTCGCGCGCGGCCTTGAACACAACCGAGCCTTTGCCTCCAAGCCTGCCGCCGCGCTTTATCGCCGCGTTGGTGCCTTCGAAAGCCTCAACAGCAAGAACCATTCCGGACTTGACCATGACGGTCTGTCCAACGTCATGCTGACCGATGTCCCGGACGACTTCGACGGCATGGTCTGCGTCGCGCCGCTCTGCGTCCGTGAGTCCTCGCGCCGTAAGCTGTCCAGCACCGGGTATGTGATCGTCCATGTAAAGACTCGCAGGCAGTATCGGCGTGCCGGCTTCCGCGAACTTTTCCGTAAGTTTCCCGAAGATGGTATGTGCGTTCTTGACGGGAAGCTCAGAAAGCCAACGACGCACTTCGTCGTCGAAGCGTCCTCTGAAGAGCGAAAGAGGATTCACCTGCCCAGCGAGAATCGCGCCTTCGTATCCGTTCTCGCCGACCCAGCGTATGCCGGCCGCGATTCCGCCGATGGTTATCCAATGCACGTTGTCGGCGGCCTTCCAGGTCGCACGCTCCGTGGAGCTCTTTATTGCGACCACGTCGACCTGACGAACGCCGGCCTTTTTGGCGCCCTCTAATATGAGCCTGGGGTAGCTTCCGCTCCCCGCTATGACTATTAACTTGTCCATGCGCGGTAAATTATACCAAATCGTGCTCGCGAACGCCATGGCCATCGAAACGTCGCGAGATAGCGAACAGCACACAGCTCAAAGCTGGGCAAAACAAAAAGACCGCTTCATGCGGTCTTTTGAACTGGTGGAGATAAGGGGAGTCGAACCCCTGACCTTCTCAATGCCATTGAGACGCTCTACCAACTGAGCTATATCCCCAAATGGAGAGAAACGGCGTATATTATCTCATAATCGTCGCGCCGTGTCAATGGGGTAAATTCACCAATCACTGCCCGTACGCCAAGCGCTCGGCAAGGCGATCCGGAAGGCCTGCCGCACGGATGCGGGCCTGGGCTGCCGCGATGTCGTACACAAGCCTTCGGTAGATCACCGTGCGGGCAATCGGGTCGTATATGACGTATGTGGCGCGCGGATCCCCGTCACGCGGCTGTCCGACAGACCCGACGTTTATGAAATACTTCCGTCCCATGCTGAGCTTGAAGTCCTGCGGATCGATGCGAAACACGCCGGACATCTGTTTCTCGTATATCATCGGGCAGTGGGTATGCCCGTGGAAGCACAACGGCGTCTTCTGCTGTATGAAGTTCGTCTCGGCCTGCTGGTTGTCGAATACATATCCGAAGTTCTCCGGATGGTCCATAGTCGAATGGACGAGCGTAAGGCCCATCTTTGTAACGCAGAACGGCAAACCGTTGAGATATGCGAGCTCTTCGTCTGAAAGCTGTCCACGCGTCCACATGACGCCTGCGGCGGCATGCGGATTGAAGTCGTCGAGATTCTGCTGCGATGCAACATAGTGGTCATGGTTGCCCTTCACCACCGGACATCCAAGTGATCTGACAATCTCAAGGCATTCGTGCGGATTGGCATTGTAGCCGACCACGTCGCCAGTGCAGAGGTACTCGGTCACCCCCTGCTCGCGGCAGTCGCGCAGGACGACCTCCAGAGCATCCAAGTTCGCGTGCACGTCACCGAATATGGCAATCTTCCTTTCCATGTCATTTGAGCAGCGCACCGGCCAACTGCAGATCCTCCACTGTCGTTATCTTGAAATTCGGCTGACGGCTCTCCAAGACCTTGACTGTCTCACCCGTCAGTTCGACGGCCTGGCAGTCATCGGTAATCTCGTTCTTGCCAAGAGCCTTGTACGCAGCGCGAATCGTCTTCATCAGGAAGGCCTGCGGCGTCTGGACGACCCATAGCTTCTCGCGATCCTCCGTACGCTCGATGAACGACCCCTTCACTATGCGTTTCACCGTATCGGTTATCCTGCGACCGACCGTCACCGCGCCAAAGCGCCTCACGGCCTTAGCGACTTCAGATATCGTCTCCGGAGACACGCACGGCCGTGCGCCGTCGTGAATCAACACGAAGCGCGTATCGATGTCGCATGCGTCGAGCCCGGCTTGCACGGAGTCCTGCCGACGAGTCCCTCCTGCGACGATTGCATGCAGCTTGGATATGCCGAACATCCTGACGACAGCCTTTGAGGCGACCAGCTGATCCTTGCGGACGACCAACACTATGCGGTCGATGTCAGGACAGCGCTCAAACGCAAGGAGCGACCAGGCGACGACTGGTTTGTTGACGAGGCTCAAGAAGGCCTTGTCGGTCCCCGTCCCCATCCTTTCTGACTTTCCGGCGGCTAGGATTATTGCAGCTGTCATGCGATGTTCCTCCCACAGCACTTCTTGTACTTTTTCCCAGATCCGCAAGGACACGGATCGTTCCTGCCCACGACATCGTGACGCGGCACGGGCATGCCGTTGGGCATGGCGGCCGGCACGACCCTCGCGGGCCTCGACATCATCGACGCGAACACGTCGGCGACAGCCTTCTTGTTCTCGTCCGGCGTGGACGGACGACTCTGTTCCTTGCGCGGCGCGACAGGCGCCGCATGCGCGTCAGAGCTGTCCCCGTCCACGGAAATCGCATCTTCGTTCGTCCTTGCACGGGCCTTCGCCGCCTCCATCGCGGCAAACATGCGGCGCAGGTTCGCCGCAGTCGTACTGCGGAACTCGCTAGACACGACTTTCGTCTTGATGGAGGCCATCAGCTGCTCAAACATCTCAAAGGCCTCCTTCTTGTATTCGATCAGCGGATCACGCTGTCCGTAGGCCCTGAGGTTGACGCCGTGGCGCAGGTCGTCCATCGCCCTGAGGTAGTCCTGCCATTCTCGGTCTATGACGCTCAGGAACACTCCGCGCTCCATGAACGGAAGCGTGTCCTGGTCTTCGCCGGCGCACTTGGACTCGTATGCCTCCTCCACCCGCGCGAACACGAGATCGCCCGCCTCCACCGGCTTGCCCAGCAGTGGCTTGAGCTCGTCTTCCGTCACCGTCACCGGGAACGTCACGCCAAGCCATGCGAGGAAATCAGAGACCTGTCCGTCCTTCTCGCTGAACAGGTAGCGGTCGCACTGCGTCCTCACAAGGTCGTTGATTACGTCTAGTATCAAGTCGTGAACGACCTTCTGATCGCCGTTCAGCACCTGTCCTCTCAGCTCGTAGACGATCGCGCGCTGCTTGTTCATCACGTCGTCGTACTCGAGCGTGCGCTTGCGTATGGCGTAGTGCTGCTGTTCGACGCGGCGCTGCGCGGTCTCCACGGACCGGTTCAGCCAGCGGTGCTCCATGACCTCGCCCTCCTTGAGGCCGAGTCTCTGCATGAGCCCCGCTATGCGCTGCGAGCCGAAGAGTCGCATCAGCTGGTCTTCGAGCGAGATGAAGAACTGGGACGAGCCTGGATCGCCCTGTCGCGAGCAACGGCCCCTGAGCTGGCGGTCGATGCGCCGGGACTCGTGGCGTTCAGATCCGATGACATGCAGTCCGCCAAGCTCCGTGACGCCCTCGCCGAGTTTGATGTCGGTTCCGCGGCCGGCCATGTTCGTCGCAATCGTGACCGCGCCCTTCATACCGGCCAATGCGACAATCTCCGCCTCGCGCGCGTGGTTCTTCGCGTTCAGGACCTCGTGAGGTATGTGCGCCATCTTGAGCATTCTCGAGAGTATCTCGGACGTGTCGACGGTGACAGTGCCGAGCAGAATCGGCTGCCCCTTCTCGTGGCGGCGCGCTACATCGGCTATTATCGCCTTGTACTTCTCGCGCTGCGTGCGATATATCTGGTCGTTGCCGTCCGTGCGGTCCACCGGCTTGTTCGTCGGTATCGACACGACGTCGAGCTTGTAGATGTCCTTGAACTCGCGGGCCTCGGTCTCTGCCGTGCCCGTCATGCCGGAGAGCTTCTTGTAGAGGCGGAAGTAGTTCTGGATCGTGATCGTCGCGAGAGTCTGCGACTCCTTCTCGATCTCGACGCCTTCCTTCGCCTCGACCGCCTGGTGGAGTCCGTCGGACCACCTGCGCCCCGGCAGCACACGTCCCGTGAACTCGTCTACGATGTACACGTGGTTGTCCTGGACGACGTAGTCCACGTCCTTCTCGTACAGGCAGTACGCCCTAAGCAGCTGGTTCACGACGTGCACGCGGTCGCTGTGCTCCATGAACGACGCCTGCGCCTCGCGGCGGCGCTCGATGCGCTCCGCGTCCGTAAGCGAATGGTCGCCGTCTATCGCGCTCATCTCGGCGGCAAGGTCGGGCAGCACGAACAGCTTCGGATCCTGCGGACATATCTTTTCGCAGCCGCGGTCGGTGAGCGACACCTCGCGAGTCCTCTCGTCTATCGTGAAGTACAGCGATTCCTTGAGCTCGCGCGCACGTTCCTTGCGCATCTCCGAGAGCATCTGCAGCTCGCCGTCCTCGTGCAGCTTGCGTATCTCGGCGTTCTCCAGCAAATGCATCAGCTGCTTGTGCTTCGGCATCGAGTGGTAGACCTGGTACATCTTCTCCTTGACCGTCTCAAGGTCCTTGGACTCCCAGGCCTTCTTCGCCTCCTGGATCAGGTCGTTGCACTGAGCGGACTGGACGCGCACTATCGCGTCCACCATGGGACGTATTTCCTGGTAGACGTGGCTCGTCGAAAGAGTCGCGGGGCCTGATATGATCAGCGGCGTCCTCGCCTCGTCGATGAGGATCGAGTCGACCTCGTCCACTATGGCAAAGTTGTGTCCGTTCTGCACTACCTGCTCGGGGCGCTGCGCCATGCCGTTGTCGCGCAGATAGTCGAAGCCGAACTCGCTGTTGGTTCCGTACGTGATGTCGCACTTGTACTGCTCGCGGCGCTCGTCGGAGTCCATTGAGTTCTGGATGCAGCCGACGGTCAGGCCAAGGTACTTGTACAGATGCCCCATCCATGTCGCGTCGCGCCTTGCGAGGTAGTCGTTGACCGTCACGAGCTGCACGTTCTTGCCGGCGAGCGCGTTTAGGTAAAGCGGCAATGTGGCGACGAGCGTCTTGCCTTCGCCCGTCTGCATCTCGGAAATCGCTCCTCGGTGCAGCACTATGCCGCCGATGAGCTGGACGTCGAACGGCACCATGTTCCACTCAAGCGTGTGTCCGCATACTTCCGCCGTGGTGCCTAGGAGATGGCGGCAGGCGTTCTTGACCAGCGCATACGCCTCGGGCAGTATGGAGTCGAGGCTCTCCCCCTTAGCGACGCGGTCTTTGAACGTCTGCGTCATGCGCGGGAAATCCTCGTCCTTGAAGTTCTTCGCCTGATATTCGGCTTCGATGCGGTTGATTTCGCGTACAATGGGCCACAACCGCTTCAGCTCGCGGTCGTTCTTGGTTCCAAAAAGCAGTCTGATAAGATTCATTGTGTCTGTTTTCCAGCAGATTCCATCATTTGATTGTAATATGAGTATATTATATCATATTTGGCGGACAAACGCACGGAGAAAATAGAAGCAACCGCAAGATTTCGTCAAAAGCGCGACATCAGAACAAATTCTGCTGGATAACGGCACCGCTAGATGGGGAAATCTCATCCGCCGTCTCCATAGACGCCGAACACCCCTCCATGCCCAGAAGCTGCCTCAGTCGTGCTTCGTCAATGACCTCGGTGCCCAGTTCTCTGGCCTTCGCCGTCTTAGTCGCGCCGACATTGCCCCCTGCAACAAGATAACGGGTCTTGGACGTCACTGCACTCTGAACCGTCCCGCCGGCAAGTTCAATGAGCTTCGCGTACTCTGACCTTGGCCGCGACAGCGTTCCCGTCAATACGCATCCGGCGCCGACAAGCGGTCCCTCCGTCTTCACCGATTCCTTCTCGGCACGCGCAGGGTCGATGCCAAGGTCTTTCATACGCGCCAGAAACGACTTTCCGTAATCGCTTTCGAAGAACGACAGCACGGCCTTCGCCGCCTCAACTTTGATTGTTAGAATCTTGCGGTCTTTCCCTTTCCTGGCATCGTTCTCAACAACCTCCCTAAGAACGACGCTCCCTGGAAGGTCGCTGAACTTTTCGTGCTCCGCCGCAATGTCCCTCGCAACCGTTGCGCCGACGTTTGGTATCCCGACGGCAAAGAGCCACCTGTCGAGCGGTAGCGTCCGCGCCGCCTCCACTGCGTTCCTCATGTTCACGGCGTTCCTGCCGAACTTGCGAGGCGCACCCGCCTCGCCCACGTCAAGCGACTGCAGCGCGTCATAGTCCAAGGAGAAGAGATCAAGCAGATCCTTCACTATACCCTTCTCGACCATGAGATCGGAGACTCTTCCGCCTAACGCCTTGATGTCTAACGCGTTGCGGCTCGCGAAGTGCTCCAGCCGTCTCTGGAGCTGCGCCGGGCAGCCGGGATTCACGCACCGCACGGCGACCTCGCCTTCCATCCGCGCAACAAGCCCTCCACAGACAGGACATGCGTCCGGGAACACGTACGGCACTATGTCCGAGGTCCGCTTCTCTGTTAGCACCCCGTCTATCGCGGGGATTACGTCCCCCGCCTTTACAATCCAGACGTGGTCTCCTATCCTTATGTCCTGTTCGGCGATCTGGTCTGCGTTGTGCAGCGTCGCCCTGGAGATCACGCTGCCCGCGAGCTCCGTCGGTTCCAGCTCGGCGACGGGCGTGAGAACGCCGGAGCGCCCGACCTGTACCGTTATTCCGCGCAGGACGGTCTCAGCCCTCTCCGGCGCGTACTTGTAGGCTCTGGCCCAGCGCGGAGAGTGCGCGGTCGCGCCAAGGCCGCCGTAGAGAGAGCGCTCGTTCACCTTGACGACCGCGCCATCGATCTCGAAGCGGAATCCATGTCTGTTCGCGCCAAGTTCGTCTATCGCCGCTATCGCCTCTTCGATGTTGGACGCCGTGCGACTCCAAGGCGACACAGGGAACCCCCACCGCCTGAACGCGACGATCATGTCCTCATGCGAGGCGAAGCCGTCGCATCCGACGCCGCCCGCATTGTACACGACCATGTCGAGCGGACGCGAAGCGACGACCTTCGGGTCGAGCTGCTTGAGCGATCCGGCGCAGGCGTTCCTCGGATTCATGAACGTTTCACGCCCCGCTTCGTCCAGGGCTTCGTTCAACTTGACGAATCCGTCTCGCGTCATGTAGACCTCTCCGCGCACCTCCAGTTCCGCAGGCGCGTCGGCCGGGAGAGACTTGGGAATAGACCGTATCGTGCGAATGTTCTGCGTCACGTCGTCGCCGACCTCCCCGTTGCCGCGCGTCGCCGCGCGCACAAGGCGGCGGTCCTCGTAGAGGAGCGACATGGAGACTCCGTCAACCTTCGGCTCGACCACGTAGTGCCACACGGCCCTGTCGGGCATCTCACGCCGCAGAAACGCGTCGAACTGCACAAGGGCGTCTTTCTCGTAGCACTTGTCCAGCGACTTCATCGGCGGATCGTGCCTCACCTGCGCGAATCCTTCTATCGGCGCGCCGCTGACCCTCACCGTAGGCGAATTCGGATCCTTGAACTGCGGATGCTCCTTCTCAAGCGCGATCAGCTCCTCGTACATCTTGTCGTAGTCCGCGTCAGAAACGACGGGCCTCGCCTCGACATAGTACAGCCTGTCGTTGCGGTTGATCTCCGCGACGAGCCACGCCATCCTCTCTTTCGCCTTTTCGGAATCCATGCCCTTATTATACCATAGCGCGCCCTGCGCGGCAAATCCGCGCACTCTTCGAGGTCTTGGTCTGTTCAGATGGTTTTGCATTCCGCCCCACAAAACCTTCGCCACTCCATTTCGTAAGGTGCCGGAGAATGAACGCAAAGGTCTTCTTGCGCTCCGCTTCGTTCTTGAGGGCGCATTCCCATATCACGAGAAGATTCCAGCCGTCCTGCGCCCACGCCCTTTCATGCTCGGCGTCGCGCCGGACGTTCCTCCGGAATTTCGCGTTCCAAAAGGCGCGATTGGACTTAGGCGCAGTGGCTGCGGAACATACCGAGGTCTGAACGAGCCGACGTCCGTCCCATTCCCATCCGTGGTGATGCCAGAAGCATCCACGAATCTCTATCAGGGCGCGGCACTTCGGTATCACGACATCTGGATGCCCCACTATACGTCTGTCGCAGACGCGAAAGCGATACCCTGCAGCCCACAGCATCTTCCGGACGCGGATCTCCGGCAGAGTGTCGCGCGAATGTATCGCCGACATCACCTTGGAGCGCTGTTCTTTCGTGATGGTGTCCATGACTAGTTAGCGCACAGTCGTCACGAGGCGCTCCGCCAGCCCGGTACGCCGCTCCCGGACGGCGTTGTTCTTTATTGCCTGGTCAACGGCGTAAGGAACGCCCATCAGCAGCACGAGCCTCCGTCCACGCGTGATTGCCGTATATAGGAGATTCCGCTGCAACATAACGTAGTGCTGAGAGTGCAGGATGACGATCACCGCCGGATACTCGCTCCCCTGCGACTTGTGTATCGTCATCGCGTACGCAAGGACAAGTTCGTCGAGGTCGCCTGCGTCGTACGCGACAGGCCGCCCGTCGAACGACACTACCATCTTGCGGTCCGCGGCGTCCACCGCCGTGATGAACCCGACGTCGCCGTTGTATACGTCCTTGTCGTAGTTGTTCCGTAGCTGCATCACCCTGTCTCCGACCCTGAACACCGTACCGCCGCGCGTGACAGAGTCGCCGGACGGGTTCAGCGCCTTCTGGAGTTCGACGTTGAGGTTCTCCGTGCCGAGCAGGTTCCTGCGCATCGGCACGAGCACCTGCACGTCGCGGAGAGGGTCCATGCCGAACTTGCGCGGAATCCGCGTCGTCATGAACTCTATCGCCCTCTTGACGCACATCTCCGGGTCTTCGCACCGCATGAAGTAGAAGTCACTGTCGCCCTGGCGTATCTCAAGCTGCTCGCCGGAGTTGACATGGTGGGCGTTCGCGACGATGAGCCCGGCGGTGTCCTGCCTGAATATGGCGTCGAGCTTCGTGGACGCGACTGCGCCCGACTTGATCAGATCGCCGAGGACGCTCCCGGCGCCGACGCTGGGCAGCTGGTCCGTGTCTCCGACCCAGACGACGGCGGCGCCGTCCGGTATCGCCGCAAGCAGGTCGGCGGCGAGCTTCACGTCGATCATCGATGTCTCGTCGAATATGAACACGTCGCCGTCGTAGCGGTTCTCCGCGTCGTAGGTGAAGCGGTTCGTGACGGGATTCCACTTTAGGAGCCGGTGTATCGTCTGCGCTTCGGAGCCGACCGACTCCGTCATGCGCTTCGCCGCGCGGCCCGTAGGCGCCGCCAGCACGACGCGGAGCTTCCGCACGCCGTATATGTCGACCAAAGCCCTTATGATCGTCGTCTTGCCGACGCCCGGACCGCCCGTGATGATAGAGAACTTGCTTCCGAGCGAACTCGAAAGCGCCTGGAATTGCTTTGCGGCGAGAGTGAAGCCCGCCCGACGCTCCCACCACTCTATCGCCCTCCCGGCGTCTACGGGGCGGAATGCGCAGGGCGCCGCAAGAAGCCTCTTCACATGCCTGGCCGTCTCGCGCTCGCTCCAGTACAGCGACTTGAGGTATATGCGCCTCGGCGTAGACGCGCCGGACCCCTGCCCGGCGCAGGCGGACGCCTCGGACTCGGCCACGACGCGGCCTGCCGACAGTTCCTCCTCAAGCGCCGCGCCCAGCGTCTCCGTCGGTATCCCGGTCAGTTCGTTCGCGTGCAGAAGAAGGTCGTTCTCGTATGTCCAGCAATGTCCGCCGTCTTCGGATTCGGTCTCAAGGGTGTACGATATGGACGCCCTGGCCCTAAGCGGAGAGTCCTTCGGAATCCCAACTGAAAGCGCAATGCGGTCCGCCGTGGCGAAGCCGATCCCCCAGATGTCGCGGCAGAGCTGGTATGGATCGCCCTTGATTATGGCTATGGCGTCCGGCCCGTATCTCCTGACGATCTTCGTCATCTTGGCGATGCTGATGCCATACGTCTGCCCGAATATCATGTTCTCCCGCATCGTCTCGTTCGCACGCCAACTCTCGCGTATCTGCGCAATCTTCGCCACGCCGAGCTTCGGGACTTCTGACAGACGAGCGGATTGGTGGGACAGGACGTGGAGCGTCTGCTCACCGAACGTGTCGACTATGCGCTTGGCTAGGACCTTCCCGATTCCCTTTATGAGTCCGGAGGCGAGATAGCGCTCTATGCCGACAAGCGACTTCGGGGCCACGCACGTGATCTTCTCCGCCTTGAACTGTAGGCCGTGCACCTTGTCAGTGACCCATCGGCCCTCCGCCTTGACCTCCTCGCCTTCCCAGACGGCCTGGGCCTTGCCGACGATTGTCAGTTCGCGCCCACGCGCAAGCTCGAAGTCCGAAGGAGGCTCGACGTGAAGGACGGTGTATCCGTTCTCGTCGTTGTGGAAGACGACGCTCCTGACCGTCCCCTCCACCGTCTCGAAGGGCTTCTCCTCCATCAGATCCTGTTGTCCCAGTTCTTGAAGACGACCTCCTGGCCGTTAGCGCGGATCGCGTCGTAGACCGCCGAAGGCTTCCTCCCGTCGGTCAACGTGAACTGGGCGACGTCTCCGTCCGCCAGGACCGCGTATCCGCCGGGAGTGACCTTGGACCCAGCGCTCATGTTGTCTGCGGCCGTCTGCACGATCCTGTCGCGAAACTCCGGCGCCTCGCGCGTAGACACGGTCATGCAGCACTGCGGAAACGCTATCCTAAACGCAAGCATCATGAGTTCCACTTCCCGCTCGTCAACCGGAAACTCCGGCTTGAATCCGCCCTCGGTCTGGCAGAACCGGGGGAAAGCGAACTGTACCTTCGCCTCGTAGCACTCGCGCATCAGGTACATGGCGTGCGCCGCAAGGCTCGCCGCCTCAGGACGCCACTTCGACAATCCGAGGAGAAACGCACATCCGAGCTGCCGGAACCCGGCCCGTCCGGCGCGGAGCTGCGTCCACAGCCTGAATTCGTAGTCGCTCTTCGGACCCGCCGGGTGGAAGTACGCATAGCGCTCACGGTCGTATGTCTCTTGAAAGCACGTGAGGGCCTCGTATCCGGCCTTGAACAGCTCGCGGTAGCCTTCCTCGGTCTGCGGCGCAACCTCCAGAGAGAGGTTCGAGAACATTCCCTTCAGCATCCGCCCGACTTCCGCAAGATGCTCTACGGTGTTGACCCTTGGATCTTCGCCCGCGACGACGAGCAGCGAATCTATGCCTGTCGCCCTCACCGCCTCTCCCTCTCGCCGTATCTCGTCCATAGTAAGGTTGCGGCGGACGGTTCCCGTGTGCTGCACCCGGAAGTCGCAGTAACGGCACGAGTTTATGCATGTGTTGCCGATGTAGAGCGGAGCGTAGACGCTGACGGTCTTGCCGTAGTACCTGGTCCTCGCAACTCGGGCGCGAACGCGCATCTCGTCGAGAAACCCGTACGCCGCAGGCGAAATCAGGTTCAGCAGGTCGAACCAGTCCAGCCTGTCCTTGGCGAGGGTAGCCTCGACCATGGCAGGCGTAACCTTATCTTCGTAGGCCTCTACGTCGGCCTCACTGTACTTTAGAAGCGGAAACATCTGTTAACCTTGCGATAAGCCAGACGCACGTCTGGACGGAGCTTCATAGGATGACAGCCATGCCGCCGCCGGATGACTTCACGTGAATCGTGCCGTTGTGCGCCGAATATGTTCCCTTTCGCTGCCTCGCTCCGTTGAGCACATACTCGTCGACGGTGACCTCTGCGCCGCTGAGGTTCAGCGTGGCTCCGTCGGCCACGGAAAGCTTCGTAAACTCAGTGTCCGTGACGTTCGAGAGGACGAGTGTGCCTTCCTCGACAATGAAGCCGCCGTCAAGTGCAACCTCGCCGGAGATAGTCAGCTTCTTGCCGCCCTTCTTGGTCAGTGCGCCGACGCCGCTGAGGGAGTGATTGATTATCTCGTTGCTGCGGACGACGGCGTTGTACACTGCGCCGCCTTCAAGCACGTTGACCACAAGGCTGTTGGCAGGCAGTATGTCTACTGTGGAATCTCCGGACGCGGCAGAGTATTCCAGGACACCTCCGTTCCAGTTGAACAC
>Ga0310690_10008492_pt1 | contig 13024 bp, 10 predicted proteins | sample AusTroGonzalo_MG_2_FD_207661 | JGI IMG/M metagenome (GOLD analysis project Ga0310690, IMG submission 207661) | Bovine rumen microbial communities from tropical cattle in Woodstock, Queensland, Australia - Gonzalo_04 (v2) (version 2) | ecosystem: Host-associated > Mammals > Digestive system >... | reverse complement strand
GCTCAAGCCCCAGAACGGCGTACTCTGGCAGCGGACATTCTTTAACTGGCTCGACCGCTGGCTGAAGTAATTTACAATTTGACAATTTACAATATACAATCTATTGTTCAATTTAACCATTGAGCCATTTATTGCAAAAGGTAAATTGCCAAATGAGAAAAATCGCCAAATAAATTGGACTCGAGCTTTGCTCGCTTGTCTTAACAAGAAATTGTAAATCGTAAAATTGTAAATAATAACAATGACTCAAGCTATTCAAAAGACTCTTCGCGATTCCGCCGGTATGCGGTGGACCGCTTTGCTGCTGCTCGCTCTGGCGATGTTCTGCAGCTACATCTTCATGGACATCCTCTCACCCATCAAAGACCTGATGCAGGAGACCCGTGGCTGGGATTCTACGGCCTTCGGCACGATGCAAGGTTCTGAGGTATTCCTCAATGTATTCGTGTTCTTCCTCATCTTCGCAGGTATCATCCTCGACAAGATGGGCGTTCGTTTTACGGCTGTGCTCTCTGCTGCTGTCATGCTGGTGGGCGCCTGTGTGAAATGGTATGCCGTCAGCGAAAGTTTCATGGGAAGCGGACTCGAAACTTGGTTTACCAACAACCTGAATTATATCCCCATCTTCGACGAATTAGGTGTTTCGCCCTTCTATGAGGGTATGCCTGCTTCGGCCAAATTTGCAGCCTGTGGATTCATGATCTTCGGTTGTGGCTGTGAGATGGCAGGTATCACCGTATCAAGAGGTATCGTGAAGTGGTTCAAGGGTCGTGAGATGGCGCTGGCTATGGGCTCTGAGATGGCACTCGCCCGCTTAGGCGTGGCCACCTGTATGATCTTCTCACCATTCTTTGCCCGTTTGGGTGGAGAGGTGAGCGTCACCCGTTCCGTAGCCTTCGGTGTCGTACTGATGTGTATCGCATTGATCATGACCATCGTCTATTTCTTCATGGACCAGAAACTTGACAGTCAGACTGGCGAGGCCGAGGAGAAGGACGATCCGTTCAAGGTCAGCGACATTGGTAAAATCCTCAGCGACAGCGGATTCTGGATCGTGGCTCTGCTCTGCGTGCTCTATTATTCTGCCATCTTCCCCTTCCAGAAGTATGCTGTGAATATGCTGCAGTGCAACCTCACACTGACACCACCCGATGCAGATTCATTCTGGGCCAACTCATCGGTAACGATTGTGCAGTACATCATCATGCTTATCGTAGCTGCTGCCGGTTTCGCGAGCAATTTCCAGAAAAAAGCCAACCTGAAGTACGGTCTGCTGGGACTTTCGATTGTGGCACTCATTACCTATTGCTATATGGGCTACATGCGCCAGTCGGCAGAGTCAATATTCGCTGTATTCCCACTGCTCGCCGTGCTCATCACCCCAATTCTCGGCTCTTACCTCGACCATCATGGCAAGGCCGCTTCAATGCTTGTGCTCGGCTCACTGCTGCTGATTGGCTGTCACCTGACGTTCGCCTTCATTCTGCCGATGTTCAAGGGTAATGCCGTCGGTGGTATTATCATCGCTTACGCTACCATCCTCGTGCTCGGTGCTTCGTTCTCACTGGTACCCGCCTCATTGTGGCCTTCAGTACCAAAGCTGGTGGATGCCAAGGTTATCGGCTCTGCCTACGCCCTGATCTTCTGGATTCAGAACATCGGTCTCTGGCTCTTCCCGCTGCTCATCGGCAAGGTGCTTGACAAGACGAACCCCGGTGTCACCGATCCCACGCAGTTCGACTACACAGCTCCGCTGGTCATGCTCGCCTGCCTGGGTGTCGCCGCCCTCATCCTCGGCTTCGTGCTGAAAGCCGTCGACAAGAAGAAAGGCATCGGCCTCGAACTCCCGAATATACAGAGTAACGATTAGAATACAGAGTAACGTTTTAAAGACATAATAACATACGAACAGATTTATAATAACAGATCAAGGATTATTATTTGAAATAAAAATATGTTAGTATGTTATTATGTCTTAAATGATAATATGTCTTAATATGAAAATAGGATTCGACAACGAGAAATATCTCAAGATTCAGTCTGAGCATATCAAGGAGCGCATTGCCCAGTTCGACGGCAAGCTCTATATGGAGTTAGGCGGCAAGCTCTTCGACGACCATCACGCCTCTCGCGTGCTCCCCGGCTTCAAGCCCGACTCCAAGCTCCGCATGCTTGGTCAGTTGCGCGACTCTATCGAAATCGTGATTGTGGTCAGCGCTGAAGATATTGAGAAGAACAAGGTCCGCGCCGACCTCGGCATCACCTACGACGAGGACGTGCTCCGTCTGCGCGACGAGTTTATGCTCCGACAGTTTATGGTGGGCAGCGTGGTGATTACCCACTACAACGGCCAGCATGCTGCCGATCAGTTCCGTCATCGTCTGGAGCGCATGGGCATCAAGTCGTATATCCACTACCCCATCGACGGCTATCCCCACAATGTGGAACTTATCGCCAGCGACGAGGGTTTCGGCAAGAACGACTACGTGGTGACCCAGCGTCCGCTCGTCATTGTAACAGCCCCCGGCCCCGGCAGCGGCAAGATGGCAACGTGCCTGAGTCAGCTCTACAACGAGAACAAGCGTGGCATCCGGGCCGGTTATGCCAAGTTTGAGACCTTCCCTGTCTGGAACCTCCCGCTGAAACATCCGGTGAACATCGCCTACGAGGCCGCCACAGCCGACCTGAACGATGTGAACATGATCGACCCCTTCCATTTGGAAGCCTACGGCAAGACCGCCATCAACTACAACCGCGATGTCGAGATCTTCCCTGTGCTGAATGCGCTCTTCGAGGGCATCTATGGCGAGAATCCCTATAAGTCGCCTACGGATATGGGCGTCAACATGATTGGTTTCTGTATCTCTGACGACGAGGTCTGTTGCGATGCCAGCCGCGACGAGATTATCCGCCGTTTCTACACAGCTACCAACAAGATGGCCGACGGTGCCGACAATGAGAGCGAGGTCAACAAGATCCGCATGCTCTTCAACCAGGCGAAGATATCCACCGCCACCCGTAAAGTGACAGTGGCCGCCTACGAAAGAAAGATCCAGAGTGGTCACACCGCAGCCGCCATCGAACTCGAAGACGGCACCATCATCACCGCGAAGTCCACGCCACTCTTAGGATGCAGCGCGGCCCTGCTGCTCAATGCCATGAAGTATCTGGCAGGCATCGATCACGAGGTAAAGCTCATTCCGCAGAGCCTCATCGAACCCGTTCAGAAGACGAAGATTGAGTATCTCGGCGGCAAGAACCCACGTCTGCATACCGACGAGGTATTAGTTGCCCTCAGCGTACTTTCTACCCATGACGAGAACTGTCGGCGGGCCTTGGAGCAATTGCCTCAGCTACGCTACTGCCAGGTTCACACCACCGTCATGCTCTCTGAGGTAGACCGCAAGATCTTCAAAAAACTCGGCTGCGGCCTTACCTGCGATCCCGTCAAGAAGCAATAAAAAATGAGGAAAGGAGGAGAAATCATTACCCGGTTAAACGATTCTCCCGTCGCAAGATGGACAGTACTCTTCATCGTGGCTACCGCCATGATGATGGGCTATTTTGTCAACGACGTGATGTCGCCTTTAGAGACGCTGCTCGAAATGCCCCGCAGCCAAGGCGGCCTCGGCTGGACCCCGTCTGATTACGGTTTCTTCTCCGGCGCAGGCAGTTTCATCAATGTCTTTCTGCTCATGCTCTTCTTCTCAGGAATCATCCTCGACAAGATGGGCATCCGCTTCACCGGCACCCTCGCCTGTTCATTGATGGTGCTCGGCACCCTCATCAAATACTACGCCGTCACCGCCGACTTCGACGATACTATTCAATATTCACTATTCGCTATTCACTTGCCGCCATCGGTCGCGATGGCGAGCCTGGGCTTCGCCATCTTCGGCGTGGGCTACGAAATGACGGGTATCACCGTATCTAAGGCGATGGTTCGTTGGTTCACAGGTCATGAGCTGGCTCTCGCCATGGGACTTCAGTTGGCAATGGCCCGCTTCGGCACAGCCGCTGCCCTGAGCATCTCCGCCCCTATCGCCCGTCACTTCACGCTCTCAGCACCATTGCTCGTAGCCTTAGCCTTCCTCATCATCGGTCTGCTGGCATTCCTTGTCTTCTGCGTCATGGACCGCCGCCTGGACAATCCTAGAAATCCTAGAATATCTAGTAATTCTAGCGAAGACTTCCGCTTCTCCGACATTCTCGTCACCCTCCGCTCGCCCGGATTCTGGCTCATCACGCTCTTCTGCGTGCTGTTCTATTCCGCCGTATCGCCGTTCCTGAAGTTCTCCACGCGCCTGATGGTGATGAAATACGGTGTCGATCCCGACCTCGCAGGTTTCTTCTCGTCGATTGCCCCTTTCGGCACTATCCTGATGACACCGCTCTTCGGCTTTGTCTACGATAAATACGGCCGCGGCGTGACGCTCGTCATCACAGGCGCCCTCATGCTGGCCGCCGTCCATTTCGGCTTTTCCCTGCCGACATTACTATTCACCAATCACTATTCACTATTCACTCCATCAGCGATAGCAATAGCGCTGATGGTCATCCTCAGTATCGGCTACTCTCTGGCTCCTGCCGCCCTCTGGCCCTGCGTGCCGAAGATCATCCCCCTGAAGTGCCTCGGCACGGCCTATTCCATGATCTTCTTCATCCAGAACTTCGGCCGCGCTATCATCCCCATGTTCGTTGGCCGCGCCAACGAAACCGACCCGAGCTATACCACTTCGATGCTCATCTTCGGCTTCACCGCCCTCGGTGCCGCCCTCGTCGCCATCGCCATGCTCCTCGTCGACCGCAGGAAAGGCTATGGCCTCCAGCTCCCGAATATCAGGAACCAGGCGTAACAAGGACACAAAAATAGAAAACCGTCCCTGAGAAACGAAAAATATTTACCTGATAATAAAAATACTTAGGCTTGAAAAAAAATATCCGTAGGCTTGAGAAATATTTTTTGTAGGCTTGGAAAAAAATTTTTGTAGGCTTGGGATTTTTTTCCTGAGCCTATCAATTTTATTTTCTGGGCCAGATTATTTTAAAAGCCAAGCCTTAAAAAATGGCAAACCACAACTGAATTTTTTCTAAGGGAAGGTAAATGTTTCTAACATCCAGACTAGAGGAACCAGATTTCCGGGTCTGTATGTCAGAGAACCAGAACGCACGCACCCCGAAAAGGTCGGCAGCCACACAAACCATGTCCATGTGCTCGACAGCAAGGGCGTTGCCCACGGTCCGCTGGAGTGTCTGTTCACATGGAACGAGGAGGATGGCCTGGAAGGCTCGGCAGCACTCACGCCAGACATACTGAAGAGCCCGTACATGATCAACATCGACTGGGAGTGGGAAGGTGAGACCTACATCGGTACGGCCGGCGGCATCATGATGGCCATCAACAATGGCGGAGCCAGTGCCATAAAACTGCTTGCTGATTTCCTGAACAGCGAGGCCGATGGCCTGCGCATCGCCGATATCGACGGTGGATCGGCTCCCAACGCCATTGCCACATCAGCGAAAGCCACAGTGGTTGTACCCAACGCGCAGAAAGAACTGTTTACAGAGCATTTCAACACCTATATGGCCGAGGCCAAGCAGCAATACGCACAGACCGACCCCGACATGACCTACGCCGTGGAGCCCGCCCAGGCTCGACTGCCGTGAGCGACCGCTATTCCTCGTATTCCGCATGGACGGCCGATCTCAATTCGTCGTTGATGCTGGAGGCGCGTGAAGTGTGGAAGTCGCTGTTCGGCACAGAGATGCAACTCGTCAGAGTAGGCGGCGGCATGGAGACCTCTAACTTCGCCGTGAGTTACCCGTCGATGCAGATATTCACCTTCGGCCCCAACGTCTATGATGCCCACACCATCAATGAGCACGTGGGAATAAGCTCCATAGAGCACGTTTGGGAATACACGCTTGAACTGCTGAAGAATATAAAATAAAAAGTGTGCCTTTGCTATCGAAAGGCCGCAAGACGGACTACGAGCGGCAGATGGTCGCTGTAGCCTGGCTGGTAACGCATGCCGTTGTAGGTGCGACGGGGACGGAGGCCGCCATAGAGTTTTTCATCTTCGAGCAGGAACTTAGGTGAGTGGATGAAGGCCGTGTCCACATTATTATATATCGCGCGCGAGGCGAGGATGTGGTCGATGCTCTCCCACTCGCCCTGGTAGCGATAGGTGCCGCGGACGCCATTCTGAGCCTTGGCATCTTTCGTCAGGTTCAGGATGCCGTGCTGGCAGATTTTACGGAGGACTTCGCTTTCGGCACCGTCGTTAAAATCGCCAGCAATCAGAATCTGGGCCTCAGGGGTCAAGCTTTGGATGGAATCGAGCGCCTGGCAGAGGCGGTCTGCGGCTGCCTGACGGAAAGGACGGCTGTAGCGCTCGCCACCGTAACGGCTGGGGAAGTGGACGACGAAGACGTGGAGTGTGTCGTTCAGACCACCCCATCCTTCGGACACCCCTCCTGACTCAGGAGGGGAGTTAATTACTCCGCAGGCATAGAGGATGTCACGCGTGGGGCGCATGCCTTCTATCGGCGTAACACGAAGCGGATAACTGCGGACAGGCAGGAAAGAAAAAGGGCTGTAGAGCAGGGCGACGTCGATGCCTCGGAGATCGGGCGAGGACGTCATCAGATATTCATAGCCGGCATTCCGCAGGAGCGAGCGCCGTGTCAGGTCGATGAGTACCGAATCGCTTTCGATCTCGCAGAGAGCAATCAAGTCGGGGATGCCGTCGTCGGATGTAGAAAGCAGTTCCTGGGCGATATTGTTCAACTTCCGCCAATAGCGCTTGCGGGTCCAGTGGCGCGTGGCCTCAGGCAGGTACTCAGCATCGTCCTTGCCCTCATCGTCGTGATAATCGAAGAGATTCTCGCAGTTGAGCTCGACGATTGTCAGCGACTGCGCCGACACAGAGTTAAGAGATAAGAACGAAGAGTGAAGAGTTATGATTACCACGCAAGCCCACCTAAGCGAGCACGAAACTCTCCCTCCAGAACTAATCATAACTCTTAATTCTTAACTCTTCTTCGTTCGAACTATCTTCCATCCGATGGAGGCGATAAAGATACTCATCAGCGGTGAGAGATAGTTGAAGAAACAATAAGGCAGATAGGTCAGCGTGGCTACACCAAGCACCGTGCTCTGCGTCAAGCCACAGGTGTTCCAAGGTACCAGCACGGAGGTGACAGTGGCGCCGTCCTCACACGAGCGGCTCAGCAGTCTGGGCTCATAGCCCCGCTGACGGAACGTATCCTTGAACATAGAACTGGAGAGCATGATGGAAAGATACTGATCGGCCATCGCGATGTTACAGAAGATGGCGGTGCCTACGGTAGAGGCAACAAGCGAAGCTGTTCCACGGGCAAAGCGAAGAACGATCCGCATCAAATCCTGCAACTGACCTGTCGCTGTGAGTGCGCCACCAAAGGTCTGCGCACAGATAATCAGCCAGATGGTCGGCATCATACCCGCCATACCGCTGGTATGTACCAGTTCGTTAAGTACAGGGATCCCCGTCTCAATATCTGTACTACCATAGCACACCTGCATCAAGCCCTTGTACTGTGCAAGCAGTCCCTGGCCTTCCTCACCAGATATCTGATGAACCAGCTGAGGTTGTACGAGCAATGCGACAATCACCGCCAGGAAGATAGCCAGGAAGAGTACCACCATCGATGGCCAGCGACGGGCAATCATCACGCCCGTGAGCACAGGCACTATCAACAACCAAGGCGAGATGACAAACGTACGCTGCAAACCCTCCATAAACTCTGCCACATTACCATGCCCGGATACATTCATCGTAAAACCTGCAATCAGGAAGATGGTCAAGGAAATGCAGAACGTGGGCACTGTGGTATAAAGCATATAACGGATATGGGTAAAGAGCGGTGTGCCCGAAACGCTCGATGCCAAAACGGTAGTATCAGACAATGGTGAAAGCTTATCACCAAAGTAAGCGCCTGTAATAATCGAACCTGCTATCCATCCGTCGTCAAAGCCATGTGCCTTGCCGATACCCATCAAGGCCAGTCCGATCGTAGCGACTGTAGTCCAGGAAGAGCCGATCATCAAACTGACGAGGGCACAAAGCAGACTGCTGCTAACGAAGAACACCTCAGGACGGATGATCTGCATGCCGTAGTATATCATTGTCGGCACAATGCCCGACACCATCCACGTACCTCCGATAGCACCAATCAACAAAAGAATGATAATCGCCGGGGTACAACTGGCAATCTTATCAGTAATCTCCTTCTCAAGATTCTCCCATTCCAAGCGTTTCGAGAAATGGCCGATGAGCACGCTGACAGCCGAGGCCACCAGCAGCGACACCTGCGATGCACCATCCAATGTTGCGTTACCGAATACGGCAACGCAACATGTGATAAGTGCTATCAGCACTATAAAAGGTAAGAACGACAGTGCTGGCAAAACTTCAATTCTTCAATCTTTCAATTCTTCAATTCTCTTAACAGACTTTCTCGAGTCGCTTCATGATAGAGAACATAAAGACGGCGGAAATCAGGCAGAGGGCGATGAAGACGCTCCACACTGCCCAGAGGGGGATGCTACCCCACAGGTAACCACCCACACCAACGAGCTTGTTACCGATAGCGGTAGCCACGAACCAGCCACCCATCATCAAGCCCTTGTACTTTGGAGGTGCCACCTTCGACACGAAAGAAATACCCATCGGCGAGAGCAACAGCTCGGCGAATGTCAGAATAAGATAGGTGTAAATGAGCAGCTGCGGTGTGACATCAGCCACGTGAACAGCCACAGGCTCGCCATCAGGTCCCATCGTGGTCTGCGGCATTGGCAGTCCGAACGAGGCAACGGCCATCAGACAGTAGGCCAGACCGGCCACCACCATACCGTAGGCAATCTTTCGCGGTGCGGAGGGTTCCTTGCCCTTAGCCGACAGACTGCCGAAAATAGCGAGGCTGACAGGCGTCAGAGCCACCACATAGAAGGGGTTAAACTGCTGGAAGATGGGAGCCGAAACGGCCACAATCTCACCCTTGGTAGCATCGTACTGGAAGAACAGGAAGGCCAGGGCAATCACAATGACTGCGAAAGAGATGGCCTTACCCTTACTGGTCTTGCTCTGGAACAATGAGAACAGGGCGTAGACGATGAAGATGATGGCCACGAGGTTCCACACGTTGAAGGCCATGCTCTCAATACCCTCAGAAGTCTTGGCCGTAAACTCGTCGGCAAAGTAGGTCAGCGATAGACCGTTCTGGTGGAAAGCCATCCAGAAGAAGATGACCACGGCGAAGACGAGGCAGAGGGCCACGATGCGTGCTTTGGTCTCTTCCTTCGACAATTCCTCGACCTCGGCCTGCACACCTTCCTTTTTCTTACCACCCTCCACATGACGGAAAGTGCCACGGAAGATGTAGTAAATGGCAATTGACAGAATCAGCGAAGCGCATGCCACAGCAAAGGCGAAGTGATAGGAATCGTTGACGCTCGTGCCGAGGTTCTGCTGTGCCCACTCCATGATCTTCACGGCAGCTGTCGGAGCAAAAAGGGCGCCGATGTTGATGGCCATATAGAAGATGGAGAAGCCAGAGTCACGCTGTCCTGCATATTTCGGGTCGTTGTATAAATCACCTACCATCACCTGGAGGTTACCCTTGAAAAGTCCTGTTCCCAAGCCAATGAGCACCAGAGCGGCAAGCATCACGACCAACGCCAGTGTGTCGCCACCCAAGGGAACAGAGAGCAACAGATAGCCCGCAAACATAATCAGGATACCAATGGTAACCATACGGCCGAAGCCAAACTTGTCGGCCAGCCATCCGCCCACAATAGGAAGGAAATACACGAGCATGAGGAAATCACTGTAGATTTCTCCAGCCCAACCAGCATCGAGTCCGTAATTAGCACGGAGGAACAATGCGAAAACGGCGAGCATCGTGTAGTAGCCGAAGCGCTCACCAGTGTTGGCCAATGCCAACGCAAACAAACCTTTAGGTTGATTCTCGAACATAATTATTTAATTTTAGAGTTTTTGGTTCTGACAATGTCAAACAAGTAGGTAAACTTGATGATGATATTTCCGAAATTGGAACGTGCAAAATAGTCACGCTTCGAACTGCCATATATATTACCCAAGCCATAATAGTAACGGCCCTCTATGAGGAAATGGCCCAATTTGGGATGACTGAACTCCAAGCCAGCACCACCGGCAATACCATAGTCGAAGGTATTCTCGACAGCCATCGTATCCTGAGCCACGATATCTGAAACGCGGCTGCTATACTTATATGATTTATTCGGTTCTGCAGGAGTCCCAGGATTGAAATCAGGTTGACGGACATCGAAATTGGTCTCTGTTTTCTCACTGAGGAAAAAACCGATTTGAGGCCCTATTTGGAAAAAGAACTGCAGTCCTTTTCGTTCACGTCCCCACCCCATACGAGCCAAAAGAGGGATCTGCACATAAGACATCTTACGGGAATACTCCAGCGTTTGTGTCTCATCAGTATGCAGTACAACGGGCTGGTCATTGAAATCCAGAATATTCTCCTTCCATCCCATTTGGGTGAGATTCACCTCTCCCACCACGGCACAGATACTATTAAAGTATTTCTCACAGGTGTAACGAGTTGAAAAACCTGCTGTAAAGCCACCCAACTGTCCCTGAGGCACCTTTGGTACATAGGCGATAGAACTCATGGAGTAGCCGCCGTTGAATCCAACAGCAAAGTCCGTTCGGTATTCTCCCACCTGAGCTGTAGCAGTGAATAGTGAACAGTGAATAGTGAATAATGCTGTCAGCAGCATTCTCACCATCCGTATCGTCTTCACTCCACCTTTTATTTTATTCATATATCACTCTTTACTGAAATTTAATTGATTCCACTCTGTGTTCAGGCAAATAATGAACAAAAAGCAGGCTACGATTCTGCAAGCCTCCGTTACCCATCCGCTCAAACACCAAAGGCGTCTGTACTGGTGTATAGCCAAACATGCCTGCTGAACCATTAAACGACTTGCCATATTTATGGAGTCCCCTGAGGAAGAAATAGGCATGGTCGAAACCGGTCAAAGCAAATCGGGGAAGGGCATTCTGCATATCTGAATGGAAATTCCAACGATATGTCTGTTCCAGACGTGTCGTTTGCGATGACAAAGGGTTGTAATAGAACACAGATGGTATATAAGTGTTGTATTTGTAGAAGTTTTCAAGATGTGTACGGGTGTACATCAGCCACTCAGTATAGCCAAACATCGTGATATTGATATTGGGCTGGCTGGACTTCAAGCTGTTAATCTTGGCGAAGGCGACGCCCAATTCAGGAGAGCGACCTGTATTAAGAATAACGATATTCGGTTTCGTCTGACTAAAGGCTTTTGAGAATACGCTCTCCGACGATTTCAGATTCGTGACATGATACTCTATTTGGCGATTCTCCAGCTGACGACGCAGTCCGAAAGTGAAATTACCTTTCTTACTGGTCGAATCATTACAGTCGATAAAGACCGGATGATAATTGCCGAATTTCTCAAGGAAATGGGTGATGGTGGCATCGTTGATATTGGTTGGCGACTGCCATATCTGGAAGATATTACGGTTTGTCAACAGCTGTGGTGCATTGATAGAGAATGGTATCACCAGACGGATGTCGTGAGCAGTAACGAAATTCGACAAGGCATCCATCTGTTTTGAGTACAACGGCCCGAAGATTATATCACAGTCTGCTGCTGCCTTGTCAGTCAAGACCGTTGAGATATTACCATCCTCAGGCGTGTTCCAGGCATGCAGGTCAACAGAGATACCTATCTTCTTCAGACTGTCACATGCCATCAGGATACCCCGATAATACTCCACCATCCTACGACCGTCACCATTGATATTATGCAAAGGCAACATGATGCCCACGCGAATGGCTCGCTGACGGACATCATCGGCAGAGGAACTGACTGCAGAAGCTGTTGTGGGAGTCTGAGCCGTTGACGATGGCGTCTCTACAGCTGGAGCTGCTTTCTTTGGAAATGGAATGCGAATCACATCACCTTTCTTGAGTTCATAATCAGGCTGCTTCATTTCAGGATTGGCCTGAATCAGTTCTTCTATCTGAATGTCATATTGTCGGGCTATTCCGAAAATGGTTTCCTTACGCTTCACTTTGTGAAGACCCCTGATCTGTTCAGACACCTGAGCAATGGCCATATCCGTCGAGAAGAAGATGGCCAAAAACAGTATTGAGTATCTCAAAAATCGCGTCATAAGTCCAAATTATTACATTTTACCGTGCAAAAGTACAAAAAAACTATGAACTATGAACTATGAATTACGAAATATTTTGTATCTTTGCACTCAAAACAAGAAAAATGAGAACAATAAAAACCATCCTATTGTCATTTATGACGTTGATAGCCATGTCTGCTCATGCCCAGGAAGTGGCAGATAACGACAGCGTGGCATCGGACAGCACCGTGGTGCTGACGAGCACTTTGGTTATGCCTAATGCCTTCTCACCAAATAATGATCGAATCAATGACGTCTACAAGGTCAAGTCATACCAGAATATCGTTGAGTTTCATGCCTACATCTTCAATCGTTGGGGTCAGAAGCTCTATGAATGGACCAATATCGAGGAGGGCTGGGACGGCAAATATCGTGGAAACGATGTCAAGCAAGGAACTTACTTCGTACTGGTAAAGGCAAAGGGAGCAGACGGTCAGACTTACAATATCAGAAAAGACGTCAACCTGCTTCGAGGCTATACTGAAGGCACCTCATTAAGTCAGTAACTGGAAATGAGCAGAGAAGACGAAAGAATCTGCGTTTACGGTGCACGCGTACATAATCTTAAGAATATTGACGTCGTCATTCCGCGAAACACATTGACAGTGATTACTGGACTCAGTGGTTCAGGAAAATCCTCTTTGGCATTCGACACCATCTTTGCCGAAGGCCAGAGACGCTATATCGAGACCTTCTCGGCTTATGCCCGCAATTTCCTGGGAGGTATGGAACGGCCTGAT
>Ga0310690_10008491_pt1 | contig 13024 bp, 4 predicted proteins | sample AusTroGonzalo_MG_2_FD_207661 | JGI IMG/M metagenome (GOLD analysis project Ga0310690, IMG submission 207661) | Bovine rumen microbial communities from tropical cattle in Woodstock, Queensland, Australia - Gonzalo_04 (v2) (version 2) | ecosystem: Host-associated > Mammals > Digestive system >... | reverse complement strand
AGAATGGTTGCAAGGTGGCGGAAGGTGGGGTACTCAGCTGATGCTGGGCCAGCATGGAGTATTGGTTTCTGTCACAAAGACTGGAGAGAATACCTACACAATGACATCAGAATTTTCTAATAACGGATTGAACTCTTTATGGGTGAGTGAAGATGAAGCATGTGTCTATATGGAGGCATCCCAAACTATATGGACAATCGAGCCAGCATCGACCGATGACTATTTCACCATTCAATCCAATGATTTCTATTTGAGCTATGGAGGTACTGATGTGGTGAGTATCTATGCAGCTCCTCAAGATGATGAAGCACAATGGGAGTTCATCCCTCGAGACGCACGCCTGAAGCAGTTAGTGGAAGGTGGCTCAAACGATGCTACATTCCTCATAGCCGACCCACGGTTGGACCGTAACCACAACGAAGCGGAAGAATGGACTGGTAGCGGCTTTAGGGTAGATGGTATCAATGGGGCAGGTTATGGTAATCAGTGTGCAGAAGTGTGGAACAGTACCTTTGATGTATTCCAAGTCCTCACAGATATTCCTAACGGACGCTATCAACTTCGCGCACAGGGCTACTATCGATACAATGATAATGGAGAGAATTACAATCTTCGTGCTCGTGAGGAATATGAAGCTGGCAACGAGGATATACTTTATGCACAATTATATGCACTCAGTGGTGATAATGAGGTAAGTACCCCTCTACAGAGCATTGCCTCCGAGATAGACAATCTTGCAGATTATGGTATCGATTGTGGTAACTACGACATGCCTTATAGCATGGAAGAAGCGGGTAATGCTTTCTCGGCAGGATTGTATGCCGACAATGTGCTCACCATCAATGTGACTAACCACCAACTCACTATAGGTGTAAAGAAAGATCGTCAGGATGGGTGTGATTGGACCATATGGGACAACTTCGAATTGACCCTGCTCCAGTTGGGTGACAACTCTGATTACAAGACAGAAGAAGAAACTCCAGACATAGACCTCATTGCATGGGATGAGGCAACACCTCAGAATCCTGTGGATTGTACGATTCTCATCAAGAATCCGGACTTCAACAGCAAGAAAGGTTGGTCGGGAAGTCCCGCGCTGGCAGGTTCTTCAAACAAGGTAGCCAGTTATGGTGGAACGGGAGTGGCTAAAACAGAATTTAATGTCTACCAGACCATCGACAATCTTCCTGATGGTATTTATCGTCTCAAGGTGAAAGGTTTCTATCGCTATGGTGACGTGCAACATGAGGAACATAACGGTTATGGTGGTTGGAACGAAAACCAGAATAATGACGTATGGGCAACATACACTATTCCATACGCTACCATTACGCACCGTATTGGCACAGAGCGTCATCTTGCCATACTTTATGCCAACGATGAACAGGTGGGGCTTCCTTCCATTTTCGATGGTGTCCACACAGATGCTACTCATTCGGATGATTTCGAAACCGAATTTGGTTGGATACCAGGTTCTGTATATGGTGCAGCTGAGGCTTTTGAGAACGATGAATACCTGACAGAGCTGTTAGTGCCGGTTACGAATGGAACCCTGAACTTTGGTGTGAGCAAGTCTCTGGGATATAAGTACGACTGGACTGTGTTTGATGAATTCCGACTCGAATATCTCGGAACGGAAGATCTCGTCTACACGACAGGTCTTAAGACATCGGAAGAGGAACTGACTTTCAACCTTTATGAGCAGAAGCAACTTACGGCAGAAGTGGTGCCTGCTAACGCAAGCCTCTCAAAGATATATTGGCACACCTCTGATGGAAACCTTCTTGATATCGATTACCAAACAGGAATGGCTATTGCTAAAGCGCCAGGAACAGGTTTTGTTTATGCTGAGGCACAAGGCGGTGAAGACGGATGGATTTACAAGGAAATCCCATTCACTGTGAAAGACAATGGAGGCGGAGACCCGGACAACCTCATTATCAACGAGATTCAGGTGTCTAATCTTGATATGTTCCTCGACAAGTCGAACAACTATGGTGGTTACATCGAGTTGTACAATCCAACTGATCAAAGTATTTCGTTTGATGGGTTCAGCGTAAGCGATGCCCCCACCAATCCATGGAAGTCATGGTTAGGTCAACTAAACGTGCCAGCCAATGGTTTCGCCACCATCTTCTTCGACCACAATAGTGGTGAGAGTGGTAACTACAATGGCAACGTTAACTTCAAACTCGATATGGATGGCGGCACTATCGGTATCTATCGTGATGGTCAGCAGATTGCGAGCGAAACTTATCCTGCAGCAACATCCCGTACTTCTTACGCTCGCACCACAGATGGCGGAAGCACTTGGGGCGTAACTGCATATCCTACTCCTGGAGCTAGCAATGCTGGCAGCAAAGAGATTCTTGATGTCAAGGCTGGACGTGTGGCGGCACCTGACGCAACTGCCACAGGATTCTATGCGATGAGTGGATTCAAACCTACAATTACTGGCGAAGGTACCATCTATTGTACAATCGATGGCACTGTTCCAACGGAAGCAAACGGCATACTGGCCGAAGAGTTGCCGGTATTGAATGGAACAACCGTTTTACGAATTCGTGCTTTCGAGAAAGGCAAACTTCCAAGTCCAGTAGTGACCCGAACATACGTTCAGCAACAATACAACCACACACTACCAGTGTTGATGGTGACTGCTGCACCTGATGACATTTACAGTGACGAGTTAGGTGTCTTCGTAACAGGAACGAATGGCGTAAGCGGTTCAGGCATCGAATATTCCTGCAACTGGAACCTTGACTGGGATCGCTCTGCGAATATGCAGTTGCTTAGTAAGGATGGTGAAAACCTTTTCCAGCAAGACGTGAACCTCTCTCGTTTCGGAGGATGGAGCCGTTCGTGGGTTCCCTACAACTTCAAGCTCAAGGCACAGAAGCAGTACGAAGGAAACAACTATTTGGAGTATCCGTTCTTTAAGGATAATAAACCTTATTTAAAACATAAGGTGTTGCAGGTGCGCAATGGTGGTAACGACGTGAATTGCCGTATCAAAGATGCAGCGCTCCATAACATCATACTCACCAGCGGATTCTATCTCGATATACTCGACTACCAGCCTGTTCACTGCTACATCAATGGACAGTATTATGGTATGCAGAATCTGCGTGAGCCAAGCAACAAGCACTATGGCTTGGCTGATTATGGTATCGACACCGATGAAATGGATGCACTGGAAATTACAGGTTGGACAAATGTAAAGGCAGGTACCGACAACAGCTTCTGGAATTGGAGCGACCTTTCCTATTCTGCTTACGACGAGGATGTCTACCAGCAAATATGCAATGTGGTGGACGTGGATGAGTTCGTCAATTATATGGTAGCAGAACTGTATTTGGGCGGCGATGACTGGCCAGGCAACAATTGTAAGGGCTTCAAAGGAAACGATGGTAAGTTCCACATCGTCTTCTTCGATGTAGACCAAGCTCTCCGTTTCGATATTGGAGCTTTCGACCGCATCACATACGCCGGTGAACCGCTTATGCGAATTTTCAGGAACATGATGGGTAACGACACCTTCCGCAAGCAGTTTATTGATAGCTTCTGCTTGTTCGGTGGTAGTGTGATGCAAGTAGACCGTTGTCACGACATCATCGACCGTATGTCGGCTGAGATGAACCCAGCTCTTGCACTCGAAGGACTATCCACCTCGCCTACAGCCGACTACATGAAGCGGGTACTGAGCGAAACACGTCGTGAAACCATGCTTACCGCACTACGCAACTGGAGTTATACCCAACTTTACAATGGTGATGTGCGTGAGTACAAGGTGAAGCTCTCATGTAATATCGAGGCAGGTAAGCTTTGCGTAAACGGACTGCCTGTTCCGACGAATACTTTCGATGGAACACTTTTTGCACCTACGGTAATAACTGTGGCCGTGCCCGAAGGTTACACATTTGTGGGATGGAAGACCGATGGTGGTGACTGGTTGATTAAAAACAAAACGACGCTTAACCTTTCCGTCCTCAACGACGATGAGGCTCTCTCTGAAAGCCTTGGTATTCAGGCAGTATTCGAAGAGATGGCTAATGACGAGCAGCGCAAGTCCGACCTTGCCATGCCTATTAAGGTGAACGAAGTGAGCGCAGGCAATACCGTCTTTGCATCTGAGACCTGGAAGCGCAGTGACTGGATAGAGCTATATAATACCACAGACACAGATCTCGATGTGGCAGGTCTCTTCCTGACCGATGATGCCGACCAGCCTCTGAAGTACCAAATTGTGAAGAACTCCGAAGTATGCAACACCATTGTCCCTGCTGGCGGTCACCTCATCGTATGGGCAGACGGAGTGGGAAGCAAACCAACTCAGAACCAGTTGCATGCCAACTTCAAACTTGCAAACAGCGCCGACCAGCAAGTGATTGCTGTCAGCAGCGATGCATTTGTGGCCAACAATGCCGCATACTTTGAGCAGCATCCTGCAATGCGTACTTTCGTCGATGGCCTGTCTTATTCTGCCCACCGAGGTGACGAGACCGTGGGACGTTTCCCTGATGGCGGTAAGGACTTCTACCGTATGGGCCGTCCGACCATCGAACGTGCCAATACTCTTCTGACCAGTGATGAGAAGACGGGCGAGGACGAGAACCTCATATCGCTCCTGCCCGAAGACTTCACCTTGCAACTTGCGCAGGGATGGAACTGGACTTCTCACAACCTCTATATGCCTATTACACCTGCCGACTTGCCTCAAAACGCCACCCGTGTGCTCTCACAGAGCAAGGAGGCTTATCGCAGCGGTACTAAGATGGTTGGTACGCTTAGTTCGATGAATGCAGGCATCCTTTATAAGGTGCAGATGAAGGCAGCGGCTACTTTCACCAGCAGTCTCATGCGCTGCGATTACAACTTGCCTATTGCCCTGTTGCCAGGTTGGAACTGGATTGGATACCCTGTTGACGGTGCACAGACCGTATCTGCAGCACTTGGCTCTTACCTTGCCGAGGAAGGCGACAAGTTGGTTGGACAGGACGGATTCGCTACCTACACCTCTGGTGCATGGACAGGTAGCCTCTCCACCCTTGAGACAGGAAAGGGATACATGCTCTACACCCAGAAAGCGAAATCACTCAGCTTTAACAAGCCAAGCATAAGCGTGAACCTGAGTCGTGCACGACGTGCCCAAGGACTTGCTGCCAGCCGCTACGGCGTAGATAAATATGCTTATCCTAATGTGATGGGTATCATCGGCCAGCTTGTGACAGACGACGAGAGGCCTGATGCAGAACCAGACCGCTTCACACTCCTCGCATATAGCAACGGAGAATGTCGAGGCATCGGTACATGGGTAGATGGCCAAATCTACATGACCATCTACGGACAGGGAGATGAACGGCTTCAGTTCTTTGCCTTCGATGAGTCGGATGGCACCATGCGACCTGTTGTTGAGAAGCACGACTTTATAGCTGACGTGAAGGGTACCGCTCTGGCACCATGTCTATTCCACTTAGGTGAAGGCGAACCAACCGACATCGCCAGCATTACTGGCGGTGCTGCACCTCACATCAGTGTTGAAGGCTATTATAACCTGAACGGACAGCGCATGAACAGCCAAGGCGTTCCGCACACTTCAGGTATCTACATTGTGAAGTATGCTGACGGCTCATTCCGGAAGATTTACATTAAGTAACCGAGACACCACAATCAGTAAAAAAAACTAAAGATAAGATATATGAAAAGACAGATTATAACAGTTGTCATCGCAACGCTCTCGCTTCTTATGGCACAGGCCCAGGAACAAGAACAAGAAGCGAAGGTCATAGATATCCAGTTTAGCGGCAGCACCGCTACGGTGAACATACCCGATGAATTCAGTAATGAGGTGACCGCCAATGTGACGGGAGCCAATGTTATCATCAATTCAACCACGACCGCTACCGAATACACTTACCGTTTGAGTGGCAAGTCTACTGACGGTTCGCTTCTGATTAATGGCGATTACAAGCTGACCCTTCTGTTGGCAGGTCTTGAACTGACCAATGCCCACAATGGTGCAGCTATCGACGTGGAATGCGGTAAACGTATCGATGTAGACTTGATGGAAGGAACGGTCAACACTTTGGCAGATGCATTTGGCAGCCAGAAGGCAGCCCTCTATTTCAAGGGTCATGTTGAGTTCGGCGGTTCAGGTACGTTGAATGTGACAGGTCGTGTGAAACATGCAATTGCATCCAAAGAGGAGATGAAACTGAAGCGTACGTTAGGCACTATCAATATCCTTGGAGCCGTGAGCGACGGATTTCATTGCGGTAAGGGCAAAGTGCTGAACGAACATAACTGCTTCAATATGAATGGTGGCACCGTCACCATTGCTCAGGTGGGTAGTGACGGTGTGGACAGCGATGACTACGGAACCATCAAGATTGATGGCGGTTCCATCAGTATCAATGTAGGTGACAAGGGTACAGGTCTGAAAGCCGACAGCCTCGTGAAAGTGACAGGAGGACTGGTGAACATCGCTGTTCCGGGAGCAGACGCAGAAGGCATACGCTCCTCATACCAAGTAAAACTGAAAGGCGGCCAGATTGGTATTGTCGTGACTGGTGACGGTTCGAAAGGCATCAAAGCAAACAATGCAGACGGAAAGCCAGGTGCTACAGTGCTGGGCGGTGGCTCGCTCATTGTCAGCGGCGGAGAAACAGATATTCTGGCACTGGGCGGTAGCATCGTATCAGGCGAAGACACAGACAGATGCATGGGCATCAGCATCGATGCCGACTTCACGCAGACAGACGGCGCACTGAGTATCACGGCTTTGGGCAAAGAAGCCCGTGTATACAATGTGAAGGGCACAGAAAGCCGTACGGGTGGTTCGCTTGAGATTGTAAAGGCTCCTTGGAATATGAATACTCTCAGCTATCAGTACGATATGTCCGCATACGTTACCGTACAACGTAACGGCAAACCGCTGACGGACTATACCACTATGGCAGTCGGTGCCTTTATCGACGGCCAGTTTGCAGGATATGCCGTGTTCCAAGATGCCGGCTATGGCATCATGCGCATCCGCAGCAACAACAAGTCAGGCAGCAATGCCGTCACATTCAAGATTTACAGCTACGATGAAGATAAGGAGTATGACTTGACTCCTGCCGCATCCTTTACATACGCCGACGGTTCCTGTGTGGGTACTCCAGACAACCCGCTTACCCTCAGCTACGAGGCCGAAGAACCTGTATTGATTGGCGATGTGAACAATGATGGAGCCGTCGATATCAGCGACTACATTGGTGTGGCCAACCACATTTTGGGCAATACGCCTGCAGGTTTCAATGCAACAGCAGCTGATGTGAACAACGATGGCGATATCGACATCAGCGACTATATCGGTGTAGCCAATATCATCCTGACCGGTAAGCCGTAAGGGAGGACTTACGGATCTACGGAAACTAAATCAAAGAATCGCTGCCAACGACTGGTAGCGATTCTTCTTTGTCTGTAGTTCTTGTGTGCCGACCAATAACTGTTGTTACTGGTCGCTGCCGTCGCTCGTTTGGCCTCCGCCACCTCCGTTGTCACCGCCGCCATTATCATCACCGCCACTTGGAGGTGTGGTTCCACCGTTATCATCACCACCGCTTGGAGGTGTGGTTCCGCCGTTGTCGTCACCACCACTTGGAGGCGTGTCGGTTCCACCGTTCTCTGGCTCTGTGGTTCCGGAATTCCCAGGTTCCGTGCTGCCGCCTTCGCCTTGGCTTCCGCTACCGCCACTGATGTAATACTGCTTTGCGTACAGCTCGAATCCATGGAGCTGGTTGTAGAGTTCTGTCAGAGCGGCAGATGGCATGAGATCCATCATGGCATAGATGGTGGTGTAGAGGTCGGCGATGGCTGCGTCGGTGGCCTTACGGGCATCGCGCATCTCGCCTTTCACAAACTCACCCTTGGTCTTGGCACGCGCTGTCAGCAGCTGACGTACCAGCTGGGCCTGCTCCACTGCTTTCTGGTAGAACGGCCATGCGCCAATCTGTGTGAGGAATGCCTGATGCTGCTGAAGGTTCTGCTCCATCTGGATGATTTTGTCGGCTTCAGCACCCTTGGCATCATTGGTACGGAACTTGTAGTCCTTGAACACCTGCTCGCATTCATCGGCTTCCTGTTTTGTCGGTTCATCTTCAGGAAGGATGGTGTGAGCCAAGATGAGATAGTGTGCAGCACCGACATAACCGTCCTGACGGCTGTCAGCATTATCCAACTGTTTTACGACGGGGTCGCGCTGGATTTTAAGCCAAACCTCATCCTCTTTCAGACGGCACTGGTGCAGTGTTGCTGCCTTCGCGAGGAAGCGAGCGTTGTCGGTGGTGAAAGTACTTACGCAGTCATCAATCTGCTGCGTCGTGTTGTCGTGGTGTGGATTGGTCAGATCTGCCAACCATCCATAGTTCAATTGTTTTGTTTTCATTGGTGGATAATTAATGAGAAATAGAAAAAAATTAACGTAGTATCCGATATGAAATCAGATCATCCCCCGAAGGGGCAGAGTACAATTTGACGTCATTGGTGGTTTACCCTTAGGGGGAATGTTCCAATTAGGCTACTTTGAGGTTTACCCCTTGGGAGGAAAGTCCCGATTAGGCTACTTTGAGGTTTACCCCTTGGGGGGAAGGTCCCGATTAGGCTACTTTGAGGTTTACCCCTTGGGGGGAAGGTCCCAATTAGGCTACTTTGAGGTTTACCCCTTAGGGGGAATGTCCCAATTAAGCTACTTTGAGGTTTACCCCCATACCTTCGACATCAAAATCGTGAGGTGCTTACTTCTGCCGGACAATTCCGACATACTGAGTTTTTCATTCATCTCCCCCGAACCCGTCGGCGGTGATTTAGGGCTTGTGTTTCTCACCCTCGCAGTACTCTCAACTGCAGTGTTTCGATTTCGGGTGACAAAAGTAGTGCAAGCCGAATGCAGAAGAACATGTTCTTATGCTGAGGCGCAGCCTACTTTCGCATTTCCGATTGCAAAGGTAATACATTTTTTTTTATTTTCCAAACATTTCCTCAACTTTTTTTCAACTTTTTTCAAGAAAATCCGAAAAACAGGGAAATTATTTGGTGGTTTCGTGGAAATCTATTATATTTGCACCGTGTTGGTTGAATCAAATACATACATGTAGGAAGGTAGAGAAAGATTAAATGTTATATAAAAATTTATAGATAGAATGAAAGCTCAAAGGTGTTTATTGATTTCCTTGTTAACGTTTCTTTCGCTCACATCGAATGCTGAGGATGTGGTGGTTGATGGAGTCACCTATAATTTAATTCCAAAAGGGAAGGTTGCGGAAGTTGTAGAATCAAGAGACAGCATCTTACAAGAAGCCCCAGTACTTGATGAGGCCGGTGATATTACATTTGATGGTGAGGGTAATATTGTGATGGGGTATGTGAAGACTCATAAGCCTTATTCTGGAGATATCGTTATTCCAGAAAAAATCATATATGACGAGACAGAATATGATGTAAAAATCATTAAAGATGGAGCTTTTAGTGGCCGTACATTGAATTCTATATCTATTCCGAGTAGTATAACAAAGATTGGAACTAACGCATTCTTCCGAAGTCCTGTTACTACGGTTATAATTAGTGATTTAGCGGCATGGTGTGGCATCGACTTTGGAAACTGTCATTCTTGTCCGCTTCAATTTGCTACCCATTTTTACTTAAACGAAGAAGAGATAACGGAAGCCGTAATACCGAATGGCGTTACTAGCATAGGTAAAGAAGCGTTCTATTGTTATAAAGGATTTACTTCTATCAAAATACCAAGTAGCGTGAAAAGCATTGGATATGAAGCTTTTTATGGCTGTGATAATGTAACCACTATTGTTGTGGGCGACAATGAATCGCAAGAAGCTAACACTGTTATAGGTCAACGGGCATTTTATGAATGTACGAATGTGGATTCTGTTTTCTTAGGTAGTAATATAGAGAAAATAGATAAAGAAGCATTTTATGATTGCAAAAAATTAGAGAGAATAATTATTCCGAACAGCGTAAATAGCATAGGTACTCATGTGTTTTTAGGTTGTGAGAACCTTGAGTCAGTTAAACTCTCTGATAATATCACAAGTATAGAATGGTCTTGCTTTAATGGATGTAAGAAATTAAGTGACATAACAATACCCGACGGCGTGACAACACTTGGCGATGCCGCTTTTGCGGATTGTGTAAGTCTCACGTCGATAAACCTGCCTTCCGCTTTGCAAGATATTGGTTGGCACGTATTTCAGGGCTGTACAGGATTAACGTCCATAGATATTCCAGATATGGTTACATTTATTCAAATAGGCGCATTTGATAGGTGTAGTAACCTGAAAACAGTTTCACTGGGCAAAAGCCTTACAGATATCCGTCCTGGCGTTTTTAAGGACTGCCCAAATATCGAAGATGTCTATTGCTATGCCAAAAATCCGCCAGCTTGTTATAGAGAATACCTTGGCTATTATGGAAGAATCATTGAGACTTTTCAAGATTCATACATAGAGTATGCTACACTCCATGTTCCAGCTTCGGCTATAGACGCATATAAATCAACTGAACCATGGAGCACATTCGGAACAATCGAGGCTATGCCAGAACCGGATTTTGTGTTAGGTGATGTGAACAATGATGGAGCAGTCGATATCAGCGACTACATTGGTGTGGCCAACCACATCCTGGGTAATACGCCTGCAGGTTTCAATGCAACAGCAGCTGATGTGAACAACGATGGCGATATCGACATCAGCGACTACATCGGTGTAGCCAATATCATCCTGACAGGAAAACCCTAAGGACGGAACTACGGATTCCAGGACTTACGGATTCACAGATTATTGCGATCTCGTGTGGAAGAAATAATGACCAAACGGGGTCGCAATTGTTCGCTCATTACGGCATAATTCATCGTTTTTTTGAGAGAGTTGTGAGCGACTTTTGTGAATGTTGCTTATGCAACCAGTACTTTTTTTATCCTTTTTAGGGTTTCATGTTCATTTTTTTTGTATCTTTGCAAGCGAAAAGTAACGAAGTTTGTGAAGTGATAACTATAAGAAAATAAAGAAGATGGATCGGAAATTAATCTTTGTATTGGGTTTGTTGGTGTCGCTGACGATGAATGCGCAGCGAATCACTGAACAACAGGCGTTGGAGAAGGCTCGGCAGTTTATGCAGGGTAAGGTGTTCAAACAGCAAAGGAATGTACAGAGGGTGAGCAACAGGGCATTGCCGGCTGCTGCCCAGAGTCTTTATATCTTCAATGTGGAAGATGATGGCGGATTTGTCATCGTGGCGGGTGACGAGCGTGCTGATGCTATTCTTGGTTATGCCACAAGTGGAAATATTGACGAAGAGCATGCTTCGCCCAGTTTCCGCGATTGGTTGACTCAGATGGCGATGGAGGTTGAAAGAAGCCCCCTCCGACTCCCCCAAGGGGGAGAGAATGGTCTCACGAGAAGGGCTGTCACGATTCATGCGAAGATTGATCCACTGATTCTGACGGAATGGAATCAGGGCAACAGCAACACTACGAATAACTCCGACGGTGTGTATAACAGCCATCTGCCCAAGAATTATGAAGGGAAATATCCTTGCACGGGATGTGTGGCAACTGCAGGTGCTCAGGTGATGTATTATTATCGTTGGCCTGAGGATGTGACTCAAGTAGTTCCTGGATATAGCACATCTGGGTTTGATACGAAGTCGGACTTGCCTGCCATTCAGTTTGACTGGGAAAAGATGAAAACCCGTTATGTGGCAAACGATCCTGATAAAGATGCCGTGAATGCAGTTGCCGACTTGATGCTCTACTGTGGCTATGCAGCTCACATGAAATATGGTGTCGACGAATCAACGGCTAATACCTCGACTCTGGCCGAGAATATGGTGAATTACTTCGGTTACAGCGATAGTTGGCAGGATGTGTATCGTTATAAATACTCCATCAGCGAGTGGGACGAACTGATATACAACGAGTTGGCCGCAGGACGTCCGATTATCTATAGCGGTTCGTATAAAGGAGGTCATGCTTTCATCTGTGACGGATATGACGGTGAGGGCATGTATCACTTCAACTGGGGTTGGGGTGGATGGAATAACGGCTACTTCAAGTTGCAGGCGACTAATCCAAGTGGGGCAGACGACGTCACCGACATGGGATATATTGCCGACAACCACTGTATCATCGGTCTGCAGCCCACTTCTTGGCCTGCTATCGTTGACCCGAATGCAGATGATGTGTGGGAGGTTGAAGAAATTACTGGTATTGTAGCCACAACAAGGTTTGTTTCGGAAGAAGAAGGAATTGTAACGATGCCGTTCTATAATATGAATGAAGAGACGTATGGATTCGGATTCGGTATCGGCGAACTGAACAGCGATGGAAGCATCACTCCTGTGGATGTTAGCAATGAAGGTTTAAAGGATGAAAAACTCGAATACAGAAGCGGCTATATTATAACATTTGACTTTGCTTCGTACGACCTTCCTGAGGGTACGCATACCTTGGTTCCCATCAGTCTGCTGAACGGCGAAACGGAATGGAAGCGCTGCAAGCCTGTTGAGCTATATTTCACGGTGGAAGTGAGTGGCGACCAGAAAACGATTGTGGCTCATCCAATAGAGAAACTTACGGTGAATGATTTTGATATCGTAAAGGGTGGTGAACCTGGAATGACGCAAGGCATCAGGATTAACATCACTAACGAAGGCGACAATACCGCAAAGCAATTGTATGTCTTTGTAGGTTCCGCAGAAGATAAAGGGAAATCTGCAGTTAACCGGACAGTCAAGATCGCGGCAGGAAACACCAAAGAATATCATTGGCCAATGGGCAAGATGGACGCTGGCAGTTATACCCTCCGCTTGGCGACTGACTACAATTGTGAGAACGTGTTGGCGCAGAAGGAAGTGACCATCAAGCAAGAACTGGTTGCTACCCAGTATGATTTTGTTGGCAAGAAAAGAGCCAATAAGGTGCTTCGCATAGATGCAACCGTGGAGAACCATGCAGGCGATTATACCATTC